>ERZ773107.823-NODE-823-length-31927-cov-6.789282_pt1 | contig 31927 bp, 26 predicted proteins | sample MGYA00580571_ERZ773107 | MGnify/ENA primary metagenome ERZ773107 (study PRJEB29015, sample SAMEA2737843) | human gut metagenome | biome: human gut; feature: human-associated habitat; material: faeces | place: China | collected 2012 ... | reverse complement strand
AACTTCACTCGCTTGAACGTGCCCAAGAATCACCCCGCCCGCGATATGCAGGACACCTTCTATGTCGCGGATGACATTGTGCTGCGCACCCAGACCAGCGGCGGTCAGATTCGTGTTATGGATATGGAAAAACCGCCTATCAAGGTGCTGGTTCCCGGCCGCGTTTTCCGTTCCGACTCTGACGCAACCCACTCCCCGATGTTCCATCAGATGGAGGGTCTGGTTGTCGATAAGGGCATCACGCTGTGCGACCTGCAGGGTATGCTGGACAAGTTCGTGCAGGCCCTGTTCGGCCCCGAGGTCAAGACCCGCCTGCGTCCGTCCTACTTCCCATTCACCGAGCCCAGCGTGGAGGTTGACGTCTCCTGCTTTGAGTGTGGCGGCAAGGGCTGCCCGCTTTGCAAGCACACCGGCTGGATTGAGGTTCTGGGTGCCGGTGTTGTGCACCACAGCGTGCTGGAAAACTGCGGCATTGACCCCAATGTTTACTCCGGCTTTGCCTTCGGCATTGGCATTGAGCGTATTGCCATGCTGAAATACGGCATCAACAACATCGGCCTGATGTTTGAAAACGATCTGCGCTTCTTGAAGCAGTTCGAGGATTGACGGAGGAGGAGTACAGACTATGAAAGTACCATTCAGCTGGTTAAAGCAGTATGTTGATATTGACGTGACCGCACAGGAGCTTGAGGACAAGCTCTTTGGCTGCGGCTTTGAGGTCGAGGAGCTCATCGACCTCGGCGGCGAGATTTCCAAGGTAGTTGTCGGTGTTGTGACCGAGTGTGTTCCGCAGGAGGGCACCCATCTGCACATCTGCAAGGTGGATTGCGGCGAATATGGCCACGATATCCAGATTTCCACCGGTGCCCCCAACGTCTATGCCGGTATGCACACCCCCGCCGCACTGGACGGCTCCACGCTGCCCGGCGGTGTAAAAATCAAGGCAAAGCCCCTGATGGGCATTGAGTCCAACGGTATGCTCTGCAGCGGCGAGGAGCTGGGTCTGAATGAAGACCTGTATCCCGGTGCCGAGGTGTACGGCCTGCTGGATCTGCCGAAAGACACCGTGCCCGGCACGCCCATCCAGCAGGTTGTCGGTCTGGATGACTGCATCTTTGACATTTCCATCACCGCCAACCGTGCCGACTGCCAGAGCGTGCTCGGCATTGCCCGCGAGGTTGCGGCTGTGCTGAACAAGCCCCTCAAGATGCCTGCCACCGACTACACGGCCAGCGATTATGTGGACCCCCGCCTCTCCATCAGTGTGGAGGCAGGCGACCTCTGCCCGCGCTACATCGGCCATTATGTGCGCAACATCACCCCTGGCGAGTCTCCGCGCTGGATGCGCCGCCAGCTGGCCCTGTGCGGCCTGCGCAGCATTTCCAATGTGGTGGATATCACCAACTATGTCATGCTGGAAATCGGCCAGCCCATGCACGCCTTTGATATGGACACGCTGGAAAGCTGCCAGATTCTCGTCCGCCGCGCCAAGGACGGCGAGAAGATTACCACGCTGGACGAGAAGGAGTTCACCCTGACGCCCAACAACCTCGTCATCTGCGACGGCTCCAAGCCCGTGGCTCTGGCCGGTGTTATGGGTGGTCTGAACAGTGAAATCAAGGACACCACCACCCAGCTGCTGTTTGAGAGCGCCAAGTTTGCCCGCGACAATATCCGTAAGACGGCCCGCGGCCTCGGTCAGAACACCGATGCCTCCAGCCATTACGAAAAGGGCATTTCCGAGTACACCACCGAGCTGGGGATGGCACGCGCCCTGCACCTGATTCAGGAGCTGGGCTGCGGTGAGGTTACCTCCACCCACTTCGACTGCTCCGCCGGTGCCCCCCGCGAGGGCAAGCACTTCACGGCCAGAATCAGCGGCATCAACGCAATTCTGGGCATTACCGTGCCTACCGAGGCGATTCTTGATATTCTCAGCCGCCTGCAGTTTGAGGTTACCCTCGCCGAGGATGGCGACACGATGCAGGTGGTAGCTCCCCGCTGGCGTGAGGACATTGAGGTCGGCGAGCCCGATCTGGCCGAGGAGGTTATCCGCGAGTACGGCTATGAGCACATTGTGCCCACCTTCCTGAAGGCTGCCACGGTCACCACCGGCGGTCTGACCGCCGAGCAGAAGGCACAGGCCAAGGCCAAGCGCACCATGTGTGCACAGGGCTTCTACGAGGCCGAAACGCTGGCATTCTATGCGGACGCCGATCTGGATATGCTGCACATTGCCGCCGATGCACCGGAGCGCAACGTTATCCGCATCCTGAACCCCATCTCCTCGCATCTGACCATTATGCGCCCGCTGCTGGCACCGTCCCTGCTGAATGTGGTGGTGGACAACCTGCGCAAGGGCAACGCCGAGGGCCGCCTGTTTGAGCTGTCCAACATCTACATTCCGAAGCAGCAGCCTGTGACCGAGCTGCCCGAGGAGCGCCTGCATCTGGGCTTTGCCGCCTGGGGCAGCGAGGAGGACTTCTTTGCCGTCAAGGGCGCAGTCGAGAGCTTTGGCGCTGCGTTCGGTGTGGAGCTCACTGTTGAGCGAGCCACCGATGTGGCATGGCTGCATCCCGGCATTGCCGCCTATATCCTGTGCAAGGGGCAGCGTGTCGGCGTCTTTGGCAAACTGGCCAACGATGTGACCACCGAGCTGAAACTGCCCAAGGACAGCCGCGCCAACCTGAACATCTATCTGGGTGAAATCGACTGGGTGGCCTTCCATGCACTGGTTCCCGCCGCTCTGCATTATCAGCCCATTCCGGAGTTTGCCCCGGTGCAGCGCGATCTGGCCCTTGTTGCGCCGGAGAGCATGGAGTGCGGCACCCTCATCACCGAGATGAAGCGTGCCTGCAAGCAGCTGACAAAGGTCGAGCTGTTTGACATCTACCGCGGCGAGAAGCTGGGCGCAGACAAGAAGAGCATGGCATTCAGCCTGTTCTTCCAGCCCACTGACAAGCCCCTGACCCCTGACGAGGTAGACCGCTTTGTCAAGAAGATTCTGGGCAACCTCAAGTTCAAGCTGGGCATCGAAATCCGCGAGTAATTCTCTATAGCTACAGCAGAGCCGATTTGAACCGTGCGTTCAGATTGGCTCTTTTTTGCCTTGCCTTCCAAGCCGGATGAAAGCCACAATCCGGCAAATTCCGCTTGCTTTTTCCGGAATTTGGTCGTTTAGTGAAGGAGCATACAAAACCAAGCAGGGAGAATCATTATGGCAAAAATACGTCGCAGCGATATGCCACAGCCCGCAGCCGCCGGGCTTACTGAACGCGGGCAGCAAACGCCTGCCCCCACACAGCCCGGGCACGAAGCGCCTTCCGCACCCGCACCAAAAGCGAAACGCAGGCGCAGCAGCATCGGCTACACGGTTGCTATGATTTTTTTCGGTGCGGTCTTTCTTGTCAGCGCCGGGCTGCTCGTCAAACGCTTTCTTGATGACCGCAAAACCGAGAACGAGTTTGCCAGCCTGCAAGCTATGATTGATACCACCGCCACCACCGACACTCCGGACCCGACAGGGGAGAGCGTCAACCCCAACGGCGCCAAATTTGCCGCCCTGCGGGACAAAAACAGTGACTTCATCGGCTGGATTTCCATTGACGGCACAAATCTGGACTTCCCGGTCATGTACGCGCCCACAAACAAGGACTTCTATCTGCGCCATGACTTCAACAAGGAATACAGCATCTACGGTGTGCCGTATCTGGACGAAAAGACAACGCTGGGAGCCAATGCCGAGAGTCACAATCTGATTATCTATGGGCACAATATGAAAACTGGCACCATCTTCGGCTGTCTTACCGGCTACAAAAAGGTGGACTATTATCAGCAGCACCCCTATATTGAGTTTGACACCGTCTATGGAGACGCGCAGTATGAGGTATTCGCCGCCTTCGCCATTGATGTGGTGAACGATACCTCGTTCGTCTATAATCAGTATGTCGATATGGACGAGGAAAGCTACAACGCTTATGTGGAGGAAGTTTGTCACCGCAGTGACGTGGATACCGGCATCCGCCCTGCCTATGGTGAGCAGCTGCTGACGCTCTCCACCTGTGAATACTCCACCGACAACGGCCGCTTTGTGGTGGTGGCCCGGCGGGTTGCGGCCTAATTATCACAGTTTAGAGGGTCGTATACTTAATTTTCTTTTGCAAATGTTGCTTTTACGCTGCAAAAATCTGTTTTGCACTTGCCAATCTTCGCTGAGTGTGCTATCCTAATAAATGCACGATAACTTTTGATACGTTACTTATATGGTGTAAGAAACGGGAAAAGGGGACTGTGCAGCGGGCAGCCGTAGCCCTTGACGGCTGCCCGTTTTGTTTTTCCGGCAACTACAAGGTCACAAATTGGGGCGAAGGTGTAGACATTTTGCGCTGGATGTCATATACTATATGAGTATTTTGTTTTAAAGCGCTAAAAAGAAACTGTATATATTACGCCAAAATAAGGGAGGAAACCTGCTATGTGTGGAATCGTAGGCTTTACCGGTGTGGCGCAGGCTGCGCCGATTCTGCTGGATGGTCTGGCCAAACTCGAATACCGCGGTTATGACTCTGCCGGCATTGCCGTACAGAACGCCGCCGGCAAGATTGAGGTTGTCAAGGCCAAAGGCCGCCTGAAGGTTTTAAGCGAAATGACCGATGGCGGCAACGCCGTGTCCGGTAGCTGCGGCATCGGCCATACCCGCTGGGCCACCCACGGTGAGCCGTCCGTTGTCAACGCGCACCCCCATTATTCTCGTGACCAGAAAATCGCAGTGGTACACAATGGCATCATTGAAAACTATCAGGAAATCAAGGAGCGCCTGCTCAACAAGGGCTTTACCTTTGTTTCCCAGACCGATACCGAGGTTGTGGCCCAGCTGCTGGACTACTACTATACCGGCGAATCCGCAGGCAATCCTCTGGATGCCATCACCCGCATGATGCTGCACGTCCGCGGCTCCTATGCGCTGGGTGTCCTCTTTGCCGATGAGCCGGGTGTCATCTATGCCGTGCGCAAGGACAGCCCTCTCATTGTCGGCAAGTGCGAGGACGGTGCAATCATCGCTTCCGACGTGCCCGCCATGCTGAAGTACACCCGCAATGTTTACTACATTGACAATCTTGAGATTGCCCGGCTGACCCCCGACTCCATCGAGTTCTTCAACGTTGACAAGGAGCCCATCACCCGGGAGCCCACCACCATCGAGTGGGACGCCGAGGCCGCAGAGAAGGGCGGTTATGAGCACTTCATGATGAAGGAAATCTACGAGCAGCCCGCCGCTGTGCGTGACACGATTTCCCCGCGCCTAAAGGATGGCAAGATTGATTTGTCGGAGCTGGCACTGGACGAGGACGCCATCAGGAGCGTGCGTCGCCTGTATATCATCGGCTGCGGTTCGGCCTACCACGTTGGTATGGCGGCGCGTTATGTCTTTGAAAGTCTGGCCCGCATCCCGGTGGAGGTCGATGTGGCCAGCGAGTTCCGCTACCGCAACCCTGTGCTGGAGCCGGACTCTCTCGCCGTGGTCATCAGCCAGAGTGGCGAGACTGCCGACACGTTGGCCGCACTGCGCCTTTGCAAGGAGCGCGGCGTGCGCACCATCGGCATCGTGAACGTGGTCGGCTCCAGCATCGCCCGCGAGGCCGACGCCACCATGTACACCTGGGCCGGGCCGGAGATTTCCGTTGCCACCACAAAGGCCTACAGCACCCAGCTTGCGGCCTGCTATCTGCTTGCCACCGAGTTTGCCCGCGTGCGCGGCACGCTGGAGGATGGCCAGTATGAGCATCTGGTTTCCGAGCTGGAGGTTCTGCCCGAGAAAATCGAAAAGACGCTCTCCGACAAGGAGCGTATCCAGTGGTTTGCCAGCAAGTACGCCAACGCGAAGGATGCCTTCTTCATCGGCCGCGGTCTGGACTACGCCGTTGCGCTGGAGGGCAGCCTGAAATTCAAGGAAATCAGCTATATTCATTCCGAGGCCTTTGCCGCGGGCGAGATGAAGCACGGCCCGATTTCCCTTGTTGAGAACGGCACGCTCGTTGTCGGCATCCTCACCCAGCCCGACCTCTTTGAAAAGAGCGTCTCCAATATGGTGGAGGTCAAGAGCCGCGGTGCCTTCCTGATGGGCCTGACCACCTACGGCAACTACAGCATTGAGGACACAGCGGGCTTCACGGTCTATGTGCCCAAGACCGACCCCCATTTTGCCACCAGCCTGTCGGTCATTCCGCTGCAGCTGCTGGCCTATTATGTCAGCTGCGCCAAGGGTCTGGATGTCGATAAGCCGCGCAATCTGGCTAAGAGCGTCACGGTTGAGTAAAATTTCTTAGAAAAAATCAAGAAAATATTTCCCTTTGCCCCGCAAAATCGGGACAAAGGGATTTTTTTGTGCTATAATAGAGGAATCATATGATTATAAGTGCGGCTTTTTGAAGCCAATATGCTATATTTTGGTTAGGGGAAACAAGATGCAACAGGATTCCAAGCAACTTATCAAGGGTCTGCCGCGCCGCATTGCGCTGATGCTGCTGGACTGCGGGCTTATCGTAGTATGTTACTGGCTGGCCGTTATGCTGCGCTTTGACAGCGGCGATGCCTACCGCCGTGTGGAGATACTGCGGGCAATGGCCCCCATGCTGCTCTACGTGCTGCCCATCTATATGATTGTTTTCTGGTTCGGCGGCCTGTATGAAATTATGTGGGAATACGCCGGTATGCGGGACCTTGCCCGCCTGACCTGCCTTTCGGGTCTGGCCACCGGCCTTATTATGCTGTTTGACCTGATTTACCACAACCGCCCGATTTCCGGCGCAGTGCTGATTTTCGGCGCAGTGTTCAACACCGCAGCCATTGCAGGCGTCCGCTTCCTGTGGCGGCTGGTGCGCACGGTGCAGGATGCCAAGGCCAACAAGCCGGCCGATGATACACCGCTGCTGATTGTCGGTGCCGGCAACGCGGGCGCGTGGGCCGTCAACCTCTGCAAGAACAAAAACCAGAGCTTCGGCAACCCGGTCTGTCTGGTCGATGATGATCTGACCAAAAAGGGTCTGCGTGTGCAGGGCGTGCCGGTGTGCGGTACGATTTCCGACATTCCGGAGCTTGTGCGCAAGTACCACATTCTGGAAATTGTCATCGCCATCACCACGGTAAAGGGTGACCGCCTGAGCGAGATTATCAACCTCTGCAACTCCACCCACTGCCGTGTGCGGATGCTGAGTGACCCGCAGGCTGTGGACGAAAACGGCAACCCTGTGGCCGCAGGCTTCCGTGAGCTGAACACGGCGGATTTCCTTTCCCGCGATGAAATCCAGCTGAACAACGCCCAGATTTCCGAGTATCTGCACGATAAGGTGGTGCTGGTCACCGGCGGCGGTGGTTCCATCGGCAGTGAGCTCTGCCGCCAGATTATGCGCTACCAGCCGCGCCGCCTGCTGATTTTTGACATTTATGAAAACTGCGCCTATGAGCTGGAGACTGAGCTGAAAAACAAATACGGCCCCGAAGCGCCCATCATTACCCTCATCGGCTCTATCCGTGACAAGGCACGTCTGGACGAGGTGTTTGACACCTACCATCCGTCGGTGGTTTTCCACGCGGCGGCGCACAAGCACGTGCCGCTTATGGAAATCAGCCCCGCCGAGGCCGTCAAGAACAACGTCTTTGGCACAAAGAATCTGCTGACCTCCGCCGCCGAGCACGGGGTAGAGCGCTTTGTGCAGCTCTCCACCGATAAGGCCGTCAACCCCACCAACGTTATGGGCTGCACAAAGCGCCTGTGCGAAATGCTGATTCAGACCTTCTCCCGCGGCACCACCATGACCTGTGTGGCGGTACGCTTCGGCAATGTGCTGGGCAGCCACGGCAGTGTTATTCCACTGTTTGAGGAGCAGATTAAGCGCGGTGGTCCTGTGACCATCACCCACCCGGACATTGTGCGCTACTTTATGACGATTACCGAGGCGGCGCAGCTTGTGCTGCAGGCTGGCGGCCTTGCCAAGGGCGGCAGCATCTACGTGCTGGATATGGGTGAGCCGGTCAAAATTATGGATCTGGCCACCCGCCTGATACGCTTCTACGGCTATGAGCCGGGCGTGAATATGCAGATTAAGGTTACCGGCCTGCGCCCGGGTGAGAAGCTCTATGAGGAGCTGCTGATGGACACCGAGCAGGACAAGATGGGCAAGACTGCCCACAACAAAATTTTCATTGCCCCGCCGATGCAGATTGATCTGGAGTTCTTCTATAACGAGCTGCAGAAGCTCAAGGAGGCCTCCAAGCACAATGACGACGAGGTTGTGACTGTGCTGCAGGAGATGGTGCCTACCTACCACCCCAACCGCCGTGTACGCGCCGACCACACGGTTGTGGCCGCTACCGGCAACACCGAGATTTTCTCGAAGGAGGAAATCGAAAAGCGCCTGCAGAGTTCCGAACACAAGGAGGGCTGACCCTATGTACGAGCGTTATATCAAGCGTCTGCTGGACATTATCCTCTCGCTGACAGCCACAATTATTCTGGCTATCCCGATGGGCCTTGTAGCACTCTGGATTAAGATTGACTCCCCGGGGCCTGTTTTCTTCAAGCAGCGCCGTGTGGGCAAGGGGAAAAGCCACTTCAACATTTTGAAGTTCCGCACCATGCGCGGCGATACCCCGCACGATGTGCCCACGCACCTCTTGCAGAATCCCGACAGCTACATTACCAGAAGCGGTGCCTTCCTGCGCAAGACCAGTTTGGATGAGCTGCCGCAGATTTACAACATTCTGGCCGGGCAGATGAGCGTTATCGGCCCGCGCCCGGCGCTGTACAACCAGTATGACCTGATTGAGGCGCGGGATAAGGTGCACGCCAATGATATCCGCCCTGGCCTTACCGGTCTTGCCCAGATCAATGGGCGCGATGAGCTTCCTATTGACGTGAAGGCGCGCTATGATGGCGAGTACGCCGCAAATGTTACATTCTTACAGGATTTCAAAATCTTCTTCCACAGCATCACCTATGTGTTTGCGCGCCGCGGCGTTGTGGAGGGCGGAACCGGTGCCATGAACCAGACAAATAAAGAGAAACCGTCAAAATGACGGACGCCGTACCCGCCGCAAACCCTGCGCCGGGTACTTTTTGGGTGACAAATTGAAATATGTACAAGAAAATCTTTCTTTTTTCGTGAAAATATGTTGCAAAAGCCAAGTGAATTGTGTAAAATATACATTACAAGGTTTTGGCTTTCGGGCAGATTACCAAACGGCATTTTGCCAAAAAATATAGCCCGCACTGCACACCGGTGCAGACTGTCTAAATAACAGCTAAAGGGGAGTCACATAGTATGGCTAACAGGGTATTCCAGAACGTGGTCTACCAGATGAAGGACGCAGTGGATCGTGTTGTCGGCGTGATTGATGAGACCGGCACCGTCATTTCCTGCTCCGAACTGGGGCAGATTGGTGAGGTGCGTGAGGGTGTTGCCGCTGTGCGTCAGACAGCCGGGGATGCCTTCGTGCGCGATGGCTATGCCTATCACCAGTTCTCCAACGCAAAGCACAATGACTACGCCGTCTTTGTGGAGGGCACGGACACCACGGCAGAGCAGTTTGCTGCCATGCTTTCCATCAGCCTGCAGAGCATCAAGCAGTACCACGATGAAAAGTTTGATAAGACCAACTTTATCAAGAATGTGGTGCTGGATAACATTCTGCCCGGTGACATTTACGCCAAAGCGCGGGAGCTGCATTTCGTCTCCGATGTGCAGCGCGTTGTCCTGCTGATTCGCGTTACCTCCGGCAATGATATTTCTGCCTATGACGTTGTCAGCGGCCTTTTCCCGGACAAGCAGAAGGATTTCGTTTTCAATATCAGCGAGACTGACACCGTCCTTGTCAAGGAAATCAAGCCCGACAACAACACCCGCGATATGGAAAAGCTGGCAGCCTCCATTGTGGATACGCTGCAGGGCGACCATTATATCAAGGCGGTTGTCGGCATCGGCACGCCTATCGGCAACATCAAGGATCTGGCCTCCAGCTTCAAGGAAGCCCAGATCGCGATGGAGGTCGGCAAGGTGTTTGACACCGAGCGTCAGGTTATCAGCTATGATCATCTGGGCATTGCCCGCCTGATTTACCAGCTGCCCACCACCCTGTGCGAAGCCTTCCTGCGCGAGGTATTCAAGCAGGAGAGCATCGACAGCCTGGACGCCGAGACGTTGTTCACCATCCAGCGCTTCTTTGAGAACAACCTGAATGTCTCCGAGACCAGCCGCGGTCTGTTTGTCCACCGCAACACGCTGGTCTATCGTCTGGAAAAGATCCGCAAGCTGACCGGTCTTGACCTGCGCAACTTTGATGATGCCATCGTCTTTAAGGTGGCGCTGATGGTCAAGAAGTATCTGTCCGCCAATCCGGCCAAATATTGATTTTAATAAAACTTTCACAAATGGCGCTGCATCGCAATGTAGCGCCATTTTCCTTGTTTGGCAGTCAGAAAGCACCTTGACCGGAGCCGGGCTTCATGGTATTCTATTATATGTATGACTGTAACCTGAAACAACCAAAGCCGCACCGCGGCAGGAGCTTGCCCCTATGATTGACTTTGAACACGTCTATAAAACCTACGAAACACACAACGATGAAAACGTTGCGCTGGAGGATATCAATATTCATATTGATGAAGGTGAATTTGTCTTTATTCTGGGCCATTCTGGCGCAGGCAAGTCCACCTTCCTGAAGCTGATTCAGATGGAGGAAAAGCCCACCAAGGGCAAGGTATTCATCAACGGTCAGGATTTGACCCGCATCAAGCGCCGCAAGGTTCCGTATCTGCGCCGCCAGATGGGCGTGGTCTTTCAGGACTTCCGCCTGATTCCCACCATGACCGTCTATGAGAACGTGGCCTTCGCCATGCGCGTGACGAATATCTCCACCAAGAAAATCAAGGACCGCGTGCCCTTTGCGCTCTCCCTTGTCGGTCTGGAGGATAAGCTCGACCGCCTGCCGGACGAGCTTTCCGGCGGTGAGCAGCAGCGTGTGGCGGTCGCCCGCGCATTGGCCCACGGCCCCAAGCTCATCATTGCGGACGAGCCCACCGGTAACATCGACCCCGAAATGTCCATGGACATTATGCAGCTGTTTGAGGCTATTAACAAGGTCAACATCACCGTTGTGGTTGTCACGCATGAGCATGAGCTGGTTCACAAGCTGGCCCGCAAATACGGCAACCGCGTCATCACGCTGGCCAACGGTATGGTTGCCTCGGATACAGCCCACCCGGAGGTTGCACGCCGCTACGCCGCCGCTATGGCGGAGCGCGAGGCCGACGAATACGATGATGACGCGTACGATGACGAGGATTGATTACTGACAAAGAGGGGACACCATGCGTTTTTCCAGCTTTACTTATCTGGTCGGTCAGGGCCTGCACAACCTGCGGGCCAACCGGCTGATGACCTTTGCCTCTATGGGCGTTCTGACCGTCTGTATGCTGTTGATTGGCGCAGCGTATCTGCTGGGCGTCAACATTGATGCAATGGTTGCCTACATCGGCGACCAGAACGAGACGGTTGTCTATATGAATGACGATGCCAGCGAGGAGCAGATTGCCGCCGCCGATACCGCCATCCGCAACACCCCCCACGTGGTGGGCGTGACCTATATGTCGCCCGAGGACGTTCTGGCAACCTACGGCGATATGCTGGCAGAGTACACGAATCTGCAGCAGGTCTTTGAGAATGATAACCCCTTTACGCCGAACTACCGCGTTTCGGTGGACGGCCCGGACAACATCGGGGCTGTCTCCGCGCAGCTTCTGCAGATTGACGGCGTGGCCAGTGTCAATGCGCCGCTTGCCATGGCCGATACCTTCACCTCTCTGCAGCGGGTCATCAACTACGCCTGCTACGGCATTGTTGCGGTGCTGGCCATCGTGTCCATCGTGGTCATCAACAACACCATCAAAATCACCGTCTTTAACCGCCGCAAGGAAATCGGCATTATGAAGCTGGTCGGTGCCACCAACGGCTTCATCCGCTTTCCCTTCTTTGTCGAGGGCGTCACCTCCGGCCTGATTTCGGCCGGCATTGCCTCAGGCATTGTCTGCGGTGCCTATTATGCGCTCTGCCGCTGGTATGCCGAGAATCCGTCCAACCTTTCCCAGATGTTCGGCGGCTCTCTTGTGCCGCTGGAAAACGTCTGGTACTACATCGTCGGCGGCTTTGTACTGCTGGGCTTTGTGCTCTGCGGCCTTGGCACGGCCACCAGCATCCGCAAGCATCTGAACGTATAACAGGGGACTACGAGGAAAGTTAAACAACCATGAAACATCTATCAAAAGGGAAGAAGTTTATTTCTCTCCTGCTCAGCGTTGCGGTTGCCATGACCATGACGCTGTCCACCGTTATGACACCACTGGCAGCCTCCTCCAGTGTCAGCGATTTGCGCCAGAAGCTGCAGGAGCAGCAGGCCGAATTGGAAAAGGTCAACCAGCAGCTGAAGGAAACCCAGAGCACCAAGGCGGACGCGCAGGCCCTCAAGCAGCAGCTTGAGCAGCAGAAATCCCTGCTGCTTGGTCAAATTGCGAACCTGACGGAGCAGATTGGCAAGCTGGACAATGACATTGTGAACAAGCAGGATGAAATCGCCCAGAAGCAGCAGGAGGTTGACCAGAAACAGGCCGAATATGACCAGCGCTGGGAGGACTTCAAGGGCCGTATGAAGGCCATGCAGCAGCTGAATGACGGCGGTTCGATTGCGCTGCTTTCCAGCGCAACCAACCTGTATCAGCTGCTGACCTTTGCCACCACGCTGGAGCAGATTGTCAGCAAGGATGAGCAGATTTGCCAGCAGCTGGAGGACGAGCACACCCAGCTGGAACAGCAGAAGGCAGAGCTTGAGCAGGCCAAGGCCGATTTGGAAGCCACCAAGGCCGACTATGAATCCCAGAAGGCCGCGCTGGACAGCAAAACCAGCGAGCTTGCCCAGAACATTTCCCAGACCAATGCCAGCATTTCCGAGGCTGAGGCCGAGGAGCAGGCTCTGAAGGAAGCACAGATCGAGGCCAACAAGCGGGTCGATGAAGCCGCCAAAGAGCTGGACGCCGCGTTGAACGCTGCCAACCAGGCCTACGGCAATGCGTCCATCCAGTGCTCGCTGGACTTCGGCCGCCCGCTGGCCACCTACAAGTATGTTTCCTGCTACTTTGGCGGCAACGGCCACCGCGGCACCGACTACGCCGCACCGGGTGGCACCTCGATTTACGCCGTCACCGGCGGCGTTGTCACCGCAGCCGCCTACCACTACAGTTGGGGCTACTATGTGCAGGTCTACCACGGCAAGGATGATAAGGGCAACAGCTATTCCACACTGTACGCGCATATGAACAGTGCCCCCATTGTCAGTGTGGGAGATAGCGTTTCCAAGGGCCAGACCCTCGGCTATGTCGGCTCCACCGGCAACTCCACCGGCAACCATCTGCACCTGGAGATGAAGGTCAACAACGTTCTGGTCAATGTTATGAACTACCTCTCATAATCGGAAAGGGGAGCTTTGTATGAAACCGCAGAAGCATAAAACCGCCGTGCGCATTTTCTGCCTGGTGGTTGCCGTTCTGATGGTGCTGAGCCTTTTCTCTACGGTATTTTTCTCGCTTACCTACGGGGTATAAACGCAAAACAGTAAGGAGCCATCAGATTCATGAGCAAAAAAATCAGTCTTGGCGTGGCCGCTACCATCGCCATTATTGCTATGGCCGTAACCTTTTCGCTGACTATGGTTGTTTCTATGCAGATGTTCAACACCACCGTGTCCAGCGTCAAAAACAAGGAACGTCAGTATAATAAGCTGTCCGAAATCGACCGCTTTGTCCGTTCGGGAGAGTACTTTTCCATCGACGAGGACACACTGAATGACCGTCTGGCCGCTGGCTATATGAACGGCATCGGCGATAAATACGCCGTCTACTATACCGCTAAGGAGTACAGCGAAAAGCAGGCTGTCGAAAAGGGCACCCTGACCGGCATCGGTGTGGCGGTTGTCAACGATTCTTCCTCCGGCTACGCCCGGGTTATCCGCGTGTATGACAACTCCCCGGCCAGCGAGGCGGGGATTCAGGTCGGTTGCTTCATCACCGCCATTGACGATGAGCCCACCCGGAATATCACCTCCAGCGCCCGGCTTACCTCCAAGCTGCTGGGCGAGGAGGGCACCACCACGAACATCACCTACCTGACGCCCGACCGTCAGGAGCAGCAGCTCAGTCTGGTGCACTCCAACTATCGCACGCCTTCCATCTCCACCGCCCAGCTGACGGCCGAGACCTGCGGCTATATCCGCATTGACGCCTTCTCAACCGGTACGGCCAGCGAGTTCAAGACCGCAGTTGATAACCTGCTGCAGCAGGGCGCCACCTGCCTTGTCTTTGATCTGCGCGACAACACCGGCGAGAATCTGAACGCGGGTCTGGTTGCCGCTGACTACTGCGTACCTTCCGGCGAGATTGCCAAGGAGCAGGACAAGGACGGCAACATAACCGTGTTGCGTATGTCTGACGAGAACGAAATCAACGTCCCGATGGTCTGCCTTGTCAATGGCTCCACCGCAGGCAGCGCCGAGCTGTTTGCCAACGCACTGCGCAAGATGGGCGGTGCCACGATTGTCGGCACCAAAACCGCCGGTAAGGGTGTTGTGCTGAGCGATGCACAGAGCTTCTCTGACGGCTCTGCCGCGTATATCACAACCGGTCTGCTGCTGGACAACGAGGACCAGACCTGGGACGGAACCGGCCTGACGCCGGATATTGACGCCACGCTCTCTGTCGATGAGCAGAACGCCTACTACGATTACACCATCAACACCGACCCCCAGATCAGCAAGGCTGTCAATGCAGCCATGTCACTGACGGGCCAGAACTGACACCCGGAAAGGAAGTCCACCGTGCCCACATTGACCGATTTGTCTACCATCCGTGACCTGTGTGCACGGTACGATTTTGAGCTGTCCAAGGGCTTCGGCCAGAATTTTATCATCAACCCCGGCATCTGCCCCCGCATTGCGGATGCTGCCGGCATAGGCCCCGGCTGGGGCGCGCTGGAGGTCGGTCCCGGCATCGGCGTACTGACCGAGCAGCTTTGCAAGCGTGCGGATAAGGTTGTTTCCATTGAGGTTGACAAGCGTCTGCCCCCGCTGCTGGAAGAGACGATGGCCGACTACGATAACTTCAAGCTCGTTTTGAATGACGTGCTGAAGGTCGATTTGAAGGCTCTGCTGGCGCAGGAATTTGGCGATAAGCCCGTGGCGGTCTGCGCCAACCTTCCGTACTACATTACCAGTCCGATCCTGATGCGTCTGCTGGAGGAAAAGCTGCCCATCCGCAACATTACCGTTATGGTGCAAAAGGAGGCCGCACAGCGCCTTTGCGCCGCCCCCGGCACGCGTGATGCCGGTGCCATCAGCTATGCGGTTTCGTATTACGCCGAGCCAAAACTCCTGTTCAGCGTGCAGCCCGGCAGCTTCTATCCGGCCCCCAAGGTGACCAGCGCTGTTATCCGTCTGGATGTCCGCGAGAAGCCGCCTGTGGAGGTTCCGAACGGTGATGAGGCCGCGTTCTTTGCCCTCATCCGTGCCGCCTTCTCCCAGCGCCGCAAGACCGCCGCCAACGCGATTGCCAACGGTCTGCACCTGCCCAAGGCGCAGGTTCTTGCCGCCCTGCAAACCGCCGGTCTTGACGAGCGCAGCCGCCCCGAAAAGCTGACATTGCAGGACTACTGCGCCCTGCAGACCGCATTGTCCAATACATGATACCTCACGTTCCCGGTAAGTTTTCTGCTTACCGGGAATGTTTGCGTGTAGAACATACCACAAAAAATCACCCCATAGATTTTTACGCAAGGAAACATACTTACGTAATTCTCTATGGGGTAATTCTATGGGTGAAGAGTTTTTCTTCACAATCGCGTGGAGCTAGTAACAGGAATCGAACCTGCAACCTGCTGATTACAAATCAGCTGCACTGCCAATTGTGCTATACTAGCGGGTACTTTTATATAATACCACAATCGGCAGTAATTTGTCAAGTATTAAAGCAGCTCTACGCCTGCGGCCTTGCAGGCCTGCACGGTGGCTTCATCCCACAGGCTGACCTGAACCTCGCCGACGTGAACCTTGCCCAACAGCAGCATACACAGGCGGCTCTGGCCAATGCCGCCGCCCATTGTCAAGGGAAGTGTGCCGTCCAGCAGCATCTTGTGGAAGGGCAGCTCCTTGCGCTGCGGGCAGCCGGCAGCCTCCAGCTGGCGGCGCAGGGCATCGGCATCCACGCGGATACCCATGCTGGAAAGCTCCAGCGCACAGCCCAGCGGCTTATGCCAGAACAGAATATCGCAGTTCAAGGCCCAATCATCGTAGTCGGGGGCGCGGCCATCGTGGGGTTTGCCACTCTTGAGCTTGCCGCCTATCTGCATAATGCAGATGGTACCGTGCTCCTTGGCAAAGGCATTTTCTCGCTGTTTCGGGGTCAGGTCAGGGTAGGCGTCCTCCAGCTCCTGCGTGGTGATGAAGGTCACCTCACGGCCCAGACTGATTGCGTTTTTCAGCTCCGGGAACTTCCAGCGCAGCTCGTCAGAGGTTGCACAAACAGCATCCACAATGTCGCGCACCGTCTCCTTGAGAAATTCCAGCGTGCGCTGGTCGGCGGTGATAACACGCTCCCAGTCCCACTGGTCCACATAAATGCTGTGCAGATTGTCCAGCTCCTCATCGCGGCGGACGGCGTTCATATCCGTCACAATGCCCTGACCGGGGCGGAAGCCGTACTTGTACAGCGCGTAGCGCTTCCATTTGGCAAGGCTGTGGACGATTTCGGCCTGCTCGTTCAGGCTGGGCACATCAAAGGCAACCGGGCGCTCTACACCGTTCAGATCATCGTTCAGGCCGCTGCCCTGCATAACAAACAAGGGCGCGGTGACGCGCTTGAGGTGCAGTGCCATACAGAGCTTTTCCTGAAAAATCGTCTTGATTAGGCCGATGGCCTTCTGGGTGTCATAAAGCCCCAGCAGGCTTTGGTAGCCTTCGGGAATCGTAATGCTGCTCATACTTACATTCTCCTTTTTGTTTTGTACTTTCCCTATATGCTTACGCCTTGGCAAACTGGCTTTCGTACAGCTGCTTATAGAAGCCGCCCTGCGCCAGCAGTTCCTCATGCGTACCGCGCTCAATGATGTTGCCGGCCTTCATCACCAGAATCTGGTCAGCGTTTTTGATGGTGGACAGACGGTGGGCCACAATAAAGCTCGTGCGGCCCTTCATCAGCTCCTCAAAGGCGTCCTGCACCAGAACCTCGGTGCGGGTATCAATGCTGGAGGTTGCCTCATCCAGAATCAGAATCGGCGGGCGGCGCAGCATCACACGCGCAATGCAGAGCAGCTGCCGCTGGCCCTGACTGATGTTGCCGCCGTCCTCCGCCACCTGCGTATCATAGCCATTGGGCATACGGCAGATAAAGCTGTGGGCGCGGGCCTTTTTGGCGGCCTCGATGATTTCCTCGCGGGTGGCGTCCGGCTTACCGTAGGCGATGTTTTCGGCAATCGTACCGGCCTTCAGCCACGTTTCCTGCAGCACCATGCCCAGATTGGCGCGCAGACTGTCGCGGGTCACCTCGTCAATGGGATGGCCGTCCACCCGCAGTGTGCCGCCGTTGATTTCATAGAACCTCATCAGCAGATTGACCAGCGTGGTCTTACCACAGCCGGTGGGGCCAACCAACGCAATCCGCTGGCCCGGCATAACCTTCAGATTCATATCCTCAATCAGTGGCACATCGTCCATGTAGCGGAATTTCACATGGTCAAACTCCACGCTGCCGGCACCATGGGGCAGGGCAATGGCCTCCGGGGCATCGGGCGTAATGGGGGTCTCGTCAATCAGGTCAAACACCCGCTGTGCGCAGGCCAGCGCGTTCTGCAGCTCGGTCATAACGCCGGAAATATCATTGAAGGGCTTTGTATACTGGTTGGCATAGTTCAGAAAGACCGACAGCTGACCAACCGTAATGCCGCCCGCAATCGCAACAAAGGCGCCCAGCACGCCCACCGCGGCATAGACCAATGCATTCACAAAGCGGGTGCAGGGGTTTGTCAGGGAAGAAAAGAAAATGGCACGAACGCCACATTTCTGCAAATCAAGATTGATTTTGTCAAAGCGCTCTTCGGCTCGGCGCTCATAGCCGAAGGCGCGGACAAGGTGTTCGTTGCCGACCAGTTCCTCCACAAGGCTGGTCATTTCGGCACGGGTCTCGCTCTGCACCTTGAACATCGAATAGGTGTGTGTCGCAATGAAACGTGCCACAAAGATGGACAGCGGGGTGAGTGCAACAACCACCAGTGCAATGCGCCAATCAATGGCTAGCATAACGCCAAGTGTGCCTAAAATCGTCAGCACGCCGGTGAACAGCTGGGTAAAGCCCATCAGCAGGCCGTCACTGAACTGCTCCACATCGGTGGTAATACGGCTGATGGCGTCACCGGGGCGGTGCGCGTCCATATACTTCAGCGGCAGAAGCTCCAGCTGCTCAAAGGCCCTGACGCGCATATCTCGCACCACCTGAAAGGTAATGCGGTTGTTTACCGCATTCATAAGCCACTGGGCCACGGCAGTGCAGAGAATCGTGCCAGCAATCTCCAGTGCCAGCTTGCCAAGCCCTGCAAAGTCCACTGCACCGGGGCCGAGAATCATATCCACGGCATCGCCAGTCAGCACAGGGGCCAGCAGGGTGGTCACCACGGTAATCAGTGCCAGAATCAGCGTCAGGATGACCAGCGGCGTGTACGGGCGTATCAGCTGCAAAACGCGGCGGATGGTATTCTGATTGCTTTTCTTGTTTTGCTTGCTCATAGCGTTTTTGCCACCTCCTCCTTGCTCAGCTGACTCAGGCAGATTTCCTTATAGACCTCACAGCTGTGCAGCAGCTCGGCGTGGGGTGCATCGCCCACCAGACGGCCGTCGTCCAACACCAGAATGTGGTCTGCACGCTGCACACTGGCTGCACGCTGGGAGACGATGAACACCGTCATACCCTGCGTTTTTTCCTTGATGGTTTTGCGCAGGGCGGCATCTGTTGCGAAATCCAGCGCCGAGGCGCTGTCATCGAGAATCAGTATCCGCGGCTTGGGCACAAGTGCGCGGGCAATCGTCAGGCGCTGGCGCTGACCGCCGGAGAAGTTGCGCCCTGCGGTTTCGACCGGGGCGTCCAGCATACCCGGCTTGCCGCGGACGAACTCTGCCGCCTGTGCAATTTCCAGAGCCTGCCAGATTTCCTCATCCGTGGCGCCGGGGGCGGCCCACTGCATATTATCGCGAATCGTCCCAGTGAACAGCACTGCCTGCTGTGGCACAATGCCGACCAGCCCACGCAGCTGTGCAAAGCTGTACTGCTTTACATCATGGTCAAACAGCGTAACGCCGCCGTTGTCGGCATCATAAAAGCGGCAGATCAAATCAATCAGCGTTGACTTGCCGCTGCCTGTGCCGCCTATAATGCCGATGGTCTCGCCGGTTCTGGCCGTAAAGCTGATATCCGTCAGGCTGGGTGCGGCGGCGCCGCGGTAGGTGAAGGTTACGTTGTCAAAGCAAACGGCATTTTCCGCGTCTGCTGCGAGCTCTTCTGTGCCGGGGTCAGTCATGGTGGAATGGGTGTTCAGAATTTCATTGACACGCATACCGCTGGCCAGTGCGCGTGTGACAGAGACCACAAGGTCTGCCAGACGAAGCAGATTGACAAGAATCTGGCTCATATAATTGATGAGCGCGATAATCTCGCCCTGCGTCAGCGTACCGTTGTTGACCTCGCTGCCGCCGCGCAGCAGTAGGGCAATAACGCCCAGATTGACAACCAGATAGGTCAGGGGATTCATCAGGGCCGAGATACGCCCGGCGGAAATCTGAATCTTTTTCAGGTGGTCATTCGTCTCCACAAAAGCCGCCAGCTCATCCGCCTGACGGGCGAAGGCACGCACCACGCGGGCACCCACGTAGTTTTCGCGGGTCAGCAGGGTCACACGGTCCATGCCGTTCTGGGCCTCATGGTAGATGGGCACGGTCAGACGCATAATGCCCCAGATGATGAGCGATATCACAACCGTCACCAGCACAAAGAGCAGCGTCAGCTTCGGGCTGATGGAGAACGCCATGATGAGCGCACCCAGCACAATGAACGGGCTGCGCAGCAGCAGACGCAGCGTCAGGTTTACGCCGTTCTGCACCTGATTGATGTCACTGGTCATACGCGTAACCAGCGTCGGGGTGCCGATACCGTCCAGCTCGCTGTAGCTCAGCGTATCGATATGGCGGTACAAATCCTTTCGCAGGGCCGTGCCGAAGCCCAGCGCCGCCGTGGCCGAGAACCACTGTGCTGTCAGGCTGCTGGCCAGACCGACTGCCGCCAGCAGCACCAGCAGGCCGCATCGCGTCCAGATGAAGGTCGCATCACCGTTTTTGATGCCGGTGTCAATGATACTGGCAATGACCAGCGGCACGAACAGCTCAAAACAGGCTTCCAGCATTTTGAACAGCGGTGCAAGAAGGGCTTGCTTTTCGTAACCCTTGATGTAGCGCATCAATTTGTGCATTGAAACCACCTCTGAAAGAGAAAATTGTGTAACTGGTTTATTATACCACCATTTTACTGATTTGTCATTGCAGAATCCGCCCGATTTCGATGATTATTTATCTGCCCGGCGTCTATACTTTCATTGGGCACTTCACAGAGGAGGAAATGCGGATGTTCTGGTTCTATCAATATAAAGGTTTTTCCCATACGGCGGCGCATACCGTACACACAGCGCTCGTGCTGGCGGGTCAGCAGGGCTGCAGTCAGGCCGACACCGGCCATCTGCTGCTGGCGCTGGTGCAGACAGCGCGGGGCACTGCGGCGGATTTCCTGCGCCGCAAGCGGGTGACCGCCGCCTCGCTGGCAGACTGCCGGGCCGAGCGCCCGGTGGGCAGTCCCCGAAGGCTGCACCGGCAGGATATTGCCCCGGAGCTGTGTAAGGCAATGGAATTTGCGGTACTGGGCGCGCACGCCGCCAGCGCGGCCAGGGCTGAAAATGAGCATCTGCTCTGCGCCATATTGGAGGATTCTGCCTGCACGGCAAGCCGCTGGATGGCGTCCCTTGGCGTGGAGCTGCCGCAGGCAGCGCGGGAGTGCCGCCAGCTTTCGGGCCAACAGGTCCTGCCCGCACAGCCGCGTATGTCGGCCAGCCGCAGCGGCCGCCCCAGCGAAAAATACGGCCGCGACCTCACCCGCCTTGCGCAGGAGGGGCGACTGGACCCGGTGCTCTGCCGGGAGGAGGAGTTGGAACGCATGGTGGAAATCCTGTGCCGCCGCCAGAAGAACAACCCCTGCCTGCTGGGGGAGCCGGGTGTCGGCAAATCCGCCCTTGCCGAAGCGCTGGCGCAGCGGATAGCCTCCGGGCAGATAACGCCCGCCCTGCGCGGCAAGCGGGTGCTGGCGCTGGATATGGCCTCTATGGTGGCGGGCACCAAGTACCGCGGCGATTTTGAGGAGCGCTTCAAGAATCTGTTGGAGGAGCTCTACCGGGACCGTTCGACGATTCTGTTCATTGATGAAATTCATATCATCACCGGGGCCGGTGCGGCAGAGGGGGCCATTGACGCCGCCAGCATCCTGAAGCCGATGCTGGCCCGCGGGGAAATCCAGCTTATCGGCGCAACCACGCCGGAGGAGTACCGCAAGACCATCCAGAAGGATTCCGCGCTGGAACGCCGCTTCGGCAAGGTGATGGTGGAGGAGCCGACCCCGGCGGATGCCGAGGCTATCCTGAACGGCCTGATGCCGCGCTATGAGCGCTACCATGGTGTTTCGATTCCGCCGCAGGCCATCCATGCCGCTGTGGAGCTCAGTGTGCGGTATCTGCCGGGGCGCTATCTGCCCGACAAGGCCATTGACCTGCTGGATGAAGCCGCCGCGGCCTGCCGCATTGCCGAAAAAGGCAGTGAGAAAAAGGCATTGACCCCTGCCGATATCGCCCACGTTGTCAGCAAGGCCAGCGGCGTGCCCGCAGAACGTGTGGGGGAGGCCGAGCGCGAACGGTTGGCGCAGCTGGAGGAACGTCTCAGTGCGGAGGTTATCGGTCAGCCGCGGGCGGTGGCCGCTGTGGCGTCTGCCATCCGCCGCAGCCGTACCGGCCTGCGGGAAACCGGGCGGCCCATCGGGGCCATGCTCTTTCTTGGGCCTACCGGCGTAGGCAAAACCCAGCTGGCCCGCACACTGGCAAAATGCTGGTTCGGCAGCGAGAAGGCCCTGCTGCGGTTTGATATGTCCGAATATATGGAGCGCCACACCGTGGCACGGCTTATCGGTGCGCCGCCGGGGTATGTGGGCCATGACGAGGGCGGCCAGCTTACCGAGGCCGTGCGCCGCCGCCCCTACAGCGTTGTGCTGTTTGACGAAATCGAGAAGGCGCACGGGGACATCCAGAATCTGCTTCTGCAGATTTTAGAGGACGGCAGCCTGACCGATGCACAGGGGCGCAGGGCAGACTTTTCCAACACCATCATCCTGCTTACCTCCAATCTGGGGGCACGGTGTCTCGCCGGGCAGACAGCGCCGCTGGGCTTCGGTGCTGTTGCGGCCGAAAACAAGCGCCGCGGCCAGCAGGCCATACAAGAGGCAAAGGAGTTTTTCCGTCCCGAGCTGATGGGCCGCCTTGACGAGGTTGTCCTGTTTGATCCGCTGGGCCCGGCACAGCTTACCGGCATTGCCGACCGTCTGCTGTGTGAGCTGGAGGAGCGCGCCGCACGGCAGGGCTACACACTGCGCCATACCCCCGCCGCCGCCAAAGCGCTTGCGGGGGAGAAGGTGCCGCCATACGGTGCACGGGAGCTGCGGCGCACGGTCAGCCGCGCCGTAGAGCAGGCCCTTGCTGACCGTATTGCAGCCGGGACAGCGCATCCCGGTACAGCCTACACTGCCGATGCCGCACCCGACGGCAGTATCATACTGACGCAGGATACGTTGGCTGCCTGCGTATAAAAAACAGGGCGTTCACCCAATGGCGAACGCCCTGTTCTTGTTGTTGTTCAGTCCTTCACGTACAGACCGCAATGGCAGGGGCCGTGATAGTCAGGGTCGGCCAGCTGCTCCTTGAACTCCTTGCAGATGCAGATATTCTCCGGAATATGCTGCAGACGACAGGGGCAATAGCCGCCTGTGCGCTTGAGCCCCTCACGGATGTTCCGGACGATTTCTTCATCGGGGTTCAGGTGAAATTTCGGCTTGTCCATAGTGTTTACCTCATTTACGGCTTGACGCGGAACTCCTGCTCGCAGTAAATGCAGCGATAGCGGCCGCTGCGCGTCAGAGCAAAGATGTGGTCGCAGCCCTCCTCAATGGAGGTAATGCAGCGCGGGTTGGTGCACTTGATAACGTTGACCAGGCGTTTGGGCTGGTCCGGGTGCTTCTTTTCTGCCACCTTGCCGTCCTTGATGACGGTGATGGAGATTTTGGGGTCAACGTAGGCAAGAATGTCAAAGCTCAGTCCGCTTACGTCGCCCTCAATCTTTATTATGTCCTTTTTTCCGTCCTTCTGGCTGCGGACGTTCTGCAAAAGGGCCACGCTGGCGTTGGAAAGCTTTTCCAGCTCCATCATATGGTAAAGCGCCAGACCGGTGCCTGCGGTGATATGGTCAATGACCACGCCGTTCTGAATCTCATCAACCTTCAACATTGAACGCTACCTCCCCGGTCTTGGGGTCCTTCAGACCCAGCAAAGTCATAATCAGTGCCATACGCATATAAACGCCGTTCTGCACCTGATCAAAATAGGCGGCACGCGGGTCATCATCCACGTCCAGCGTGATTTCGTTCACACGCGGCAGGGGATGCAGCACCGGCATATCGGCGGGGGCCAGTGCCAGCTTTTCCTTGGTCAGCACGTAGCTGTTCTTCAGGCGGATGTAGTCCTCCTCATTGAAGAAGCGCTCCTGCTGCACGCGGGTCATATACAGCACATCCAGCTCCGGCAGAGCCTCCTCCATGCTGCGGGTCTCCACGTAGGGGATGTTGTTGGGCTCAAGGATTTCCTTGATGATGTAATCCGGCACACGCAGCTCCTCGGGTGAGATAAGCACGAACTTCATGCCGGGCAGGCGGGACAGGCTCTTGATCAGGCTGTGCACCGTGCGGCCGAATTTCAAATCGCCGCAGAAGCCAATGGTCAGATGGTCCAGATGCCCCTTGCGCTGGCGGATGGTCATCATATCCAGCAGCGTCTGGGTGGGGTGGCTGTGACCACCGTCACCGGCGTTGATAACCGGAATCCGGCTGTATCGGGACGCACGCAGCGGGGCACCCTCCTTGGGGTGGCGCATAGCGGCAATGTCCGCCACACAGCTGATTACGCGAATTGTATCAGCAACGGTCTCGCCCTTTGACGCGCTGGAAACGCCCGCATCGGGAAATCCCAGCACCTGACCGCCCAGGTTCAGCATAGCGGCCTCAAAGGAAAGGCGGGTGCGGGTGCTTGGTTCATAGAACAGTGTTGCCAGCCGTTTGCGGGCGGCAACATCCTTGTAGGCGGCCGGGTCATCGTGGATACGGTCGGCAAGGTCCATCAGGCTGAGCGTTTCTTCCAGCGTAAAGTCCGCCGGATCAATCAAATGTCTCATACACAATCCCCTTTGTTTAACACTCTATATTTCAAACAGCCATAGGCCGTTCAAAATCAAACCAATTTGCGCACCATCGTAAAGTCAAAGAAATCCGTGTAGCAGGTCTGGCAGCAAAGCACCGGCTTGCAGGTGCGGGAATAGCAGATTTCATCCAGCTGCAAAAGCGCCTGTTCCGGCTTCAGCCCCAGCTGCCGCCGGATGGCCGGAGTGCCCTGCACCGCGTGGACGGTTGTGAGCGTCTCGGTCACTTCCACATGGCAATACTGCTCTGCAATCTCAAAAATCGGGCGGGTAAAGTCGATGCTGTCCAGCCGCCTGCCGCCGAGCAAATCCAGCGGCAGAATATCGGTGCAGAAGAGCACCGGCGTTTCATCCGCCAGCACGCGGCGACGGATTACAGCCAGCGTGTGCTCCTTTGCAGGGTCAAGGCTCAGCCTTTCCACCAGCTCCGGCGTTGCGGTCTCCCGCGTGACCATCAAGTTATCGCTGTGGGGCACACGGCCCGCCGCACGGATCATGCGGTTGAATTCCAGCTTCTTGTCCATGCGGTTCTCGACCTTGAGCACATCGCGGTTGACCAGCGTGCCGATGCCGCGCACGCGCTCCAGATAGCCGTCGCGCTCCAGCTCGCTCAGGGCATCGCGCACCACGGTGCGGCTAACGCCCAGCACCTCGGTCAGCTCCAGCTCACTGGGCAGCTGCGCCGCCCTTGCATACAGGCCGGTGCGCAGCTCCTCCAGAAGGCGCTGTGCGGTCTGCTGGCTGCGCAGCTCGCCGCCAAGGCGGTTTTCCGTCGTTTTATTCATTGCAAAAATCCTTTCGTGCCCGGCAGACATCGGCCAGACAGCATTTGTCGCAGTAGGGCTTTGTGCGGGCTGTGCAGACGGCCCGACCGTGGTCCACCAGCCGGTGGCAGAAGCCGTTGCCTTCCTCCGGCGGAATAATTTTCCACAGCTCCTTCTCAACCTTGGCGGGTTCCTTGATGTTGTCCACAAGCCCGATACGGTTGCACAGCCGGATGCAGTGGGTGTCCGTGACGATGGCAGGCTTGCCGAACACATCGCCCATAATCAGGTTTGCGCTCTTGCGGCCTACGCCGGGCAGTGCCAGCAGCGCATTAAAATCATCGGGCACACGGCAGTCATATTGGTCACGCAGGGTGCGCATACAGGCAGAAATGTCCCGCGCCTTGCTGTGGCCCAACCCGCACGGCCTTACGATGGCCTCAATCTCCTCCGGCTCTGCCGCGGCCAGCTCCTTGACACCGGGGTATCTGGCAAACAAATCCTGCACCACCACGTTCACACGGGCATCGGTGCACTGGGCGGCCAGCCGTACCGAAACCAGCAGCTGCCATGCGTGGTCATAGTCCAGCGTGCAGTCCGAGGCCGGATATTCCGCCTTGAGCCGTTCTATGCAGATTTTTGCAAGTTCCTTTTTTGTCACCGCTTTGTCTCCGTTTCTAATCTTTCCACTTGATTCTACCACGTACGTGCTTTATAATCAAGAGTAGACAAGAGATGTTTTTTGTACATTACCACAAATCTATTTATAAAAGGAAACAAGACATGGAGCCATTGGCACAGCGTCTGCGCCCCCGCACTCTGGATGAGGTCTGCGGCCAGCAGCATTTACTCGGCAAGAATCAGGTTTTCCGCCGCACCGTCGAAAGCGGCAAAATTCCCAATATGATTTTCTATGGCCCCTCCGGCGTGGGCAAAACCACCGTGGCCAGCATCATTGCAGCGGGCAGCGGTATGCGGCTACACAAGCTCAACGGCACCACGGCCTCCACCAGTGATATCAAGTCGGTGCTGGCGGATATCGGCACACTTGGCGCGGCAGGCGGTATCCTTTTGTATCTGGACGAGATTCAATACTTCAACAAGCGCCAGCAGCAAAGCCTTCTGGAATGTGTGGAGCAGGGAACCGTCACCCTCATCGCTTCCACCACTGAGAATCCCTACTTTTATGTATATAACGCCCTGTTGTCGCGCTGCACGGTGTTTGAGTTCAAGTCCCTGACGGCGGAGGACATCCGCACCGGCATCTACAATGCCGCCGCACGGCTTGGGGCGGAGGACAAGACCCCCATTTTTATCCCCGATGACGCGCTGGATTATCTGGCGCAGAGCGCGGGCGGCGATATGCGCAAGGCGCTGGGCAATCTGGAATTTGCCGTCACCGCCGCGCCTGTGGAAAACGGCAGCCGCACCATCACGCTGGATATGGTGCAGCAAGTGGCAGCCCGCACCGCCATGCGGTATGACAAACTCGGGGATGACCACTATGATATTGTTTCTGCCTATCAGAAGTCGATGCGCGGCTCTGACCCCGATGCGGCGCTCCACTATCTGGGCCGTCTGCTGGAAGCCGGTGACTTACCCAGTGCCTGCCGCCGCCTGATGGTCTGCGCGTGTGAGGATGTGGGCCTTGCCTGGCCGCAGATCATCCCCATCGTTAAGGCGGCGGTGGACATTGCCAACGCAGTCGGCCTGCCGGAGGCTCGCCTGCCGCTGGCGGATGCGGTTGTTCTGGTGGCCACCGCGCCCAAGTCAAATTCGGCCCACAATGGCATCATTGCCGCGATGGAGGATATTCAGGCCGGACGCACCGGCCCTATCCCGCGTCAGCTCCAGAACAAGCACTATGACGGCGCTGATGCAAAGGTGAAGGGTCAGCACTACCTCTACCCGCATGATTATCCCAACCATTGGACGCCCCAGCAGTATCTGCCTGATGCCATCAAGGACAAACAGTATTACATCCCCGGCGACAACAAAAACGAGCAGGCCTTTGCCCAATACTGGAAAAAAATCAAAGGAGAATAACCGAACACACAACTTATAAAGAAGGAGAACGCTTATGTCCAACCTCCACTGCGAAACGATTACCTTTCCCTCCTCCGATGGCAGCCACACCTCCTCCGCTGTGCTGTACACCTGCCCGGATACGCCGGTCCGGGCGGTCATTCAGCTCAGCCACGGTATGTGCGAGTATGTGCGCCGCTATCAGCCGATGGCAGAGTTTTACGCCGCCCACGGCATTGCGCTGGCCGGAAACGACCATCTGGGGCACGGTGACACCGCCCGGGAGGGCGAGCACGGCCACTATGGCGAGCCGGAGGGCCGGTTCCATCTGCTGAACGATTTGCACACAATGAACGGCATCCTGCACCAGCGCTTTCCCGATGTGCCCATCATCCTCTACGGGCACAGCATGGGCAGCTTTTACGCACGCTGGTATGCAGAAAAGTGGCCGGAAAGCATTACGTCGCTGGTGATTTCCGGCACGGCAGGCCCCAGCTTTATGAACGTCATTGGTCAGAGGCTAGCCGGGCTGATTGCCAAGGTCAAGGGGCCGCGCTATGTCTCGCCGCTGATGGTCAAGCTGAATTTCGGCAGCTACTGCAAGAAGATTGAAAACGCGCAGTCCGCGAATGCGTGGCTTTCCCGCGATGAAAACGTTGTCAAAGCCTATGACGCAGATGGACTGTGTACCTTCCAGTTCACCGCCGCAACCTACCGCGAAATGCTGGCCACGCTGAACCACGTCAGCACCAAGGCATGGGCAGAAGCGATAGACAAGAATCTGCCCATTCTGCTGATTGCCGGTGACGCCGACCCTGTGGGCGATTACGGCAACGGCGTGCGCAAAGTCTGGGCCATGCTGGGGGACGCCGGTGTGCGCGACCTGACCTGCCAGATTTATGAGGGCGGCCGTCACGAGCTGCACAACGAGACAAACCGGGATGAGGTGTTCGATTACGTCCTGACATGGATTGAGGACCATATTTAAACTCGCCCTGTTAGCGATCGGGCTGCCTTGTAGGGGCCGGGTATGTCCGCCCTTCTGCCTTCCGGCCGTCAGCCTTTGCCGGGCAATACAAAATCCCATCATTTTCCTCTGCCATTGCGGCAGAGGAATTTTTTGTTTTCCCTATTGACAAACACCCTGCACGTGTGTATTATTGTATTAAGCTCTTAACACAATAATACAAACAAGGAGCATAGCCCTATGAATTGGAATATCACAGCCGGACGCCCGGTGTATGTGCAGCTGATTGAACAGCTGGAGCTTGCACTGGTGGCCGGGGAGTTCCCACCCGGAAGCCGCATCCCGCCCGTGCGCGAGCTGGCAGCGGACGCGGGTGTCAACCCAAACACCATGCAACGCGCCCTGCAGGAGCTGGAAAGCCGCGGACTTTTGCAGGCCCAGCGCACGGCGGGACGCACCGTTACCGCAGACGATGCCGCCCTGCGTGCCCTGCGCCGCCGCCGCGCCAAGGCTCTGGCAGAGGAATTTCTGCATCAGATGCAGGCACTTGGCATGGAGGAATCCGAAATCGAAGCATTGCTGCGCGAAAGCGCACCCCCAACACAAGAAAAGGAGTAACCAATGGATGCAGTCTATGAGGTACACGGCCTCACCAAACGCTATGGCCGCAGCGCCGCGCTGAACGGCGTTGATTTTGCCGTTATGCCCGGCAGGCTGGTTGGTCTGCTGGGGCCAAACGGCAGCGGCAAGACCACCCTTTTAAAAATCTCTGCCGGGCTTTTACAGCCCACGTCGGGCAGTGTCCTGATTAACCAGACGCCGGTCGGTGTATACACCAAGGCAATCACAAGCTATCTGCCGGACCGTATGGCCCTGCCCACAGAATTCACAGCCGGTGACGCCGTAAGCCTGTACAATGATTTCTTTGCCGACTTTGACAAGGCCAAGGCGTTGGCTATGCTTTCGGATTTGGGCATCAACAGCCGGGACAAAATTGACGCCATGAGCAAGGGCACACAGGAAAAAATGCAGCTCTGCCTGACGATGAGCCGCGCCGCCAAGCTCTATCTGCTGGATGAGCCTCTGGGCGGCGTTGACCCCGCCGCGCGTGACTATATTTTAAGCACCATTCTGCACAACTACAGTGAAGATGCCGCGCTGGTTCTCTCCACCCACCTGATTGGCGATATTGAAAAGGTTCTGGACGAGGTCATTCTACTGCAGGAGGGTAAGGTTCTGCGCCAGGCCGCCGTTGACGAGCTGCGCGAGGAAACAGGGGAGAGCGTAGACGCTTATTTCCGGGAGGTTTACAAATGCTGACAAAGCTCTTACATTACGAATTCCGAGCAACAGGCCGCATTGTGCTGCCCATCGCAGCCGGCGTGCTGGTGCTGAACGTGCTTGCCGCCGTTCTGGGCTATTTTATTCAGAATACCGCTGACTCCATGCCGCTTGCCGGCGTTGCGATGGTGCTGCTGATTTTTGCAGCCTATATCAGCCTGTTGGTGTTTTTTGTAATTTGCTATTTTGTGGAGGTTCGGCAGTTTTACCGTCTGCTGGGCGACAGTGGCTACCTGATGCTGGCCCTGCCGGTGCAGCCGTGGAAGCATATTGCTACCAAAGTTATCTGCGGCACAGTCTGGACGCTTTTCGGCGCGTTGTTCGTTTCGCTCTGCGCTGCTATCTCTACATTGTCCTACAATGCAGCCGAGTTCAGCCCTGTCAATCCCGGAGATTTTTGGTTCTGTGCCTTGCTGCTTCTGATTTTTGTTGTCTGTATTGCGGGTGCATTGCTGCATATGTATCTGGCCTGTGCCTTTGCAGCGCAGTTCACCCAGCAGCGGCTGCTAATCAGCATAGCTGCCTACTTCGTCATCGGCTTTGCCGGGCAGATGGCGGCGCTTGTGGCGGTGGCAATTTTTGCATTCCGCGGGTACAAATACGTTAACAGTGTTGACTTGGCCGCAACAGCCGCTTCCCTTGGCAGCGACAATATTGTTTTTCTCATCCTGCTGGCAGTGCTTGTTCTTGTCGTTCTGGTTGACGCCCTTCTGTGGGCACTTACCCAGTGGTTTATGACCAAGCGGCTGAATCTTGCCTAAGCTTTTTGCTTAGCAGCTTGTACTTTTCGCTCGCCGCATCGGCACTTAGAATTATGCGGCATTGCCCTAAATAAACAAAACCGGAGCATAACACCGTACTCTTGCGGTGCTCTGCTCCGGCTCTTATTTTATAAAATCTGCGATTGCCTCTGCATCGTGCAGGCCCTTGCTGTACAGCTTATTCAAGGCCTCCGGGTCGCGGGTCAGTGTTTTGACGCCGCAGACATCGTCCGGCGCTATAATCAGCACCTTGCCCTCTGCAGCCAGCCTTTGTGCCAGAACAATGCCCTCATTATAATGCTGCGCCCGCAGGGCAAGCTGTTCCGCCGCCCTCGGGTACCGGCGTCGGATAACCCGCGCCAGCCTGCGGTCTGTGCCGTCGGCGCGGATGGTGCCCACAGGCTTTGTCAGCACCAGCACAACTTTGTCGCAGCCATCTGTAAAAGCCTTTTGCAGAGGTATCGTATCGCCCAGTGCGCCGTCATAGTAGGGCACACCGTCAATTTCTATCGGCTTACAGGCCACCGGAATGCAGCAGGACGCCATCAGTGCGCGGTAATCATCAGGGTGCATATCGCCGCGTGTAAAGTATTTTGGCTTGCCAGTTATGGCATCGGTGGCAATCATATACCATTCCATCGGGTTGGCGTTCATTTTTGCAAAATCCAGCGGATTTTCCCCGCCTGCGTTGCTCAAGGTACCGTAGATATAGTGCAGATTCAAAAAGGACCCGCCGTGCAGCATATTGCCTGCGCCCATATACTGGCTGCGCAGGGAGTATTCTGCATAAAACGTGTAGTTGCGCCCGCGCTGGCCACTCATATAGGACGCCAGATTGGCGCTGCCCGCCGAGATGCCGATGCCGTAATCAAACCGCACATTATGTGCCATGCACCAGTCAAAAACGCCTGCCGCATAAATGCCGCGCAGTCCGCCGCCCACATCTATCACGCCGATTTTTGCCATACTGTTGCCCCTCTCTTGCCAGACTATTATACCATCACCGCAGCCACGGCGCACTGTACAATCCCGGTAAAATGTCTTGACTTTCCGTGCGCAGGAATGATTCTTTGCAAGAATATTACAAGATTATCAAAAAGTTTATATTGACAAACATTCCCTTTGCCGTATAATGTATCTTGTGTGTGCATCTATAGGGTAAATCTTTTTCTATACCCTGACACATTGGCGTTGTATGTGCTGCTTGCAGCGGTGTCCCGGGGCAGGGGCTTACCGTGTAACAAACCTTTGCGGGGCGGCATAATTGGCGCTGACTCGTTAAGGACTCTGTGCCGACCTAAGGAAGAAACGGTACGTAAAGAGGGTTCTGTAACGGGAAATTCCGCAAAGGGGGATGCAATAAAAATGAATGAAAATCTGAT
>ERZ773107.822-NODE-822-length-31944-cov-3.808617_pt1 | contig 31944 bp, 20 predicted proteins | sample MGYA00580571_ERZ773107 | MGnify/ENA primary metagenome ERZ773107 (study PRJEB29015, sample SAMEA2737843) | human gut metagenome | biome: human gut; feature: human-associated habitat; material: faeces | place: China | collected 2012 ... | reverse complement strand
CAGGGGGCGGCGCTTGCAACGGTGCTGGCACGATACATAGAAGCACTGATTATTATTGTCTGGGCACATATAAACAGACCAAAGAACCGTTATCTGGAAGGCGCATATACCGGATTTGGTATACCGGGAAGCGAACTGAAGGCGATTATCATCAAAGGATTTCCGCTGATGATCAACGAGGTGCTCTGGGCAGCCGGAATGACGGTGGTGACACAGTGCTATTCCGTCCGGGGACTAGAAGTTGTGGCCGGCTTAAATATCGCAACCACGATCACGAACCTTTTTAATATTGTGTATCTGCAGCTTGGTGGATGCATCAGCATTGTGGTGGGACAGTACCTCGGTGCGGGGGAACTGGAGAAGGCGAAAGATGCGGACAACAAGATGATCGTATTCAGTGTGTTCTGCTGCGTGGTGATGGCAGTCCTCCTGCTATTTGTCGGAGGCATATTCCCGCAGATTTATAATACGTCAGATGAGATCAAGTCGCTTGCGACAAGCTTTATCGCGGTGTCTGCGATTATCATGCCGCTTTATTCGTTCAGCCATGTTTCCTATTTTACACTCCGCTCAGGTGGGAAGACAATGGTCACGTTTTTGTTTGACTCCGTTTTCACCTGGGTGATCGTAGTGCCGACCGCATTTCTTCTGGCAAATTATACCGGGCTTGGGATTGTGAGCGTATATTTCCTTGTACAGGCGACAGAACTGATCAAGGTGGTGATCGGATACTTTATGGTACGAAGTGATGTCTGGCTGGTGCAGATGGTATAGGCAGTTTACAAGAAAAGAGGGAAGCTGAGATGTTGACATTTTTATTTTTTGTATTACTATTTGGAATTTTTGGAAAGCTGATCTGGCTGGCAGTGAAGGCAGCATGGGGAATCTCGAAGATTGTATTTTCGATTGTGTTCCTGCCGGTGGTTGTGCTGGTGCTGTTTTTCAGCGGACTGGTTTATGTGGCGCTGGGGCTGCTGGTGGCTATTGGGATTGTTTCTTTGATTAAGGGGCATATTTAAGAAATAGCTGGGGCGAAACTCTTCGATAGGCTGTGCTAGACTGAGACGAAGGTGTCCCCCTGAAGGAAGACACGTTTACACTCCGCGTCGCTCGCAGCGGTACTAAGCGTCCGTCCGCGCAATGGCAGATATTGACAAGCCACTATTACCACTGCGCGACCGGGCGCTAAGGACCGGCGGCTCCTCAAGGTCTTTCTTCAGGGGGACACCTTCGTCTCAGTCTTTCTAAAGGTTCTTTAAGAGTTTCGCTTTGGCGAATCCGGAGATAGAATAAGGATTTGATCGAAGAAACAACGGTAATTGATATCGTGAGGCAACTATAATTTGTATTGGTGTTAAGCGAGTTGTGGTTGAAAAATATAAGGATATGATGAGAGTTAGTGGGAGAAATAGGGAATGACGAAAAGTAGAAGAATAATAGCAGCATGCTGCGGCGCATTGTGTGTCATGCTCGCGGCATGTGGACAGAAGGCAGCCGATGTGCCGGGGAGTGTGGAGCATGTTACGGAAGTTACAGAAGCTGCCGGGACAGAAGAGATTGAGGTGGAAACGGAAGCGGTCGAAGTTACGGAAGAGACGGAGATGGTGGCGGAAACAGAAGAACAGGAGGCAGTCACAGAAGAGGAGGACGCAGATTCTCTGACGGAGACAGAAACAGAAACACAAGGTCAGGATCAGGCTGGGATGAATCCGGGATTGGAAGCGGGAGACGCGCAGAACAAAACTGCGGGAGGACAAACCGCAGATGGTTCTTACAGTGGAACGGAAAATGTGTATCTGGACAGTTCATGGGAGTATGCAGACCATACGGTGATCAATTCCGGGTATGCGGTATTGTATACGGCGGAGGCAAACCGGAAGAATCTTGTAGTCGGTGTGAATGCCGGGCATGGTACTTCCGGGGGAACTTCAGTGAAGACGCTCTGCCATCCGGACGGATCTGCGAAGACGACAGGCGGTACGACCGGGCAGGGAGCCACACAGGCGGTGGCAGTGTCATCCGGAATGACATTTCAAGACGGAACAGCAGAGAGCAGTGTGACACTTCGTATGGCACAGATTCTGCGTGACAAGCTGTTAGCTGCCGGATATGATGTCCTGATGGTACGTGATGGAAGTGATGTGCAGCTAGACAATATTGCGCGGACTGTTATTTGCAACAACCGTGCAAATTGTCACATTGCACTCCACTGGGATGGTGATGGACTGGATTATGATAAGGGCTGTTTTTATATCCGGGTGCCGGACGGCATCAAGGGGATGGAGCCGTTTGCGTCCCACTGGCAGCAGCACGATGCATTGGGCGCGTCGCTTGTGGAAGGACTCCGCGGACAGGGCGCGAAGATTAACGGAAAAGGAAGCATGGCAATCGATCTGACGCAGACCTCCTACAGTACGGTTCCGTCTGTGGATATGGAGCTTGGAAATGCATGTTCTGACCACAGCGATGCAACGCTTGGCATGTTAGCGGACGGACTGGTGGCAGGTGTGAACAGCTATTTTGGACAATAGTGGATAAAGCAGACACAACCGTGATGAGGAATGGAAGACCGCAATTTTTGCAATGCATGCAACAAATGAATCAATACGTTTTTGCAGAAATCGCATATAAAATGAAGACAGAAAATAAGGTGCAGAGAAATGGAAAAATTCTGCACATCTTGCCGGAATAATCCGGGAGCAATCGCATTTTGCTTCGAAAAATAAGGAGGAATAGGATTTATGAGAGCATTTATGGATAAAGATTTTCTGTTAGAGACAGAGACTGCAAAAAAATTGTTTCACGGCTATGCCGAAAACATGCCGATCATCGACTACCACTGCCACATCAGTCCGAAGGAGATCGCGCAGGATATCCATTTTGACAATATCACACAGGTCTGGTTAGGCGGCGATCACTATAAATGGCGTCTGATGAGAAGCAACGGTGTGGAGGAATATTATATCACAGGGGATGCCCCGGACCGCGAGAAGTTCCAGAAATGGGCAGAATCTTTAGAGCGCGCGATTGGCAATCCGTTGTACCACTGGAGCCATCTGGAACTGAGAAGATATTTCGGATATGAGGGTGTCTTAAATGGTGAGACTGCTGAGGAAGTCTGGCAGCTTTGCAATGAGAAGTTAAGACAGCCGGAAATGAGTGCAAGAAATCTGATCATACAGTCCAAAGTGACTCATCTGTGTACAACCGATGACCCGGCAGACACTTTAGAGTGGCATAAGATCATCCGGGATGACCAGAGCTTCCCGGTGCAGGTTCTTCCGGCATGGAGACCGGAAGCTGCGATGAAGATTGGCAGTCTGGATTTTGTGAACTATATGAAGCGGCTCGGAAATGCAGCAGGCGTGGAGATTAACAGCTTTCGGACACTGAAAGAGGCATTGAAGCTCCGGTTGGCATTCTTTGAAGAGATGGGATGCAGGGCTTCCGACCACAGCCTTGATTATGCCATGTATATACCGGCATCGGAGGAAGAGGTGGAGCAGATCTTTGCGAAGGCTTTAAATGGTGAAGCAATTTCCTACGAGGACGGACTGAAGTATAAGACCGCATTTCTTTTGTTTATCGGAAAAGAATATAAGCGTCTCGGCTGGGCAATGCAGCTGCATTATGGAGTAAAACGAGACAACAATCAAAAGCTCTACCGCTCATTCGGACCGGATGCAGGCGTAGATTGCATTGACAACCATACACCGTCTGCACAGCTTGCAGACCTGCTAAATGCGCTTGACTGTGAGGATGCACTGCCAAAGACCATCCTATACAGTTTGAATCCGATCGACAACGCAGCAATCGGCTCTATTATCGGCTGCTTCCAGAACAGCGAGTGCCGCGCAAAGATCCAGCAGGGAAGTGCATGGTGGTTTAACGATAATAAACAGGGCATGATCGACCAGATGACATCTCTCGCAAACCTTGGGGTTCTTGGAAACTTCATCGGCATGCTGACCGATTCGAGAAGTTTTATCTCTTATCCACGTCACGAATACTTCAGAAGAATCCTCTGCAACCTGATCGGTGGCTGGGTGGAAAACGGCGAGTATCCAGATGACGAGAAGCGGCTTGGAGCGTTGGTACAGGATATTTGTTATAATAATACGAAGAAGTATTTTGAATTTCAGCAATAAGTACAGAAGATAAATAGAAAAAGAGCTTCCACGCATGTTCTGTAGTAGAACTGCGTGGAAGCTCTTTTTCTGTAAGAAGGGAAGTATAAAAAAGAATTATTGGTAAAGTTTACAGGCATCCGTAAGCAACTTCACGCATTCTTAAATGGTGATATTGTTCGAGGTTTGGCTGCAGATTGTGCATATATACAATGGAAAGTCCGGTTTCCGGATCACATTCTGCCCAGGTTCCGGAGCCACCGGTCCAGCCAAACTGACCGAGCATGCCATTGTGCTGACCTTCGTAGCGGTTCATCAGGGTACGCATGCCATATCCGTAACCGTATCCGGCAAGATAGTCATTGGAGAAATCTTCCTTTATCATAGTTGGAGTCAGGGTATTCGTACGGATCAGATCTATGGTTTTTCTTCCGAGAATATGTTCTCCATTGTGTATGCCACCGTTTGCCAGCATCTGCATCAACTTTGTGTAGTCACGGCAGTTGGTAATGACGCGGGCAAAGCCGGGAACCGTTCCAAGAGGCCCGACAAAGGAAGCTTCGTGTACTTTGTCCGGAACGGTCAGACAGTCAGGATCGGCAAGGGTTTTGCCAGGCTTCAGGTAATAATTTTTTACAAGCCGTGATTCAAGGTCTCCGAACAGGAAATTTGCGGAACTGTCCATATCCAGAGGCTCAAACAGCATTTCTTTGATGACCTGTTCTGCTGGCTTGTCGCAGAGTACTTCTAAGAGACCGGCGGTCAGCTCGCTGGCAAAACCATAAAGAAAGCGGGTTCCAGGTTCGAAAGCAAGGGGAACTCTTGCAGCAGCTTTAATCTGGTCGCGCAGAGTGAAGTAACCGTTGGCACGCAAAGCTTTCATTTCATCCGCCATTGCTTTTGCAGTTGGGTGATGAACCGGGATGCCTCCTATGATCATTTCGTAAGGAAGACCGCAGGTCATATTAAAAATTTGTTTTACTGTGATCGGATGCTCAACAGGAACTTCTTCGAGCGTACCGTTCGGCAGCTGGATGATTTTGGTAGAATGTCGGAACTCCGGAAAATATTCATAGAGCGGATCTGACATTAGGAAACGACCTTGTTCATAAAGCATCATACCGGTTGTATACATTGCAATTTTGGTCAGGGAAGCCTGGCGGAATACATGATCAGCAGTAAGAGGAACGGCATTTTCCTTATCTGCCCAGCCAAAGTAATTTTCATATAGGATTTTTCCTTTTTTGGCAATCATACAACTGCAGTTCGGGAGTCCATCATCTACATATTTCTGTAAAAGGCGATCTAAGTTTTTGAAATCTGACATGTAAAAACCTCATTTCTGCGCAATATGCGCGTTTATAAAAACTGGATGCCACCGCATCTTGTGCGGAAGGCGGGGAACAATACGGGATTAAAGTAATCCGTAGGAAGCGGTCCGTACTCTCGGATGATAGTACTGCTCATCATTCGGGATCAGATTGTGCATATAGACAATAGAGAGCCCTTCCGCAGGATCTGCTTCGCACCAGCTTCCGAAGCCGCCGGTCCATCCGAAAGCACCGATGGACCCGTTCAAATCTCCGGCAGCAGGGTCAATGACTGTCCGGAAACCAAGTCCGTAACCATATCCTTTGTCAGGAAAGTCGAGAAGCTGCTCTCGGGTGAGACCATTTGTGCGCATCAGATCAATTGTCGTACTGCTCATGAGCCTTGTCCCGTCATAGACACCACCGCAGGCAAGCATCTGTAAAAGTCTGGAATAATCTTCCACGGAAGAATAAAGTCTTGCCCATCCGGCTTCATTTTCTTTTCCAGGGAGATGCTTTTTATCAAAAAAGTCAGGTCCTGGAACAAGATTTCCATCAGGATCTTTGGCATAGAGTGTGACAAGACGGTTCTTCGTCTGTTCGTCTGGAAAAATCGCAGCAGTGTCTTTCATGCCAAGAGGATCGAAGAGCATCTCTTTGAAAACATCGTTGACAGGTTTGTCGCAGACAGCCTCAATGATTCCGGCGGCGAGCTCACTGGAAAATCCGTAAATCCAGTGCGTGCCCGGATCACAGGCAAGAGGTGCTTTGGACATGGCAGATAAATGTTCTTTCAAAGTGTAAGATCCTTTTTCCCAGAGTGGCTGCATACACTCCTGCATGCCAGTCATGACAAGATCGTGGGTTGGTGCAGCAGAATTACAATAGGGAAGACCGCATTTCATGGACATGACATCACGGATATTGATTGGACGGCTGGTTGGAACGATATCGACATAGCCGTTCGGATGCCTGTCGTAGCGGGTACTTGTCTTCCATTCCGGAAGATAATCTCCAATTGGGTCTGTGAGGAGAAACTTGCCACGTTCATAGAGCATCATCATAACTGTGTAGAGCGGAATTTTGGACATAGATGCCTGACGGAACAGTGTGTCTTTCGTGACAGGTGTTTTGGTGTCGATGTCAGTGACACCGAAATAGCCCTCATAAAGGGTGTTGCCGTACTGGACGACTTTCAGTCCGCAGCCTGGAAGACCGCGTTTTAAGAACCCCTCTAAAAGCTGGTCAATTTGTTTTGCATTTGACATAAAAGATACCTCCATTCATAAATGTGTTAATTTATAATAAAAAAATGTTTGAAATTTCTAAGGTGCTTTGCATACACAACGGGATTTCTGACCGGTGTCAGGCAGCAGCTTTTGTACGCAGCACGGATTCTTTCCACCTGCCAGACTGATAGCGCCATGCAATCAGGGCAGAACGGATAATCTGATCGGTCAGGATAGCAAACCAGGCACCGGGAAGTCCAAGGGAGAATACGTTGATTGCCAGAAGAGCAAGTCCCGGACGGAGCAGCATGACAGTGAAAAATGTCAGCTTTGCAACAAACTTTGTATCACCGGCACCACGGAGTGCACCTGCCACGATAAACTGTGAAGATTGGAATGGCTGGATAAAAGCAACAATCCAGAGAATCTGGATACATAGTGTAATACAGGTTGCGTCGTTCGTGTACAGACCAGAAAGCGGCCTTCCGAATATTACAAAGAGTATACCGAGTGTAATGGCAATTGTCATACCGCACCGCTTGCAGCGTGTGGTATACGCCTGTGCCATGTCAGGTCTTCTTTTCCCAAGGCTTTGTCCGGTTAGCGAGGTCGCTGAAATGGAGAATACCTGTCCGTTCATCATAGTAAGGGATTGAATATTCATACAGACCTGATGCGCAGCGAATTCAACCGTTCCAAGGGAAGCAACCGCTTTGGAGAAGATCATAGAACCAATTCGCATCATAAATTGTTCCAGGGCAGCCGGAAGACCGATCGCTGCGATTTCTGCGAGCTCTTTTCTGCTTGGTCTGAAGTCATCATGCAGATTCATATGAATGTAACAGCTTTCCTTTGAGATGGCGATCACTGCAAGGATACAGGATACAATCTGGCTGATCGTGGTCGCAAGAGAAGCGCCGGCAACCTCAAGGCGTGGAAAGCCTAAATGTCCGTTAATCAGTAAGTAGTTTAGGATCAGGTTTACCAGATTGGCGAAAGTGTTATAGTACATGGCTGTTTTGGAATTGCCAATTCCGCGAAGAAGCGCTGTGATGGTTGAGGTCAGGGAAAAGAATACGAATCCTGCCATCTGAATCTGCAAGTAAGCAGTTCCGGCACTTAAAATGTGCCCATCCTTTGCACCCATGAAAAGAACGAGCGGTCTGGCAGTCACAAAACCGATGACAGAAAGCAGGATGCTTAAAGTAAGGTTGAGTAAGATTGCCTGCCTGGCATACTTCTGTGCAGTTTCCCGGTTGCCAGAACCTCTTGACTGGGCAACAAGTGCGGTGGAACCGACATTCATCGCCATGATCATTGTCATAAGGATAAACTTTGGCTGTGTCGTGAGGCCTACTGCCGTGATTGCCCATGTACCAAGATTTCCTACCATAATCAGATCGGCCATAGATGTGAAGGAAGACAGAATCAGCTCCACACTCGCTGGTAAGGCAATTTGCAAAATATCCTGATAAACAGCCCGGTTGGTTACGCCATCTGGAAGCGTATGAGGAATTTTCCCTTTTGCAAGGTCGGCATCTGTTCCGGCGGGCAGATTATCCAAGACTGTGTTTTTCATACTCCGAGCCATAGATGATCACCTCTTTATTATTAAAATTCTGCTTAAGATAAAACAATCTTAACATTGCGGATACAGTATGTCAATAAAAAAGCTAAAACGAAATAGCCTTAATAGAAAAAAACATATACAAAGAAAAGTGGAAATAAAGAAGAAAAAACAGGAAAACAAAGCTGCAAAAGATGAAATGAATAGATAAATATTCAAAAAATAGATTGACAGAAAAGAAAAAAGAAACTATAGTCAAGCTATGACGTTTTAGCAGCTACGAACGGAAAATAGTTTAGCGAACCTGCACAGACAGAGGAGGTAAAAGATGGGGTTAGTATATAAGAAGCTGGAAAAGATCGGAAGAAGTATGTATCTGTATTTTCCGGAACAGGAAAGACGGACAGCATTCAAACGCTGCAGCATTACAATATTACGTGATGGAGAAGACGAAGCATCCGTACGGTATTTTTTAGATGACCTTGGCATGCAAAAACTCGCGGAGGAACAGGAAATCATTCTTTCATTCCCGAATCCGGAAAATGGGCGCTGGAATTATGATTTTTCCGGAGAGACAGATGATCTGACAGCTTTTCATGATTTTCAGGATGCAATGACAAAGGAAGATGATAAGCCTCTTGCAACACGGACAAATGGGATTCCAACTTATGAAGCAATGTTGAGTGTCTGGCATCCGATGAATGACACCAGGTATCTGGTCGGTACCGGAAGCGGAGCGCATATGGTATGCACGCTTGCAGCCTGTGTAGCAGAGAATATAGCAGCAATTTTTGCGATGGGTGGAAAGCTATGTGAGGAAGCCAGATATCAGGCAGTGAATGCTGCAGTACCGGCTTTTCTGGTGGACAGTGACAGGAAAACACAGAATTATTTCAATGTTGTTAATGAAACAGAATGGAAAGAGACGGCAGATCAGATTACAGTGACAAGAAATAAAAGAAATCCATCTCAGTGTGTCATGAATTCAGAGAATATGCAGCTTTCCAAAGAACTGGTGAAACGGGTATGGGAAGAGCTTTTTTCCGTGACCAGGCGCACCAATACCTCTGTGTATGGAGATGTGGAACCAAAACCGGATATGAAAAAAGCCGGGTTTGAACTTTATCTGGATGATGACAGGTTAGACGAACCGGTGAAGACAAAGCATACCTGGTTTGTGCATGTACCTTCCGGTGTGAAAGATGGAACGTTAGGAAGAGTACCACTTATGCTCTTTTTCCATGGAGGATCGGATAATCCGGAGGAAGCCGCACAGATGAGCCGTTTTCATGAACTGGGGGAGAGGGAAGGCTTTATTACGGTGTATCCGTGGGGGACAGACAAAACGCAGTGGAACAGCTTTTTAGCACCGGATGGAGCAGATGATATCGGGTATACAGTTGCATTGATCCAATATATGAAAGAACACTATCCGGTTGATCCGGAAAGAGTCTACCTGTCAGGCTTCAGCAATGGAGCGGGACAGGCGCAGACAGTGGCAATGCTCCATCCGGAACTGATCGCAGCTATCTGTCATATTGACTCAAATTGGCCGGGAATCAGAAATGGTGCCAGTGAGCTTACAGAACAGGACAAGTATCTGTTTGGTCTTGCGATGGAGAAAAAGAAAGAATACGATTACCGGATGCCGGTATGGTATACTTATGGTTCCCGGGAAATTTCTTATCCGATTTATTATCATTGCTCCCAACAGCATCAGTATGATTTCTGGAAGGCGTATAATCATATTCGGATCGAAGAGACACCGGATCTTTCCAAACCTGATCCGAGTGGATGCGGTGTGCCGGGACAGATTCAGCAGAGAATCCGGCCTTCTGCCAGACATCCGGAACATTACTATGACATTCAGAGGTTTTACTCGGATGAAGAGCATCCAGTGAATCTGTATAATCTGGCGATGATGCATGACAAAGGACATGAGGTAGCAGATAAGGATCCTGAGCTTGGATGGAATTATGTGAAACAGTTTAGAAGACTTCCGGATGGCAGTTTGAAAATAGTTTCTAATGAATAAGCTATTGACAGCTAAAACGAAATAGCATATAATAGCAACATAAGAAATGTACGGAGAGAAAACAGATTGGACTGAGGAGAAAATAGGAGGGGGTAGCTGAATGAAAGTTTTTACAAATAAGAAAAAGATGAGAGGGTATCGGGAATTCCTCTATATTCTGCCTTTCATTATTCTGGTTGCGATATTTGCTTATTATCCACTGTATGGATGGGCATACGCGTTTTTTGATTACAAACCGCCAAGACCACTTAGCATGGATGACTTTGTAGGGTTGAAGTGGTTCCGGTATCTGGTAGATAATCCGGTGAGGATTAAGCAGACACTGATGGTTTTGAGAAACACCTTTGCAATGAGTGGATTGACCATTTTATTTTCCTGGCTGCCGATGATTTTTGCTGTATTTCTGAACGAGATTAAGTGTATGCCATTCCGGAAGTTTGTCCAGACCGTGACGACACTTCCGAACTTCATCAGCTGGGTACTGGTATTTTCTATCTGCTACTGTATGTTCAACAGTACAGGTATGGCAAACAGCTTACTGATACAGATGGGAGTGCTTGAAGAACCGATCGCGTTCTTACAGTCTTCCAATCATATATGGATGAAAATGTGGCTGTGGAGTACCTGGAAGAGCCTTGGATGGTCAGCCATCATGTATATCGCCGCAATCTCAGGGATTGATGCAGAATTATATGAGGCAGCAAAAGTGGACGGGGCAACAAGAATGCAGCTGATCTGGAATATTACGATTCCGAGCTTACTGCCAACATACTTTGTGTTATTAATGCTTAATATCGCAAATTTCCTTTCCAATGGAATGGAACAGTATTATGTATTCCAGAATGCATTTAATATGGATACGATCCAGGTACTTGATCTGTATGTATACAATCTGGCAATGGGAAGTGGAAGCTATTCTGTATCTACTGCACTCAGTATGCTTAAGAGCCTGATCAGTGTTGTTTTGCTATGTGGTGCCAATACGCTATCTAAAGCACTGCGTGGTGATGGATTTATTTAAACGGAAGTGAGGATATGAACATGAAACAGAATGGAAAAATAAAAGAAAATGCCGGTCCGGTTGATAAACTGATCAGCGTGATTACTTATATTGTGTTTGCATTGTTTTCCCTGATCTGTATTTATCCATTTTACTATATTTTTATCAATACGATCAGTGCTAACGATCTGAGTGAAAAAGGAAAGATTATCTTCTGGCCGCAGCAGATTCATTTCAGAAATTATCTGGATGCAACCAAGATTCCGGGACTGCTGCAGGCAGCACAGATTTCCGTTGCCAGAACGCTGATCGGAACGGCATGTACGGTATTGTTAGCCGGCTTCCTCGGTTATATGTTCACAAGAGACACTATGTGGAAACGGAAGCTTTGGTATCGGTTCGTGGTATTGACCATGTATTTTAATGCAGGAATTATTCCATGGTATATCACAATGAATAATCTGCATCTGACGAATAATTTCCTCGGATATATTTTGCCGACGCTGGTTTCACCTTTTTATATTATTCTGACGAAGACTTATGTGGAATCGATCCCGAGGGAGCTGCAGGATGCAGCAGAAGTAGACGGAGCAGGAACATTGAGGGTGTTCTTCTCGATCATACTTCCGATTATTAAACCGATTCTTGCAACGGTTGCAATTTTCGCGGCAGTAGGACAGTGGAATTCTTTCCAGGATACGCTGCTTCTTGTAACAGACACGAAGTTATATACGTTACAGTTTATTCTGTACCAGTATATTAACCAGGCAAGCTCACTTGCAACGATTGTTTCTTCCGGAACCTCCAGTGAAGCAATCCAGCAGATGCTTGCAACGACGCAGACGGCTACTTCCATCCGTATGACAGTAACGATTCTGGTCGTAACACCAATTCTATTAGTATACCCATTCTTCCAGCGCTTCTTTGTAAAAGGAATTATGATCGGCGCAGTGAAGGGTTGAGAAAAATTTCATAAACTTCAACACACAATAGGGGGCTATTGTAGAAAACAAAAAGGAGGATATGTATTATGAAATGGAGAAGGACAATTAGTTTAGGTCTGGCGGCAGCCATGACAGCAAGTGCAGTTCTTGCAGGTTGTGGGGGAGATTCCGGAGCGAATGGAAATGCCTCATCAGGGGATAACAACAACCAGGCAGCTGCAACAGAAGAGGGAGGCTCACAGGCATCAGGGGATGTGACAACAATCGAAGTCTATGATGTTGCGGCAAACTATCAGGGCATGCAGGCAGGATGGTTTGGTGATCTTGTCAAAGAAAAATTTGGTTTGGAACTGAATATCTTTGCACCGAATACATCCGGTGATGCGGCAGCACTTTATCAGACGCGATGCAGCTCCGGAAAGCTGGGTGACATCATTCTTCTGGACAATGCAGATTATCTGGACTGTGTAGACGCAGGACTTGTTATGGATATTACAGATGATATCTGGAATTATCCAAACTTAGCAGAGTATAAGACACAGATTGAGGCGTTCAATACGCAGGTTGGAGATGGAAGTAAGATCTGGGGAATCCCTACCGAGATGACGAATACTTCACCAGACACATATTCACAGTCGACTCCGTTCTCAGCACCATGCCTTCCATGGGACTACTACAAAGAACTTGGATGCCCGGAATTAAAGAACCTGGATGATCTTCTGGATGTTTTAGAGCAGATGCAGAAAGCACATCCGACCAACGCTGCTGGTGATAAAGCATATGCGATTTCCCTCTGGAAAGACTGGGATGGATTCGGTATGGAAAATATCTGCCAGACCGCAAAATGGTATGGGCAGGAAGTAAACCAGTCTGTATTAATTGGAAATGACAACAGCATGATGCCATTGATTGATGAGAACGGTGCATATTACAAGATGCTTGAGTTCTTCTTCAAGGCAAATCAGAGAGGGCTGATCGATCCGGATTCCTCCGTTCAGGATTGGACCACAACAGACGAGCAGAAGCTTCGTGCATACAGAAAGTACTTATTATGGTACAACTGGGAAATGAACCTTGCAAGTATCAATCTTTCCGATGAAGACAGAGCAGCAGGAAAAGGATTTGTGAATGTTCCTGTTGAAGACCTTAATATTTATCAGGTAGCAGATTCTTATTATGGCTCAGGACGTGTATGGGGCATTGGTTCTGGCGTAGACGATGCAACAAAAGAAAAAATTATGCAGTTATTCGACTGGATGGCAAGTCCGGAAGGAATCAGTTACATGTGGGATGGTATTGCTGGTGTCAACTACACCATTGAAGAAGGAACAGGACGCTATGCACAGACAGATGACTCTTTAGCTTATGTAGCAGGTAAGAAGAACCTTCCGGATGAGTGGGGCGGCGGTCTCTATAATGATGGACAAAGTAAGTTGAACCAGTACATTGTATCTAACATGGCAGTTAATCCGAATAATAATGAGCCTTACAGCATGAGCTACTGGAGCACTAATCTTGAAAAACCGAAGGACCAGAGATATGTTGACTGGACAGAAAAATATGGCACTGATACACAGACAGAATACTATGAGGAGAACGGATTATTAAAGACAGTTGCAAATGTAAATGTTGTTCTTGAAAGTGATACAACAGATATTGCGCTGATCAGAAGTCAGTGTGGCAAGGAAATTACAAATGCATCCTGGAAGATGGTCTTTGCAGCAGACCAGGCAGAATTCGATGCATTATGGGAAAACTTAAAAGAGACTCTTACCGGTATCGGATGGGATGATCTTGTGAAATTTGATATGGAAAAATATCAGAAAGTAATCGATGCAAGAAAAGCAGCAAAATAAAAAACAAACAGATAAGCAGTGAATAAACAATGGCATCCGGTCTTGTCAGAAAGAGAGGACAGCCGGATGCCATTGCTAAAACGAAGGAAAAACAGACAGTTGTCGGGTTGACAAAGGAATCTTAGATATGGTAGGCTCAGTTATAAGGCAAAAATAGTTCAAAATACGATGAAAGGCATTGATATGGATAAAAAACAAGCGTCCAAGATGCAGATTAAGGACATTGCGGATAAACTGGGACTTTCCGTGAGCACAGTGTCTGTTGTGCTGAATGGCAGAGGAGACCAGGTAAGAATATCAAAAGAGACGCAGAAGAAAGTATTAAATGCGGCGAAAGAGATTAATTATCAACCGAATATTTATGCGAGAAGATTGAGGCAGGCAGCTAACGAGGAGGCACCATATGTTTTGGCACTGTTCTGGCGGCGTGACAATTTAAACTCACGTCTTGGGCGTTTCCTGGAAGGCATCTATCAGGCGATTGATTTGAAAGAGCTGAAGATAGAACTGGTTGTCCAGGCATATGAACCAGGGAACTTCATGACATATATGGATATGCTGTCAAGCAACCGCTTCAGTGGAGCCATGATCTGTGGACTTAACGAGGAAGAGCAGAAGGCGCTGGAAGAGAGGGAGATCACGATTCCGATTGTGTTTATCGGACGTGACAGCCAGATCTATCACAGTGTGCTGATGGACAGCTACCGGGCAGGAGAAGAATGTGCGGCATGCATGGATCTTTCCGGAGTGAAAACAGCAGCCTTTTTGGGATTTGAGAAAACAGGAAAAGCAGAGAGGCTGATGGAGGCAGGTTTTCTGTTTGGATGCAGAAGTCATGATATTGTGGCGAAGGAAGAATGGAATCCAAGGATTGAGAAGAGTTCCTATGAGAGTGGATATCAGACAGCGAAACAGATGCTTTCAGATATGGAACTTCCGACCGCGTGGCTTGTAGCCGACTGCAGGCTTGCTACAGGGATAATGGCATATTGCAGGGATGCCGGAATCTGTGTCCCGAAAGATCTAAGGATTATATTTTTTGAGAACTCTCCACTACTTCGGTATAATAGACCGGCATTGTCTTCTGTGGATATTCCGTCACAGGAAATGGCAAAGAGTGCATTAGATATTTTAATTCTGGCAGGAGAGAGCCGGATGGATATTCCAATCCGGAGGGAGCTGCTGCCAATTTATCAGATTCGGGAAAGCAGCGGTCTGTAACAGGCAGAAAATTATAAATAAGAATACAAAATAACAGCGGCGGTAAAAACATGGAAAGATATTGCCGCTATTATTTTTATAATATGCTAAAACGAAATAGCCAAAAGAGCATAAGGAGGAGAGGAAAATGGAAAACAATCAGGCACTGACAATGCATCCGCTTTTTTTTGATCCAATTTATAAAAAAGCAGAAATAAAAAAGATAGATGGCAAAGATTCTATTCGTTATCAGGAAGATTTCTGGGGAACCAAGGTTGAGGAGGATGGAAGTGTTACCTTTACAATGGAAGCACCGAAAGCAGAGACGGTAGAAGTTTCCGGTTTTGGAGGAACGCTTGGAACGGAGAAAATTGCACTGGAGAAGCAGGCAAACGGACTGTTTTCTAAAAATGTAAAGGGGATTCTTCCGGGCTTTCATTATCACAGATGGTTTGTGGATGGGGTACAGGTGACGAACCCACATGCACCGTTTGCTTATGGATGTTTCGGGGCAAATAACTTTTTTGAAATGCCACGGGAGGGACAGGATTTCTGGTATCTGAAGGATGTACCGCATGGGGATGTGCAGATTCATTCTTACGTGTCAACACAGAATGATCACATAAAGAAATGTTATGTCTATCTGCCGCCTTCTTACAGAGAGAATATAGATCAAAAATATCCGGTTATGTATATCCAGCATGGAGTGGGAGAGGATGAGACAAGCTGGCTGTGGAACGGCAAACTGAATTTTATTATGGATAATCTCATTGCAGAAGGAAAATGCAAGGATATGATCGTGGTTATGTGCAGCGGTTACGCGTTTCGAGAGGATGAGGAGGCTGTCTTTTTCCCGGGTGACTTTGGAAGGGAACTGACAGAGGATGTCATTCCATATATGGAACATACTTTTCGCGTGAAAAAAGGACGGATGCACCGCGCAATGGCGGGACTTTCCCTTGGGTCGGCGCAGGCAACCCAGATCGTATCGAGATTCCAGAATCTGTTCGGACATCTGGGAGTATTCTCAGGGGTCAGGGATGAAGAGACAGAACGGATTCTTGCACAGTTTGCAGAGTATCCGATGCAGACCGTTCTTATGACGGCAGGAAAAGGGGAGAAGGACTTAGATAAAAAACAGAAAATATATACGGATCAGTTTGAAAAGCTCGGGGCAGCCGGAGGGCAGCGAAGCTATGAGGGCTATCATGAATGGCATGTGTGGAGAGAGAGCTTTAGGGACTTTGCATCCTTAGTCTTCCAGAAAGAGGAGCCGGAGGATGGAAGTGAACCGGTTTTTCCTTATGAAGAGAGAAAGCTATCCAAAGAGCAATTAGACCGTCAGACTTTTGCAGAGCATATGCTAATGTCTGATCCGATCCACAAAGGTCTGATTCATGCATTTGATGAGAAAGGCAGACCGTGTGGCAGATACCGGGAAGAACATCCGGGCGCAGAGGTGACAGATGGGAAGACTGGAACCGCCAGATTTTATCTGCGGGCAGACGGTGCGCATGATGTGGAGCTGAATCTGTGGGGAATGAAAAGCTATCCGATGGAAGAAGGAGAGGATGGCTGGTGGACAGCAGAGGTAACGGGAATTGAGAAAGGATTCCACTATTATAACTATATAGTAAACAGCGCGAACACGGTGGACTGCAATGCGCCGGTTGGCTACGGCGGCTTTCAGGCTGTGAACTATCTGGAAATGCCGGAGGAGGATTTTGAAGAATACAGAATCCGCCAGGTGCCACATGGAACGGTTCATTATGAATATTACAAATCTAATAGTACCGGGAGAACCAAGCTGTGTTATGTATACACACCAGCAGGTTATGAGGAACATCTGGAAAAACGATATCCTGTTCTCTATTTACAGCACGGGGGCGGCGAGAATGAGGTTGGCTGGATCTGGCAGGGAAAGCTTGCCAATATCGCGGATAACCTGATCGCAAAAGGGCAGATGAAGGAAATGATCGTAGTCATGAATACTGGCTATGCCTTCCCGGAAAATGGTGCATATCACCATTCTATGAGCGCATTTCTGCAGGAGCTTCCGGAAAGCTGTGTCCCGTATATTGACAGCAGATACCGGACTATTGCAGACAAAGATTACAGGGCATTAGCAGGGCTTTCCATGGGAGGCATGCAGACGCAGAGAATCGTATTTACCTATCCGGAATTGTTCGGCTGGGCAGGCATCTTTTCCGGTGGTCTTGTGATCAGGGACGATGAGGTGGATTACACAGAAGTATTACTGAATCCGGAAGCATTCAGAAAGCAGTTTCATATGCTTTTTGTTGCATGTGGAAAGCAGGAATGGAGCTATGAGTCGACGGTTAAGAACGAGAAAGAAGTACTGGCGGCAGGTGTTCCGATTGAGGTATTCGAAGGATACGGTTATCATGACTGGACATTTTGGAGACATTGCCTGAATGCGTTTTTAAGAAAATTATTTTAAATGTGTTTGCGGGGATAAGACACAGGTATGGCAGTGAAATGAAGGAGAAAAGACTATGGAAAAAGAAGCAAAAATTACAGTCCATCCATCCTTTGAGATAGGAGAAATCTCACCGAGATTATTTTCAACATTTCTGGAACCGATTGGAACAATGGTAAATGGAACGATGTACAACCCGAAGCATCCGACAGCGGATGAGCAAGGATTCCGGAAAGATGTGATTGAGGCATTGAAAAGTACCGATATGCCGGCAATCCGTCTCCCGGGTGGAAACTTTGTTTCCGCCTGGGACTGGAAGGATTCCATCGGACCGAAAGAACAGAGAAAAGTACATTTAGATCCGGCATGGTATCAGTATATTACAAATGAAGTTGGTCATGACGAATATTTACAGTGGGCAGAAAAAGTGGAAGCAGAACCGATGTATACGATCAATCTCGGAACAGGAGGAATCCGAGATGCGATGGATATTGTTGAGTATACGAATCATGAGGGAGGCAGCTGGTGGTCAGATCTGCGTAAAAAGAACGGACATGAGAAGCCATATGGGGTGAAGGTCTGGTATCTTGGAAACGAGATGGACGGACCGTGGCAAATCGGTTCCTGGGATAAGGATCCGAGAGGCTACGGAGTTCTTGCCAATGAGACATCCAAAGTAATGAAGTGGATTGATCCGACGATAGAGACTGCTGTCTGCGCATCCTCTGCCATCTTTATGGATCACTATCCGGAATGGGAAGAGACCGTGCTTGAACAGTGCTATGATTCGGTGGATTATCTGTCCATGCACCACTATCACAGTGCGCCTCCGGGAGATATTAAGGCATTACTGGGCGGTTCCCTGTATTATGAGGAATTTATTGACACCGAGGTGGCACTTTGTGATGTGATTGCAGCAAAGAGGCGTTCACCGAAAAAAATGATGCTCTCTTTTGACGAGTACGGAGCCATGATCCGGCCCAATGCCGAGCTGCATCCGGGCTATGGTGTCTACAATATGACAAGAGCCCACTACCGGTTTGATCCGGACAGAAAATATGTGCTTCATGATCCAGATCAGATGCTGGACAGAAAACATCCGGGAGGAGATATGCTGCAGATGCTGGCAATGGTTTCCATTCAGATGGCATTTTTAAGACATGCAGACCGTGTGAAGATTGCTTGCATGACAGGAGGACTTGGAGCACTCTGTTCCTCCGACCATGACCATGTGTGGAGATCAGCATCTTATTATGCACTGTCGCAGCTGATGGAGTATGCAAAGGGAACATCCATGCAGACAAGCGTGGAATGTGAGACCTATGATATGCCGGGATATGCGATCGATGATACATCCCAGTACAGGGGAAAAGAAAATGTTCCTTATGTGGACAGTGCATCGGCATGGGATCGTGAGAATGGCAGACTGAATCTGTTTGTGTTAAATAGAAATGAGGAGAGTGAGTATTCTCTGACTGTGGATGTCAGAGGATTTGAGGGATACAGGTTTGTAAAACAATTCGAGATGTATACGGATGATCTGGAGGCTTCGAGCAGCTTTGACAATCCGTCTTTGGTTCTTCCAAAAGAAAAAGAAGATATTGTGTTCGCAGATGGCAGACTGACAACATCATTAAAACCACTTTCCTGGAATGTATTGTGTTTTGAAAAGGAAGAAGAGTAGAACAGGAGGAGAAAAATGGCACTGATCCAATATTCATTTCGTTCAGAAGTGTTGAAAGAAAACACAGAAATCTATGTGATTCTTCCGACTTATGAGGTTTTTCGTGACCCGGAGAAAAAAGGGGCAGAAACTTATTATAAAGAATATGAGAGAAAAAAAACGCTCTATGTGCTGCATGGAGGCAGTGATGATGCAAGCCTTTATCTGCGCCGTACCAGATTGGAAGAATATGCATTAGAGCGTGATCTTGCAGTTGTGATGCCGGAAGTACGCAACAGTTTTTATTGCGATATGGTACATGGAAAAAAATATTTTACATACTTAAGCGAGGAGCTTCCGGAGATTGTGGAGAATATCTTCCCATTGACGCATGATCCGAAAGAAAGGTATGTGATCGGTAATTCCATGGGATCCCACGGAACCTTCAAGTGGGCTTTGAACCGCCCGGATTTCTTTGCAGCGGCAGCTGGAATGAGTGGTGCGGGAGAGGTGGAGAGCCTTGGATTTTTTGATATGAATAATCCGAATGTTGCATCAGCTTTCGGGACAAGGGAGGAGTACAGGGGAAGCAATAATGATTTTTATCACCTGATCCGAAAGAATCTGCAAGAAGGGAAAAAATTACCGAGATTGTATAGCTGCTGCGGCAGACAGGACTTTTTTTATGAAGGATCAAAAAATTTTGCAGAAGTGGCAACCAAGATGGGATGTCCGGTAGAGTTCTCTGAAGGAGAAGGCAGGCATGAGTGGGGCTTCTGGGATCAGTGGCTTCCGGTCATGATAGACAAAATGATGAAGGAGGATGTATGAGATGGGAGTGACAATGTTTGATTTTTTATCAGATAAGCTGGGCTATCACACCAAATTGTATGTGATCCTTCCGGGGTGTGTCAATCAGGGGAAAAAGCCGGCAGGCACTTTGTATCTGCTGCATGGCGGTGGAGGAAACAGCCAGGACTGGATCAGGTTTTCTTCCATTGAGCGGTATGCGGAGGAAAAAAACTTTGCAGTTGTCATGCCGGAAGTGGATGGTGGATGCTTCTACAGCGATATGAAATATGGATACCCATATTATCAGTTTGTGACAGAGGAAGTTCCAATGGTAGCTGAGAAAATGTTTCCGGTCAATACAGAACCTGAAAACCGTTATGTAGCGGGGTTCTCGATGGGTGGATACGGTGCTTACAAATGGGCATTTACAAAACCTGGATTTTTCAGGGCAGCGGCAAATCTGTCCGGTCTTTCCTTTGTGACGGAACTTTTTGCAGAGCAGAGAGCACGGTATCAGGATAAGGGACAGGAAAAAAACGATGTGGTTTCGCTATGCTGGGGAAGCTTAGAGGAACTTGCCGGAACAGACAGCGATTCGAAAGTGTGGATCGATCGTGCATCTGAGACGGGAGAATATCCGGCATTATTTGGAGCTATCGGCACGGAAGACGGAGGTTATGCACACGCACAGAAATATTTGGCTTACTGCAAAGAGAAGAATGTGAAGATTTATTACGAAGAGATGCCGGGCGGACATGAATGGAAGGTCTGGGATACGATGATCGTGAAATATCTGGATTGGATACAGACACTGTAGTGCAAAGAGCAGCGCAGTTTTGACAGGTAAAGGACCAAGAAAAATCTGAACATTAGGAAGGGCTTACTGCTGGAAATGGAGATAGAAGATGACAGAGAGAAGAAGAGCAGAGATCGACTGGAAATTTTATAAAAAAGTCTTTTGGCTGGCATTGCCAATCGCCTTACAGAGCCTGATCACAATCGGAGTCAACATGCTTGACACGATTATGGTTGGAAATCTCGGGGAAATGTCACTTTCGGCAGTGTCACTGGCAAATCAGTTCATAGGTGTCTATCAGATTTTCTGTATGGGGCTTGGAATGGGAGCATCTGTTCTTGTATCCCGTTACTGGGGAATGCAGGAAGCGGAACCGGTAAAAAGTATACAGGCCCTTCGTAAGACAATTTGTATTGTAGTAAGAATTACAGTCAGCCTTGCACTTTTATTTGCGGTGGTGACTTTGCTGATCCCGCAGGTTGTCATGCGGATGTATACGCAGGATGCAGAGATTATACGGCTGGGAGAAATCTATTTTAGGTTTTCTGTGATTACCTATTTCTTTTTAGGTCTTTCATTGGTATGTACGATCATACTAAGGTGTGTCGGGCAGGTGAAGCTGCCGCTTCTTGTTTCAATCGGAGCGTTTTTTGTGAACCTTCTGGCAAACTATGCATTTATTTTCGGAAAACTTGGAATGCCACGTATGGGAATCGCAGGAGCTGCGCTGGGAACACTGATTGCGAGACTGTTTGAGGCAGGGATGATCTGTGGATATCTGTTGCTGAAAGATGAAAAAATCGGATTCAGGGTAAAACATCTTGGCATGAAGACGGCTGATCTGCTTGGGGAATATATCCGGATCAGCATACCGGTACTGATTAGTGACGGAATTCTCGCTATCGGAAATAATACAGTGGCAATGGTGATCGGAAGACTCGGAGTTACCTTTGTGGCAGCCAATGCCATTACAAGCGTAACACAACAGCTGAGTACTGTTATGATACAGGGAGTATGTCAGGCAGGAGCAATCGTGACAGGGCAGACGTTAGGAGAGGGAAAGAGGGAGCAGGCACAGAGTCAGGCTTACAGATTCTTAGGATTGGGACTGGGACTTGGAATGCTGTCAGCGTTCTTTATTATGGCAGTCAGTCCGGCGATTATTGGTTCCTATAAGGTATCGGAGGAGACAGCGGGGGTTGCTGCGCAGCTGATGCATGCGATCAGCCTGATTCTTATTTTCCAGGCAACAAACAGCATTATGACCAAAGGAGTGCTGCGTGGAGGAGGAGATACAAAGATGTTGATGCTTGCGGATAATCTTTTCCTGTGGGTTGTTTCCATACCGCTTGGAATGCTTGCGGGGTTTGTATTCCACTTCCCGGCGTTCTGGATATATGTGTGCCTGAAAGCCGATCAGATTCTAAAAGCAGTCTGGTGTGTATTCCGATTGCGAAGTGGAAAATGGATGAAAAAAATAACAGTTGGAAAAGTTTCCGGGCAGGAAGGCAGAGCGTGAAGAAGGGAAGCGGGGACAGTGTGTCTGTCCCCGCTTTTGCACTTGAAAGAGAATATAATAGGGGTTTGCAAAAGATAACAGAAAAATACTTGTATCATGAGGAGGAATATGATGGGGGAAACAGCAAAACTGCCAGATGGCAGCATGTTTGACTTTTGGGAAGACGAGACAGTGTATGACAACGTATTGCATGTAAACAGCACACATCCGGATGCGGATGATAGGAATGCAGGAACGTTAAAGGCACCACTTAAAACCATACAGGCAGCAGCGGAAAGGGCAGTGCCAAAAACGCGTGTCCTGATCCATGGAGGAGAATACAGAGAGTGGGTACATCCGGTGCGTGGAGGTATCAATGCATCACATATGATAAGCTATGAAGCATACGGGGATGGAGAAGTTGTGATCAAGGCTTCTGAAAAAGTGGAGAACTTCAGACCAAGTAATGGCTGGAGACTGTATAACAATTTTGGGAAAAAGAAAGAGGAAGCGAAGATAAAGGTCTGGGAATACTGTCTGGAACCTAACTTATTTCAAGGATACAATCCGTTCTGCGCGGTGAACATTTTACATGACAGACTGTTTATTGAGTATGATAAGACAGATATGACAACTTATCTGAACCGGAGAGGGATGGTGTTCTGCGATGGAAAACCGCTTACACAGGTTTCGCTTTGCAATGGACTTGGGGAAAAAGACGGAACGTACTGGGTGGAAGCTAACGGACAGCGTGTGCACTTCAGGCTTTGGAATGATGAAGATCCGGCGGATCATAGAATCGAAGTAACCTGTAGAGAACAGTGTTTTGCACCGGACGAACCATTTCTGTCTTATATAAAAGTAAAAGGACTGACCTGTGCACATGCGGCAACAGGGGCTCCGGTACCGCAGCGGGGAGCAATTTCCTGTTACAGAGGACATCACTGGATCATTGAGGACTGTACAGTAGACTGGTCAAACGGGGTAGGGATTGATGTGGGAAATGAATGCTGGCATCATGAGATGATACCGGGGCAGAAAATCGGATATAGCGTGATCAGAAACTGTACGATTTCCAACGCAGGGGTATGTGGAATTGCAGGGCTTCATGCAGTGCATATGTTGATCGAGGATAACCGGATCGAAGAAACCGGATGGCAGAAGATGGAACTTTCCTGGGAAGCAGGAGCAATTAAGCTTCACAATAGTGTAAACAGCCTGATCCGCAGAAATCTGTTCCGCAATACATTCCGGGCAGATCATCTGTGGATGGATTGTGGAAATGAAAATAACAGAATTACACATAACCTGTTTTTAGATGGAAGGGAGCAGAGAGAGGCTATTTTCATAGAATGTACGAAAGATGGTGTGAATCTGATCGACCACAATATCATCTGGAATGTGGAAGGCCGGTTTGACCGGAATCAGATAAAGGAGCAGAAAGGGTCGGCCGGCTGGTACGCAATGACGGAATCTGGTGAGGTGAATGGATATGGAATCTATGGGGAAGGAACAGACAGACTGCGGATCGAACATAATTTGATCGGGAATTGCAGAAGTGCCGGATATTTTGCAAAGCCGGTATCTTTCCGGATGCATGGTCTGGAAAGAGGCGGTACATCGAGAGATACCTGGATTCTGAATAATTTGTTTTACCGTTGCGGGGAAGCTGCAGTGAAGTTCCCGACAAAGGATAACTGTTGTGATGGCAATGCCTATGTTGGGATGGAAGGCGGCTATCTGCGGATTCTGTATCCGGAACCGGAGGTATGTCTGCATCTTCCATCCTGGCAGGAATTTTATCAGTTCGACAGAGAAGGACAGGAAGGATGGTTTGAGATAGAGGTGGATACCGAACATCTGAAGCTGGAATTCAAGAAGGCAGAGGATCGTCCGTTTGGCTTCCCGGGAGAACTGGCAAAACGGGATATTGTATACAATCCGGAGGAGGTAAGAACAGTTGATATTCATACGCTGTCGCAGAGTGATTTTTATGGAAATGCCTTAGAAGCAGGGAAGGTAATTCCAGGACCATTTGCAGAGATGCGAAATGGATCTGTTTATGAGATAGATTGTCGCAGAAAAGAGAGATGACGTGGTGTATCAGGGAAGAAAAAAAGGAGGAACAAAGTATGGACAGACTTAATATCAGAACCCAAAACAGGAAGTTTGAAACAGCAAAAGACCTGTATGGGATTTTCTTTGAAGACATTAACCGGGCTGGAGATGGTGGAATCTATCCGGAAATGATACGAAACAGATCGTTTGAGGACTCTCTTCTTCCGGAGGGATATACGCAGCGGGAAGATGGAATCCATGTTGTGACAGATTCCGGCTGGGAAGATGAATTCAATGGCGGAGAAGGACTTTCTAGCTGGGTGGAGGAGAACCAAATGGAAAAAACGTCTGTACCGGGGTGGTATGCACAGGATGCGCGCATGCGGTTAGAACAGGCGGACACTTTGAACAAAAACCGGAAAGCGGCACTGAATGTACGGTTTGAAAAGGGTGGAAGCATCTGGAATATAGGATTTTGCGGTATCCCACAGAAAAAAGGGGAAGCATATAAATTCTGTCTGTTTGCAAAAACAGCCCAGGAAACAAAATTGGAGGTTTCTGTCATAGAAAATAATGTGTGCTTTGCATCCACAACATTGCTGCTGAAAGGGAATGGTTACGTAAAGTATGATGCAGTACTTGCCGCAACAGGAGACAGTCAGAATGCGAAGCTTATATTTCGGTGTCCGGATGGTGGAGAGATTCTGTTTGGTTTTACATCTCTGATGCCGGGAACAACCTATAATGGACATGGATTACGCGTGGATCTCGTTGAGAAACTGCGCGATCTGCATCCGAGTTTCATGAGGTTCCCAGGGGGATGCATTGTAGAGGGTTCGACGCCGTCCACTGTCATGCTGTTTCGCAATACAGTAGGACCGGTATGGGAGAGACCGGGGCAGCAGTTAGTATGGCACTACCGCAGCAGCAATGGACTCGGATTTCATGAATATCTGCAACTGTGCGAAGACCTTAATATGGAACCGATGTATGTATGCAACTGTGGCATGACCTGCCAGGGCAGAAAGCCGGTGCTTATCACAGGAAAAGAACAGGATGAGATACTGGAGGATACCATGAATGCCTTAGAGTATGCACTTGGAGATCCGGAGAGCAAATGGGGAAGCTTGAGAACCCGGATGGGACATAGAGAGCCATTCCACCTGACCTATCTTGAGATTGGAAATGAGAATTTCGGACCGGATTATGAGGAACGGTATCGCAGATTTTATGATGTGATAAAAGAAAAATATCCGCATTTGAAGGTTGTCGCGAATGCCCATATTGAGAAACATGACTGTGTGACAGAGTATGTGGATGAGCATTTTTATAATTCAACAGAGTTTTTTGCAGAAAATCAGAATTATTATGCAGATTATGACAGAAAAGGACCGAAGATTTTTGTCGGAGAGCAGGCGGTTAATGAAGGCGCATATCTCGGAAAGCTATATGGTGCACTTGGAGAGGCAGCATTTCTGATCGGACTGGAAAAAAACCAGGATGTTGTTGCGCTTGCATCCTACGCACCACTGTTTGAACATATCCGGTACCGTTCCTGGTCTCCAAACCTGATCCGTTTTCAGAATACAGACAGCCTTGGAATACCGACTTATTATGTATGGAAAATGTTTGGACAGAACAGAGGAGCGTATGTGGTAGAATCGGAGGATACATCTGATAAAATCTATCGTCCGATGGAAGGGATGGCATCCTTAAAATCTTCTTCTCCGCTCACTTATAAAAATGCATTGTGGAATGGCAGAAAAACAGCAGTGACGCATGAGATTATGGGACATGTGACGAATACAAAGGAGAAGGATACCTATTGTCTTGCACATCCGGATGAGGAGCAGATTGCAGCAATGTGCCGGAAAATGCCATGGGGAGACAAAGAGAAGAGCTTTGTTGTATTCGGGGAGGAATCAGATACCTGTGGAAAATTTGATGTTGATATTTATGTAGAACCAGGCAGCAGCTTTGAAATTGGCATTTTCAGTGCAAGGGTAATTTTATCTTATTATGATCAGTTGTTAGAAGGTGCGGAAAAAATATGGACACCGTTTGGAGTAAGACCTCTGCTCTGGAAAATAGAGGGGGATCATGCATCCTTCTGGGAAACAGCGATTCCTGAGGAGAAAAGACTGACAGAAGATTTTCCGCTTTGTATAGAGCCTGGAAGATATCATCATTTTGGATATGAGACAGATGGAAAGATGGTACGGCTTTTCCTGGATAAGGAACTTGTACGTGAGGTGGAGATTCCATATGCACCGTCCGTTACATCCATTGCAACAGAGACGGACAGGGAAATTTTTATTAAGCTTGTCAATATGAAAGGAGAGGCTGATCCGGTAGAAATCTCTTTAGACTGCGGTGTAGAGCGTGAGTATGAGGCAGTTCTTCTGACAGGGGAAAAGACAGCAGAGAATACATTTGAAGAACCGGAAAAAGTGAGTGACAAGACGGTGAAGATGGAGGGGGCATCTAAAAAATTCATTTATGAAGCACCTGCTTACTCTGTGAGTGTGTTAAGATTGAAGAAAAAGCAGGCATTTAACCCATATCTTCCATCGTGGGAGTATATTCCGGATGGAGAGCCGTATGTGTTCGGAGACAGGGTGTATGTATACGGATCCCATGATTTTTATAACGGACATGTATTTTGCCTGGGAGATTATGTCTGCTGGTCAGCACCGGTTGACAATCTCGCCGACTGGAGATATGAAGGAGTGATTTATCCTAAAACAGAAGATCCATTGAACAGGGAAGGAAAAATGTGCCTGTATGCACCGGATGTGACAGTGGGACCGGATGGAAGATATTATCTGTATTATGTGCTGGACCATGTCTCTGTCGTATCAGTTGCAGTTTCTGACACACCGGCAGGAAAATATGAATTTTATGGATATGTCCATGATAAAAAGGGAGACAGACTCGGGGAAAGACCGGGGGATGAACCACAGTTTGATCCGGGAGTACTGACAGAAGGAGCGAGAACCTATCTGTATACGGGATTTTGCGGAAGAGGAGACAAAACGAGACATGGTGCGATGGCGACAGTGCTCGGTCCGGATATGATTACCATCGAGGAAGAACCGGTATTTGTGGCACCGGGAGGAGAGTATGCGGATGGAACCGGATATGAGGGACATGCATTTTTTGAAGCACCATCTATCCGGAAGATCGGAAACACATACTATTTGATTTATTCGTCTTCAGTGATGCATGAGTTATGCTATGCAACCAGTGAGAAACCAACGGGAAAATTCACATATAGGGGTGTGCTGGTAAGCAACTGCGATATGCATATAGATACTTATAAACCTGCAGATATGCCATCTGCCTATGGCGGAAACAACCATGGAAGTATCGTGGAGATTTCCGGTGAATGGTATATTTTTTATCACAGACAGACGAACGGAACCTGGTATAGCAGACAGGGGTGTGCAGAAAAGCTTCATTTGGCAGAAGATGGAAGCTTCCGCCAGGTGGAACTGACATCCTGTGGATTAAATGGCGGATCACTGGTGGGAAGGGGGGAATACCCGGCTTATATTGCATGCAATCTGTTTACAGCGGAGGAGAGCATTTTTGATGCAAACCAGAGATTTCCAAGAGTGATGCAGGATGGAAGAGACGGTGATAAGGAACCGGGGTACATTTCCCACATTACAGATACCACAACGATAGGCTTTAAATATTTTGAATGTCAAAATATACAGAAAATCATCCTGAAAGTGAGAGGATATGGAAGTGGGACGTTCGAGGTTAAGACAGCCTGGGACGGTGAGGTGCTTGGAACGGTTCAGATTGTAAACGGCAATGTGTGGGAGGAATATGAGATTCCGGCACAGATCCCGGATGGTAAGCAGGCAATCTATTTTACATATAGAGGATACGGAAATCTTGACTTACTGTCATTCACACTTGAGTAGGAATAATTACGGATAAAAGTGGGAGAGCTGTCATTCATTTGGGGCAGGAAGAATTTGAAATTCTGTTATTTTAGCCGATTGTGGAAAAAATGACAGCGGATTATAATTAGGAAAGAGATATGAGAGAGGGAGACAATAAAATGAGTGAAGAGACAAAAAAACGTGCAAAAGAACTGGTAAGCCAGATGACCGTGGAAGAGAAGATGAGCCAGATGCTCTATCAGTCACCGGCAATCGAAAGGCTTGGCATTCCGGCATATAACTGGTGGAACGAAGCACTGCATGGGGTGGCGAGAGCCGGAGTGGCAACCATGTTTCCGCAGTCGATCGGGCTGGCAGCCACTTTTGACAGAGAACTGATACAGGAGATCGGAGATGTCGTTTCCACAGAAGGAAGGGCGAAGTTCAATGAATTTTCGAGAAGAGGGGATCACGGCATCTATAAAGGGCTCACCTTCTGGGCACCGAATGTCAATATATTCAGGGATCCACGATGGGGAAGAGGACATGAGACATACGGGGAGGATCCGTATCTGACAGGAGAATTAGGCTGTGCATACATCAAAGGTCTGCAGGGCCCGGATCCGGAACATCCAAAGGCAGCAGCCTGCGCGAAGCATTTTGCAGTACATAGTGGACCGGAAGCACTCAGGCATCAGTTCGATGCGCAGGTGTCAAAGCATGATCTGTATGATACTTATTTATATGCATTCAAGCGGTGCGTCAAAGATGCAAAAGTGGAAGCGGTCATGGGTGCCTATAACAGAGTGAACGGGGAACCGGCATGTGGCAGCAAGACATTGTTAAAAGATATTTTAAGAGAAGAGTTTGGCTTTGAGGGACATGTAGTCTCTGATTGCTGGGCAGTCAATGACTTCCATGAGCATCATCACGTAACTGCGAATGTGGAAGAGTCGGCGGCAATGGCGGTAAATAACGGTTGCGACTTAAACTGTGGGAACGCTTTTCTTCATCTTGGCAGTGCCTATGAGCGGGGACTGGTATCAGAAGAAGCAATTACGGCAGCAGTAGAACGTTTGATGGAGATCAGAATTCGTCTTGGCATGATGAAGGATTATCCGTCTCCATATGAAGATATTTCCTATGAGAAAGTGGAGTGTAAAGAACATGTGGCACTCTCTTTAGAAGCGGCAGAAAGAAGTCTGGTTCTGTTAAAGAATAAAGATAATTACCTGCCGCTGAAAAAAGAAGAAATAAAAACAATTGCAGTGATCGGACCGAATGCCAATTCAAGGGATGCGCTGATCGGAAATTATGTCGGCACATCGTCCAGGTACATTACGCTGTTAGAAGGAATCCAGCAGTATGTGGGTGAGGAGACCAGAGTGCTGTATGCACAGGGATGTCACCTGTATAAAGACAAAGTGGAAGGACTTGCTGAGAAAAAAGACCGTTTCGAGGAGGCAGTAATCACAGCACAGGAAGCGGATGTGGTAGTGATGTGCCTTGGTCTTGATGCCACGATCGAGGGCGAGGAGGGAGATGCCGGAAACGAATATGCGAGCGGAGACAAGCTGGGACTGAATCTGCCGGGACTTCAGGAAGAATTGTTAGAGACGGTTACGGCAGTTGGAAAGCCGGTGATCCTTCTTCTTACAGCTGGAAGTGCAATTGATCTTAGCTGGGCAGAAAAACAGAAAAATGTAAAAGCAATTCTGGACTGCTGGTATCCGGGAGCAAGAGGAGGAAAAGTGGTTGCAGAGGCAGTTTTCGGGGAATTCTCGCCGAGTGGAAAGCTTCCTGTGACATTCTACCAGGGAACAGAAAATCTGCCGGAATTTACAGATTACCGGATGAATCACAGAACGTACCGCTATACGGATGAAAATGTCCTCTATCCGTTTGGATATGGGCTTTGCTATGGAAAGGTAAGTTATTCAGATCTTCAGGTAAGTAAGCTGGAAAGTCAGACAGACGAAGAGCTTCTTGTATCTGTACGGGTAAAAAATGAAAGCCAATACCCATTAGTGGAAGCAGGTCAGATCTATATAAGACATATGGATGCAAAAGATTATGAACCGAATTATCAGTTGAAAGCGATCAGCAGTGTACAGCTTGCACCGGGGGAGGAAAAGAAAATATCTGTGAGCCTGTCTGCAAGGGCATTTGGAATCATCACAGAAGATGGAACCTGTGTAGTAAGACCTGGAACTTATCAGATTACTGCAGGCGGTCAGCAGCCGGATGGACGAAGTGAAGAACTGACTGGGAATAAGGTATGTAAAGTTACAGTGACAAGATGTGGAAATGAGGTGGAAATCGAGTATTAACATAGCATTGCCTATCCATTAAAAAAAATAATACATCCCATTTAAAACATTATGCAATTATCCTCAAAAAATCTTCCCATCCAGGAGCCGAGTGTAGTATAATATATCTACTATGCCCGTAGAGAACCATCTTGTAAAGAAAAAGTGAATAGATAGAATCTTTTTTTACAAATTTAGCACATCTACAGGCAACTAGAAGCGAAACTCATAGAAAGCGTAAAGAGGTGGGAGATCTGTCACACGTTCTCCCACCATACAATACCTGTCAGAGTTTCGCCCCGACAGGTAAAAGGAGATATTAATTATGAAACGAGAATCATTTAAGTCCCGCCTGGGATTCATCTTAGTCAGCGCCGGCTGTGCCATCGGTATCGGAAACGTCTGGCGCTTTCCGTATGTGGTAGGACAGAACGGCGGCGGAGTGTTTGTACTTTTGTATCTGGTATTCCTGATAGCAATGGGACTTCCGGTACTTACGATGGAGTTGGCAGTAGGACGGGCGAGCAGAAAGAGCGCGGTACAGGGGTATCAGGCACTCGAGAAACCGGGCAGTAAATGGCATCTTCACGGCTGGGCGGCAATCTTTGGCTGTTGTATGCTCATGATGTACTATACAACCGTTTCCGGATGGATGGTTGCATACTTTTACAAATTTCTGACCGGCGAATTCACCCGCGGCATGGATGTAGAGACAACAGGAGCAGCTTTCGGCAGTCTGCTGGCAGATCCATTACAGATGGGCTTCTGGATGGTGCTGACCGTACTCCTCGGGTTCTTTGTGTGCAGCAAGGGACTGCAGAACGGTCTCGAGCAGATCAGTAAAATCATGATGAGTGCGCTGCTGATCCTGATCGTGGTGCTCGCCGTCCACAGCTTTACCCTGTCCGGTGCAGGAGAGGGAATCCGTTTCTACCTGATTCCGAATCTTAAGGCTGTAAAGAAGATTGGATTTGGAAATGTCGTATCAGCCGCCATGAACCAGGCATTTTTTACCTTAAGCCTTGGAGTGGCTGCCATGGAGATCTTCGGCAGCTACATGGGAAAAGATCATACGTTAGCTGGCGAGGGACTTCGGATCTGCGCACTGGATACATTCGTTGCCATTATGGCAGGACTGATTATTTTCCCGGCATGCTTCAGCTATGGCGTGGAGGCAACGGCTGGTCCAAGCCTGATCTTTGTGACTCTTCCGAACGTTTTTCC
>ERZ773107.807-NODE-807-length-32299-cov-19.050583_pt1 | contig 32299 bp, 22 predicted proteins | sample MGYA00580571_ERZ773107 | MGnify/ENA primary metagenome ERZ773107 (study PRJEB29015, sample SAMEA2737843) | human gut metagenome | biome: human gut; feature: human-associated habitat; material: faeces | place: China | collected 2012 ... | reverse complement strand
ACCTGTGACCTCCTGCACGTCAAGCAGATGCTCTACCAGCTGAGCTAACCGTCCAGATGTCGTATCGACTTGATTATGATACCACACCTTTGGCCGGATTGCAAGCTTTTTTTGCAAATTTCTGCAAAAATCATTGCAGGGCCTTCCGGATGATGTTGTAGAGCACGGGTTTCATGGCGTCGATGTGGTCGGGCTTGCCTTCGAGGATGGACGAGTAGCACACCGACATGCACATGCTGCCCAGCGCCGTGATGCGCTGGTAGACTTCGCGCTCGGTCAGGCCGGCCATTTCGGGGCTGGACATGATGGCGTGGAGCAGTTTGCACATCAGCGGCTCGGCCTCGCCGGAGGCTTCGATCTTGTCCAGCCCCGGCCAGACGAAGCTGCGCTCCAGAAAACGGAGCATCAGGGTGTCGGTCCGCAGAGCCTCGATGATGTGGTCGATGACGAAGATCATCTTGTCGGGAAAATCCATCGGCGCGCTGGCGCGCTCACAGGCCGTCACGGCGTCGTCCAGCAGCTGGTAGCTCACGCGGGCCAGAAGCGCCTGGGTCACAGCACCTTTGTCGGCAAAATAGAGATAGAAGGTGCCTTTGCCCACCTTGGCGCGGGAGGTGATATCCTCCACGCTGGTCTTGGATGCGCCCCGCTCCAGGAACAGCTCGTATGCTGCATCCAGAAGCGCCCGGCGCTTTTCCTGCTTTTTGCCTTCCACGGTATTCATGCTTTGGGTCGATTCCTCTTTTCTGCGATGTTCTGTCGTGTAAACATTATTTTAGCAATGCTTTCCTCCCGGCGCAAGCCCCAAATAGCCGATCGGTGTTAGACAATTTTCAGTGGATGATAAAAAAACTGACGTTTGGTCAGTTTTTGTCTTGACACTTTCCGCCAGCTGGTTATAATAGTGCTTGCTCAGAAGTGACTGCGAGTCATTTTTGAGCGCCAATTCTGTTCCAACATTTCAATGGAGGGTTTTCATGAAAAAGATCGCACAGGGCATTGTGCGTCTGCGCAAACTGATCTTAACAGTAGCCATCCTGCTGTTGATCCCTTCCGCGATAGGCGCCGTTGCCACCCGCATCAACTACGACGTCCTCACCTATCTGCCGCAGGAGCTTGACTCTATGATCGGCGAACGGGCATTGGAGGACGACTTCCATCTGGCCTCCACCGGTATGATCACGGTCGAGGGCCTGCCCACGAACGAGCTCATCGCCATGAAGAAGGACATCGACGCCGTGCCCGGTGTCACCCAGACCTTCTGGCTGAGCGATGTGATCGACCCCAGCATCCCTACCGAGATGCTCCCGGCGGACATCCAGCAGTTCATGTTCGGCAAAAATGATTCCACCATGCTCATCGTCCGGTTCGACGGCCCCAGCGCCAGCGACGAGACGATGAACGCGGTCCAGCAAATCAAGAAAGTGCTCCGGAAGGATACCTTCTTTGGCGGCATGAGCGTCATCCTGCAGGACACCAAGGCCCTGATCAATGAGGAGATGCCGCTGTATATCCTGTGCGCTGTGGGTGCCAGTATGCTGGTGCTGTTCCTCTCGCTGGAGAGCACCATCACCCCGGTGCTGTTCATGCTGGGCCTGCTGTTCCCCATCGCGTACAACTTTGGCACGAACATCTTCCTCGGCCAGATCAGCTACATCACCCAGGCGCTGTCCACCGTGCTGCAGCTGGGCGTTACGATGGACTTCTCCATCTTCCTGCTGCACCGCTATCAGGAGGAAAAAGAGCTTCGCTCCTCCAATGAGGAAGCCATGGTCAGTGCCATCTGCAAGACCATGACCTCCATTTCCGCTTCGTCGCTGACCACCATCGCAGGCTTCCTGGCCCTGTGTGCCATGCGCCTGACGCTGGGCCGCGACATCGGCATCGTCATGGCAAAAGGCGTGGCGCTGGGCGTCATCTGCACCGTCGTCATCCTGCCGGCACTGATCCTGACCTTTGACAAGTGGGTCGAGAAATACAAGCACCGCACCATCATCCCGCAGCTGACCAGGACCAGCTACTTCGTCTCCAAACACGCAGCCCCCATTGTGGCGGTCTTCCTCGTGCTGCTGGTGCCCTTTGTGGCGGCGCAGCAGAAGACCGAAGTCTACTACACCCTATTCGATTCGCTGCCCCAGGACCTGACCGGCATCGTCGGCACCAACAAGCTGGGCGAGGATTTCGGCATGACCACCTCGCACTTCATTCTGGTGCATGACGACCTGACCGCCACCCAGGTCTCCGACCTGTGCGACGAACTCAAGGACGTGGACGGCATCACGCAGGTCATCAGCCTGGATTCCGTCACCGGCCCCGGCTTTGATACCGGCCTGCTGCCCGACAGCGTGACCGAGATCCTGCAGTCCGGCGGGTACAAGCTCATCCTTGCCAACAGCTCCTATAAGACCGGTACCGACGCCATCAACAACCAGCTGGACGAGATGAACACCGCCATCAAGGCGGTGGACCCCGAAGGTGTCATCACCGGCGAGGGTGCCATGACCAAAGACCTGATCGAGGTCGCGGATGTGGACTTCAAGAACGTCAACGTCTGGTCCATCCTGGCCGTTGCCGCCATCATCCTGATCTCTTTCCGCAGCCTGTCCATCCCGGTGCTGCTGGTGGCCAGCATTGAAGCCGCCATCTCCATCAACATGGGCATCCCGTACTTCACCGGCACCCAGCTGCCGTTCATCGCCAGCATCGTCATCGGCACCATCCAGCTGGGCGCGACCGTGGACTATTCCATCCTGATGACCACCCGTTACCACGAGGAGCGCAGCTACGGCCGCACCCCGAAGGAAGCAGCCCAGCAGTCGCTGGAGCATTGCAGCCAGTCCATCCTGACCAGCGGCCTGACCTTCTTCGCCGCCACCGTCGGCGTGGCGGCCATCAGCAAGATGGAGCTGCTGAAGAGCATCTGCCTGCTCATCTCCCGCGGCGCACTCATCAGCATGGCCGTCATCCTGATCGTCCTGCCCGCTGCCCTGATGCTGCTGGACTGGATCATCCGCCATACCACCCTGCACTGGCTGGTCCCCGAACCCGCCTCGAAATCTGAAAAGGAGTAATCACCATGAAGAAATCGCTTCGCTTCGCCAGTGCGGCGCTGGCGCTGACCCTCGCCGCCAGCATGACGATGCCTGCCTTTGCCGCAGGCAAGTCCGATTTTGCCAAGTCTGAGAACGTCTACGCCGTCATGAACGCCGATGGCTCCATCAAGAGCACCACCGTCAGCGAGCATCTGTACAACGCCAACGGCCTGTCCGGTGTGACCGATGTCTCTTCCCTGACTGACATCCAGAACACCGAGAGCGATGCCGCCTTTACCCAGGACGGCGAAAAGCTGGTCTGGAACACCGACGACACCGACGTCTATTATAAGGGGACCACCGACCGTGACCTGCCCATCTCGGCCAAAGTCACCTATACGCTGGACGGCGTGACCGACAGCCTGGAGAACCTGATGGGCAAGAGCGGCCACCTGACCATTCAAATCGACCTGACCAACAACGAGACCGGCACCGTGAATGTCAACGGCACCGACCGCACCATCGTCACCCCGCTCATCACGGCGGTGGGCGTCATCTTTGGGGAGGACGCCTCCAATGTGACCGCTGAGCACGGCGTGATCGAGTCTGCCGCCAAGAGCAACGTGGCCGCGTTCGTCACCCTGCCCGGCGTGAAGGATTCGCTGTCCGGTCTGCTGCCGGAGGACCTGTCCACGGTGGAAGATTATTTGCAGGACAGCGTGACTGTGGAAGCCGATGTGGAAGATCTGGCAGCTCCGCAGATCATGCTGGCCGCAGCCACCAGCCCCGATGCGCTGGGCACGGACAATGTCTTTGACCTTGACAGCATCAACGAGCTGACCGACGGCATCCAGCAGCTGAACGACGCCATGAGCCAGCTCATGGACGGTGCGTCTCAGCTGGAAGACGGCGTCTCGCAGCTGGCCGGCGGTACGCTGGCTCTGCTGGATGGTGCATCCCAGCTGAAGACCGGTGTTGCCGCGCTGGACAACGGCCTCGGCCAGCTGACCAACGGCCTCGACACCCTGACCTCCAACAATGCCGCCCTGAATGCCGGTGCCCAGCAGGTGGCCGACGGCGTTCTGGCTTCCGCAAACAAGACCCTGATGGAGGGCGGCCTCATCGACACCCCCATGACCTGGGACAACTATGAAGCCGTCATCGACGAAGTCCTGACCATGAACGACAAGACGCTGGCCGCTGCCCGCAAGAAGATGGTCCGCACCATCTGGGAGCAGGCTCCCAACTTCAAGGACAGCCAGCTCGACCTGGCTCTCTACCTTTCCGCGACCAAAACCAATCATGACCTGGAAGCAGCCCTCCGCCTGATGCAGAGCTACGACCCCTCCATGATCTGCGGTCTGGTGCAGCTGCTGACCAATGCCGACGCCCAGCAGATCGCCCACGAGGAGCTCAAGCTGCAGGCCGAGAACAGCGACGATATCGCTAGCGTCCGCGCCCTGAAGACCAGCCTGAGCCAGATCCAGTACTTCGTTTCCAGCGTCAACCAGTACACCAGTGGTGTCGCCACTGCGGCCGACGGTGCCCACTCTGCCAAGGACGGCAGCGCCAAGCTGGCCTCCGGCACCAAGACCCTTTACGATGGCGTGAACACCCTGAACAATGGCGTCAGCCAGCTGACCGACGGTGCCACCCAGCTGAGCGATGGCCTGGTCCAGTTCAACGAGGAGGGCATCTCCAAGCTGACCGGTTCGCTGGACACCGACCAGATCCACGCCCTGAAGACGGTCCTGGACGAGATGACCAGCCGCCTGGAGAACTACACCAGCTTCGCCGGTGCACCGGAAGGCGCTTCTTCCAACGTGAAGTTCATCTATAAGACCGGTGAGACCGTGGCCGCTACCGAGAATACGGCCGTGGCCGAGACTACTACCCAGGAGGGCAGCTTCTTCACCCGCCTGTGGGAGCGCATCGTGAATCTGTTCAAGTTCTAAGTATTTTGAAGTAGAAGTAAAACAGGAACGCCCCCTGGTATCGCAGCGATACCAGGGGGCGTTTTGCTGCCATTTGGCAGGATAGAACGTTCTCAGAACCAGTTGATGTCCACGATGACCAGTTCCGGCGGATTGTTGACGCGGGGGATGCACTTGTCCTTGCCGTCGCCCAGACCGCGGCTGATGACGAGGGAGGTGTCGCCGATCTGATGCAGACCCTCGGTCAGCGTTGGCAGAACGCCCTGATCCGGCGTGTAAAGCCCGCCGATGCCGGGGATGCGGATCATCCCGCCGTGGGTGTGGCCGCAGAGCGCCAGATCGACCGGCACGTCAGAGAAGAAGCCGTCCTCCAGAAAATATTCCGGGTAGTGGACCAGCAGCAGCTTGAAGGCATCCAGCTGCTCAAAACTCTCGAAATATGCACTGGCGTACCGCTCGTAGGAAGCGGGTGCTTCGGCCACGCCGCCGATGGCGATGGTGTTGCCGTTCACCTCCAGCGTCTCGGTCTCGTCTGCCAGGAAGTGGACGCCGATGGCCTCCAGATCTTCCCGGATGGGGGAGTGGTCAAACACGATCTTGGGCCACTCGTGGTTGCCGGGCACATAGTACACCGGCGCGATCTTGACAAGCTCTTCGCACAGGTCGGTGACGACCGAATAGTCGTCCACCAGCTTGTCGTTCATGTCGCCGGTGATGGCGATGATGTCCGGCTTGAGCGCGGTGATCCGCTCGATCAGATCCGCATTGTGGTCGCCGAACTCATGCAGATGCAGATCGGACAGCTGCACGACCCGGACGTTCGAGGTCAGCTTGTCGGACTGGACCTGATAGTAGCTCTCGACGAAGCTCTGATGCTTTGCAATAAGGGTGAAGATGCCCCACAGGGCCGCCAGCAGCACCGCCAGCCCCAACACGAACTGAAGAATGCCCAGGACGATTTTTTTCAAAGGGCCGAAACGGGCCTTGCGGGGTGCGTAATGAGAAGCCAAAGATTATCCCTCCTGTCTGGTTTTAGAGCGCATTGCCTCGCGCAGCAGTGCGCGGATGGAATAGGCATTGTTGGCCTTGCTCTCCGAAATGCCGATGGTGTATTCGTAGGTCGCCTCGGTGCTCTCGGCGTTGTAGGCCGCGATGAGGCGGTGGAAGTAATCGGCAAAGCTCTCGGCGTCCTCCATCCGGCACTGGTCGAAGAAGCCGATGAACTGCTGGCCGCCGTTGTAATAGACGGTGCCGCAGGTGGCCGAGGCTTCCTTCAGGAAGCCGGCAAACTGGTCCAGCATCGCGTTGCCGCGTTCGCGGCCGTAGGCGGTGTTGATCTGGCTCAGGTTGGTCAGCTCCACCACCACACAAACGGTATCGTCCGGCAGGACGCGGCTACTGTTGTTCCGGATGAACAGATCACAGGCGGTGCGGTTGGGCATATCCAGCGACTGCTCGGTGAAGAACATGTATTCCACAAAGTCCTGGATACGGCCCAGCAGGATGGCGCCGCAGACGCCCAGGATGAAGAAGACCGCGACGCCCAGCAGGATGTACAGCTTGACGTTGATCTTCTCGCTGACCGTGGTGCTGGCCAGAACGCCCAGATTGACCGCGCCGCAGTATTCGTTGTACTCCTTCATGGTGATGGAGAGGCTCTCATACAGGGAGTTCAGCTGACTCTGCAGGGCGTCGATCTCCTGTTCCACAGACTGCTGGGAGAAGGCCTTGTTCTTGCTGGAAACGTCCGTGGAGTCGGATGCATCCTGGAACACGTCGATGATATACTGGCAGTAGGCAGCGTCGATGACGTTGCTGGACTTGCGGTTCAGGATCGTCACGTAGTCGCTGATGAGGGTGTCGTAGACGGTGGTGCGGTCTACTTTGGTGTCATACTCGTAGACATCGTTCAGCACGAAGCCGCCGGCGTCATCCTCGGTGCCGGTCCGGGCTCCTCTTTGATAGTAGAGGGAGCCGTCCTTGTTCTTGTTGCCGTAGCTCTGGATGACTTCCAGTACGGCGGCGACCTTCTCGGTGTCCACATCGCCGTCCATGATGTAGGTGTTGTAGCGCTCCTGGTATTTTTTGAGCAGGACTTCCCGGTTCTGCGTCAGCTTGCCGCCCAAAATCTCGGAGAAGAGATAGGGGATCTCAACGTCGCCGACGTAGTTGTACTCATCGAGCAGGTCCGAGAGAGACATCCCGGTGTGGGAAGAGATGAACTCCGGGTGCGATTTCTGGCAGTTGATGAGGTTGGAGGAGATCTCGGAAACGGTGTTTTTCAGGATCTCCGCCTGTTCGAGGTAGTCGTAGCCATGGCCGTCCAGCGCAGAGGCATTGTTGGGGATGGTGTAATAGTCCACGTATTTTTCGCCGAAGCTGGCAAAGTAGCAGCTCAGGATCTCATCCAGCATGGTGCGGGCGTACTCGGTGTTGTAATTGCTGCTGAGCGAGAGCGTGACGAGGTATTCGGTGGATTGGTATTCCTCCACGTCCTCACCTTTTTCAATTTTGGCCGCCTGGGTCTTGGCCACATCGTCGGGCACGATGGGGGTGACCGTGCCGCCGGAGCGGATGGTATCCACGTTGACGGTCAGGTCCAGATTTTCAATGGCCTGCTTGACGACGGAGGAAGAGAAGATCTCCGAAACATCCAGTTCGCCGCCGCTGGGGGTCTTGCCGTCCTCGGCCTGGGAGTAGTTGTATTTGATGATGGACTGCGCCGTATAGGCCTGATTGCTGGTGGCATAGCGCATGAAGAACACGCCTGCACAGAACGACATCAGCGCGATGAGCGGCCACCATTTTTTCAGATATCGGATGATGTTAAAGCTTTTCATTTCGTTTTGTCCTTATCGCGGATGACTTTGCTCTTGGCGAGGACCCAGGCGCAGAGTGCGCAGAACGTGACGCCGCCGGTCAGGATCATCCACTTGATGCTCAGCTCGTCGGCCAGAGAACGTTTCTCGAAACTGATGGTCAGGTAGTTTTTGGTCTTGTAGCGGATGTATTCCTTGTTGAGGATCCGGGAGGTCTCGATAAGGTTCTCCAGCTTCTGCTTCATATCCTGGATCATGCTCTCGGCGGTTGCAACGCTGGAAGGCGTATTGGCCGTCTGGGCATTCATCTGGCGGATGGCGTATTCGTTTTTCTGGATGATGGCCATCGTATCGTTGGCGGAGTCGTTGGCGCTCTCGGCTGCCGAGGCCTGGTAGTCGATGGCGACCTTGGTGCGGGACATATAGAAGTTGTTCTGGGTGTCCAGCGTGGGGATCAGAACAACGGCAGTCAGGGCCGAATCGTAGATCTCGATGGTGTGCAGGCGGTTCTGGTATTCAGCCATGAGTTTCTGGTAGCTGATGTTCTTCAGAAAGTTCTGGTATTCCAGCTTGCTGATGTAGCGTTCCCGGTTTTTGGAGAGGCCGCTCTGCAAAACATAGGAATCGTATTTTTCAAGGTCGATGCTGGTGAAATTGTCCACCTTCTGGCGCAGAGAAGTGAAGGTCTCGCCGGTGAGTTCGGAGCGGAAGGTGCCGTTCTCCTTGGCGTTGGTGTTCAGGAAGCGGTGGAGCTTCTGGCACTCCTTTTCAAAGAAGGAGCCGATCTCCATGTACTCCTGCTTGTCGCACTCGGACCAGTCGGGGGAAATGCCCATCTCGACGTAGGTATAGTCCTCGTAGAAGACCTCTTTGTAGGACTCGACGATCAGGCTGAGCATATCTCTGGCCGAGATGCGGGGGCCGATCTCGTCGTTCTTTTCGTAGGTGATGGTGTAGGTGGTGGCGATCTTATAGCTCGTGGTGTCGGAAGGCAGCTGCATTCCGTTGACATTGGAAGCCCAGGCCGTGATGTTTTCAGCCATATCCTGCGCGGTGACCTGGCCTTCGAGGCCGGCCTTCGCAATGGCGCGGTCCAGCACGTCGTCCGATTTGATGAGCGAGATGTTGAATCGGGTGTTGTTGGGGTAAAGCCCTCTGGTGGCTTCCTCGTAGTTCAGGGCGATCATCATCTTTGCGGTGCGGGCTTTCAGGTGGTACATCACAAAGCTGGTGGAGCACATCACCAGAAGGATGAGGGCCAGGTAGAGGAGGCGGTGCTTCCACAGCCCCTGGAAGAGAAGTTCGACCAGCGCCCAGAACTTACTTTTTTGCGGGCGGTTCGGTTGGTTTGTTTTGGGAGATGGCATGGTTGTAGATCACCTCGTTTCGATCCAGCAGCTTCATGGCGTGGCCGATGGGCAGCAGCATGAAGATCGTGTTCATATAGCAGTAAAAGGCGGTGTTGTCGGTCGCGTAGGTCACAAACGCATAAATGGTGCAGTACAACAGCAGGAAAGCGGTCTCGGTGCCGTACTGCTTCTGGCACCAAACGACCTTGCCCTGCCAGCTGAGCCAGATCCAGAAGGAAAAGCCCCAGAAGCCAAGCTCAATGTACATGGTCACAAGGTCGTTGTGCATCCCGCCGAAGTCGTGGGTGCCAAAGACGCCGATGCCCGCTGCGTTCATGATGCTGATATACCGCGTGACCCAGCCGATGCCGTAGCCGCGGAACGTGGGGCTGAAGGAATACAGGTCGGTGAAGGCTTCGTACAGGCCCTCGCGGCCCATGGTGTCGATGCCCAGGGTGTCCACTGTCCAGCTGAACAGACCCGACCAGATGAAGAAGACGTAGAACAGGCAGGCGGCGATGGCGAAGATGGAGATGGAATGGAGCACAAAGTTCTGCCCCTTGGGCTTGAGCCGGGTGATGAACAGGTGCATCACCAGCACGCCGAGCATACCGATGAGGGCGATGCGCTTGAGACCCAGATAGAAGAAGCCCGCCGCCAGTGTGAGATGGACGACCCGCCGCCAACCTTTTTCAAAGAGGGCGTAATAGAGGACCATCAGCCCGAACCCGAAGGTCAGGTCGTGGACTTCCAGCGCCTTGATGGGCGCATTGGTGTCCACGCCGCCGGATTTGGCAAAGGCGATGAAGCCGGTGATGAACTCGCTCAGGCCGTAAGGCCGGAGGCTGTCGAACACCAGAATGCAGACATTGGCGATGCACATGCCGTAGAAGGTGTAGTCGATGGCTTTGCCGCCGAACAGATACACCGCTGCGCACATCGAGGTAAGCGAGATCATGTGGTAGAGGATGGTGGAACACCCGCGGGACATGTAGTTCAGCTGCTGGAAATCCAGCGACCAGACAAGCATGGACCACGCCGCCATCATCACAAAGGGGATGAGAAAGATGATGTAATATTCCCCGATGAGGGGCAATCGGTTGAAGTCTCCGGTGATGAGCAGAAAACAGGCGGCCAGGCCGACCACGGCGGCCTGCACCAGGTACTTCATGAACCAGGGCAGGCCCATGCCGCGGTACCAGAACCCGATGCCCATCATGGCAATGTAGAGCAGCGGCAGCCAGAACGGCCGCTGCGCCGATTTCCGCTTCAGGAATTGTGTTCCTCCATGCTGCGCAAGATACTCCCAGTTTCCGCTGCCATATCCCCCAAAGAGTAGTTTTATAAAACTTTGCATCTGCCCTCCTGTGCGAGCCTGCGGGCAAGCCGCGGCTCTTCGCGTTCGTTCAGTTCAAAAGCTCCACGATGGCCTGATAGTTGCGGGCACAGTTCTGGTCATCCACCTGGTCGAACAGCGCGTCCACACGCTTTGCGTAGAAGGGGGATATCGTGCCGTTCTGAGCCAGAGCGCGGTCCAGCTCCCGGAAGAGCGCTGCCTGCTCGGTGACCACAGGCCCGAAGCCGTCGTCCCGGTAGCTGAAGTAGCCGACGTCGTGGTGTACGCCCCAATACTGTGCCTCATCGAACTGGTAATAGAGGAGGGGCTTTTTCATATAGGCAAAATCGAACTGTACGCTGGAAAAATCGCTGACCATGACGGCGGATTCCATCAGAAGGGTCTGCACATCGGCCTCACCCAGTGCCGCGATCTTCACCCGCGGGTTGGCGGTGTGGAAGCTGCTCAGAAAACGCTGCACCTCGAAATGAGGGTAGAAGACGGCCTCATAGCCGTGCTTCTCCAGCAGCGTCTCCAGCTCCGGGCTGGAGATGACGTCCTGCCAGTGCCGGAAATAGTCGCTCTGCTCAAACTCGGCCTGAGTCTTCCGCTCGATGGCGTAGGTGCGCCAGGTGGGCATCAGCAGCAGCTGGCGCTTGGTCTCGTGGGGGCGCAGCAGGGCGTCAAACCGGCACAGACCCAGCCGTTTGACAATACCAGCTGGATAATGATAGGCGGATTCTACAAAATCCCGTTCTTTTTGCAGGGAGCAGACGAAAAGGTCGGTGCGGATGTTGGGGTAGTGATACCACTTCATGTCGTCGATGATGACCCCATGCTGCAAAAAGGCGCGGGGGCCATGGACCACATGGAGCTTGTCGAGCATGTAGTAGCTGTCGATCTCCGGGGTGTAGCCCAGCACATGGGTGCTGATCTTCATCTCCGATGCGGCGCAGAGCAGATAGTGCTTCCAGCTGCGGTAGGGCACGACCCGGCCCAGCGCCTGCACCCGCTCATAGTCCGGCAGGGTGGGGTCTGCCACGAACCAGCTGTTCAATTCAGGATGCTCCCGGTTCAGGTAGGCAAAGATGTGGTAGCCATTGTCCCGCGCTTCGCGGCCCCGCTCAGAGACAAGCCAGACATGCCGGTAATCCTTGTTCCAGCACTTCAGAACGGCAGCACAGCAGGTGGCAGTTTCATATTTCAGGAGTTCCCGCAGCAGATGAAAGGCGCGCCGGGTCTTTCGCAGCAGATCATTCATAGACGTCGTTCCTTTACATTCAGTTGATAATATAGAGAAAATTCCGATTCGTCAGGCGTTCTTCACCACATCGCCATACAGGGCCAGCAGCTGGTCACAGTAGCGCTCCAGCGTCATCATGCGGTCTTTCTTCTGGATGCAGTGGGCCGACATCTCGGCCAGCAGGGGCTTGTCTGCATAGAGCGCCCGGATCTCTTCCGCGTAGGCGGCCGGGGTGAAAGTGTCGTTCAGGATGCCGGTGCGGCCCTCTTCCACCAGTTCCGGGATGCCGCCGATCCGGTTGCAGAGCACCGGGGTACCGAGGGACTGGGATTCCAGCAGAGCCAGCGGGCAGTTTTCGTACCAGATGGACAGGTGCAGGGTGAACAGCGCCCCGGCTACGAGGTCTTCGAGCGCTTTGCCGGTCTGGAAGCCGACGTACTTCACGTTGGGCAGGGTGCAGTTTTTGCACAGATCCTCCATGGGGCCGCTGCCCGCGATGACGAAGGGAATGTCCGGCAGCAGCTTGCAGGCTTCGAGGATGCGGTCGATGCCCTTTTCCTCCGAGAGGCGGCCGAAGTAAAGGACATAATCCCCCTTTTCGGCAGGGGCAGCCGCAGCGACCCGGCTCAGAAAGTTGTGCAGCATCACCGTCTTGCCCCGGAAGCGGGGGACGGTGAGGAGCTTTTTCTCCAGGAACGCACTGGGGCAGATGAAGCGGTCGATCTTGTCGTAGACGTGATTGCACTCGTAAAAGGTGCCCTCCACGGCACCAATGAGGCTCTTGGGCAGCGAACCGTGGATGCAGCGCTTTTTCACGCAGGGCCACTTGCTTTTTTTGCCCATGCAGGCTTCGCAGAGCTTTTTGGAGTTGAACTCCATCATCATGTGGTTGGGGCAGAGCATCTGCACATCGTGCACCGTCTGCACCATGGGCACCCCGCATTCCGCCCCGGCGCAGATGACCGAAGGCGTCAGCTGGAAATTGATGTTGTTGAAATGGATGAGGTCGGGCTGAAACTGCCCGATGACCTGCTTCAGCTTCCGTTTCGCTTCAAACGAGTAGAGGATGCGGAAGGGGTAGAGCAGTTTTTCCGGCCCGGCGTTGTGGAAGTCCATATTGGTGGTGGCGAGGTGCAGGGCATTGCCGACGGTGTTCTTTTCGTCGTACATGCCAAAATATTCGACCTCGTGGCCCCGGCGGGTCAGTTCCTCGCCGATCTTGAGAAAATAGGTCTCTGCACCGCCGCGGGGGTAGAGAAATTTATTGACGAATAAGATCTTCACAGGGGCCAGCCTTTCGTTGCGAAAAGTAGAATCGGAGGATTCCCACATAATAGGTATGTATAAACAGCTTAATAATAGCATCATCCCTCTTTTTCTGCAATATGTATTCACAAAATCATCGCAATTTGGCGGGGCAAACGGCCCGAAACCGCAAAAAACCGTGAGCGGCGGAATGGCATCTTCCGCGCCCACGGTTCGTCAGGGGTGGATATTCGGTCAAAGATCGTAAAGTGCGTTCAAAAATTTATTGCAGTGTGCTCGGTGCGTCGCTCAGGTTGTGCACGATGCCGTACCAGCGGCAGTTCGTCTGCGTGCTCAGGTCCACATCGCTGAACTTGCTCACGCCCAAACCGCCGATGTCCGCGCCAAAGACCTTGTACATCGCCTGCCCGGTCGGGTTGGCCGGGAAGACATAGGCTGGCAGGTCGGTAGGCCAGGCATTGGGGGCAATATACCATTTGAAATTCGTAAGGTAGACAAGAGACACCCCGGAGTAGAATTTGAATCCCCGCTGGTACGTATCGCAGTAGCAGTCCGAGAAGCGGGTGCCGTTCACGCGAATGTATGCAAAGACCGTGTTCTCCAGCAGGGCCTTCTTGGTGTCGTGGTCGTTGTTGTCGAAATCGTAACACCAGGCGTGGATGTTGTGGAAGATGCTGCTGCCGTTGCACGAGAGCGCCGTCTTCACGTTCAGGATGACGATATCGGTGTACATGGAGTCGCCGGTGTCGTAGATGCCCACTGCATCCGGATAGATCAGCGACGTCTCGATCAGACAGTTGCGCACCATCAGCTCATACGAGAGGTTGGCTTCCGTCTGGCCGTCTTCTTTCCCCATGGACGCATCTTCGAATTTTCCGCAGATGCCGTATCGCTGGAAGTTCTGGATGGAGATGTGGTCGATCAGGGTGCATTTCTGCCGTGCCACGGCGATGCAGTCGTCTGCCTTGAAGTTCGCGTTGACTTTGCCGTTGCCCCGGATGAACATGTCCTGCTGGGGCGTTTCGGGCGGGTACATCTTGCCGCGGATCTCGATGAACCGGTCCACCTTGGTGCTGGCCGTGCATTTCAGCTCGGCGTTGTCCAGTTCCATGTAGCACTGGTCGAATACCAGCTTGCCGGAAAACGCATACACGCCCTTCGGGAAATACAGCGTCTCGGCCGGGTGCGCGGCGATGAGCGCGTTGAACGCGGCCAGGTTGTCGGTGGTGCCGTCCCCTTTGAAGCCGTGATCCAGCACGTTCAGCATTCCGCTGCCGCCGCCTGTGCTCAGGGTGGTGCCATTCAGGTCGTATACCATATCAGTTTGCCTCCATCAGGGTCGTGATCTGTGCGTCGGTCAGCGCCGTGTCGAATACCTGGAAGTCGTACACCGCGCCATTGAAGAAACGTGCCTTGCCGTCCGTAGTTTCGCCTGAGGCGGCGGTCCACGAAGCACCAAGGATCAGCGAACGATCCACGGTCTTGTTCGCGGCATAGTTCGGGATGTTCTTCCATTCGGTCATGGAACCGTACGACAGGAACCGGAACTGCGTCCCCTTGATCTGGAGCAGAAACTTCAGTTTCTTCCCGGATTCGATCTTGACAAAGTGACTGCCGTAGGTGAACATGTTCATGCCCACGGTTCCGTTGGTCCATGTTGAAACGATGATGCCTCTCTGATCGTTGGTGATATCGCTGAAGCAATCAAGCAAAGTTGTCACCGCACCGGCTGTACTGTCCGCTACTGTAAAGGTGGCGTACACTGTCAGATTCATGTCGGTGTCGATGGCTGCGAACGGCTTGATCCCGGTGTCGATCCATTCTTTGTTGGCCGGTACAAAGGTCTTCGGAGCTGCCAGCTTATACCGCGGCGTCGGCAGTCCGTTGTTGGGGGGATTTGGTGTGTCCGGTTGGCTAGGCGTGGGCGGGACATCGGGCAGGCTGCTGCCGCTCCAAAGTGCGGCCAAGGCGTTGTAGTGGGGCAGCATCTCGCCGTTGTCGTAGACGGCGTGGCGGAACAGCGCAAGGATGAGCCCGCGCTCCTCGTCGGACAGGCCGGATGCGGCGTTGCGAAGCTCTCGCTTGACCTGCTGCAAAAACTGCTGCCACGCCGGGGTGCCCGGTTCGGGCAGGGTTGGGTCCGTGGTGCCAGAGTTGGTCAGCACGCGGTACGGGACACTGGCGCTGGTCACGGTGCGGGTGCCGTCGGAGCCTTCAAAGGTGACGGTCCCGCTGCCGCCCTGTGCAGTGACGAGGGCGGGCACCTCGACGGCCCCGTCGGCCACAAGGGTGGTCAGCGGCCCGGCCGGACCGGGCAGATGCCAGAACGCTGCAACGGTGGTGCCGTCCCACTCGCCGGAGCAGACGACCCGCAGCCGATAGACGCCGGTGTTGTGCGCGTAGCCAAGCAGAAGCCCGCCGGAATAGCCCGAAAGGACGGCGCGGCCGTTGGAGCAGAGCGTGATTTGTTGTTCGATCATAGAAAACCTCCCATCTGTAAAAAAGATCGAGTGCAAGCAGGAACAGGAAAAAGCAGAACGCTGCCCTGTGCAGGGAAAACGACGCTAAGGGGAATGATCCATTCGATTTGCCTCCTTTTGGTTGTGAAATGGCTGCGTTTATGTGTGAAAACAGTATAAATCAACAACGGCAAGTTGTCAAGACGGAATTTGAAGATTTTGCAGCGTGGGTTCAGATGCGTTGCAATCGCGCGGATGGTGCGTTATAATACAACCACACAGACACGACCAGGAAGCCCAAGGGATGCAGTGTAAGAAAGGAACGTGGATATGAACTATATCATGGCGCTGGATGCTGGGACGACCTCGAACCGCTGCATCCTGTTCAACAAGGCGGGCGAGATGTGCAGCGTGGCTCAGAAAGAGTTCACCCAGTATTTCCCGAAGCCGGGCTGGGTGGAGCATGACGCAAACGAGATCTGGACCACGCAGCTGGGTGTGGCGCTCTCGGCCATGAACCAGATCGGGGCCAGCGCGTCGGACATCGCGGCCATCGGCATCACGAACCAGCGCGAGACCACCATCGTATGGGACCGTGAGACCGGGGAGCCGGTCTATCATGCCATCGTCTGGCAGTGCCGCCGCACCAGCGCCTACTGCGACGAGCTCAAGGCGCGGGGCCTGACCGAGACCTTCCGGGCAAAGACGGGTCTGGTCATTGACGCATACTTCTCCGCCACCAAACTGAAATGGATCCTGGACAACGTGCCCGGCGCGCGGGAAAAGGCCGAGGCCGGGCGGCTGCTGTTCGGCACGGTGGAGACCTGGCTCATCTGGAAGCTGACCTGCGGCCGGGTCCATGTGACCGACTACACCAACGCCAGCCGCACGATGCTGTTCAACATCCACACGCTGGAGTGGGATGAGGACATCCTGCGGGAGCTGAACATCCCGCGCTGTATGCTGCCCACGCCTATGCCGTCCAGCTGCTTCTACGCGGAGGCCGACCCGATGCACTTTGGTTCGGGCATCAAAATTGCAGGCGCAGCGGGCGACCAGCAGGCCGCGCTCTTCGGGCAGACCTGCTTTTCGGCGGGTGAGGCGAAGAACACCTTTGGCACCGGCGGCTTTCTGTTGATGAACACCGGCAAAACGCCGGTCGTCTCGAAAAACGGCCTTGTCACGACCATTGCGTGCAGCAGCGGAAAAAGCGTGAATTATGCGCTGGAAGGTTCCATCTTCGTGGCCGGTGCGGCCATCCAGTGGCTGCGGGACGAGCTGCGGCTGCTGGAAGAAGCCCGCGACTCCGAGTATATGGCCCGGAAGGTGAAGGACACCAACGGCTGTTATGTGGTGCCCGCCTTCACCGGCCTCGGTGCGCCCCACTGGGATCAGTACGCCCGCGGAACCATCGTGGGCCTGACCCGCGGCTGCAACAAAAATCACATCATCCGTGCGACACTGGACAGCCTGTGCTATCAGGTGAACGATGTCCTCCACGCCATGGAGGCCGACTCCGGCATCGCCATGAAGGCCCTGAAAGTGGACGGCGGCGCCTGCGCCAACAACTACCTGATGCAGACTATGGCCGACATCAGCAGCCTGCCGGTGGAGCGCCCCTGCTGCGTGGAAACGACCGCTCTCGGCGCGGCCTACCTTGCCGGTCTGGCCGTAGGCTACTGGCAGTCCACCGATGAGGTGGTCCGGAACTGGTCGGTGGACCGCACCTTCCTGCCGGATATCTCGGCCGAGGAGCGCACCAGGCGCATCAAGGGCTGGAATAAGGCCGTGCGCTGCGCCTATCATTGGGCGTTGGATGAGGAGTGAAGCGGGACAATACGGCGGCTGAGAGGAAGCACTTCGCAATGAAATACGAAAAAAGCTGCGGTGCAGTGATCTATACCGTGCAGAATGGAATGAGGCTTTACCTTGTGGAGCAGATGCAGAAAGGGCATGTGTCCCTTTGCAAAGGCCATGTTGAACAAGATGAATCGGAACATGAAACAGCGATACGGGAGATACGGGAAGAGACCAACCTCGAAGTGGAGTTTGTGGAAGGGTTTCGGAAAACCATCGCGTATTCTCCCAGCACCGACTGCATGAAAACGGTGGTATTCTTTCTGGCACATGCAGAGCATACGGATGCGAGAGCGCAGGAGGAAGAGGTCAGAGCAATTCAATGGCTGCCATTTGAAAATGCCGTGGAAGCATTGACCTTTGATTCGACCCGTGAAATACTGCGGCAGGCAGATGCGTTTTTGGATGGGTGAGAACGATAGTTTTTGTGTCACCACTGGTGACACAAGTCAGCTGGACGAATCATCTGCTGATCATGTCTGGTTCCAAATCCGCAGAAGAACGGCATTTTTATCTTTCTCTTTGTGTAAAAGAACATTATTCAAAACGCGAATTGGAACGTCAAATGGACAGTAAACGGTTTACCTGACACTGGGTGAAACGAGAAGTGTGATTGAATTTACGGAGGAGAGAATGGGCGATTTTGCGGTAGAAGAGATGCTTGCGATGCAGCAGGCTCTACAGGAAAAATACAAAGACAAGTGGGAGCTGATCGGCCCGGAAGCGGGCAAACATAAATTGCTGTGGATGCTCGGTGAAGTGGGAGAGGTCATCGACATCATTAAAAAGAACGGGGACAAAACTGCTGTTGAGGATGAAGCGATACGGCAGCATCTTGTGGAAGAGATGGCGGATGTGCTCATGTATTACAACGATGTCCTGCTGTGTTATGGGATCAGTGGGCGGGAACTGAAAGAAGCGTATACCGCCAAGTTTGAAAAGAATATGACGCGCTGGTAAGAAAGCGCAAAAAGAACCCCCGGCCAGAGACGTTGGAGTCTCTGGCCGGGGGTTTGTCTATCCAAAAATTATCCCATCACGACCGTGACTTCCACGGTCTCGCTGGGGGCGGCGATGGGGAGGATGCGGATGATTCGGATACATTAAAAATGCAAACGGCTATAGATATTTGGAAATGGCATCTTTGGAGCTGGATAAAATTTGTCGCAAGGCAAGAAGCTGGGCATTAGAGCAATCCTGTAGTTCCAGCGTGATCTCTTCCAGCAATTCGGTTTTGCCAAGGGCATCTTTATCAAAAATCAAGTCGTCTGTTCGTACACCCAGTGCGCAGGCGAGGTCCACCAGAACAGGGAGACTGAGCTTCGTATATCCCGTTTCGATGTGGCTCATATGAACGGTTGAGATGTTGACCATTTCGGCTAATTCTTCTTGCGATAAATTCAGACGCTTCCGATGTGCACGGATTCGTTTTCCTATAGCGGCATAGTCCATAGATTTCCTCTTTGTCTACATGGTTTAACTTTTGACCATAGAGTTTATTATTTTCTTGCAGTATAGAGTGGAGTGTGCTATAATCGAATAAACTGAATAGACATAAAAAGTCTATAAAGTTAAACTATCGCTTTGGAAAACAAACGAAGGAGTGATTTCTATGCGGTTGAAAAAGAAAATCTTGCGTGGAGTGACGGCGGCTGTGCTGGCAGCGGTGCTTCTGACGGCCTGTGCGGGCGGCGGCGAAGCTCCGGCTCCGTCCAACCCGGACAACAACACAATGGGCGGTGGAACGGTCACGACTCCGACAGAACCGGAAAAGCCGACTCCTACCGAGCCGGAAAAACCGACGCCAAATCCCACAGAACCGGAACAACCGGAACCGTCTGAACCGGAAACGCCTACGGAACCGGATGAACCCAGCGATGGCATCGAGTGGACCTACAAGGACAACGGCAATGGCACCGCGACTCTGACCGGCTATAACAAGTCCGGCGAAAAGGTGCCTTCTGGTGCAGTTACCATTCCTCGTAAGGTAGGCGAAAAGAAGCTGACAGTGACAGCGATTGGAAATAACTGCTTCTATCAGGATAACAATATTACCAGTGTGGTCATTCCGGATACCGTGAAGTCGATTGGTGCAAAGGCTTTTTATGCGTGCGGAAATTTATCAGCAGTAACATTCCCGGAAGGGTTGCAGACGATTGGAACGTATGCGTTTGCATCAGATGCACTGATTGAAGTAGTTGTTCCTAAGAGCGTGACAAAGATGGAAAATGGCGTCTTTGACGGCAATGCGGCACTTCAGAGCGCAACGATTCTTGGCAATGCAAGTCTCGGATACGGAACATTCTATCAATGCTCAAGTTTGCAGAGTGTGCAAATCGTGGGTGAGGTTTCGGAGATTCCGACGAATACCTTCTCTGATTGCAAACAACTGAAAAATGTGACACTTCCCAAGACGATTCGTGTGATTGGTGGAAGCGCATTCAAAAACTGCATTTCGCTGGGTGAGATCGCACTTCCGGATACGGTCACAAGCATCGGAACTGGTGCGTTCTATAACTGTTCTTCGTTGAAAACAATTACGATCCCCAAAAAGGTGGCTGAACTGAAGGAGAGCACTTTCCAATATTGCACGGCGTTGACCGGTGTTTCTCTGCCGGACGGTCTGGCTGTCATTGGGCCGTCGGTGTTCAATGGATGCAGTGCGTTGACGAACATCAATCTGCCAGACAGTATTACGACGATTGGAAAATACGCGTTCCAGAAGTGCATTGCACTGGAAAGCGTAGCTCTTCCTAAAAAAATCACCACGATTTCGGGTTGTCTGTTCAATGGATGCACTTCTCTGAGCAGTGTTGTGATTCCGGAAGGCGTCGTAAACATTGAATACGATGCGTTCAACAATTGCTCTGCAATGGAAAAAATCGTGTTGCCGAATGGTGTGAAAAATATCGGCAATGAAGCTTTTATGGGATGTAAGGCATTAAAGGAGATCACACTGCCAGACAGCATTACAACAATTGGAGACAAATCTTTCCAGTATGCTGGCTTGACCAGGCTGACTCTGCCAAAAGGACTGAAAACGATTGGTGCACAGGCGTTTTATGAGTGTAAATCGCTTCATAAAACTGCAATTCCGGAAGGTGTGACCAGTGTTGGACGCTCGGCGTTTTCTGGATGCGCAGCTCTTGAATGTGTCTATCTTCCGCGCAGCCTGACACGAATTGAAGTTTATACTTTTGAAAACTGCAAATATGTGGAAATCTGCTATGGCGGAAGCGAGGCAATGTGGAACCAGATCAGCATTGAAGGCTACACGGAAAGGGGCACCAACAAGATACTTTACAACGCTCCGAAGCACTTCAATGCCCAGCCGTCAGACATCAATAGATATGCAAAATTCTAACTTCTATAGCAATTCAACTTTTTAATGCGACTGCAACATCGTTGAATTGTACATCATTGAGATGCTGTTTTTGATGTTGCGCTAATTTCTTGACTTGCGCTAAACGTTCAAAGAATAAATCGAGCAAAACGAAATCCCCGGCTCCGCGTATTGCAGAGCCGGGGATTTCGTTTATGAGAAAAAGGAAAATCGGGAACTTTATCCCATCACGACCGCGACTTCCACGGTCTCGCCAGCTTTGGCGATGGGGAGTACATTGCCGGGGATGGGAGAACCGTTGACGGTGACGCGCTTCACGCCCTTCTGCACGGCGTCAGGGTTCTCGACCCGGATGTGGTACACGGCCCCGCGGTAGCGGCGGGTGACGGTGAAGCCGGGCAGCGTGTGTGGGATGCAGGGGTCGATCTTCAGGCCGTCCAGCGTGGGCTGCACACCGAGGATGTACTGGCTGACATTGAAGAAGGTCCAGGCGGCGGTGCCGGTCAGCCAGCTGTTCTTTGCCTCGCCGAAGGTCGGGGCGTCGATGCCGGCGACCATCTGGCTGTAGACATACGGCTCGGTGCGGTGGATCTCGGAGATGTCCTCGATGTAGGCGGGGCAGGTCTTCTTGTAGACTTCAAAGGCACGGTCGCCGTGGCCAAGCACAGTCTCGGCGCAGCTGATCCACGGATTGTTGTGGCAGAAGATGCCTGCATTCTCCTTGTATCCCGGAGGGTAGCTGGAGATCTCGCCGAGGTTGAGGCGGTAGGTGGTGTAGGCGGGCTGGAGCAGAACGACGCCGTACTTGGTGTCGAGCCGCTCTTCCACGCTCCTCAGCGCCTGCTCGGCCTGACCGGTCGTTTTGCCGATGCCTGCCATGACGCACATGCCCTGCGGCTCAATGAAGATCTGGCCCTCGTCGCATTCCTTGCTGCCGATGGGCTGGCCGAAGGCATCGTAGGCGCGGCGGAACCAGGCACCGTCCCAGCCGGCGGTCAGAGCGGCCTGCTCGACTTCCGCGATGGCGGCGCGGGCCTCGGCGGCCTCCTCCGGGAGGCTGCGGTGGTCGCACAGGTCGGCGTACTCGCTGCCGTACTTGACGAACATGCCCGCGATGAAAACGCTTTCGGCCACCGGGCCTTCGCTGGGGCCGGTGATCTGGAAGCTCTCGCCGGGGTGCTCGGAGAAGCAGTTCAGGTTCAGGCAGTCGTTCCAGTCGGCGCGGCCGATGAGGGGCAGACCGTGGGGGCCGAGGTGGGTGCGGGTGAAGCGGAAGCTGCGGCGCAGATGCTCCATGAGGGGCTGTGCCTTGCTCGCATCGTTGTCAAAAGCAACGGACTCGTCCAGAATGGACCAGTCGCCGGTCTCGCGGAGATAGGCGGCGGTGCCTGCGATGAGCCAGAGCGGGTCATCGTTGAAGCCGGTGCCAACATCGCGGTTGCCCTTTTTGGTCAGGGGCTGATACTGGTGGTAGGCGCTTCCATCCTCGAACTGGGTGGCGGCGATATCCAGAATGCGGCCGCGGGCGCGCTCCGGGATCATGTGGACGAAGCCCAGCAGATCCTGGCAGCTGTCGCGGAAGCCCATCCCGCGGCCGATGCCGCTTTCGTAGTAGCTGGCCGAGCGGCTCATGTTGAAGGTGACCATGCACTGGTACTGGTGCCACAGATTGACCATCCGGTCCAGCTTCTCGTCGCCGGAATGCAATTGCAGGGTGGAGAGCAGCTTGTCCCAGTGGTCGGCCAGCGCTCTGCGGGCTTCGTCCACCTGGGCGTCGGTGGCGTAGCGGGCCATCATGGCCTCGGCGCGGGTCTTATTGATGACGCCGGGGGCGGTGAACTTTTCGTCCACGGGATTCTCAATGTAGCCCAGACCGAAGAGGATGGTCCGGGTCTCCCCGGCTTCCAGGGTCAGGTGGAAGTGGTGGGCACCGACCGGGGCCCAGCCGTGGGCGATGCTGTTGGAGCAGCGGCCCGCCTTGACGGCTTCCGGCTCGGCGGGGCCGCCGTATACGCCGCAGAAGGCGTCGCGGGCGGTGTCGAAGCTGGTGACCGGGGTGTTGGCCCAGAACACTGCGTAGTGGTCGCGGCGCTCACGGTACTCGGTCTTATGGTAGATGGCGCTGCCCACGACCTCCACTTCGCCGGTGGAGAAGTTGCGCTGGAAGTTGGAGCTGTCGTCCATGGCGTCCCACAGGCAGAACTCCACGTAGCTGAACACATCCAGCGTGCGGGGGGCATCGGTCTTGTTTTCCAGCGTCAGGCGGTCGATCTCGCAGGCGTCGCCGCGCGGAACGAACAGCTCCTGCTGGGCGCGGATGCCGTTCTTCTCACCGGTCAGGATGGTGTAGCCCAGACCGTGGCGGCAGCTGTAGGCGTCCAGCGCGGTCTTGGTGGGCTGCCAGCCGGGGTTCCAGATCGTGCCGCCGTCGTTGATGTAGATGCGGTGGCCGTCCATATCCAGCGGAGAGTTGTTGTAGCGGTAACGGGTGATGCGGCGCAGCCGCGCATCCCGGTAAAAGCTGTAGCCGCCGCCGGTGTTGGACACCAGACTGAAGAAGTCCTCACTGCCCAGATAGTTGATCCAGGGCAGGGGCGTGCGGGGCGTGTCGATCACGTATTCCCGATGCACATCATCAAAATGTCCGAATTTCATACGATCAGTTCCTCCTTTGCAAAAACAGGAAACGCGCTGCAACCATCAGAAAAGCGAAAACGATTAAGAACGCGCTGCAAGAAAAGAGAGAACGATTACGCTGCTTTAAGGATAACCGATTCCACAGCGAAATTCAAGTGGTTTTATGAAATATACAACGCACCGGACAGGAAGCGGATCTCGGCGAAATTGTAAGGATTTTGTAATGATTTTGAAGAGAGAACGAACTTTTTTCGTGTGAAGCAGGCGGGGCGGGGGAAGCGCTGCGCCTTCTGGAACCGGCCCACAGTCTCCAAACTGGGAAAGAAAATCCCCATTCTAAAGTAATAATAAGATCCTGCCAGAATGTCCCCACTGATACGAAAGCAGGAAGCGAAAAAATATTCGAAAATGAGCGAAAGAGAGCGAAAATAGAGCAAACTGCATAATTTGATTCGCCGAAAATCGAACAAACCGCCAAAATCATGGCAATCGACACAAAAGATTTTCGTTTGCGCTTGATTTTTGGTGCGAAATGCGCTATATTGAAGTTGCGAAAACGATTTAGGATTCGTTCAGAACCAATCGGTTCCTGAGAGGAGGACGACGAAATGTCATCCCTGAAAGATCTGGCGCAGGAATGCGGGGTCTCGGTGGCCACGGTGAGCAAGGCGCTCAACGGCCAGTCGGATATCTCCGAGGCCACCCGCACCCGTGTTCGGGAGGCGGCTCGCCGGATGGGCTATGTTCCCAATATGGCGGCCCGCTCCATGAAGACCAACCGTACTTATAACATCGGCGTCCTGTTCGTGGACGAACGGCAGAGCGGCCTGGCACACGAATACTTCTCCGCTGTGCTGGACAGCTTCAAAGTCCGGGTCGAGCAGCTGGGCTACGATATCACCTTTATCAACCGGAACCTCGGCGGCAAGACGATGACCTACCTGGAGCACTGCCACTACCGCGGGGTGGACGGAGCCGTGATCGCCTGTGTGGATTTCACAGACCCGCAGGTGATCGAGCTGGTGAACAGCGATGTGCCGGTCGTCACGATCGACCACGTGTTCAACAACCGGATGGCAGTCCTTTCGGACAACGTGGCCGGCCTTTCGGCGCTGGTCCGCACGGCATACCGCCAGGGCCACCGCCGCATCGCTTTCATCCATGGCGAGCGGACCGCCGTTACCGAGAACCGTCTGGCGGGCTTCTACAAGAGCTGCGATGAGCTGGGGCTGGAAGTTCCGGATGTGTATGTGCGGGAGGGCATCTACCACGACGCCGCCCGCTGCGCACAGGAAACGAAAGCACTGCTGGCGCTTCCGCAGCGGCCCACCTGCATCCTCTTCCCCGATGACTTCTCTGCCATGGGCGGCTACAATGCCATCGCGGAGACGGGGCTGAGCATTCCGGAGGACATCTCCGTGATGGGCTACGACGGCATCTACCTCTCCCGCGTCATGAAGCCGCAGCTGGCGACCTACCAGCAGAACACCATGATGCTGGGGCGCACCGCCGCAGACAAGCTGGTGCAGATGATCGAGCACCCGCGTGTGACACTGGCCGAGCAGCTGCTCGTGACCGGCAAACTGTTGGAAGGCGACTCCGTCGGCCGACCGGCCCAAACCTAGTTCCTCGGCTCCGGGCGGACCGGAGCTTTGATAAAACAAAACAGATTTCGTTTGCATGAGAACCATTGAAGGAGGTTTTCTACTATGAGAAAGATTTCGCGTCGTAATTTTCTGGTCGCTTCTGGTGCAGTCGCCATCACCGCAGCGCTTTCTGCATGCGGCGGCAGTTCTTCCACTGCCAGCTCGACCGCAGCCTCCTCTGCAGCCGCTTCTTCTGCCGCAGCCGGGCCTGCCGCACAGGGCAAGGTGCTGAACATCTGGTGCTGGAACGACGAATTCCAGAGCCGCTTCAACGATTATTACCCTGAAGTCTCCGCCATCGCATCGGATAAGTCCACCACCACCCTGAAGGATGGCACGACCGTGAAGTGGACCATCAATGCCAACGAGAACAACAACTATCAGAACAAGCTGGACGAGGCCCTGCTGAGCCAGGACTCCGCAGCCGATGATGATAAGATCGATATCTTCCTGATCGAGGCCGACTACGCGCTGAAGTATGTCGATTCCGATTACGTTCTGGATGTCAAGAAGGACATCGGCCTGACCGACGCCGACCTGGCCGGTCAGTATCAGTACACCAAGGACATCGTCACCGTCGATGGCAGCCAGCGCGGCACCACCTGGCAGGCGACGCCGGGCCTGTTCGCCTACCGCCGCAGCATCGCAAAGGATGTTCTGGGCACCGATGATCCCACCGAAGTCCAGACCTACCTGTCCGATTGGGACAAGTTCAACGACGTCGCCGCACAGGCATCCGCCAAGGGTTACAAGATGCTGTCCGGCTTCGATGACGCATACCGCACCTTCTCCAACAACGTGGCAGCGCCCTGGGTCACCGGCACCACCGTCACCGTCGATGAGAACATCATGAAGTGGGTCGATCAGACCAAGGAGTACACCGACAAGGGCTACAACAACAAGTCCAGCCTGTGGGACAGCCAGTGGGCATCCGACCAGGGCCCCAACGGCAAGGTCTTCGGCTTCTTCTACTCCACCTGGGGCATCAACTTCACCCTGCTGGGCAACTCTCTGGAGACGCCTACTTCTGAGGGCGGCAAGGAAGAGGTCGGCAACGGCATCTACGGTGACTACGCAGTCTGCGAAGGCCCTCAGCCGTATTACTGGGGCGGCACCTGGATCTGCGGCGCAGCCGGCAGCGACAACCTCGACACCATCAAGGATGTCATGCAGAAGCTGACCTGCGATGAGGCCATCATGAAGCAGATCACCCTGGATACCCAGGACTACACCAACAACGAAAAGGCCATGGAAGAGATCGCCAGCAGCGATTACAAGTCCGACTTCCTGGGCGGCCAGAACCACATCGCGCTGTTCGCAGAGGCAGCCAAGAAGATCGACATGTCCAACGCCGGCCCGTATGACCAGGGCCTGAACGAGAGCTTCCAGACCGCCTTCAAGGATTACTTCACCGGCAACGTGGATGAAGATACCGCAAAGGCAAACTTCGAGACCGCCATCAAGGAGAAGTATCCGGAGCTGACCGACGTTGTCTGGCCCGCATAAGGCAGACGCACTCGCACACAACTGAGATCAGGGGGGCGGGCCGGGCGCAGTGCCCCGCCCGCTCCCTTTTTTCCTGGAACACCCGTCAGGAGGCAGTCACATGGGAGAGAAAACAAAAAAGAAAGGGTCGATCAGCTACGCGAAATGGGGCTATATCTTCATCGCACCGTTCTTTCTCATTTTCGCGGTATTCCAGCTGATCCCCCTGGCATCCACCATCTATTACAGCTTCTTTGAATATTACCGCAGCGGTCTGAAGATCATCGGCCCCAACTTTGTGGGCTTGAAGAACTACGTGACCCTGTTTGCAACAGACCTGCCCAAATATTTCAGCAACACTCTGCTGCTCTGGATCATCGGCTTCATCCCGCAGATCGCCATCTCCCTGCTGCTGGCGGCCTGGTTCACCGACCTGCGCCTCAAGCTGAAGGGCCAGACCTTCTTCAAGACGGTCATCTACATGCCCAACCTGATCATGGCATCGGCGTTCGCCATGCTGTTCTTCGCCCTCTTCTCGGACAACGGCCCCGTCAATGCGGCGCTGATGGGCATGGGCATCCTCAAGCAGCCGTTCAGCTTCCTGAACACGGTCTGGGGCAACCGCGGTCTGATCGGCCTGATGAACTTCCTGATGTGGTTCGGCAACACCACCATCATGCTGATGGCCGCCATCATGGGCGTGGACCCCACCCTGTATGAGGCCGCCGAGCTGGATGGCTGCACCCCGAACCAGATGTTCTGGAAGATCACCATCCCGCTCATCCGCCCCATCCTCGTTTACGTCATGATCACCTCGATGATCGGCGGCTTGCAGATGTTCGATGTGCCGCAGATCCTGACCAACGGCAAGGGCGGCCCGGACCGCACCTCCACCACCATGATCATGTACCTGAACAACCATCTGTTCAGCAAGAACTATGGCATGGCCGGTGCCGTCTCGGTGGTGCTGTTCCTCGTCTGCGCGGTGCTCTGCGTGGTGGTCTATTTCTCCCTCACCAAGGAGGATGACGGTCTGACCAAAGCCCAGCGCAAACAGCTCAAGCAAGCCCAAAAGGCAGCGAAAGGAGGAAAGTGAATATGGCACACACTCCACGGAATGAATCCGAAAAAGCCACCCTTGCGGCACGCCGCGCGTGGTGCTACCTGGTATTAGTCTTCTTCAGCTTCCTGTGCCTGTTCTTCTTCTACATTCTGGTCATCAACTCCACCCGTACCCACTTCGAGATCCAGAAAGGCTTCTCCCTGCTGCCGGGCAAATCGCTGGTGACGAACTTTAAAAACGTGCTGGCCGATGCCAACATCCCGGTGTTGACGGGTATCCGCAACAGCCTCATCGTTTCGGCCTGCTCGGCGGCCCTCAGCGTCTACTTTTCGGCCCTGACGGCCTACGGCATCTACGCCTACAACTTCAAATTCAAGAAAGCGGCGTTCGCCATCATCCTGCTCATTATGACCATGCCGACGCAGGTGTCGGCGCTGGGCTTCCTCCAGCTCATCACCAAGATGGGGTTGAAGAACAGCTTCATTCCGCTGATCGTGCCCAGCATTGCGGCCCCGGCAGTCTTCTTCTTCATGAAGCAGTATCTGGACGCCAGCCTCCCCATGGAGATCGTGGAAGCCGCCCGCATGGACGGCGCGGGCGAGTTCTACACTTTTAACAAGATCGTGCTCCCCATCATGAAGCCCGCTCTGGCAGTGCAGGCCATCTTCTCGTTCGTGGCCAGCTGGAACAACTACTTCATCCCCGCTCTGGTGCTGGACAGCGCCGATAAAAAGACCCTGCCCATCCTCATTGCACAGCTCCGCAGTGCTGATTTCCTCAAGTTTGATATGGGCAAGGTGTATATGATGGTGGCCATCGCCATCCTGCCCGTCATCATCGTCTACCTGCTGCTCTCCAAGTTCATCGTCCGCGGTGTGGCTTTGGGAGGAGTGAAAGGCTAAAGCTGCGACCGCCGCCTGCGAGCAAAGACTTCCCCCGCTCCGGGGGAAGATGTCACGCAAGTGACAAAAAGGGGAGTACAGGGAGCAGCTTTAGGCGCCGCGGTCTGCAGGATGCGAGGCCCGCCCAAGGGCCGAAGCGGATGCAGGGCACCGCAAGAGGGCGCTGAAGCCGTTATCCGAAAAGGAAAACGTGTGAAGCTTGATGTACTCCGTGGCCTGACAGAACCTCTCAGTCACGCTTCGCGTGCCAGCTCTCCTGAAAAGGAGAGCCAAGAACAGGAGTTTTCACCTCAGAAAACCAATTGAAACAGAACAGCGCCCCTGCAGGAAGATCCCTGCGGGGGCGCTGCTTTTTGGTCGGATTCAGGAAACTGGAAAGAGAGGAAAGATTTGAAAAACGGAGATCTCAGCGGCCGATGAGGAGGTCACGGCGGCTGCGGCCCTTGACGGTGAGACAGGCGCGGGAACCGATGTGGCGGAGCACCACCTTGTCATTGGCGCTGTAGCCATCGCACAGCAGGGTCAGGTTGAGGGTGGTGGAGGTCTTGTTGGTCTGCAGCACCACGGTGCTCACACCATCGTTCATCAGGGTCTGCATGTCCAGGATGGTGGCGCGGAACGTGGCCACATTCTCGGGAAAGTCCAGCGTCAGCACGCTGCCCTCCTGCCGGGCGGTGTAGAGCACCTGCTTGCCCAGCAGGCCCTTGACGGTGTAGTGGGCCTGCGCCTTTTCCACCTGCGTGTCCAGGTCACCGGCAGAGATCAGCATGATGTTGCCCTGAATGGGGTTGCCCTCCGGGGCACCGTAGCCGCCGTAGTTGGGGTCTACCTCGCCCACAGCGACATCCGCGCTGTGGAGGGCAATATCGCCCTGTACCATGACTTCCTGCGGGGGCATGTAACCAGCCACAACGCCGTCGTCCTCAGCAGCGAAAGCACCGGTGGCCAGGGTGGCGGCAGTGGCCAGCACCATGGCGGCAGCAACGGTCTTGCGGGCAAACTTCTTGTTCATCAGTCTCATAGGAATTTCCTCCTGTTTTTGTTTCAAGTAGCAGTGAGCGGGGCGTTGAAAGCGGAGTTGGGGGACTGCGCTTTTTGGCGCTACAAAGGCATCCCAAAATCGCCCCGTCTGTACTGAATACGAATCAGGCGGTGAGATTATTGCGGAAAATTATTCTTTTATTTTTTCTTCTGCGGGAGCAGCGGATTCGTCCTCCCGGTTGAGGATGTTCATGAACTCCTCGCCGGTGATGGTCTCTTTCTCGTAGAGGTATTTGGCCAGCTCGTCCAGCTTTGCGCGGTTCTCGGTCAGGATCCGGAGGGCCTTGGCGTGCTCTGCCTTGACCAGCTCCACCACTTTCTGGTCGATCTCCCGCTGGGTCTGGGCCGAGCAGGCCAGGGAGGAATCGCCGCCCAGATACTGGTTGGTAACGGTCTCCAGAGCTACCATGTCAAAGTCCTTGCTCATGCCGTAGCGGGTGATCATGGCACGGGCCAGCTTGGTGGCCTGCTCGATATCGTTGGAAGCACCGGTGGTGACGGAGCCGAAGACCACTTCCTCGGCAGCGCGGCCGCCGGTGAGGGTGGCAATCTTGTTTTCCAGCTCCTCTTTGCTCATGAGATAATGGTTGCCCTCATCCACCTGCATGGTGTAGCCCAGGGCACCCGAGGTGCGGGGGATAATGGTGATCTTCTGCACCGGGGCGGAGTGGTTCTGCAGGGCTGCCACCAGGGCATGGCCGATCTCGTGGTAGGCCACGATGCACTTTTCGTGGTCGGTGAGGATGGAATTCTTCTTCTGGTAGCCGGCAATGACCACCTCGATGCTCTCTTCCAGGTCGGCCTCGGTCACGCTCTTACGGCCCGCGCGGACCGCCCGCAGGGCGGCTTCGTTGACGATGTTGGCCAGCTCCGCGCCGGAAGCGCCGGAGGCCATCCGGGCCACGGTATTGAAATCCACGCCCGGGGCCAGTGCGATCTTTTTGGCGTGGACTTTCAGGATCTCCTCGCGGCCCTTGAGGTCAGGCAGCTCCACGGGCACCCGGCGGTCAAAGCGGCCGGGGCGGGTGAGGGCCGGGTCCAGAGACTCCGGGCGGTTGGTGGCGGCCAGAATGATGACGCCGTTGTTGTTCTCAAAGCCATCCATCTCGGTCAGCAGCTGGTTCAGGGTCTGCTCCCGCTCGTCGTTGCCGCCGTACTGGCCGCTGTTGCGCTTCTGGCCAATGGCGTCGATCTCATCAATGAAGACGATGCAGGGGGCTTTCTCCTTGGCCTGTTTGAACAGGTCGCGCACCTTGGAAGCACCCATGCCCACGAACATCTCCACGAATTCGGAGCCGGACATGGAGAAGAAGGGCACATTGGATTCACCGGCCACCGCCTTGGCCAGCATGGTCTTGCCGGTGCCCGGAGGGCCGACGAGCAGGATGCCCTTGGGCATCTGGGCACCGATGTCCTTGTATTTGCTGGGGTCATGCAGGTAGTTTACGACCTCCTGCAGGTTCTCCTTGGCTTCGTCCTCACCGGCCACATCCGCAAAGTGGATGCCCTCGGTGGACTGGACGTAGACCTTGGCATTGGATTTGCCCATGCCGCCGAACATCATCGAGTTGGGGCCGCCCATCTTTTCCATGAGCTTTTTGTTCATAAAGTTGCCCAGCGCGGTGAAGAGGACGATGGGCAGCACGAACCAGAGCAGAAAGCTGAGGATGGGCGAGGTCTGCTCCACGATCTCGCTGGAAAACGCAGCCCCGGCGTCATACAGGCGTTCGGTGAGGCTGGGGTCGTTCATCAGGCCGGTCCGGTAGACCTGGGTCTCGTCTTTGTCGGTAAAGATGATCTGGTTGCTCTCAATGTCCACACGGCCGATGTTCTTATCCTCGGTCATGCTCATAAAGGTGCCGTAATCCACCTCTTTGACCTGACGCTCGCTCATCCACGGCACCAGAACGAGGTTGAGGAGCAGAAGCACCAGCAGCACGACGGTGTAATAGATGGCCAGCGGCTTTTTCGGCGTTTTGACTTCTTTCATGATGATCCTCCTTTTTTCAGGGTCTCTGCTGTTATGATACCACAACCGAAGTTCAGTTCCAGCGTTTCCAGCGCCTTTTTGCAAAAACTTCGCGGTTTGTTCACAAAAGGTGCAGAACAAAAGGGCCTCCGCCCCACGGGGAGCAGAAGCCCTTTCGTTCACACACGCATTTTCGGAGAAAAGGAGAGTGGATTCGGAGAATGGGGGAGTTTTAGTGCACGAGCGGGCAAACAGGGGAGGGTCACTCGCCGCGGACGGCTGCAAAACCGGCTTCCAGGTCGGCGAGGATGTCGTCGATGTGCTCGGTGCCGATGGACAGGCGGATGGTGTTCTGGTAGATCTGCTGCTCGGCCAGTTCGGCGTCGTTCAGCTGGCTGTGGGTGGTGGAAGCCGGGTGGATGACCAGGCTCTTCACGTCGGCCACGTTGGCCAGCAGGGAGAAGATCTTCAGGTTGTCGATGAACTGGAAGGCCTCCTCGCGGCCGCCCTTAATATGAAAGGTAAAGATGGAGGCACCGCCGTTGGGAAAATACTTCTGATACAGCGCGTGGTCGGGGTGGTCAGGCAGGGAAGGATGGTTGACCTTCTCGACCTGGGGATGGTTGGCCAGGAACGCGACGACCTTCTTGGTGTTCTCGACGTGGCGCTCGATGCGCAGGCTCAAAGTCTCGGTGCCCTGCAGCAGCAGGAATGCGTTGAACGGAGAGATGGTGGCACCGGTATCGCGCAGCAGGATGGCGCGGATGTAGGTGACAAAGGCGGCGGGGCCGGCGGCATCGGCAAAGGAGACGCCGTGGTAGCTGGGGTTGGGGGCGGCGATGTTGGGATAACGGCCGCTGGCTTTCCAGTCGAAGTTGCCGCTGTCCACGATGATGCCGCCCAGCGTGGTGCCGTGGC
>ERZ773107.798-NODE-798-length-32515-cov-7.071904_pt1 | contig 32515 bp, 28 predicted proteins | sample MGYA00580571_ERZ773107 | MGnify/ENA primary metagenome ERZ773107 (study PRJEB29015, sample SAMEA2737843) | human gut metagenome | biome: human gut; feature: human-associated habitat; material: faeces | place: China | collected 2012 ... | reverse complement strand
TTTTGCATCCTTTTCATGCTTTTTCTTTGAATTTTTTGTATGCCGTTTTTCTGTTAACATAATATCTCCATTTCGATCACGTTTGTGTACGCGGGCTGACCGCGCCGTTTTTCACACCATCGCAGGATCCCCGGTGCTTCCTATGTTAGCATACAACATCATGTGATGTCCATCCAATGTGACGTCTTCCTTTCCTTTGAGCGTAAGAAGCAATTCTCTTTTATCCATCGGAACCGTTTCAGGCAGCTTTCTTTTTCAGTAATCCAAGGAGTGCGGTTGATACAATCGTTCCGATCACGAGCGCTGCCAGATACATCATCGCATTTCCAACAACCGGGAATACAAAGATTCCGCCGTGGGGCGCCATCAAAGTACATTGAAATGCCTCGGAAAGTGCGCCGGAAATTCCTGCGCCGATGATACAGGCAGGCAGTACGTGGAGCGGATCGGACGCTGCATACGGGATTGCGCCCTCTGTGATAAATGCCAGACCCATAATGAAGTTGACCGGACCGGACTGTCTTTCTTCTTTTGTAAACTTATCTTTAAAAAGTAAGGTAGCAAGGGCGATTGCACAGGGAGGAACCATTCCGCCGATCATAACTGCTGCCATAATATCGTAGTTGCCTGCCGCAATCGAAGCGGTTCCGAATACATATGCCGCTTTGTTGAACGGGCCGCCCATATCGACAGACATCATGCCTCCGAGGATAAAGCCGAGCAGAATCTTGCTGGAACCACTCATGCTGGAAAGTCCGGAATTCTCATAACTCCTCCGTTCTTAAACCGCTCATCCTGCGGAATGTATTGTTTTCAACAATGCTTCAACCTCAGCCCGGGTCGCAAGCTGTTCGGAAAATGCGCTCGCGCTTCCGGATGCAATCCCCATGTGGAATGCATATTCGTAATCTTTTTTCTCGAGATATCCTGCGATAAAGCCCGCTACCATCGAGTCTCCTGCGCCGACCGCGTTGACAACCTTTCCTTTCGGCACAGGACTCATGTATTCGCGCCCGTTCTCGTCAATCAGCACAGCACCTTCTCCTGCCATGGATACAAGGACGTTTTTCGCGCCCATCTCCTGCAGCTTTTTCGCATAAGGGATGACCTCTTCCCTTTTTTTAAGCTCTACGCCGAAGATCTCACCCAACTCATGGTTGTTTGGCTTGATTAAAAACGGGCGATAGGGAAGTACATTCATCAACAAATCCCGCGTCGCGTCGACTGCGATTTCAACGCCTTTGTCCTGCAGATCCGCCATGATGTCCATGTAAATCGTATCCGGCATGGACTGCGGAATGCTTCCCGCGAGCACGAGGATGTCACCCGCCTTTAACTGATTGATCTTCTCCCGAAGCGCCGAAACCTGATCCGCCGCGATGTCCGGTCCCATTCCGTTGATCTCCGTCCCGTCAATGTTTTTCAGTTTTACATTGATTCGGGATACTCCCTCTGAAAGTGTCAGAAAATCCGCATGGATGCCATCTGCCGCAACCTTCCGTCTGATTTCCTCTCCGACAAAGCCTGCCAGAAATCCGAACGCTGTGCTTTCAAAACCGAGATTTTTCAGAACATAGGATACATTGATTCCTTTTCCGCCGGCAAGCATCTGTTCATAGGATGTGCGGTTCGTAGCTCCTAATCTGAAGTCGTCAACCCCTACGATATAGTCAAGCGACGGGTTAAACGTTACCGTGTAGATCATCTGCCCTCCTCCTTTCTTCTTCGCTTTTGTTACGTTTATTGTAGTGCCAAACTCATTCAAATTCAATCGTATTCGTTCATAAAAACGTAGATTCGTTTTTGTCTATTTTGACGTTTTAAGGTTGTTTCTGAACGAATTTGAACGTTTTGGTGAATCGGGTTGGTGTTCACGGACGCAGGGCTTATCATTCATTTCCGTTTAATATTTCCACTAGTCTTTTTTCTTTGATAATAGCAATTCCCTGACTTTCATCGCCCAATAGGATCAGATTATCCCCTGGCTGAATATCAAATATTTTTCTTGCTTTTGCCGGTATCACAATCTGACCTTTTTCTCCCACTTTCGTGATTCCAAAAACATGCTTTCCCTTTGGCGGAACACCCAGGCCAAGATCATTGCTGTTTTCTCTGTCATAATTTACCAAATCATCCAGACTTACATCCAATACTTCTGCCAGGAGTTTACACTTCTCAATATCAGGTAAAGATTCTCCTGTTTCGTATTTTGAAAGTGTCTGTCTGCTTATACCAATCTTTTCGGCCAGCTCATCCTGCGAAAATCCATGCATTTTACGCAGGGATACAAGGTTGTCTTTAAACATCTTTTTTCTCCTTTTTCAATCCTAATACACACCAACAGATAATCGGTATCCTTCTGATGATTTCATACAAAAGCAATGCTCCTGCAAATGCACTGATTCCCGCAACTATATAGACAATTCCTTCCGGAAGTTCTGATGTAAAACTTCTAAGGTAATAAGCTGCACAAGCCAATGGAAGATAATGAAAAACATAAATTCCCCAGGATTTTTTTAACATCCATCTTGATACTTTGTTTTCCGCGTCCCCATATTTTTTCATAAATGCCAAAATCGCAAGAATTGAAAACCAACAATAAATACAGGCAGGCAGATTATTAAGCACAGGAGCTACCGCATAATTTTCACCAAAATAATATATTGTGTAGAATATTCCTGTTGCACCAGCCACAATCCCCAAAATCCACCACCATTTACTTAAGCGTTCAACAACCTCATCATGTGAAAAAATAAAATAACCTGTAAAAAAACCTGCTAACAAAAGTCAAGTACTTTTGAGCAGGTTTTTATAAATGTTTTGATCTTATATTTTTGCGTACACTAAAAAAGCTGGTTACAATCCAGCCGAAACACCTTACAACATAAGTTTTTATTTCTGATAAACTTCCATTACCCTGGAGTAATATATCCTTAGAAATTTATTCAAACCTGCTATTTTTGCGTGTTTCTTACTCTTTCCCTCGGCTTCTTTCTTCAAAATATAGTTATAAACAGCATCGTCCTTTGGTGCTGGATGACTCTTAAGGACTCGCATTACTTCATAACCTACTTTTCTTAACGTTGATGATCCACGTTTGGTTATCCTTCGCTTAGATCCAATGAACTGTCCTGATTCATATGGCGGCGGATCAATCCCTGCCCATGCAATGAGTGCCTTGGCGCTATGTAATCTTCTCACATCACCAATTTCTGCAATCAGCTTCGGTGCAAGAACATCCCCGACACCTCCCATTTCCCGTACTGTTGAATATTCAGGAAGGGACTTCGCAAGTGACTGCATACGTGCTAAAATAAGTGTCAGAGAGCTATCTATAGCCCTCAATACAGAAACGGCTTCCTGTACCAGCATTTTGGTCGATGGGGTATCGGAAGACAGTGTAGGAATACCATTGCATGCCAGCTCGTAGACTGCTTCAGCCTTGGACTTGCTGCAGTGGTATTTCTTTTCCTTCGCCCAGACCAAGTACTCCTCTGTGAATTCTTCAAGGTTCTTTGATGTAATCAAATCGAAATGCCAAAACTTTTCAACAAAATCACTAAGCTTATCTTTGCCGTTAGCCTCATTCCAGCTATTAAACATTTTTTTGATGCCAGGCATAACGTAATCCAAGATATGCGTAAGTTCTTGCAAAGCTTTGACATGAAGCTCCATATAGTACCGATACCTGCGTCCCAGTAGTTTTAGCTCGGCATATGTTTCTTCGTCGCCTTCATATTTCTGGAGCTTATACCATTTTTCAATGCCATAATTCGCAATCATCATGGAATCCAGCTTATCAGTTTTAGCGCCTCTGATACTGTTGTTCTTTGCATACTTCTTCATTGCAAACGGATTGATAACGGACACGAAGTATCCCTTATCATGAAGGAATGTCAATATTGGTAAATGATAAATGCCTGTTGCCTCCATCACAACTCTTATCTCTCCGTCCAGTTTTGCCAACAGATCCACAAATGCTTCCATTGCCCCTTCTTCATGTTGTACCTCAAACGGGCTGCACACTATCTCTCCATAAGGCTTAAGAATACAGATAGTGCTTTTTCCTTTTGATACATCAACTCCAACGCTTGTCATCTGATACCTCCTTAAACTGATAATAGTAATTGTTCCAGCCGCACTTATTACCATTCAGTTTAGTTGGTTACGCGGGAGCTGATCCCTACCTGCTTAATCGAATGTTTATAATAAGGGGATGGTTAACGGTTTTTTTGACGGATGCTTTGATCCAAAAAGAGCCACGTCAGACCAATTACTCCCCTTATTATAATAAAATAAGTGCAGATGTCAGAGTTAATTACTCTCTAACAACTACACTTTTATGGTACTAAAAAGAAGCTGCCGATTATGGATGAATCGACCGCCTCAAACTCCGTTTGGAGTAAAATGTTCACTTTTTTCTGAATAAGTGATTATTCTCACTTATATGGATTTTTAGTGATTATACTCACTTATTTTCGTCTGGATGATTCTATCACCCAGATATGAGGGTGCGTAAAAAGCTCACTTATTTTAAGTGAACATAATCACTTATTTTCAATAGCCATAAGTGAGCTTAATCACTTATTTTTCATGGTATGAGTCCTGCCCAGATGGTTACTTTCCGGCTTGCTAACCACTTAGCCTCCTGGATTGTGACCGTCTGGGCTGCTTTTTTCCTGCTTCGCCACACGCCCCTCACACTGCCCCACTGTCGCGTTTTATCGGCAAGGCCGAGGAACTTTCCGCAGCGGAGGTGTTTTCGCCACACAGGGGCTTTGTGGGGCTTTCGTCCAGAGCCTTTCCGTTTTCCACAAGAAACGGTGTACTCAGGTCAAAGCTCACAAGTTTTTGACCTGGGATACTTTTCCCTTCCATGCGGTAAGTCCTGCTCTTGTTCCAATGGGCATCCCGGTAGATCATCTGTACCAGTGCCTTGCACTTTATCTCACAGCTGTTGCCTTCATTCAGCTTCGGCGTTTTATGAGAACCAACATCCTCGGCTGCACAATTCTGGACTGCTACTTGATTGGCCTGACGATTGTATAAAAAGCGATAATATACCGGCCAGCCCAGAGCTTCCAAGGTGCTGCGGAAGATAGTGATCCTTCCATCCACCGCATTAAAGGTCATCCCCAGCATCCGCTGGTTCCATATTCTTTCGCTCACGTCTCTCCCCTCCTTAAAAATGGGCGCACTTTCCCCTTGATATCGTTATATTCAATCCGTCCCGACTTCGGGGACCGTTTTTCCTGTCAGTATTCCCATTGACACATATCCGTCCATCTGCTGAACTTCGGATTCTTTCAGATGTTCTTCTACAGGTACGCCAAAGGTACCTGCAATATCATCCGGGTAAAAACCCTTTCTGGTATCAACAGGCTTTTCTTCTGGTGTGTTATTCGGAGGAGCGGCCGCACCTTTCTTCCTTCTCTGTCCTTCATGGAAAATCTCAGGTACGAGCAAGTCAAAGACGTACAGGGTTTCACCCTCAAAGGTGATCCGGTATCCCAGCATCTTATACCGGCATTCGCTGTCCCAGCCCATCTCCTTGTAGACCAACTCGGCAAAAGGCTTGCAGGACATTTTTCTGCTCTTTCGCTTATCCGGCTTTGCAACGCACCAGCGCAGAGCGTCCTTGTCATTCTCATCGCAGCCACGCACAACAATTCGCTTCAAGTCACTGTTGAACATGACATGAACATAAACCACATCTTCCAGCCCGGTGATGCAGGCCGTGTTGAATGTGATGCTGTCCTTGCGGATCACAATGGCAGGGTCACGAAGATGAGCAAACAGCTCTTTTCGCACGACCTGGTATCCATCATACGAAAAGGTACTCTCCAATTCTTCTGCCCTTGCATCTCTATCATTTTGTTCTGCCTGCCCCTCTGGCGGCATACTTGTTGTATTTTCCTCATTCATCTATTTCAGTCCACCCTTCCATTATCTCTTCCGCCTCATGGAGCAGTGCATTCAGACCATCAACGGTAAAAGTGTTCATTTCTTCTATCTCTGCTGCCGGCCGGAGCACATCCCAGTTTCCAGCATAATGCTCCTGCTGTAAAATGCCGACCTGTGCAATACTTGTGATCGGCTGTCCAAAAGTCCCTGCCCATTCCGGTGGAAAAATGTAAATCGTCTTTTTAACCGTTTTGCCCTCTGCGTCCTCAGTATTTTCCTTGGGCGGCAGAACGATTTCTTCAATCTTGATCATCTCCGGCTCGTCCAGTTCAAAGAGCATCAGCTTATTATCGCCGTCCTCCACGAATTGCCCACGGAAGCGATAGCGCAGGTCTTCATCCCACTCCATGATGTCAAAAAGAGCCTTTGCCAGACCACGGCAGCCAAGTGTGCTGGCACACCAGCGTCCTTCTTTCAGCCGACCCCAGCGGATCGCATTGGGATTGCTCTTTTCACACGGACGGATTGCAACGCAACGGTCAACGGAATTCAACAGCAGTTCCACATATTCCACGTCTTCAAACTTTTTCAGGCAGGCTGTGTTGAAACGCAGCTTTCCATTGGAAATCGTCATCGCCGGATTCTGCAATGTCGAAAAGTACTGTGCCCGAACCACTTCATATCCTGTCAGATCAAGCCGATTTTTCACATCTGTCACAACAGAATCATCCGGCTCCTGCATCACACTTTCGGATGCCTCCCGGTATTCTTCAGCCGAAAAGCCTGTCCAGTCCTTATCGAAAGGAACATATCCTCGCAGGATTCCATCATCCACCACACTCAGGACTGGCAGTGGGCGATTTTTCTTTGTGTAACTCCGGGATGCGCGAAGATGATTTGCCGCATTATAGACTTCCCTGGACACGATTGCTTCATGATGATCTCTCTGGCGGTACTGCGTCCGGTCGTTGTTGTTTTTCTTTGATTTATGCGTCAAAAAATTTGGCGTGTAAGTCTTTCGAGCCAGTACATCTCCGCAATGACGCTCATTTGCAATGACACCCGCCAATGTGCTCGGATTCCATTCCGTGTTCCCCGGCTTCGTCTTCCGCCCGTATTCCGTTAGGAGTTCTGCAATTTCCTTAAGAGAAAATCCGTTCAAGTACAGGTAATAAATCACCTTTACCGTCTGGGCTTCCTCTGGGTTGACCACCAGGTTGCCTTCCTCGTCCTGATCATATCCCAGCAGAGCCGGAGTCAGGAACAGACCACGGCTAAAGCGCCGGTCAATGGACCAGTTCATAATGATAGACTTGGAATGGGATTCTTCCTCTGCCACTGATGCCAGAATGGTAAGAATCATGCGGCCATTGCTGTCCAACGTGTAAATGTTGTCGGCTTCAAATTTCACACCTACAGGTGGTGTAAGGTTTTTCAGTGTTTCAATTACAGATAAGCAGTCTACGATATTTCGTGCAAAACGGGCAATGGACTTCGTAAGAACAAGGTCGATTTTCCCGGCCTTGCAGTCCTCAATCAACTGCTGCATTCCCTTGCGATGTTCCAGGGATGTGCCGCTGATGCCCTCGTCATCGTAGATGCCGACAAATTCCCATCCCGGCTGCGCCTTGATGTATTCAGTATAATAATTCTTCTGAAGCTCATACGAGGAAGTCTGTTCATCATTGTCAGTGGAAACACGGACATAGGCTGCGACACGCCGAATAGAGGTGCTTTCTTCAAGCCCCTCCACAGTTTTTGCCGGGATGACTTCCAGTTCAGAGGCATCCACGCCTTTATACCGATCTCTGATTTTTTGCTTGCGGTCTACCGCTTCCACTTCACTGCTTATCATGTACTTCCTCTCATTCTTCCGGCTTTATGCTCCAATACCACTGGCGCATCTTCCGATAGCTTCGGATGCCGAGTTCCTTTTTTGTATTTTCTGCGGTCCTGCGGCTGATACCCTCGTCGCTCATCCGCATATAGATTTCCCTTGATCTCATGTCTCCCTCAGAAAGCAACTTTTTGATCAAGTATGCGGCTTTCTCGGACTTCGATTCAAAATCTGGCATTCCCGGATCTGCGGATGGATCTGGTGTAACCTCACACTCCAACCACTCAAATCCTGCTTCTGCTGTTATGGAGAACCGAATCTCACCGTCTGATGGAGCCAGACTGTTTTTGATCTGCCGAACAATACGGATGTCTGTGTTTTCCGGGTCGCGCTCTACTTGCAGGACACTCCGGGCCGCAGCCACGACATCAATACTGCCCAGGCTCCGGTACAGACCTTTGGTTCCTTCCTTTTTGTTGAGATGCCCAATCAGCACAATGGCACAATCATATACGGATGCCCACATACCCAGCCGGTGCATCAACTTTCTTGCTCTGCCCGCAATCTGAAGGTCAGAATCGCTTCCAAGATATGCCTGAATCGGATCGATGACTACCAGACGCGGCCGGAATTCTATAATAGCCTGCCGGATGCGTTCATCATCCAGCGTCAGCCCGCTGTATGTATCTTCATTTATAAATGCCACATTCCTGCAATCCGCACCGCACTTTTCCAGTCTGGGCTTGATGGTATCTGACACACCGTCCTCCGAACACTGGTAGATGACTTTCTTCGGCATCCCGATTGGTTTTCCATCCGGGGTGTTCCCGCCTTTAGAAAGTTCCGCAATCAGGTTCATCATCATTGTGGATTTGCCATCTCCGGGATCTCCTTGCAGCAATGTGATCTTTCCAACTGCAATGAACGGATACCACAGCCAGCGAACAGAAGTCGCCTGTACATCACTATATAATGTAAGAATTCCTGTTTCACCTTTTCCTGCCATCGTCTTTCCTTTCCATTTGCAGTCTTTTCCTACATTTATATTATAGAGAATGCGTGACGATTTGGCTTCCACCTGTCAGGTGGAGTAACACCAAAAATTCCACTTGTCAGATGGAAAAATCGCCTAAGACCACATTACCGATGGAGGTGCGGACTATTGCGGTCTTAGAATCTCCTATATTCAGTTGCTATGTGCATCTTCCTGCGAGATAATCGAACTGCCTTATGCGGGTATCATAAGGAGGAAACACATGGCAATCGATTATATCGCACTTGGACAGCGCATTAGCGATTTTAGAAACAAACATAATTTTTCACAGGAGGAGCTTGCTTTCCGCAGTGGCGTTGGAAACAAGCATATCAGCAACATTGAACTCGGAAAAGGAAAACCGAGTCTGGAATCTCTCGTCCAAATTGCAAACGTTCTTAATGTATCCGCAGATGACCTGCTAGTGGACAGCCTTACACACTCTACTTCCACTGCTGACACGGAGATTCATCGTCTGCTCTTGGACTGTAACGCGATCGAGCAGGAGATTCTCACCCGGATGGTAAAGGAGATGAAAGCAATCCTCTACGGTTTGGGAATCTGATTTTGTAACCCGTTGACCACATAACAAAAAAGCCTGCATAAGCCACAGCTGCACTTCGGCTCAAACCGAGGTGCTGTCTGTGGTTCATGCGGGTTAGGGCAAAAAAAGAAGCCCGCCAGCGTACCATGTAGATTCTACACAGTGCGCCAGCGGGCAAAATTTCACTTCAATAGATCAGACAGACTGTATTCTCCCTTCGGAATGTTTGCAGTTCTCCGATATTCCTTTATTGCACTTATCAATGTTTGTGGATTACTGAAATAGTCCTTTACAAAATCATATGACTTCACATCATGCATACGCAGATCCGTCTTACAAAATTCGCTCGGTTTCTTCCCAGAACGCTTAAACTTGTCATAAGCTCCTTCACTATGGATGATCAGCATTTCTATTTCTGGTGCTGTAATGATATTTATGACATCAACCTTATGTTCGTAAGCCTTGCTAAGACGAAAATCTTCTCTGCGAGAATCCAAAATCCGAATCACGGAAATTTGGTCATCAAAGCCTTTACGCAAGTAACGCTCCTCAAATCGCTTTGCACTTCGGCAGCGGATAACACTTTCGTCCAGCATTTCTTCCCTTGAAAAAATCAAAAGGTCATTATCCACAAGAATATCAATAATTGCGGACTCTGCAGAGCCCTCGCATATACACGCTTTATATTTTGCTAATTTCATTTCGCCGCCTCCTTAGTGTATTGAAGCAGCCAAACTTTTCTTCAAGCGCATATATGCCTCATATGCAGGAGTTGTTCCCTCAAGGAAACCGCTTTGATAGGCATCACTCTTTTTAATGTCATTGCGCTTTAAAATATAGCTTAAATTATCAGCTGTGATTCCGTTACGATTTCTAACGATGTAGATTCCATCATTTCGGTCATATTCATCCAGCAATTCTGGATAGTGCGTTGTAAAAATCAGTGTTCCACCGTTTCTGTTCAAACGGCTATCCATAAAGAAGCGTACTAAAGTCGTGACAATTTCTTTATTAAAATGGTTTTCGATTTCGTCCACCAGAAGGTATCCCCCGGACTGAAGAACCTCTTTTACCATTGAAAAAGTAATGATACCCTTGATTGTGCCGGAAGACAGATACTGTTCAAGATCCACTGCATTGTTCAAGATAATCTCATCTTCACCCTTAAATTTCAAATGAATAAAGGTTTTTCCATCGGTTTCTTTAAAACACAATTTTTCAATGGTCGGATCAAGAAAAGCTATCACTTCGAGTGGAATGTCATCTGTAAATGGAAGGACATTCACATTTGTATAAGAAAGCAGGCTGAATACTTCAACCTTATCATTTGTCTTTTTATTATAAGCAATAATCAAGCTAACATCGTCCGGAAGGAAAGCTTCATCATTATTCCGAACTGCAGCCGGCTCTATTCCGGTAAAATCCGTCAGATATTTTTTCGACTTTACGCCGGCAATCGGTTTCTCCCACATTTTTTCGGCCAGAATAGAGTAATTATAATCTCCCGCTTTTGCCTTCTTTGCCGCAATCACAGTCTCCAGGCAGCAGACGTATTTGCGTTCATCATAAAAATATGTGCGAATCGTTGCCTTCTCAGTTCCTCCAAGAATGCTCTTTGCTTCCACATGATTAATGGGCTCATTTTTAACAATGCTCAAAGCCAGATTGATAACTTTCAGCACGGATGTTTTTCCAGACGCATTGATGCCAATAAAAGCACAGGCAGAATGAAGGTAGTAATTATCCTTCATCCTATACAGGCTATCTTTATCATCCTCACTTACACGCTGTTGGGTATAAAAGCAGATATCAAGATCTTCCTTAAAGAGCGGAAGTCCTTGTGCAGTGATACGAAGTATTTTCATTTTTCAATCTCCCTTCTAAAAACGGCTTTTCCGTTTTTATTTTTCGCTGTTCTTATTATACCCCGTCAAAAAGAAATTATCAACGGTTTTTCCGTTTTTATTTTCTTCTATATCTCAAGCTCCGATACGCATCCTGTACGAATCCCACAAACTCTGGGCTCATAGTCTCCACGATATGTTTGCCGTCCACTCCTCGCAGCATCTCTATGGCAATCTGCGCCACATCGCTCTTGTCCTGCTCCATCCGTCTCAAAGCATCTGCCACCGCCTCATCAATGAACGCAGCGAGCTTTGCTCCTTCAATAATGCTTTGCACCGGCATCGGTGCGCTGTCTTCACCCGCCAGCCGGATGACTTTTGGTTCTATGATCTCCCCGATCTTACGCAGTGCTTCATCCTCCGGCATCTGCCGCAGATACCCTTTCATGGTGCTTACGACCATTATCTCCAGCGGTGTTGTCCCGTAATCCTCAACGGAAAGCCACGATAACCTTTTCACACTAATCCTCTCCCTGCTATGTGTATTTCTGTGTACCCACAACATATAACTGAACTCTGCACATAGCAACCAAATTTTTCCGGATAAACAAAAAAAGGCCCTGCCAGATGCAGTTTCAAACCACATCCAGCAGGGTCATCTTCTCACTTTATGCCGTTCATCTTATCGTTGGTTTCTTCAAAATAGTGTTTTCCTCACACGGCTTCTCCCCGTTCCCGTTTTGCGGCGGTCGTCAGATACCGGCGGTACTGGATGCTGAAGCCATGCACCTTATAACCTGTACAGCACCCTGCACAGTCTGTCCAACAATTGCGCTTTGATCATAACCAGAGGCCTTCAGGATATTCCTACATAAAAATCACATCGTATAGTTTGTTTGCAAATACCTTGTGCATTTCGGCATTCGGATGGTTCAAACCGTTTGCCAGCAAAGCAGTTGTATCTACTCCCTGTGATTCGAGGAGCTGCCATTCGGCATATGCATCTGCAATCGGAATATCCAGTTGGTTGGCAATCTCTCTGATTTTGGCAACATAGGCATCCATGTGCCCAGCCTTTTGCAGGTTTTCAAAATATCTGTGAATATACCACCAAAATCCCCAGAAACCTTTTACACGATGCTTACACAGCATTCCGGGTGTCATGAGTACTGTTTCAATATTGCTTTCACGCAACCGAATCAGAATTTGCTTCATATTCTTTTCGTATTCTTGTAACGCCGAGTCTCCCTTGTAGGCGTTGGTTACATCGTTAGTACCAAACATAACACAGCAAAAGTCCGGTTGCTTTTCCAGAACATCTTGCTGTATTCTGGCAAGACCGTCTTTGGAAAAATTACCACCCACTCCGGCATTGACAATTGAAACTTCCTGCCCTATCTCTTCCCTAATTCGGTTTCTTAGTATGTTCCAGAACACCCATTCTTCGTGGCGAACAGATTCCTTATGCCCATTAGCAGATTCAAACTGACCATCCGTTATACTGTCACCAAAAAAGCAAAGCACTGGACACTCGCCATTTTTGATTTTTTGTGCAATTTTAAGCATGTTCACTCTCCTTGTATTATAGGAAGCTTTGGTTACTCCCGCACTTCTAGTTCAATAAATTGATCTTCCAGATTAGGAGCGCTTCTTTCAGCAGGCGAACCCGGCGCTCCTCAGCATCTTCGAAGGAACAGGCACCCAAGATGCCGTTACCCATCGCAAAAGAAGGCGCCGCAGCCTGACTCCAGATTGCTGTCCAATTCATGTTACCAGTTCTGCGATGGTCAAAGATATACCACTGACCCTTTACGCACACCATGCCCCCGTGGCTGTTGCCCATGGGGTAAGCGGCGTTCATCAGCTTCCGGCCATTCAGGCCGATATCACTGGAAGAATGGATCGGACCTTTGTGACTGAATCCCTTGTCCGGAAAAAGGCTCATGGCATAGTTCAGACCGGTTATGTCAGTAACTGGGTAGACGAGGTAATACCACTTTCCGATATGGCGGATGGAAGGTCCTTCCCAATAGTTCGGCCTCTTCGGATTGAAGTCAGCCGGCAAAATAATAGTCGTCTCCCCAATGATCGTCAACATATCGGCGCTTAAGAGCATGAGTGAATGAAAGTGTTGTTGTTCCGAAACACTCTTTGAGGCCAATGTACGCAGAACCCTTTTATTCTTTTTTCATATATTTTCCTCCTTATTTCTGTAGGATTTGTGCTAAATATATAATAAACAATTAGGAAGTTCTGGACAATGTCAAAAGGTTACCCTGTTTATATAAAGTGTATCAAAATATGCATTTCTGCGTTTTTACAATGGGATAGCAAGAAAATGTTACATATATTGCTGATATTCGGATAAAAGTTACCACGAATCATGCTGTAGGAAAAACACAGAAATACATATATTACGAAAATTTAATAGCATTGACAACCGCCCAGCATATGCAAGAGGCACATCCCGGAGGAAATACAAGGCAAATTGACACTAAATTTCAGTACACTTGCTTAATTGCCAAAACCGATAGCATTCGTAAAAACTTGCTTCGATTAGACCACGCTCCTGCGCTATATAGTTTTGACGATTTTATGTATGTACTTAACACCGGCTTGCAAACTGACTATTTTTCAAGAATACCAGAGGGTGACTTTAATGCTGTTGTGCAAGGCATCACAATGAATTATTGACTCGCAACAGGAGACGCAAAAAACTTTTAGGTCGCTTTCCCATGTAAAATTTTAATCTGTAATTTTTTGTTCTTTATAGCTTTCGGCTTCTTCTATTTCACAAAACAATTTACACCAGAACATTTTTATGGATATCTTTTTTGTAACATAGAGACAAGGTCACTTGCATTGCAAGTGACCTTTTTTTGTTATATACTATACTTGTCGACAGACTCTTAGGGCAATACCGCATAATTCTAAGTGCCGATGCAGCGAGCGAGAAGTACAAGCTGCTAAGCAAAAAGCGCAGATAATACTGGATGCTGCAAAGGTGAGCGCCGCCAGTGGCGGATACAGCGAACCGAAGCAGGGGCAGCGGTCGCAGAGTGCGAGGGGCTTTTGTCCCCGAAGCACGATGCGGGTACCGCAACCCGACATTATCGAGCATTTTTGCAACGCAGATTGTGCTTAAGCCGTCAGGCGGGAATTGTGCGGTGTTGCCTTAGAAAGAGGTAACTACACAAAGCCGGAAAAGAAACAGCTGCAGCTTTTTGAAAATCAGAAAATCCGCACCGCGCAGGACGAGAAAAAGGAAGAATGGTATTTTTTCATTTATGGATGTGGTTGCGGTTTTGACGGAACAGCCAGACCAGCGCAGTGCCAGCAATTACTGGGCCAAGCTGAAGCAGTGGCTGCTCTCTATCCGTGTCCGCAATGAGCTGACCGCCGGGGGCAGGTTTGCGGTGTAGAGCAGGGCCGGGAATGACCACGCGGCAGTACAAAAACTTAAAACGCCTTAAAAAGGGAAATTTTCGCGATAGTGTCGCAGATATATACCGTAGACTTTACGCAAATTCTATGATAGAATACCTTCAAGGAGAGCGGTGAAAAAAAAATGATTTACTTGTCATCTTTTCGTTTTCCAACGCAACAGGAAGAAGAATTTTTTCTCAATCAGTCTTTGAAGGCTGGTCAGCAATGTTATAATACTGCCTATCCGTTCACATTATTTAACGGCAGAACTCTTCCGACTTTTGATTTTGAAGAAATCACCATTTTATATGGCGGGAACGGTTCCGGCAAGACAACGCTGCTGAATGCCATGGCCGAGGCTTTACGGTTAAGCCGTCAGGCCGAGTATAATCGCTCGGCCTTCTTTGATGATTATGTCAATCTCTGCCGTTGGCATGAGCTACACAAAGTCCCCCGGCGCAGCATGATTTTAACAAGCGATGATGTTTTTGAATATATGCTGGATTTGCGTGCCATGAACAACCACATTGACAATCGGAGAGAGGCATTATTTGAAGAATTGGACGAAGCTGCAGCAGACAAATTTCAGTTTCACGGTATGCAGGATTATGACAGACTAAAAAAGAAAATGCAGGCACGGCGTGGAAGCTATTCCCAGATAGCCCAGCGGGCAATACCCGCGAACCTATATACCCGTTCCAATGGGGAAAACTCCATGCTGGTGTTCAGCCAGAAGATTGACGAAAATGCCTTGTATCTGTTGGACGAGCCGGAAAATAGTCTTTCCCCTGACCACCAGATACAATTATCCCGCTATATCTATGATTCCGCACGCTTTTATAATTGTCAGTTTATTATCGCGACCCATTCGCCTTTTTTACTGGCCATGAAGGGAGCGCGAATTTATGATTTGGATACCGCCCCTGTTACGACCCGCCGTTGGACTGATTTGGAAAACGTTCGTATGATATGGGACTTTTTTCAAGAACACAAGGCCGAATTTGAAAAATAAATCAACAGCGATCAAGCGGCACTGAAAGTCAGTTGGCTACTGATTGTAACCAACTCGCCCCTGCAGGAAAAGACCGGTTTATTCTGCCTTGCAGAAACTTCGTGTATTCCCTGCAAACGGCATATACGCGGGAGCTTGCGGCGGGGTGGGGTCACCCCGCCCTACAATCACACAAAAAGTGCCCGGCCGCCGGATTTCAAATCTCCGGCGGCCGGGCTTGTTTATTTCTGCTTACTTTTCAAATTCCTTGGCCACATCCTGCAGCAGCTGGCGGATGGGCAGGTGCTGCGGGCAGATTTTCTCGCACTTGCCGCAGCGGATGCAGTCCGATGCGCGGGAGCCCGGTTTGGTGTGGACTTCCTCATAATAGTAGTCCGCGTTCCAATCGTTGTGGATGCTCTTGGTGTTCATAATGGCGAACAGGTCGGGAATGGCAATCTGCTTGGGGCAGCCCGCGGTGCAGTAGCGGCAGACCGTGCAGGGAATCAGGTTCTTCTTGAGGAAAATCTCCTGCACCTTGTGCACAGCGGCCAGTTCCTCCGCGTTCAGTGGCTGGAAGTCCTTCATATAAGAGAGGTTATCCCGCATCTGCTCCAGGCTGCTCATGCCGGAGAGCACCATCATCATACCGGGGAAGCCCGCCGCAAAGCGGATGGCATAGCTGGCGGGGCTGCCGCCGTGCAGGGCGTCCAGCACAGCCTTGGCGTCATCGGGCAGATTGACCAGACTGCCGCCCTTGACCGGCTCCATGACCAGCACCGGCTTGCCGTGCTTGCGGCAGACCTCGTAGCATTTGCGGCTCTGTACGGCCACATCATCATAGTCCAGATAGTTGAACTGAATCTGCACAACCTCCACCTCGGGGTAGTCGGTCAGAATCTGGTCCAGCACCTCGGCGCGGTCATGGAAGGAAAGGCCGACGTGGCGCACCTTGCCCTCCTTTTTCAGCGCAAACGCCGTCTCGTAGGCGTGGCAGTCCTTGAAGTGCTGGTAGTTGGTGGTGCCCTGCGCGTGCATCAGGTAGAAGTCGAAGTACTCCACGCCGCAGGCCTTGAGCTGGCTCTCAAAGAAGGGGCGGATGTCCGCCTCGGTCTTGAAGAAGCTCTCGGTCAGCTTATCGGTCAGGATGTAATCTTCCCGCGGGTAACGGCTGGTCAGGCACTCCTTCAGGGCCAGCTCGCTCTTGCCGCCGATATAGCCGTGGGCGGTGTCAAAATAGTTGAACCCCTGCGCCAGGAATTCATCCACCATCTGTTTGGTTTGCTCAATGTCGACGTTTTCGCCCTGCATAGGCAGGCGCATACAGCCGAAGCCAAAGTTTTTCTTGACTTTTTCCACTTGTAACTGCTCCTTTCACAAGGGGTTGCCTCTTGTAAACATTGTAGCAAACTTTAACTTTAAGTTCAAGAGGGTGCGTGAAATATTGTGGGGAGCGGCATCCCCCTGTAGGGGCTGGCATTGCCCGCCCGCGGTGGTTGGCCCGGGAATGGGTGCCTGCCGGAAGGCCGCGGGCCGCATATATACGGCCCCCACGGAGCAAAAGAGGATTAACGGCATTTTGCAGCACAGTCACGGAGGGGAGCAAGCAGCCCCCCCGCAAATGCCGCATCCGGGAACCCCACACCCAAAAACTCCCCGTCCATTCCCGGGCGGGGAGTCAACAGCATATAATTTACAGAACCTTGCTCAGGAAGTCAATCGTGCGGGGCTGTTTGGGGTGGTTGATGACCTCGTCCGGGGTGCCCTCCTCCACAATGTAGCCGCCCTCCATAAAGATGACGCGGCTGGCAACCTCGCGGGCAAAGCCAATCTCGTGGGTGACCACAACCATCGTCATACCCTCGGCGGCCAGCTGCTTCATAACCTGCAGCACCTCACCGACCATCTCGGGGTCAAGGGCGCTGGTCGGCTCGTCAAACAGCATAATGTCCGGGTCCATCGCCAGAGCGCGGGCAATGGCCACACGCTGCTTCTGGCCGCCGGAAAGCTGGGCCGGGTAGGCGTCCGCCTTGTCGGACAGGCCCACGCGCTCCAGCAGGCGCAGCGCCTTTTCCTTCGCCTCGGCCTTGGTGGCCTTTTTCAGCTCCACGGGGGCCAGCGTCATATTACCCATCACGTTCAGATTGTTGAACAGGTTGAAGTGCTGGAACACCATACCGACATTTTCGCGCATTTTGTTCAGGTCGGTCTTTTTGTCGGTCACATCGTGGCCATCCACAATGACCGTACCGCCGGTGATTTCCTCCAGACGGTTCAGGCAGCGCAGGAAGGTAGACTTACCGCTGCCGGAGGGGCCGAGGATAACCACAACCTCGCCCTCATAGATATCGGTCGAAACATCGCGCAGAACCTCCAGCTTGCCGAAGCTCTTCTTCAGATGCTCAACGTGAATTTTTACATTGTTCTTATTGACGGCCACGGTTGAGCCTCCTCTCTACACGCTTGGCAAGGCGGGACAGCAGTGTGATAACCACCAGATACATAATGGCCACAATGCTCCACACCTGAAACGCGCTCATCGTGATGCCAACCACGTTCTTGGCGGTGTTGACCAGCTCGGGGAAGCCAATAACCGACAGGATCGAGGTATCCTTCAGCGTGATGATAAACTGGTTGATGATGGAAGGGATCATCGTGCGGATTGCCTGCGGCAGCACCACCTTGGCCATTGCCTTCCAGTACGGCAGACCCAGACTGCGGGCAGCCTCCATCTGGCCCTTGTCCACGCTCTCGATACCAGCGCGGATAATCTCGGCCATATAGGCGCCGCAGTTCAGCGCAAGGCAGATGGTACCGGCCTGCAGCCCGGAAAGCGTAATCGAACCGCTGAGCCCCAGCATCGTGTTCAGATGCAGGATGTTGTTCAGCAGCATCGGCACGGCAAAGAACACATAGAATGCCAGCACAATCATAGGTACGCCGCGGATAATATCGACAAAAATCGTGGCAATGATGTTGCAGGCGCGGTTTTTGACAACACTCATCAGGCCGACAACCAGACCGATGATGCAGGCAAAGAACAGCCCGTACAGGGCCAGCAGCAGCGTCTGGCCCATGGCGGCCATCAGCAGCCCGCCGTAGTTTGCAAGAATTTTAGCCAAGGGGCAGGACTCCTTTCGGGGTGGTGGTTACATAGGGTGTATCTGATAAGTCAAAAGTGCTGGGAAATTCGCTAAAAAGCAACAGCTGCAAGGCGCGAATCCGCCGCAATACTGGATGTATTGCAAGGATGAGCAACGCAGCAGATGCGCTTTTTAGTAGAATTGAACAGTGCTGAGGATTTTTCAGATACACCCTAGGGTGCGCGGGGTCGCAAAAGCGGGGGCGTCCCCAAAAAAGACGTCCCCGCGTGGGGTTTTGTTATCAGCCGAGGTACTTTGCCAGAATCTCGTCGTACTTGCCGTTCTCCTTGATGTCCGCAAGACCAGCGTTGAACATATCCAGCAGCTCCTGGTTGTCGGTGTTGAAGATGGCAAAGCCGTAGGGGGCGGGGTCGCTGGCGGTGTCATTCAGAACCTTCAGTGCCAGGTCGCCGTCCTTGATGGAAGCCTTCATAATGGGGGTATCCTCAAAGCAGGCAACGCACTGGCCGCCCAGCACAGCCTGATACATCGTGGGGGAATCCTCAAAGTAGGTGATGTTGAAGCCGTACTCGTCCTTCAGGCTCTCGGCATAGGAAGCGCCCTGCGTGGCGGTCTTGACGGCAACGGTCTTGCCGGACAAATCAGCAAAGCCGGTGATGTCAGAATCCGCAGCCACGGTCATGGTCTGGGTGCTGTCATAGTAGCCGTCCGAGAAGGTCCAGCCGCTTGCCTTGCGCTCGTCAGTGATGGAAGCGCCGGCAATCATACCGTCCGCCTGACCGGACTGGCAGGCGGCAATGGCGGCATCCCAGCCAAGGCTCTTCATCTCATACTCAAAGCCCTGATCCTCCGCAATGGCGGCGACAATGTCCACGTCGATGCCGACAAAGTTGCCGGAAGCATCGGTGTACTCAAAGGGCTTGAAAACCGTATCGGTAGCGATGACCCACTTCTTGCCGGTAGTCCCGGCAGAGGCAGCCTCGGAGGAGGCGGAGTCAGCGGGTGCAGCCGCCGTGGAGGACGCAGTGGAAGCAGCGCCGCCGCAGGCAGCGAGAGACAGGGCCATAACGGAGGCCATACCGAACGCAAACAGTTTTTTCATGGTTACTTTCCTTTCCACTCCACAAATTTCCCGCCGCCGTGCAGCGGGCCGGGGCAGGTACCAAAAAAGGGCAATAGCGCCATTGTTCCCATGTGCTATCGCCCTTGATAGTTCCTGCTTCATCGTGCTTTTAATTATAACACACTCGGCAAAAAAGTCAATACCGAAAATCGGTTACAGCTTTATTAAATTAAGTTTGCATATGGTTTCCACTGTGTTTTTATAATTTTGTCCTTTACATAAACACATAAGATGCCATATAGCGGGCGGTGCGGCGGTTTTTGGGGGCTCTCCGCGCCCAACTGTCACGCCAGCTCAAACATACCGTGGTAGAGCTGGTAATATTCGCCCTTTTTCTCCAGCAGCTCGTCATGGGTGCCGCGCTCAATGATGCGGCCATGCTCCAGCACGATAATCGCATCGGCGTTGCGCACGGTGGAAAGCCGGTGCGCGATGACAAACACCGTGCGGCCCTCCATCAGGCTATCCATGCCTTTTTGTATCAGCGCCTCGGTTCTGGTGTCAATACTGGACGTAGCTTCGTCCAGAATCAGCACCGGCGGGTCTGCCACGGCGGCGCGGGCAATGGCCAGCAGCTGGCGCTGACCCTGGCTCAGGTTGGCACCGTCGGCGGTCACCATCGTGTTGTAACCCTGCGGCAGACGGCGGATGAAGGAGTCCGCGTTGGCAATCCTTGCCGCCTGCTCAATTTCCTCCTGCGTGGCGTCCAGCTTGCCGAAGCGGATATTGTCCGCCACCGTGCCGGTAAAGAGGTGTGTATCCTGCAGGACAACGCCCAGCGAACGGCGCAGGTCATTCTTTTTAATCAGCCGCACATCCATACCGTCATAGGTGATGGAGCCGCCCGACACCTCATAAAAGCGGTTGATGAGGTTGGTAATGGTGGTTTTGCCCGCGCCGGTCGAGCCGACAAAGGCAATCTTCTGCCCCGGCCTTGCGTAGAGGGAGAGATTCTGCAGAATCATACGCTCCGGCGTGTAGCCAAAGCTGACGTCATGGAACCGCACATCGCCGCACAGCGGCTCGGGCGGCACCTCCGGGTGGCTGCGGTCGCACCACGCCCAGCGGCCCGCGCTGCCGGTACACTCGGTCAGGGTGCCGTCCGGGGCCTCCTGCACGCGGACCAGCTCCACCGTGCCCTCGTCCACCTCGGGCTTTTCCTCCATAACCGCAAAGATACGCTCTGCGCCCGCCAGCGCCGCCAGCAGGAAGTTGCCCTGCTGGGTAAACTGGTTGATGGGCAGGGTGGTCTGGCGCACAAACACCAGATAGCTGGCCAGGCTGCCCAGGTCGGTCCAGCCCTTCATGACCATCAGGCCGCCCAGCACCGCGATGACCGCGTAGTTGATGTAGCCGATGCTGACGACGGCGGGCACCATCGTGGCAGCATAGCTTTGCGCGCCGGTGCCGGCCAGGCGCAGCTTTTCGTTGCGGGCGGAAAACTCGGCCAGGTCGGCCTTTTGGTGGTTGAACACCTTCACGACCTTCTGCCCGGCGATCATTTCCTCAATGTAAGCGTCCAGCTCGCCCAGGCTGCTTTGCTGCTTGGCATAGTAGGCACGGCTGTGCTGGGTGGAAAAGTTGATGTACCAGAACATGCCCACATAACCCACCGCCACCAGCAGAGAGAGCCGCCAGTTGAGGATAAACAGCATCAGCAGGGTGCCCACGACCTGGATAAAGGTCTGGATAACGACAGCAAAGCTGTTGTTCAGTGCATCGGAGATGGTGTCCACATCATTGGTGAAAAGGCTCATCAAATCGCCGTTGCGGTGTGTATCAAAGTACTGCAGCGGCTGGGTCTGCAGGTGGGCAAACAGATCCTGGCGGATCTCCTGCAGTACTTTTTGCGCGGCGCGCACCATCAGCTGGGTATAGCCCAGGGTGGACAGAGCACCAATGATATAAATACAGGCGGTAAGGCCCACGGCCCCGGCCAGGTAGGCTTTGCTGCCGTTTTCCAGCAGGCCGTTGACTACCGGGCGGATCATGTAGGTGCCAAACAGTGCGGCCAGGGCGCTGATGGCCGCCAGCAGCGCCACCAGGCCGATCATGATGCGGTGGCGGCCCAGATAGGCGCTGAACTGTCCCAGCGTACGGCGCAGGTTCTGCGGGCGCTTGCCGCCGGTGACTTTCTTTTTACTCGCCATCGGGGTCGCCTCCCTTCATCTGGGAATAGTAGATTTCCTGATAGATCGTATCTTTTTCCAGAAGCTCGGCGTGGGTGCCCACGGCGTGCAGGCGGCCATCCTCCAAGATTACGATGAGGTCGGCACTCTGCACCGAGGAAATGCGCTGGGCGATAATCAGCTTGGTCACGTCGGTCAGTTCGGCCAGGGCGCGGCGGATGCCGGACTCGGTGGCAGTATCCACGGCGCTGGTGGAGTCGTCGAAAATCAGCACCTTCGGGTGCTTCAGCAGGGTACGGGCAATGCAAAGGCGCTGCTTCTGCCCACCGGAGACGTTGACGCCGCCCTGCCCTAAGTCGGTATCCAGGCCGTCGGGCATGCGGTCCAAAAATTCATCGGCGTGAGCGGCGCGGCAGGCGGCCCAAAGCTGTTCCTCGGCGGCGTCGGGGTTGCCCCACTTCAGGTTGTCCCGGATGGTGCCGGAGAACAGCAGGTTCTTTTGCAGCACAATGCCTACGGCGTCCCGCAGGGCGGTCAGGTCGTAGTCCCGCACGTCGTGGCCGCCGACCTTCACGGTGCCCTCGGTGGCGTCGTACAGGCGGGGGATCAGCTGGACCAGCGTGGTCTTGGCCGAGCCGGTGCCGCCGATGATGCCCACGGTCGCCCCGGCGGGGATGTGCAGCGTAATGTCGGACAGGGCACTTTTTTGTGCCGCAGCGTTATACTTGAAGCTGACGCCCTCGAAGTCGATCTGACCGTTCGGCACAGTCTCCAACGGATCGGCGGCATTGGCCAGGTCGGGCTGCTCGGTCAGCACCTCGCGGATGCGGCGGGCGCTGGCCAGCGAGCGGGTCATCTGCAAAAACGCGCCGGAGAACATCATGACCGAGTTGAGCACCTGCAAAACGTAGCTCAAAAAGGCGGTCAGCTGGCCGACGCTCATGTCGCCCTGCAGGATGAACCCGCCGCCGAACCACATGATGCAGACGATGGCTGTGTACATGATGGTCTGGAACGCGGGCAGGTTGAGCACGGCGTAACGGAAGGTCTCGGTGCTGGCGTCGCTCAGCTCAGTGTTGACGGCGTTGAACTGCTCGTTTTCATAATCGCCGCGCACGAACGCTTTAATGGCGCGGATGGCGGTGAGGGATTCCTGGATGCGGCTGTTCAGGTGGTCGACAGCGCTTTGCTGGCGGCCGTACAGCGGGCCGACCTTGCACACGATGAGCGTCAGCAAAATGGTCAGAATAGGCGTTGTGATGAGGAAAACAATCGTCAGCTTGGGGCTGAGCAGAAATGCCATGCCCAGACCCATGGCCAGCATGACCGGGCTGCGCACAAAGGGGCGCAGGCCTGCGTTGATGGCGTTGAGCAGCACGGTGGCGTCGGTGGTCATGCGGGTGACGAGGGACGCAGAGGAAAAATGGTCCAGGTTGGCAAAGTCGAATTTCTGCACGGCGGCGTACTCGGCCAGGCGCAGCTCGGCCGCAAAACCGTTGGCGAACCGGGCGGCATAGCGGGCATACAGCAGGCCGGTAATCAGTGCCAGCACAGCGCAGAGTGCCATCAACCCGCCCTGCCGCAGGATGATCGCCATGTTATGGCTGGGCACACCCTCGTCCACCAGGGTGGACATCAGCACGGGGATGACCATCTCAAAGATACATTCAATAAAGATCAGCCCGGCAGCCGCCCAAAGGTCCCGGCGGTAGGGCTTGCCATAGCGGAAAATTAAGCGCAAGTCATTCATAGATACTCCTATTAAAGGCCCCCTCTGGGAGGGAACTGCCGGAGGCGACTGAGGGAGAGCGCCTTGGGAAGGTCTCTACCCCACCCGCTTCGCGGGAGTCCTCTCGCAGAGGGGGCCTTTACTTAAACTTTCTTTTTGTCCGGCAGCTGGCTGGCTACGATGGCGGCAAACATCAGGCCGCAGCCGCACAGCTCGGTGGTGGAAAGCGTCTCGCCCAAAATCAGCCAACCGGCCAAGGCGCTGAACACACTCTCCAAGCACATAGCCAAACTGGCAATGGTGGGGTCCAGCGCTTTCTGGCCCACAATTTGCAGTGTGTAGGCCACGCCGCTGGACATGATGCCGCAGTAGGCGATGGCCACCGCCGCCAGGCGGAACTGCTCGATGGTGGGCTGTTCAAAAATCAGCATAAACACGGTGGAAATGACCGCCACCGTCAAAAACTGCACAAAGCTCAGCTGGATGCCGTCCAGCTTGGGGCTGAAGTGGTCCACCAGCAAAATCTGGGTAGCAAATAAAAAGGCACAGCCCAGCAGCTGCCATTCGCCGCCGGTCAGGGCCAGGCTGTCGTGCCCGGCCAGGCACAGCAGATACAGGCCCACCACGCTGGCGGCCACGCAGCACCACAGCTTTACACCGGGGCGACGGCCAAAAAGCACGCCGAATACCGGCACCAGCACTACATACAAAGCGGTCATGAACCCGGCCTTGGCCGTGCTGGTGGTGCCAATGCCCATCTGCTGCGCAGCCGATGCCGCAAACAGCGCGATGCCGCAGCAGATGCCGCCCTTTACCAGCACCTTGCGGTTCTGCCAAAAGCCCGGCTCGGCGGCGGAGTTGGTCTTGCCAGCTTTGCGCAGCACGGCCATCAGCCCCAGCAGAAACACACAGGCCAGCCAGCTGCGGCCCGCCAGAAAGCTGTAAGGGCCCATGTGGTCAGCGCCCACGCTTTGCGCCACAAAAGCGGTGCCCCAGATGAAGGAAGCCCCCATCAGCAGCAGGGTATTGCGTAATTGTAAGTTTGGCATAAACTTCCCCTTTTACGTTACTTTTTCCTCTAAAAATTCCTCTACAACAAAACCGCCCACACCGTCTTGGCGCGGCGCGGGCGGTGCTGTTTTGTGGTTACTGGACGGTGTTCTCGTTCTCGATGGTGGTCAGCTCCTCGCTGCCCAGGCCCTGGACCTTCAGCCCGCCGGTGATATAGTAACGGGTGGAGTCATAGCTGATGTAGACCTTGTACTGCCTGCCGGGGGTAAGGCCGGAAACATTGTACTGGTAGCAGGTGCCGTCGGTGGTGTAGTAAACGGTGGAGCCGATGACATAGCTGGTGGAAGTCTTGTCGTCGGATAGCTCCCACAAGGCAATCTTGAAAGTCTGGAAGTTCTCGTTGGTGGACTCAGTGGTGGCATAGCCGGTGATGGACAGGCTGTCGGAACCCGCCACAAAGTAGTCGGTACTGCGGTTCTGGATGCCGTTAAAGGCTACATACAGGGTGTCGCCGTCCACCTCGGACACCAGCTTGGAGGCAGTGGTGTCCATCGTTTCGGGGAAGGTCACGTCGCCGCCGCTGGTGGCGTAAGACAGATCGTCGACCTCGTCCTCATCGCTGGTTTCCTGGCGCAGACCCAGGGCAGTGGTGGTTTTCAGGATGGCGCTTTTCAGCACTTCTTTGGGGGAACAGGCCGTCAGCGACACACACAGGCAGACCAGCGCGGTCAGCAGGGCAAGGGTACGGGTACGTTTCATATTTTAATAAACCTCCGTGGGGATACTCAAAACTCAAAGTAAACATAGGTATTATATCGCATTTTGGGCCGGGGTACAAGAGGACAGAAAAGGAAATCCGGTAAAAACCGTTGCGGCTGGCCCCGCACCATGGTATACTTACAATAAATATCACTATTAAGGGAGCGCCTGTTTATGAAAATCGCCGTTGCCGGTACCGGTTATGTGGGCCTTAGCATCAGTGTGCTGCTGGCCCAGCACAACGAGGTATGGGCTGTAGACATTCTGCCCGAGAAAGTGGCCCTGCTGGCGGCCCGCAAAAGTCCCATTGCCGATAAGGAGATCGAGCAGTATTTAGCCGAAAAAGAGCTGGACCTGCACCCAACCACCGATGCTGCCGCTGCCTACACCGGCGCGGACATCATCGTGGTTTCCACCCCCACCAACTACGACCCCAAGAAGAATTATTTTGATACCTCCAGCGTGGAGGCTGTGCTGACGCTAGCCGGGCAGTATGCGCCGGAGGCGACCATCGTCATCAAATCCACGGTGCCCGTCGGGTATACCGCGTCGGTACGGAAAAAATTCCACAACCTGCATATCCTTTTCAGCCCGGAGTTTTTGCGGGAGGGCCATGCGCTGTACGATAACCTCTACCCCAGCCGCATCGTGGTAGGCTGCCCGGCGGGGGACGGGGAACTGGCCGCCCGTGCCCATACCTTTGCAGGGCTTTTACAGCAGGGGGCCATCAAGCAGAATGTGGATACCCTCTTCCCGGGCCTGACCGAGGCCGAGGCCATCAAGCTGTTTGCCAACACCTACCTGGCCCTGCGTGTGGCCTATTTTAACGAGCTGGACACCTACGCCCAGGTGCGCGGCCTGAACACCCGTGACATCATTGACGGCGTCTGCCTGGACCCGCGCATCGGCAACCACTATAACAATCCGTCCTTTGGTTACGGCGGCTACTGCCTGCCCAAGGATACCAAGCAGCTGCTGGCAAACTATAACGATGTACCGCAGAATCTGATGCAGGCCATCGTGGACTCCAACGCCACCCGCATGGACTTTATTGCCGAGCAGGTGCTCTCCCGCGAGCCGAAGGCCGTCGGCATCTACCGCCTGACGATGAAGGCGGGCAGTGATAACTTCCGCCAGTCCAGCATCCAGGGCGTTATGCGCCGCCTGCGGGCCGAGGGCATGCCGCTGGTTATCTATGAGCCGACGTTGAAAGAGGATACTTTCTACGGCGACCGCGTGGAGAAAGATCTGGACAAATTCAAGGCCGAGTGTGATGTGATCCTCGCCAACCGCGCCGCCCCCGAGCTGGCCGACGTGGCCGGGAAGGTGTATACGAGAGATTTGTATAGCCGGGACTAAATAATGATAATACGAAAAAAAACCGCACATCTGTGCGGCTTTTTTGCGTTAAAGGCTCCCTCTGTGAGGGGGCCTTCCTGCTTATTTACTCCGATATTTCGCCAATGTCCTCAGCACTACCTCCGGCTCCAGCGGTTTGGTCAGGTGCTCGTTCATGCCGGCTTCGTAGGCACGGCGGCGGTCTTCCACAAAGGCGTTGGCAGTCATGGCCAGGATGGGGATACTGCCCGCGTCGGGGCGGTCCAGCTGGCGGATGGCCCGGGTGGCCTGGTAGCCGTCCATCACCGGCATCATCACGTCCATGATGATGGCATCAAAGGTGCCGGGGGCGCTGGCGGCAAACTGGTCCAGCGCGTCCTGCCCGTTGACGGCCTTTGTCACCGTGACACCGGCGTTCTCCAGCACAAACACGGCAATCTCTATGTTCAGCTCGTTGTCCTCGGCCAACAGTACGTGCATGCCCTCCGGCGTGGCGGCAGGCAGGGCGGCGGTTTCCTCGACCCGCGGGGCAGCGCTGGAGTCGATGGCAAAGGGAATCGTGATGCAGTAGGTCGTGCCCTCCCCTAGCTTACTGCGGCATTCTATCGTTCCGCCCATCTTCTCCACCAGACTTTTTGTGATGGCCATGCCCAGCCCCGTGCCGTTGTAGGAGGTGCGGGCGTCGCTGTGCTCCTGGGTGAACGGCTCGTAGAGGTGCTTCTGGAATTCCTCACTCATGCCAATACCGGTGTCGGCGCAGATAAACTCGATCCAGGCAATCTTGCTGTCGCTGCGCACCTCGCGGCAGGTCAGGTCAATGGAACCGTTGTCCTTGTTGTACTTGATGGCGTTGCTCCAAATGTTCATCAGCAGCCGCTTCAGGTGCAGCGGGCTGCCAATGAGTGTGGTGTGTTTGACCTCGGTGCGGTCGGTCATCGTGATGCCGCGCTCGGCGGCGGCGCGCTCCATTGTCTGGCGGATGCCGTCTTTCAGCTCTATCACGTTGAACGGGCAGCTTTCCAGCACGATCTCGCCGGATTCCAGTTTGCCCATGTCCAGCACTTCGTTCACCAGCTCCAGCAGCAGAGTCGAAGCATCCCAGATCTTGCGGCGGCACTCAGCCTGTTTGGCCAGGTCCTCGCTGTAATGGTCGCCGATCTCCACCATGCCGCGGATGCCGTTGATAGGTGTGCGGATGTCGTGGCTCATGCGCTGCAAAAACTCGGTCTTGGCGCGGTTGGCGCTCTCGGCTTTGCGGGCGGCGTCTTTCAACTGCTGCTGGTAGCTCTGCTCCCGGCGGAGCTGCTCCTCCTGGTAGACATGCTTGAGCCGCCAGCGGATCATGATGACGATGAACAGCACCATGGCGTAGGCCACCAGCGTGAACAGCAGGTTCTTGGGCGTGGTGTCCAGCGCGCGGGTCAGCGGCATGTAGGCGTAGACGTAGTAGTCCCGCCCGCGCTCCAGCATGCAGTAGACCCACTCGCCGTCGCCGGAACCGGCCCGCACGCGGGTCATCTCGCCGCCGTGGGCGTTCTCCCGGATGCTGCGCAGCACCGGCACGTCGTCGACGTTCTGCCCGGCCAGGCCTTCGCGGTTGGCGGCAATGATGCTGTCGCCGCTGGTGACCACCAGCGTTTCCTCGGTGCCGGGGTCGTAGCCTTCCAGCAAGTTCTGGATGATCAGGTTGTAGTCGGTGGCATATTCGGCGCGGGTATGATAATAAACGACGATCACGCCCGGCTCGTCGGTGCGGCCGTGGGCAGCCAGGTCCACGTAGGAGCCATCGTCCAGCCGGATGCGGGCGGTGTAGGTCTTAATGGGGAATTGGGCGGTTCCCAGCACGGTGTCCATGGTGACGTACCCGCGCAGGGCGGCGTAGTCCAGCCCGTCAGTGCTGTACTCCCGCTGGACGACGCCATGCTCGTTCATCAGGATGATGCCGGTCAGCCGCTGCTCGTAGGTATAGCGGCGCAGGTCGTCGGTGTTCAGCGTGGCCTCGCCGGTCAGGGCAATCTTGTACTGGATCTCGCGGTCGATCTGCTGGGCGTTCTCGATGACGCGCATCAGGCTTTTGGTCATCGAGGTATCGTTGAACCGGTCGTAGGCTGTACGCTGCTGTTTGACGTACTGGGTGGCATCGGTGAGGTTCTGGCTGGCCAGGTACAGGTCACTGCGGTAGGACATCAGCCCCACCAGCGCCATCAGCCCCAGCCCCAGGCAGAGCATCAGGGGCCAGAAAAAGCGGACGGTGAAGGAAGATACTTTTCTATTCGACAAGGCCGTCCACCTCCAAAAATTTCTCGGGGTTTGCCAGATACTTGCCGATGATGGCGACCAAAGTCCCGTCCGCCCGCATCTCATCGAGGGTGGCGGTCAGCTGCGTTTCCAGCCCGCGCACGTCGTTTTTGCCAAAGGCGACGCCCAGCCTCACCACTTGTAAAGGCTCGTCCAAAATGCGGTACTCAGTGTTGTAGTCCTGCATGTACTGCAGGATCGAGACTTCGTGGGCGGCGATGGCGTCCACGTAGCCCTTGCCCAGGGCGGTGTAGATCAGCTCCCGGTCCTCAAAGCAGTAGAGGTCCCGCAGGGCGGGCAGGGAGGCGTCGGTCAGAAACAGTTCCTCCGGCTTGGTGGTGCTCTGCACAGCCAGGGTGCGGCCCTCCAGGTCGGCAATGGTTTCAATATCGCTGCCGGGCATTACGGCCACCACCTGGCGGCTGGCCATGTAGGGGCCAGCCCAGCGGTAGTCATCCTCCCGTCCGTTGATGGTAAAGCTGCCCCACACGCAGTCAATGTCGCCGGTTTCCAGCAGCTGGGTCTTTCGCTCCCAGTCGATGATGGTAAACTCGGCGCGGTAGCCCATGCGCCGGAATGCCTCTTTGGCAAGCTCCACATCGATACCGGTGGGGGCGCCGTGCTCGCCAATATAGTTAAAGGGCGGGTAGACATCGCTGCCCACCAAAATCGTGGGCAGGCTGCTTTCCTCACTGCTGCTGGCGGGCATATCGGCGCAGCCCACCAGCCCAGCGGCCAGGCAAAGGGCTGCCAGGAGGCAGACGATACGTTTTAGAGTGAAATTTTTCTGCATAAGGCCCTCCTAAAAATGGCACTGGTGCAGCATATAATATATAGATATATTCTACCATATAACAGTTACTGTGGTCAATTTTGAATTGCTTGTGTGGGCATAAATTGGCGTTTTGCAAAACATGAAAACCGTGCGTTTTCAAAATTTGCGGCAACTTGCCAAAAAAGTGGCATTGTTAAATTCCAACACATGTGCACAACTGTCGAAGTATAAGACAAAGTAGCGAAAAATGCAGATTTTCTGTTGCAGGATCACGGACCGGATGTTATACGTAAGCGTAATATGCTTACCGTCACCACCGAGCAGGAAAAGGCACTCTACCTGCGCCCTGCTGGAGCGTTGCGTCTACGGCGGCCAGGCCCCCGATGCCCGCGAGGAGCGCGCGTTGAGCAGCTTTTTGTGGAAATTGATCCGCAGCCGGCCCAAGCATGCGCTGCTGCAGAATTTGAAGCGGAGATACCGCAGGATTTAACGACGCATAAAGACCCCCTTGTGTAAAGGGGGCTCCGCGAAGTGGTGGGGATTGTCCTGTCTGCGTTGCAAATCGGTCTACCACGTAAGGTTACAATCCCTCCGTCACGGCTTCGCCGTGCCACCTCCCTTTGCACAAGGGAGGCTTTTTTGTATCTATTTATATCTTTGCCTTTTTTTCGTTTCTATGTTATAATGCCTACAAAACGCACAAAGGAGAAATACGCTCATGAAATTTTCTGAGATGCCCTATCAGCGCCCGAACCTGGACGAGATCAAGGCGCAGTTTGCTGCTGTGACCCAGCGCTTTGCCGCCGCGCCTGACTACGCCGCCGCCAAGGCCGCCTTTCTGGACGAACAGACCCTGAACAAGCACGTGGACACGCTGGCCAACCTGGCCAGCATCCGCAACACCATCGATACCCGGGATGAATTCTACGATGATGAGATGAATTTCTGGAACGCTGCCACCCCGCAGATCCAGGAGTGCCAGAATACCTGGAGCGCCGCCCTGCTGGCGTCCCCCTACCGCAAACAGCTGGGCGAGGAATACGGCGAGCTGATGTTCCTCAACGCCGAGATCGCCCAGAAAGCCTTCTCGCCGGAGATCCTGGACGAGATGGCCCAGGAAAACGACCTCTCCACCCAGTACGGCAAGCTGATCGCCTCGGCTCAGATCCCCTTTGAGGGTGGCGTCTACACCCTAAGCCAGCTCTCTCCCTTCAAAAACGACCCCGACGATGCCCGCCGCTTGGCCGCCTGGAAAGCCGAGGGTGCTTGGTATAAGGAGCATCAGGAGGAGTTCGACTCCATTTACGACAAGATGGTCCACCTGCGGGACACCATGGGCAAAAAACTGGGGTACGAAGGCTACACTACCCTGGGCTACTACCGCATGGGCCGCAACTGCTACACCAAGGCTGATGTGGAAAAATTCCGCGCTGCTGTGGTGAAATATCTCGTCCCCGTGGCCGACAGCATCTACCGCGAGCAGGCCAGGCGCCTGGGCAAGCAGTACCCGATGAACGCCGCCGACAACGCCCTGATGTTCCGCAGCGGCAACCCCAAACCCTGCGGTGATGCCGATGCCATCGTGGCTCAAGGCAAAAAGTTCTACGAGGAGCTGTCCCCCGAAACCGCCGAGTTCTTCCACAAGATGCTGGACGACCAGCTGATGGACCTGCTCTCCACCCCCGGCAAGGCGGGCGGCGGCTACTGCACCAGCCTGGATGATTACGAAGTGCCGTTCATTTTTGCCAACTTCAACGGCACCCAGCACGATGTCGAGGTCGTCACCCACGAGGCCGGCCACGCCTTTGCCGCCTATATGAACCGCAAGCGCATCCCCTACTCCACCGTATGGCCCAGCATGGAGGGCTGTGAGGTCCATTCGATGTCGATGGAGTTCCTGGCCTGGCCCTGGGCCGAGGGCTTCTTTGGCAAGGATGCCCGCAAGTTCCGCTACAGCCATCTGGCCGGGGCGCTGACCTTCATCCCCTACGGCACGATGGTGGACCACTTCCAGCATATCGTCTACGAAAAGCCGGATATGACCCCGGCCCAGCGCCACGAGACCTGGAAGGAGCTGGCCGCCATCTACCAGCCCTGGATGCGCCTGGACGGCGAGATCCCCTTCTATGGTGCGGGCGAGTACTGGCAGCGCCAGATGCACATCTACCAGAGCCCGTTCTACTACATTGACTACTGCCTGGCGCAGACCGTCAGCCTGCAGATCTGGGCGCTGATGCAGAAGGACTGCGCCAACGCATGGGACCACTACATGGCCTACACCCGCCAGGGCGGCAGCCGTGTGTTTACCGAGCTGCTGAAAAACGCCGACCTGGTCAGCCCCTTTGAGGAAAGCTGCCTGCGCGGCGTCTGCGAGACCGCCAAGGATTGGCTGGACCACTACGACCTGACGGGGCTGGAATAATGGCGGACCGCAAAAAGAAGCGCGCCTATCTGGACGACTTTGAAAAAGACCTGAACGGCAACTACCAGTACCGCGGCGCGCACTACCATTATAAAGGTACAAAATCCCGCGGCCGGGCACTGGCCGGGCTTTGGGTCTTGTGCGGCGGTGGGGCCGCGCTGGTAGTGGCGGCGGGCCTGGTGCCCGGCGCGACCGCCTATGCGCCGTTCTGGCTGCTGCTGCCCTATATGGCGGGTCTGCTGGCGGCG
>ERZ773107.784-NODE-784-length-32675-cov-16.175720_pt1 | contig 32675 bp, 26 predicted proteins | sample MGYA00580571_ERZ773107 | MGnify/ENA primary metagenome ERZ773107 (study PRJEB29015, sample SAMEA2737843) | human gut metagenome | biome: human gut; feature: human-associated habitat; material: faeces | place: China | collected 2012 ... | reverse complement strand
CGGCACGTTTTTGCAGACCCGCAACTTTTTGAACTACCACCCCGCGGGCCGGTTTACGGATGCCTCGCTCATGGTCTATAACGAGCACGGCGGTCTCGGCGCAGTGGTGCCCGCGGCACTGCGGTTGGACGGTGCAACGAGAATTTTCCGCTCCCACCCGGGCAGCACATTTGGCGGGCCGGTGCTGCGCAGCACCTACAACTCCGCGGCTAAGTCCATCGGGATTTTGCAGGCGGTGGAGGATTATATTGCCACGCGCTACGACGCGGCGGATTTCCGCCCGACGCCCGATCTGTTCAACGGCGTCGAGAACGTCGCGCTGCAATACGCCTTCACCTATCTGGGCTACACCCAGCAGACCGAGCTGAGCACCTGGGTGCCGGTGGCGGGCCGCACGCCGGAAACGCTGCTGGCGTCCTTCCGCCAGAACAAAAAGCAGGATGTGAAAAAGGCGCTCAAGCAGGATTTAACGTTCCGCAAGCTGGAAACACGGGCGGAAATCGACGCCTTCCACGCGCTGCTTCGGCAGAACCTACAAAAATTCGGTGTTGAGCCTGTGCATACCGCCGATGAACTCTGGGAGTTCAAGACCAGCCGCCTGCCCGACATTGCCGGGTTTTACGGCGTGTTTGCGGACGAGCAGATGGTCGCGGGCGGCATGACCTTCTACTTTGCCCAGGCCAACGTGCTGCACACCCAGTATCTGGCGGCGGATTTGTCCATCCGCAATTACAGCCCGGCGGCGTATCTCTATTACCGGATGCTCTGCCTGGCCGCCGGGATGGGCTGCAACGCCCTGTCCTGGGGCATCTCGACGGAGGAACGCGGCAAGGTGCTGAACTTCGGCCTTGTGGAGAGCAAGGAAGGGTACGCGAGCTGCCATGCCGTGAACCTCGGCTTTACAAAAACCTTTAGCAAGAAGGAAACAAACGATGCAACGTGAGTTTGGCGGCTACCTGCCGCTGGAGCTGCCCCATGGGCAGGAGCTGTACACCGGCGCGGGCGTGCTGCGACTGAACTGTGGCCGCAATGCGATTGTGGCTGCCTTGCGCGATGCGGGCGCAAAAAAGGTGTATCTGCCCTATTACAACTGCAACACGGTCTATGACGCCGTGACCCGCGCGGGCTTTGCGGTGGAGCGCTATCCGTTGGACGCGCACCGTCTGCCTGTCTGCCCCGCGCTGGGCGACGGCGAGTGGCTGCTGTATGTCAACTACTTCGGCATTGCGTCGGACGACCTGCTGGCCGAGGTCAAGCGCCGCTGGCCGCGGGTGATTTTTGACAACACCCAGGCGTTTTTTTCAGCGCCCCGTATGGATGCCGACAGCTACAACGTCTATTCCTGCCGCAAGTTCGTCGGCGTGCCGGACGGCGCGTACCTTGTACACACGGGACTGACCGACGGGATTTACCCGGCGGACACCAGCTGGCAGCACGCGGCGTTTTTGTTCCGCTGCATCGATGAAAGCGTGAACAGCGCCTACGGCGACAGCCTCGACAACGAGAGCCGCTTTGACGGCGAGATCCGCGGCATGTCGCCCTCGACCCGGCGCATCCTCGCGTCCGTCGAGTACGACGCCCTGCGCCTGCGCCGCCGCGCCAACTACGAGGCGCTGCACGCCGCGCTGGCCCCGCACAATGCGCTGGACTGCCCGGCCGGCGCCGATGCGATGATCTATCCGTTTTTGTGCCGGGTTGACGGCCTGCGCGGACGGCTGATAAAAAATAAAGTCTACGTCAGCCAGTGGTGGAAGTACCTGCTGGAGCTGCTGCCCGCCGACTCCGTCGAGGCCGACTACAGCCGGTACCTGCTGCCGCTGCCCATCGACCAGCGCTACACGCCCGACGATATGCGCGCACTGGCGGCGCTGGTGCTGCAGCTGAAAGAGGAAGGGGAACCCGCATGACACAGCAGCCCAAGGTCAGTGTGCTGATCTCGTTTTACAATCTGGCCCCCTTCGTGGACCAGACGATGGAAAGCGTGCTGGCGCAGAAAACCGACTTCCCCGTGGAAATCCTCTGCGCGGACGACGGCTCCGACGACGGCACGATTGAAAAGCTGCGCGGCTGGGAGGCGGCGCACCCCGACACCGTCCGCGTCTTTGTCATGGACCGCGTGCCGGGCAAAAAATATGAGGGCAACGAGCGCATCCGGCGGATGAACGCCATCCGCGGGCGGCTTTTTTACGAGGCCAAAGGCAGCTATGTCTGCTATCTGGACGGCGACGATTTTTACACCGATGACCGCAAGCTGCAAAAGCAGGCGGACATTTTGGACGCCGACACAGCCCACAAATACGTGGCCTGTGGGCACAACGGCTGCTACTACTGGCAGAGCACCGGCGAGACGAAGCCGATTGAAAAGCCCATCCGGGAATGTGCGCTGACGGCGAAGGAGTATTGGAGCTTTTTCTACATCCACACCAACGCCATGATGTTCCGCAACATCGGTCTGCAGGGCATTGACCCGTACACGAGCGGCATCCAAATCATTGATAACCTGCTGACCTACCAGTTTCTGCCCTACGGCGGGGTGTACTATATCCCGGACTGCATGTTCAACTACCGCCAGACGGAGGACAGCACCTTCCACCGCCGCAGCGTCTACCAGAATTATATCCTGAACGCCTTGATGCTCTACCAGCAAAAGACGGTGCTGCGCGGTTTGTTCGGCGCGGGGCTGGTACGCACCCTGTTTGAGTACACCCAGCTGTATGAGAACCGCCGCGACCCCAAGCTGACCGCGGAGGGGCAGACCTACCTCGAAAACATTGACCGCTACGGCGCGGGCCGCCTGCGCCGCCTTGTGAACTATAATAAGGAAAGCGCCCCGGTGCGCCTGTGGTGTGAGCTGGAAAACAAATTCTGGTTCTTTATGGCGAAGGTGTTCCGCCACTATATCTGGAAGCCCAAGGTGCGGGTCCTGCTGGAAGAGGCACGTATCAAAACCGAAAAAGGGGAGTGCTGAATCATGGAAGAAATGAACGAACTGACCGCCGAAGAACGGGCCCGCATTTTACAGCATGAGCTGGAGGCCGTCTACGGCTCGTCGTCGTACAAGATTGGCCGCGCCGTGACCTGGCTGCCCCGCCATGCGAAAAAGGCGCTGGCGTACCTTGCCCACAACGGCCCGGCCATCAGCGCCAAATATCTGTATACCTACGCGAAATATCACAAGGTCGCCAACAAGGAATACGCCTACTGGGCCTGCCTGCAAAAAAAGGACTACCCCGAAGCGTTGAAAAAATGGTTCTTGGAGACAAACTACACTCACACACCGCTCGACCTCGAACACCCCAAATCCTTCAGCGAGAAGACCCAGTGGCTCAAGCTGTACGGCGGGTTCGAGGATGTCTATCCCCTCGTTGACAAGTATGCCGTGCGCGAGTGGGTCAAGGAGAAGATTGGCGAGGAATACCTTATCCCGCTGCTGGGCGTCTGGGATCGCTTTGACGACATCGACTTCGACAAGCTGCCGGACAAGTTCATGCTGAAGGTCAACCACGGCGCGGGCTGGAACATCGCCGTGCAGGATAAATCCAAGTTCGATAAGGCGGACGCCAAGCGGAAGATCGAGAGCTGGCTTAAGCTGAACTACTGCTACCTGATGGGCGGGTTGGATGTGCAGTACATCCACATAAAGCCGCGCATCATCGCTGAAAAGTTCATAGAAAACGACGGCGGCGACCTCTACGATTACAAAATTTTCTGCTTCAACGGCGAGCCGAAAATTATTTTGCATATTGAGGAGCGCTATACAGACAAGGAGGAACGGATGTTCTTTCTGGATACCGACTGGAACCAGCTGCCCTTCAACATCAATGTGCCGCTGGAACTGGACGCCGATCTGCCCCGCCCGGCGAACCTTGAAAAAATGCTGGACATTGCCCGCACGCTGAGCCAAGGCTACACTGCCGTGCGCGTCGACCTGTACTCGCTCAATGATGGCAGCATCAAGTTCGGCGAGATGACCTTCACCACCGAGAGCGGTATCTCCCGCTGGCACCCGGAGAGCGCGAACGACTTCATGGGCAGCCTGATCCACCTGCCCGGCGTCGACGACGCCCCGGCGGAGGGCAACGCGTGACGCCCGCCGTCAGCGTCATCGTCCCGGTCTACAAGGCCGAGGCGACCCTCGACGCCTGCGTCGAGAGCATCCTTGCGCAGACGTTCCCGGACTTTGAGCTGCTGCTCATCGACGACGAAAGCCCGGACCGCTGCCCGGAAATGTGCGATGCCTGGGCAAAAAAAGACCCGCGCATCCGCGTTTTGCACCCGGCCAAGGCCGGGCCCGGTCCGTCCGGCGCGCGCAACGCCGGGGTGCAGGCCGCCGCGGCCCCCTGGCTGACGATGGTGGACAGCGACGACACGATAGCGCCCGACCTTGTGGAAAAACTGCTGGCAGGCGCGGAGACCACCGGCGCAGAGCTGGTGATCTGCAACGGCTGCCCCGTGACCGAGGACGGCGCACAGCACCCGCTGCCCGCCGACGAGCAGTTCACGAAGGACACGCTGCTGGACGTAGATGCGTTCTGGGACGCCTTCCATACGCCGTGGATCAACCAGTTCACCGGCACGGCCCACCGCCTCTACGCCGCAAGGCTTTTTGACGGCGTGCGCTACCCCGTGGGTCTGCTGCACGAGGATTACTACGTGCTGCCGGATTTAATTGCACATTGCAGCGCTGTTTACTGCATGGCCTTTACGGGTTATTATGTGCTGCGCCACGCGGGCAGCATCACCGACGGTGCGCGCCATGAGGTGCGCCTGGCCATGACGAAAGGCGACATCCACCGCGCCGAATACTTTTTGCGCAACGGCTGGTATGACCGCGCCGAGGGTGCGCTGACCGATGCTGCGCTGTTTTTACACGACAACAAGCGCGCCTACGATTTGACCAAGCCCGGCCACCGCGCGGAATTTGCCGAGACAAAACGTGAGCTTTGCCGCGTGTACGATGCGCTGGCCACCCAAAAGGGGAGCGCGTCGATGAAACTGCGGGCCGCCGCACTGAGGGCGGGGCTGGGCGTGTTTGCCATGTATGTGAGAGCGCGGGGGTGACGGGCAGAGCCCCTCCGGCCATCGCTGCGCTCGGCCACCTCCCCGCAAAGCGAGGAGCTGGCCGTGAAGCCGGTCTGAGGGGCTTTAGCCCGTTCCCGCTGCCCGAACCCCTCCCCAACAAAACCGCCAACAAAAGGAGCCCCCTCATGCCCACCGTCACCGTTATTATCCCGGTCTATAAGGTCGAGCGCTATCTCGACGCCTGTGTGGAGAGCGTTGTGCGGCAGAGCTATGCGGACTTGGAGATACTCCTCGTCGACGACGGCAGCCCGGACCGCTGCCCGGCGCTCTGCGATGCCTGGGCAGAAAAGGACCCGCGCATCAAGGTCATCCACCGGGAGAACGGCGGCCTGTCCGCCGCGCGCAACTCCGGCATCGACGCCGCCATGGGCGAGTTTTTGCTGTTCGTTGACAGCGACGACTTATTAGAACCCGACGCCGTCCGCCGCGCGGTGGACGCCCAACGGCAGCAGGACGCCGATCTGGTCATCTTCAACCTGACCTACGTCGATGAAGAGAACCGCCCGCTGCCGCAGCCGGATTTCAGCGGCTTTACGGATGAGATCCTCGACGAGGACGGCGTCTGGCAGCGCTGCTTTTCCCTGGCGGAAACAAGGATTTACTACGTTGTGGCGTGGAATAAGCTCTACCGCCGCAGCCTGTTCCAACACCTGCGCTATGCCCCGGGCAAACGGTATGAGGATCAGTTCCTGCTGCCCCACCTGCTGGCACAGTGCAAAACCATTGCCTGCCTGGCCGCGCCCGGCTACCGCTACGTGCAGCGCAGCGGCAGCATCATGGCGCAGGGGTCGAGCCGCACCTATCTGGACCGGCCCGAGTACCTGCTGGACTGGTGCGCCTACTTTACCCAAAAGGGCGATGCTCTGCGGGCCGAGGGGCTGCTGAACGACGCCATACAGAACCTTGCCGAAAAGCAGTGCTTTGACCTGTCCACACCCGCCCAACAGGCCCGCTACCGCGCCGCCTGCCGCGCCTGTGCCGACAGCTACACCGCGCTGGCCGCGGCCACGGGGCAGCGCTCGATGCGTCTGCGCGCCGCGCTGCTGCGCATCGGTCTGCCCGCCTACCAAGCCTTTTTGAAACACAAAACCTAAGGAGTTCCACGCATGGAAAAAACGCAACTGCAAAACTACCATGTCCACTACGGCCCGGCCCAGGGCTGGAGCCGTGTTGACCTGCGCGAGCTGTGGCGCTACAAGGACCTGATCTGGCTCTTTGTCAAGCGCGATTTCAACGTCATGTACAAGCAGACGGTGCTGGGCCCGGCGTGGATCTTAATTAACCCGCTCATGTCCACGGCCATGTACTGCGTCATGTTCGGCACGATTGCCCAGCTGTCCACCGACGGCGTGCCGCAGATTCTGTTCTATCTGGCCGGCACGGCGCTGTGGGGCTTCTTCTCGTCCTGCATCAACAAGGTGTCGGGCACGTTCACGACGAACTCCAACATCTTCAGCAAGGTGTATTTCCCGCGGCTGGCCATGCCGATTTCGACGGTGATCTCCGGCCTTATCAACTTTCTTGTGCAGTTTGCACTGTTTTTCATCCTGCTGCTTGTCTACCTTGCCAAAGGCGAGGTCAGCCCGCACTGGGGCATGCTGCTGCTGTGCGTGCCGCTGGTGCTGCAGGTCGGCCTGCTGGGCCTTGGCTGCGGCATCATCGTGTCCAGCCTGACGACCCGCTACCGCGATCTGATGGTCGTTGTGACCTTCGGCGTCCAGTTGTGGATGTACGGCTCGCCCGTCGTCTACCCGCTGTCGATGATCACCCACCCCGTCCTGAGCGCCGTCATGGTCATCAACCCCATGACTGCACCGATGGAGAGCTTCCGCTATATCTTCTTCGGCACCGGGCAGGTCACGGGCGTCATGTGGGCGTCGTCGCTGATCTGGACCGTTGCGCTGCTGGCGCTGGGACTGTCGCTTTTCAGCAAGGTCGAAAAGACCTTCGTCGATACGGTGTAAGGGGGCGCGAGTATGCGTGAAAATTCGTTGATGATTCGCGTCGAGAACGTGAAAAAGCAGTACCGCTTGGGGCAGATCGGCGGCGGCACGCTGCGCGGCGACCTGCAAAGCTGGTGGGCCCGCAAGCGCGGCAAGGAGGACCCGAACACCCTCATTGGCACCGACCAGCGCCTGATCGGTACGACGTTTATGGCGCTGAACGGCGTCAGCTTCACGGTCAACAAGGGCGAGGCCGTCGGCATCATCGGCTCGAACGGCGCGGGCAAGTCCACGCTGTTAAAGCTGCTGACCCACGTCACAGCCCCCACCTCCGGTGATATTGACCTGTATGGCCGCGTCGCCTCGATGCTCGAGGTCGGCACCGGCTTCCACCCCGAGATGACGGGCCGGGAAAACGTCTACCTGAACGGCGCGATTTTAGGTATGACCCGCGCCGAAATTGACGCCAAGATGGCGGAAATTATTGAGTTCTCCGAGGTCGGCGACTTTATCGACACGCCGGTCAAGCGCTATTCCAGCGGCATGTTCGTGAAATTGGCATTCTCCGTTGCCGCCCATCTGGACAGCGAAATTATGATCATGGACGAGGTCCTCGCCGTCGGTGACATGAAGTTCCAGAAAAAGTGCCTGACCAAGATGCGCCAGGCCGCCCGGCGCGACGGCAAGACCGTCCTCTACGTCAGCCACAACATGGCGACGATCCGCGACCTGTGTGACCGCTGCATCGTGCTGGACAAGGGCAAGGTCATCTTCGACGGCGACGTGGACGAGGGCATCGCGCTGTACCTCTCCACCAAGTCGCAGGAGGCATCCTTCATCGACTACTCGGGCGTCAAGCGCGACAACTGGTTCAAGCGCGACAACATCCGTCTGCAGTCCGTTGAGCTGCTCGACGCCGACAATGAGGTGCTCGAGCGCCGCAAGCCGGTCACGGTGCGCTACCGCGTCCATGTCAACGAGGCTGTCGCGGACGTGGGTCTGCGGCTGGAAATGCGCGACGAGGTCGGCAACCCGCTGGGCGCGACCTGCGTCTATGGGCTGGATCTGCAGCCCGGGTATACGACGTTCACGGCGCGGTATGATTTGAGCGTGCTGGCCCCCGGCAAGTACGGCAGCTATTTCACCGTCATCACCCAGGGCGAGGGCGGCGCACATACGGTGGAGGACTGGGTCCCCGGCATGATGTTCCGCATGGTGGACACCCTGACCGAGGGCGAGACCGAGTGGAACACCACCGCATGGGGCCCCATCGAGCTGCCCACCGCCGCCGTGGTGGAGGTGCAGCATGACTAAGGTCGCGGCGCTCTACATCGCCACCGGCAGGTACACGGTGTTCTGGCCGGAATTTTACGAGAGCGCCGAGAAATACCTGCTCAAGGACTGCGAGGTCCACTACTTCGTCTTTACCGACGCTGCGACCCTGCCCGGGAACGACAACCCCCGCGTGCATATCTGTGCGCAGGAAGCCTATTCCTGGCCGTTTGCCACGCTGCGCCGGTTTGAGATTTTTTTGAAGCAGGAGCAAGCGCTGAAAGCGTTTGACTACATCTTCTTCTTCAACGCCAACGCCGAGTTCATGCAGCCCGTCACGCGGGAGATGCTTTTGCCCCGCGCTGAAAAGGGCGAGCACCTGCTGGTCGTGCAGCACCCGTCGTTCTACGCCAAACCGAACTATGAGTTCACCTATGACCGCAACCCCCGCAGCACGGCCTGTATCCCCTACGGGCTGGGCAAATACTACGTCTGCGGCGGCGTCAACGGCGGCGAGGCGGCGGCATTTTTGCAGCTTTGCCACACGCTGGATGCACGCATCCGCCGCGACCTGCAGCGCAGCGTCATTGCGCTCTGGCACGATGAATCCCAAATCAACCGGTATATCCTGTTCCGCAAAGACTTCCGCGTGCTGACCCCGGCGTTCTGCTACCCCGAGGGCTGGGACCATCTGCCGTTCCCCTGCATCATCCGCATCCGCAGTAAGGCGCGGTATATCGACATTCCGGCGCTGCGCAAGGACGCGCCAGAGACGAAGCTCTCCCCGGCGGTGGCGCGGTGGAACCACTTTGCCATGCGCGCCGCGCGGTGGACGCAGAACCATATTTTCAAAAAAGGAAGCTGACCGATGACCGATACAAGCTGGCAAAACCGTGTGACCCTGCTGGTCAACAGCTGCGACGCCTACGCCGATTTGTGGCAGCCGTTCTTTACGCTGCTCAAACGCTATTTTGTGCCGCTGCCTGCGGAAATCCTGCTGAACACCGAGACAAAGGACTTCGCCTTTGACGGGCTGAATCTACGCTGTGTGCACAGCACCGCGCCGACCTACGGCGAGCGGATGACAGACGCCCTGCGCGAGGTGAAAACCGAGTACACGCTGCTGCTGCTGGATGACTTTTTCCTGCGGCGGCCCGTGGATATTGCGCGGCTGGCGGACATCGTCCGCTGGATGGACGCGGATCGGGACATCGTTTATTTTAACAGCGACGTGACCGCCGCAGTGTGTGATTTGGAGGTGGACCGCTACCCCGGCTACCGCCGCCTGCCCGCCGGCAACCGCTACACGCTGAATTTGCAGGCTGCTGTCTGGCGCACGGCCAAATTTGCCGCCTACTGGCAGCACAAGGTCAGTCCATGGGACTGGGAGGAGCGCTGCAACGTGCTGACCGCCGCCCACCCGCGGGATAAGTTCTACTGCGTCACGCGGGAGGATGCGCGGTTCCTCGACTACGGCTATCACGGCGGCCAGTGGATGGGCATCTGCCACGGTCAGTGGGTAGAATCTGACGTTGTGCCGCTGTTTGAGAAGGAGGGCATCGAGGTCGATTTCTCAAAGCGCGGCTTCATAGACCTCGAGAACCGCCCCGCCAGCCTGAACAAAAGCGCGGACCGCGCCGAGCGCTATGCCCGCGTGCGCGCCTGTCTGGGGACGGCGTACCTGCTGCCGTATTTTGTGTTCTGCCGCCGGTGCAATCTGTATTCCAAGCGGAACCACTGCGCCGTCGATGAGGATTATTTCCACTACCTACAGCGCAAGGCCGATTTGCAGAATAAGACCGGCAAAAAAATCTGGTTCGGGCCGATGCAGAGATAAAAAGCCGATGAAAAGCCCTCCCCCTTGGGGGAGGGGGGCCGCAGGCCGGGTGAGGGGCAGCTTTGCCGAGATGACCCGATTATGGGTTGTAATGGCGAGGTCTGCCCTCATCAGTCACCTGCGGTGACAGCTTCCCCGAGAGGGGAGCCTTTGTATGCTAACGAAAAAAGGATATGCAACAGAAAAGCTCTGCTGCATATCCTTTTATTTTTTACCGGTAATCAATCGGCAGCGTCGGCAGGCCGTTCAGGCTCCAATCGGCTAAATTGCCGTCCTGAAACTCGTAATACCCCTGCGCGGCAATCATCGCGCCGTTGTCGCCGCAGTATTTCAGCTCGGGCAAAAAGATCTTTGCGCCGAGCTTCTGCGCGCCGTCGTTGACCAGCTGGCGCAGACGGCCATTGGCGGCGACGCCGCCGGCCAGCACGACCTGCCTGGCGTTTGTGTCCGCCGCCGCGGCCAGCAGCTTTTTGGCCAGGATCTGGTCGATGCGCTCCTGAAAGCTCGCGGCCATGTCGGCCACGTTCACGGCCTGGCCCTTCTGCTCGGCGTTGTGGACCTCGTTGATGACGGCGGTTTTCAGGCCGCTGAAGCTCACGTTGTACTTGCCGTCCACATGGGGCACGGGCAGCTTGTACGCCTTGGGGTTGCCGTCCCGCGCCGCCGCGGCCACGCTGGGGCCGCCGGGGTAGGGCAGACCCAGCGTGCGGGCGACCTTGTCGTAGGCCTCGCCTGCGGCATCGTCCACGGTGCGGCCTAAGATTTTATAGCGGCACCAGTCCTCGACCAGTACAATGTGGCTGTGCCCGCCGCTGGCGACGAGGCACAGAAACGGCGGCTTCAGATCCTGATGCGTTAAATAGTTGGCCGCAATGTGCCCGCGCAGGTGGTGCACCGGCACAAGCGGTTTGCCCGCCGCGTAGGCCAGCCCCTTGGCAAAGTTGACGCCCACCAGCACCGCGCCGATGAGCCCCGGCGCAAACGTCACGGCCACGGCGTCCACGTCGGCCATCGTCATGCCGGCGTCGGCCAGCGCCTTGTCAACGGTGGCGCTGATATACTCCGCATGGCGGCGGCTGGCGATCTCCGGCACAACGCCGCCGTAGAGCGCCTGCTCTTTGACGCTGGTGGAGATGACGTTGGAGATGACCTTCCGCCCATCCTCCACAATCGCCGCCGCGGTTTCGTCGCAGGTGGACTCGATACCTAAAACATACATAACAAAACCTCGATGTAGGGGCCGGGCATGCCCGGCCCGCAACGTTTTCTTACTTGCTATTTTCCCGGAAAAGTGCGGCAGCCGTCAGGCTGTGCCCCGTTTTAATGTGCCTCCAGCCACGTCTTTCCCACGCCGACCTCTGTCGTCAGGGGAACGCTGTAATGCACGACGTTTTCCATTTCTTCTTTCAAAATGCGCTTGACTTCGTCGATTTCTTCCTCGGGCGCTTCGACGATCAGCTCATCGTGTACCTGCAAAAGCAGACGCGCCTGCAATTTCTCGTCCCGCAGGCGCTGCCAGACGTGGACCATGGCCAGTTTAATGATGTCCGCCGCAGTGCCCTGGATCGGCGTGTTGCGGGCCATCCGCTCGCCGCTGGCGCGCACCTGAAAGTTCGAGCTGGCCAGCTCCGGCAGGGCGCGGCGGCGGCCAAACAGCGTCTCGACGTAGCCCTTGTCCTTCGCGTGGGCGATGCAGTCCTTCATATATCCGTCCACCTTCGGGAAGGTGTCGAGGTAGGTCTTTAAGAAAGTGTCCGCCTCCTTGACCGGGATGCCCAGATCCTTGCTCAGGGAGTACGCGCCCTTGCCGTACATGATGCCGAAATTGATGGCCTTGCTGGCCGAACGCAGCTGCGGCGTGACCTCGCTCTCGGGGATGTGGTAGATTTTGGCGGCGGTGGAGCGGTGGATGTCCGCACCGTTCAAAAACGCCTGCTGCATGTGCTCGTCGCCTGTGATGTGCGCCAGAATGCGCAGCTCGATCTGCGAGTAGTCGGCGTCCACGAGCGTCTCGCCCGCGCCCGCCACAAAGTAACCGCGCAGGCGGCTGCCCAGCTCGGTGCGGATGGGAATGTTCTGCAGATTCGGCTCGGTGGAGGAGATGCGCCCGGTGCGTGCCTCGGTCTGGATGAAGGTCGAGTGTACCCGCCCGTCCGCGGCTTCGGCGTTCAGCAGGCCGTCCACGTAGGTGGACAGCAGCTTGGCGTAGGTGCGGTATTTCAGGATCTCGTCAATGACCGGGCTGTAGGGGCGCAGGCTTTCCAGTGTCTCGGCGTCGGTGGAGTAGCCGCGCGCCGTCTTTTTGCGCGGCGGCAGGCCCAGCTTGTCGAACAGCGCCTCGCCCAGCTTCTTGGGACTATTTACATTGAACTCATAACCGACTTCTGTATAAATATTGTGCAGGATACCGTCCAGCTCGCCCCGCAGGCTGTCACCGAAGGCGCGGATACCGGCGGCGTCGATTGCAAAGCCGATGCGCTCCATGTCGGCCAGCACCCGGGCCAGCGGCAGCTCCATCTCGTCCAGCAGCTTGCGCTGGCCGCTCTCGTCCAGCGCGGCGGCCAGCGTGTCGCACAGGCCCGCCAGCACGCCCGCATCGGGCGCGGCCTCACAGGCAAAGGCGGCGTGTACGCCGTACTCGGCGGCCAGGGAGTGCACCTCATAGCCGCTGGCCGACGGGTTTAAAAGATACGCGGCCAGCTTGCCGTCAAAGCGCAGCGCACTGCCGATGCCGCCGTGCTCCAGCGCCAGGCGGTAGAGCGGCTTTGCGTCGAACGCCCAAAGCTCGGCGCCGCTGTCCAGAATCGCGGCCAGCCGGTCCGTGTCGGGCAGGTAGACGTCCTGCCCCTGCACAAGGTACCAATCGCCGTCGGCATTCCGGGCGGCGTAGAAGCGGCCCTCCAGCAGCAGCGGCAGGGGGGACGGCTCGACGGTCTCGAGCGGTGCGGCATTCTCGGATGGGGCGGGCGCGGTGCCGCCGTCCAGGCCCCAGCGGTCCACCAGCTTGTGCATTTCCAGCGCGGCCAGCAGCTGCGCGGCGGCAGCGGGGTCACCGGGCTGGCGCAGGTAGGCGGCAGGGTCGGTCTCGATGGGCGCGTCCTTGCGGATCGTGCCCAGCATATAGGACAGGTCGGCCTTGTCGCGGTTGGCGGTCAGCTTGGCGCGCTGCCCCGGCTTGACGGCCTTGTCGTCGATGTTGTCATAGACGCCCTGCAAACTGCCGAACTTCGAAATCAGCGCCAGCGCGGTTTTTTCGCCGATGCCGGGCACGCCGGGGATGTTGTCCGACGCATCACCCATCAGGCTCTTGACGTCGATGAGCTGCGGCGGCTCGATGCCGTACTTCTCGCGGATGGCGGCGGGGTCCATGGGGATGGTCTCTTTGTTGGTCGCCAGTAAAACCGTCGTTGCATCGTCCACAAGCTGCAAGCTGTCGCGGTCACCGGTAGCCAGCAGCGTCGTGCCGCCCGCGGCCTCGCACGCTGCGGCCAGCGTGCCGAGAATATCGTCGGCCTCCCAGCCCGCCTTGCTGACCTGCACAAAGCCAAGGTCGGTCAGCAGCTCCTTCAAAACCGGCATCTGCTGGGCCAGCTCCTCGGGCATGCCGTGGCGGGTGGCCTTGTAGCCGTCGTAGGCGGTGTGGCGGAACGTCGGCGCACGCTCATCCCACGCGATGGCGACGGCGTCGGGCTTGTGCGCCGCCAGCAGGTTGAGCAGTATATTTTGGAAGCCGTAGATGGCGTTGGTGTAGCGGCCATCCTTCGTCGTCAGCAGCTTGATGCCGAAAAACGCGCGGTTGACCAGGCTGTTGCCGTCCAGGACCATGAGTTTCATGCGCAATACTCCTTATAAACAATCTACATTTCAGTATACCACATTTGCGGAAAATATGGTAGAATAGAATGTAAAAATCGAAAAGTCTAAAGCCTTCCCCCGCGGGCGGGGGAAGGTGGCGCGCAGCGCCGGATGAGGGGGCGGGCTTACGGCCAGGACCCGGTCACGGGCGGCTGCGCGGACTTTGCCCTCATCAGCCGCCTGCGGGCGGCAGCTTCAGTCTCCGTGCCAAGTGCCGCCTACGGCGGTTGCACTCCGACACGCGCCTGCGGGCGCAGCCCCGAGGAGGAAGCCTTTTAGAAAGGAAACTTATGCAGCTACGCAACCTATCTATCCCCACCGGCGCGGTGTTTGCGCCGATGGCCGGCCTGACCGACGCGGCGTGCCGCCATCTGATGGCCGACCACGGCGCGGCCTGGACCGTCAGCGAGATGGCCAGCGCCAAGGCGCTGAACTTCCACGATGAAAAATCCCTGGCTCTGCTGCGGGACAAGCACCCCCACGGCCTGTACGCCATCCAGCTGTTCGGCGCGGAGCCGGAGTCGATGGCCAAGGCAATTCTGTTTGTAAGGGAGCAGGGCATCCAATTTGACATTCTCGACATCAACATGGGCTGCCCCGCGCCCAAGATCACCGGCAGCGGCGCGGGCAGCAGGCTGCTGCTGGACCCGCCGCTCTGCGGGCAGATGGTCGCCGCCGCGCGCAAAGCGCTGGGCGATGATACGCCGCTGACCGTCAAGATGCGCATCGGCTGGGACGCCGACCACCTGACCGGCGTCGAGGTCGCCAAACAGCTTGAGGCCAACGGCGCGGACTTGATCGCCGTCCATGGCCGCACGCGGGAGCAGATGTACATCCCGCCCATCGACACGGCGGCCATCGCGGCCATCAAGCAGGCCGTGTCCGTCCCGGTGCTGGCCAACGGCGACGTGACCACCGCCGACGAAGCCCTTACCTTATTAGAAGCAACCGGCTGCGACGGCGTTATGATCGGGCGCGGTGCGCTGGGCGACCCGTGGCTGTTTGCGCAGGTGCGCGCGGCGCTGTTGGGCGAGGAACGCCCGCCCGAGCCGACGCTGAACCAGCGGATGACCGCTTTGCGCGACCAAATCTACGAAATGTGCGAGGAAAAGGGCGAGTGGGCCGCCATGCCCCAAGCACGCAGCCAGGCCATGCACTATATGAAGGGCCTGCACGGCGCTGCCGCCCTGCGCCGCTACTGCTCGATGCTGGAGCACTTCAGCGATGTGGATACGCTGATCGAGGCGGTGTACAGATTGCAGTAACGTAGGGGCCGGGCATGCCCGGCCCGCGGCCTTGTCTGGACGGTGCGCTTGCCATTCACGGCAGGGCCGGACATGTCCGGCCCCTACAACCGTATTAAAATCTACCGCGCGTCAATTCGTCCAGATTCTGCTCATAGCAGGGCAGCATGTGCTCAATGAAATACTCTGCCTCGGGGCTGTGCATGGCGTGCAGGGCGGCCATCTGCTGGGCGTAGGCGGCCTCAAACTCGCGGTTGCCGCCGCGGTCCTCCTCAATGCACTTGATGACGGCGGAAAGCCGGTCCGCGGCCTTTAAAATTTTGCGCTCGGCGTCGTTCAGCACGCTGCCGGTCAGCCAGACCTGGGTCTCGGCCTGTAATTCTTCGGGCTGCAGACTTGCCATCACGCGGGCGCTCTCGTGCTCCACGGCCTTGTACGCTGTGCGCAGGGCGTCGTTCTTGTACTTGACGGGCGTCGGCATATCACCGATCAGAATCTCCGGTGCATCGTGATAAATGGCCGCTGTGGCTACGACCTCGGGCCGCAGGGCCGCGCCGGTGCCCGTGCAGTGCCTGCCGATCAGGCAGAGCGTGTGCGCCAGCATGGCCGTGTCGGCGGTGTGCTCGCTCAGGGACTCGGGGCGGGTGCTGCGCATCAGGCACCAGCGGGTGATGTACTTCATGCGGCTGAACAGCGCGCTGAACGGATAGGTTTTCATCTTCACGCGACCTCCGGTTTGTGGTATAATGGGGCGTATGTAGGGGTCGATGCTCGCATCGGCCCGGGAACTGTGCAGCTGCCTTTACGCTGCACGGGCGAGCAATGCTCGCCCCTACGATTGCGCCGATTCACCGTAGGGGCGGATTCCATATCCGCCCGTGCAGGTGTCCGGTGCGTTGCAGGGACCGATGCTTGCATCGGCCCGGGGGACGTCAGGGACGCCGCCCCCTACAACTCTACGGTAAGTATACCACAACTTTCCTCAAAGTGAGGCCCCATAAAGGGGACTATCAATATGCAAACCACAATTTTTAAACAAAAATCGAACTATTGGCGCGTCTTTGCACTCTGCTTTTTCACGGCGGTGCTGTTGTTTGCGCCCCACTGCATCGTGGATGCCGTCGCGGGCGGCGGGTACTTCCACTACGCGGGGGACTTCAACGACCAGCAGATCAACTTTTACCAGTACGCCAACGCCTTTGTCAAAAACGGCGGGTCGTTCAGCTGGGCCACCGACCTGGGCAGCGGGTTTGTCAATTCCTACTCGTTCTACCTGCTGGGCAGTCCGTTCTTCTGGCTGTCCATGCTTGTGCCTGCGCGGCTCATGCCGTGGGCCATGGTGCCGCTGCTCTGCCTGAAAATGGCCGTTGCGGGCGGCGGCGGGTATCTCTGGGCGCGCCGCTGGGTGCGGGACGAGACCTGGAGCATGCTGGCGGGCTGCCTGTATGCGTTTTCCGGGTTCAGCATCTACAACATCTTTTTCAACCACTTTCTGGACGTTGTGGCGCTGTTTCCGTACATGCTGGCCGCGCTGGACGACGCGGTCATCGACGATAAAAAAGGCGCGTTCCCGTTCTGGGTCGCGCTGAACCTTGTCGATAACTACTTCTTCTTCGCCGGGCAGGCGGTCTTTCTCATCATCTATTTCTTTTGCATGGCCGCCGGGCGGCGGTATGAGCTGGGCCTGCGCAAGTTCGTGCGCCTGGCGTGGGAGACAGCTCTGGGCTGTGCCTGCGGGTGCGTGCTGCTGCTCCCGGCGGGGCTGTCGCTGCTGCAAAATCCGCGTACCATCGACCCGTTCAGCGGGTACGGGTATCTGTTCTACGGCAAATCCCAGCAGTACGGCGCGATTTTTTACAGCACCCTGCTCATGCCCGACGCGCCCTATTTCAAGGACCTGTTTCAGGAGGGCATCCTCAAGCACACGAGCCTGACAGCCTATCTGCCGCTGGTCGGTGTCGCGGGCGGGCTGGCGTTCTGCCGCGCAAGGGAGCGCCACCCGTTCACCTACGTTTTAAAGGTCTGCGTCGCCTGTGCGTTTGTGCCGGTGCTGAACAGCGCGTTCTATGCGCTCAACTCGAGCTACTACGCGCGGTGGTACTATATGCCGATCCTGGTTTTGTGCGGTGCAACGTGCTATCTGCTCTCCCGCCCGGCGCTGGCCGAGCAGCGTCTGCCGCGGGCGCTGCGGCTGACGACCTTACTGACGCTGACGGCGGTGGTGTTTGCCGTTGTGCCGGGCAAGGACGACGACGGCAACACGGTCTTTGGCGTGCTGGACGAGCCCGCGCGGTTCTGGGCTATCTTCGGCATGACGATGCTGGGTATCGTGATTTTTGCGCTGCTGTGGCATTTTTGCCGCCGTAAGCGGCGGTGGGGCGCGATTCTGACCGCCGCCGTGCTGGGATTCAGCCTGCTGTACGGCAGTTTGCATCTGTCTCTGACGAAGTATGCCCAGTGGGACGTGGACAGCAATCTGATTGCCGAAACCTATGATTCCGTCGAGGACGTCGCCGCCGCGCTGCCGGACGATGCGTTTTACCGCATTGACGCCTACGGTGCGCACAACAATCTGGGGCTGTGGTTCAACAGGAGCTGCCTGCAATTCTTCAACTCGACGGTTGCGCCGAGCATCATGGCGTTTTACCCCGAGGTCGGCGTCAAGCGGGACGTGAACTCCAAGCCAGACGCCGAGAACTACGCCCTGCGCGGCCTGTTGAGCGTGCGGTACACGCTGGTCGCCAAGGACAAGGAGACCGAGTGGACCGACAAGGATCTGCCCGGCTGGCAGCGCACCGGCGAGGCCGATGCCTACGCCCTCTACGAGAACGAAAACTGGGTGCCGATGGGCTTTACCTACGACTGCTACGTGACAGCGGACCAGCTGGAGCGGGTAAGCGAGGAAGAACGCGCCCAGATTTTGTGCCGCGCGATTTTGCTGGACGACGACCAGATCTCCGCCTTTGGCAGCCTGCTGGAACCCCTGCCCGACGAGGAGCTGACCAACCGCAGCGAGGATGCCTACGCCGCCGACTGCGCCGCCCGCCGTGCCGCCGGTGTAGCAGCGTTTACCGCGACGGACACCGGCTTTACCGCAAAGACCGCCTATGACACGGACGAGCTGGTGTTTTTCAGCGTGCCCTATGACGACGGGTTCAGTGCCACGGTCAACGGTGAGCCCGCCGCGATTGAGAAGGTGGACGACGGCCTGATGGCCGTGTACGTGCCCGCGGGGGAGAACGAGATAGAATTTACCTACCATACGCCCGGATTGAAGGTGTCCGCCTGCGTGAGCGCAGCGGCGATTGCGGTGTATGGGGTGTATTTGTTGGGGATCATAATAAAACGAAAAAGCCAGCCGGGAAGTAAGCGGTAACATTTGTAGGGGGGCGTCTCCGACGCCCCGCGGAGGGGTCAAGACCCCTCCCTACGAATCAATTTAAAAGGGGTACGTAGGGCGGCCTGCCCCCAGGCCGCCGCGGGAGTTAGTGGGTGGATGCCCGTTGATGGGCGGCCACGCAAGGCCTGTCGGAAGCCTCGGCGGCATTAAGAAAGGAAAAACCATGCCAAACCATGCTGAACAGCTCGCACAGGAGCTGAACTTAAACGTCAAAAACGTGCAGGGCGCGATTGAACTGATCGACCAGGGCAATACGATCCCGTTTATCGCCCGCTACCGTAAGGAAGCCACGGGCTCGATGGATGACCAGGTCCTGCGTGACCTCGGGGATCGCCTCGAATACCTCCGCGGCCTCGATAAGCGCAAGGATGAGGTCACGTCCTCCATCACCGAGCAGGGCGCGATGACGCCCGAACTGACCGCCGCACTGTCCAAGGCAAAAACCCTCGCCGAGGTCGAGGACATCTACCGCCCGTATAAGCCCAAGCGCAAGACCCGCGCCAGCATCGCCAAGGCGCGCGGTTTGCAGCCGCTGGCCACGGCCATCTTCCGCCAGGACGCCGCATTTGACCCCGAAAGGGCCGCCGCGGACTACCTCAACGACGAGGTCCCCGATGCCGCCGCGGCGCTGGCCGGGGCACAGGATATTATTGCCGAGGCAGTCTCCGATGATGCCGCCTGCCGCGCCGAGCTGCGCCGCTACTACCGCGCGTTTGGCCGTGTCGCCAGCGCCAAGGCCAAGGACGAGGACAGCGTCTACGCCCAGTACTACGACTACGCCGAGCCGCTGAACAAGATCCCCGGCCACCGCGTGCTGGCACTGGACCGCGGCGAGCGCGAGGGCTTTTTGAAGGTCACGATTCAGGTCGACGCCGAGCGTGCCGCGGGCATCGTCAGCTGGATGTTCGCCCGCAAAAAGACCGGCGGCAAAAGCGCCGAGCTTGTGGATGCCGCCGCCCGCGACGCCTACAGCCGCCTCATTCATCCCAGCCTTGAAAACGAGCTGCGCGGCGAGCTGTCCGATGCCGCTGCCGAGGGCGCAATTAAGGTCTTTGGCGATAATCTGCGCCAGCTGCTTTTGCAGCCGCCCATCCGCGGCAAAACGGTCATGGGTCTGGACCCCGGCTACCGCATGGGCTGCAAGGTCGCTGTCGTTGACCCCACCGGCAAGGTGCTGGACACGAACGTCGTCTATCCCGTGCCGGAGTTCAAGCGCGTGGACCAGGCAAAAAAGACCATCAAGGCGATGGTTTTGAAGAACGGCGTCGAGGTCATGGCCATCGGCAACGGCACGGCGGGCCACGAGACGGAGGAATTTGCCGCCGAGGTCATCCGCGAGCTGGCCGACGAAAAGAACCTGCATTTGCAGTATATGGTCGTCAGCGAGGCCGGCGCGTCGGTCTACTCCGCCAGCAAGCTGGCCGCCGAGGAGTTCCCCCAGTTTGACGTCAACCTGCGCAGCGCCGTGTCCATCGCACGCCGCTTGCAGGACCCGCTGGCCGAGCTGGTCAAGATCGACCCCAAGGCCGTCGGCGTCGGCCAGTACCAGCACGACATGCCCCAGAAGCGCCTGAATGAGACGCTGGACGGCGTGGTCGAGGACTGCGTGAACAGCGTCGGCGTCGATCTGAACACTGCCTCCGCGCCGCTGCTGCGCCGTGTGGCGGGCGTCAGCGCAGCCACCGCCAAAAATATCGTCGCCTGGCGCGAGGAGGAGGGCGCGTTCACCTCCCGTGCGCAGCTGAAAAAGGTCAAGGGCCTCGGCCCCAAGGCGTATGAGCAGTGCGCGGGCTTCCTGCGGCTGCCCGAGGCGAAGAACCGCCTGGACGCCACCGCCGTCCATCCCGAAAGCTACGCCGCCGCCAAGGCCCTGCTGGACGCCTGCGGCTACACGGCTGCCGAGATTGGCACAGACAAGCTGGCGGATCTGCCCGGCGTCGTCAGGGCCAAGGGGGCCGGGACCCTCTGTGAGGCGCTGGGCGTGGGCGAGCCGACGCTGAACGATATTGTGGCCGAGCTGTGCAAGCCGGGACGCGACGTCCGCGACAGCCTGCCCAAGCCGCTGCTGCGCAGTGACGTCATGGGTCTGGACGATCTGAAGCCCGGCATGGAGCTGACCGGCACCGTGCGCAACGTCATAGACTTCGGCGCGTTCGTCGATCTGGGTGTGCATCAGGACGGCCTGGTCCACGTTTCACAGATCAGCGATAAATTTATCAAGCACCCGCGCGAGGTGCTCAAGGTCGGCGACATTGTGCGGGTCAAGGTGCTGAATGTGGACACCGCCAAGAAGCGCATCGCCCTGACGATGAAGGGCGTGCCCCAGCAAAACTAATACAAAACCGGCACGAACATATATAAATGTTGCATATAAAAAAAGACGGTGTTAAGACTTTAACGAGATAAGTCGTACATTTACACCAAAACACGACAAAAACATTCAGAAAACGAAAATATTTGTTGGCAAATACATAATATATGTGAAAGCAAAAGGCCGCGGCGGGCAAAACTCGGGCATTCTGACCAAAAGCCAAAAATGAAGGATTTTCTCTTTTGTGCAGGAAATGGAAAAAATCGGATTTGTGCATTGTGAACAAAGAAACGGCACATAATTATGCTATAATGCCCAATGTAAGGAGCAGATAGAGCATGGTGGCTCACCTCCTTACCGCAAGCCGTGCGCCCGGTTCCGCCCTGGACACCGGTGCTGAAGATGCGGCTGATTGCGTGGGATTATTTCGGAGGTCATTTATTATGGTGAAACAAGTCAAGGTTTCCAATTTTACCGAGGTCAAGGGAATCGTGTCTGCTGCCGCCAAGTGTTATAACGATGTCGGCGTGCATGACATGAAGGGCAGCATTGCCGATGCCAAGAGCATCCTGGGCATGATGAGCCTGGATTACAGCCATCCCGTCAAGATCGTCTGTGAGGATGAGCGCGACCTGAACAGCGTTGTCAACGCGATCAAGCAGTAAAATAGGAAGGACCGCCCCACGGTGTAAAAGCCGCGGGGCGGTTTTTGCTACCGCAAAAAGGCTTCCCCCGCGGGGGAAGCTGTCCGCGAAGCGGACTGATGAGGGCGGAGCTTTCGTGATTTCCCGTTTGTGGGCAACACCCGGCCACCCACCCCTCATCCGGCCCTGCGGGGCCACCTTCCCCCGCGGGGGAAGGCAAGGAGTGCATCACGCCGCTGCGTAAAATTTTCTGAAAATAGAAAGTTTGAAAACACGAGGAAACAAGAGCATTTGAGAGAATTTGAGAGCAAGCACAGTATAAATTAAAATTCTTTCCAAAACCCGTTGACTCTGCTGCCCTTTTCTGCTATAATCACACTTGCGCGAAAAAGCGTCCTGCGGGGCGCTGTTAAATACCGTTATAGACGGACGTGTTAATTTCTCAATGGAGGTTCCTACTATGAGCACGACTCTCGCTAAGCCCGCTGAAATGGCTGACCGCAAGTGGTATGTGATCGACGCCGCCGGCAAGCCCCTCGGCCGCGTTGCTGCCAAGGCTGCTGTCATCCTGCGCGGCAAGAACAAGACCACTTTCACCCCCAACGTTGACTGCGGTGACCACGTCATCATCATCAACTGCGATGAGGCTGTCCTGACCGGCAAGAAGCTGGAGAAGAAGTTCCATCGCACTCATTCCGGCTGGATCGGCGGCCTGAAGGAGACCCAGTACAAGACCCTGATGGCTGAGAACAGCGACAAGGCCATGACCTACGCTGTCAAGGGCATGATCCCCTCTAACACCATCGGCGCCAAGGCTATGACCCGCCTGCACTGCTACAAGGCTGCTGACCATGCTCATGCTGCTCAGAAGCCCGAAGCTGTTGAGATTTGAGTGAGGAGGCAATAGAAGATGTACGAAACCAAACCTTATTTCTACGGCACTGGCCGTCGTAAGCATTCCGTTGCCCGCGTTCGCGTTTACAACGGCACCGGCAAGATGACCATCAATGGCCGCGACATCAACGATTACTTTGGTCTGGAGACCCTGAAGCTGCTCGCCAACAGCCCGCTCGTTCTGACTGAGAACGAGGGCAAGTTCGACGTTGTCGTCAACGTCGTCGGCGGTGGCTGTGCAGGCCAGGCTGGCGCTATCCGCCACGGCCTGTCCCGCGCCCTGCTGCAGTTCAACCCCGAGCTGCGCTCCACCCTGAAGAAGGCTGGCTTCCTGACCCGCGATCCTCGTATGAAGGAACGTAAGAAGTACGGCTTGAAGGCTGCCCGCCGCGCTCCCCAGTTCAGCAAGCGCTGATTATCAGTACTACTTGCGAACTTTTCAGAACGCTTCACAACTTTTTTACACGACTGTGTGCGGAAAGTTGGAATCGTCTGAAGCCGTGGAAAGCAGCAAATCGCCTTGGAGCTTGCTGAAAAAGCAGCACACAATAAGCGAATATGCAGCAGACTTCCACAGCGCCATAAGTCTTATCGCAGGAGATGTTTTCCGCAAGGAGAATGTCTCCTGCTTTTTATTTGTAAAAAAGAAAGCCTTACACTGGACAAATCATGTTGATGCCATCAATGAGTGTCTGAATGTCCAAGTGGGTGTACACGCGCTCTGTCAGGCTCATAGCGCCGGAATGACCGGCAATCTTCTTTTGAATGGTAGGAGCAACCCCGGCATCGGCCATCATGGAAATGCAGGTATGGCGTGTGTCGTGGGGCGTGTGCTTCATGTCGTATTCTTCCATCAGCGGATCCCAATAGGTGTCGCAGTAGTTGAAGTAGTCAAGGTGCTGCCCCTCGGTAGTGCAGAGCAGATATTCGCAAGGAGAGCGCTCGAACCACGCTTCGTAGAATGGCAGCAGTTTGTCGGCAATCGGCACTTTGCGGACGCCGTTTTCGGTTTTGGCAGCAACTACATCAAAGTACTGTTCTTTCAGGTGGACATTCTCTTTCTTCAAATCGAGAAATTCCGAGATGCGGCAGGCATTGTAATTCAGCATCAAAATGATTTGGCAGTAGGGGTTGGCCTTGTGCGCCCAAAGTGTTGCCAACTCGTTCTTGCTAAATATATTACGGTCACGCTTGTTGGGGTTCTTGTTGCGGTAGCCTGTCAGGTCAACATACTGCGAATAATCTTTGTTGCAGATGTCGTTCTTCATGGCGTATTCGTACACTTGATTGAATAAGCCCTTTAACTTTTTGAGTGTGGGATAATTTTTGCCACAGGTGTCAACTACAAGCTGCAAATCACAGAGTTTGATCTCGCGGAAAGGCTTGTCATACAAGATACCACAGACCTTGTAGGAAGCCGTGTAGCCCTTTGCATTGGAGTCGGATATGATGGGATACTTATACTTTGACCAGCGCTCGTAGACCTCGGAAAAGGTGACTTTAGCAACATTAACATCATAGGGATTCTGATTGTATTCAGCCAGCATTTTCAGACCCTCGGCGCGGGTTTCGGCATAGCCGATAATCTGAAAATCCTGAATCTGCTTGCCTTTGGTCTCGTCTAAATGCCAGCCGATGGTTTTGCGTACCATGTAAGGTTTTCTGCGTTTTCCGGACATTTTGACTACGCTGCCGTAGCCATTGGGTAATCTCATGTTGTTATCAAACTTCCTTTCGCTCAGGCACATTCTATGATAAAGAGGAATGACCTCTTATCAACATTATTTCAGATTGTCCAACTGCTCCTTGGTCATGTTTTTTAATTCTGCCATGTCGTATTTGCTTAAATCGGCAGTGTACAAGGGCTTGTCGGTCAATGGGGTGTTGGCATATTGCGCAATTTTTTCGTTTGTGAAGCTGGTAAGGCGGCTGGGGTCATGCCAATAGTCCTCGCCCCAAGAACGCTCCGAGGAAAACTGTTCCAGCAAAAAGCAGAGCGTTTCGTTCAGAGTGGCATCCGGGTCTGTGGCGCGGAATTTCAGTGAAGCGGTAAAATTGCCGTCATCACAGCGCTCGTGGGTAATGTCAATGTCGAAGTGAAGTTCTTGCTTCTTGTTTAACTCATAAAGTACAGTAACCACATCGGCAAGGGTATTCAGCTTGATTTGCGGCTCGCTTACGCCCAGCAGATATGCGGGCGTTACGCCTAAAGCGTGTGCGATAGTGGTTACAGTATCCAGTAAAATCCGGCTTTCGCCGCTTTCGTAGCTTTGCACGGTGCGCAGACTTTTCCCTAAAAGCTGTGCAAGCTGGGTTTGTGTCAGATTCTTTTCTGAGCGGACAGCCTTGATTCGCTGCCCGATTTGTTCATTTGTAAGATTCATGGCTTCTCACCTCGCCTTAATACTACCATATACATGCGAAGAAATCAAGCATGTTTGAAAATTAATACGCAAATAATTTGCGTATACAATATTGACATATGCAATAATACTGCGTATAATGAAATTGCTGAAAGGCAATCACAAGCAGAGGGAGGTGTAAGAAATGGTTGAGAGGCAGACCTATACGGCAATGCCGGCTTTTACCGGCAGAAATGTGCCTGTAACGGAAATTGCAAAAGCTATGCACAAGGACGCGCAGTATGTAAGAGTTGGCTTACAGCAGGGCGCATTCAAGTTTGGCTATGCAATCAAACTGGACGGATCAAATGAGTATAACTATTACTGCCCTGACCGCAAGGTTTGGGAAGAAATCGGCTATTTCAATGCCGAGGGAAAAAGTTGAACAACAAAAAGAGCGTTTACCCGTGCAGGGGTAAACGCTCCCGATGAAAGACAGTACCAACAGCGGCTGCTGTGTGTAACTATCAGGCACCACTGATATTCTACCACAGCGGCCGCCATTTTTGAAGAAGAAAGTGGGGCTTATGCAAAGAAATCATGTAAAGCTGATCTTTATGGATACAATTCCGATAGAGGCAGTAAAATGGCTGCTGTATCCGTTTATCCCGCTGGGGAAAATCACAATTTTACAGGGCGACCCTGGCGAGGGAAAAACCACACTGGCGTTGCAAATCATCGCAGCGCTGACAACCGGCAAGCCTGTGTGGGAGGGAGCGCCGCCAATGGAGCCGGTCAATGTCATTTATCAGACGGCAGAGGACGGTCTATCCGATACCATCAAGCCGCGCCTTGTGGTAGCGGGCGCAGATTGTGCAAGGGTGATGGTAATTGACGATTTCGACAGGGCGCTGACACTGGACGATGACCGGCTGGAACAGGCAATAGAACAAACCGGCGCACGGTTGGTGGTGCTGGATCCGATTCAAGGATACATCGGTGCAAGCGTGGATATGCACCGCGCAAATGAAATCAGACCACTGATGTACAGAATTGCAAAGCTGGCTGAAAAGTATGGATGTGCCATTCTTCTGATTGGGCACATGAACAAGAACAGCGGCGAGAAATCCAGCTATCGCGGGTTAGGGTCTATTGATTTTCAGGCGGCTGCAAGGAGTGTGCTGGTAGTAGGGCGTATCAAAGATGACCCCACATTGCGTGTTGTCTGCCCGGCAAAAAGCTCACTGGCCCCGGAGGGCGGGGCTGTTGCCTTTCGTCTTGACCCAGAGCAGGGCTTTCAATGGGCAGGACCGTATGACATCAGTGTGGACGAACTGCTTTCCGGCAGCAGCCGAGGGCATAAGCTGCGCGAGGCGCAGAGCTTTCTGAAAGAAGTATTGGCGGACGGCCCGCTGCCGCAAACAGAGATTGAAGCAGCCGCACAACAGGCAGGGATACGCCCCAAGACCTTGCGCAATGCGCGATATGAATTAGGTGTGACCTCAACTAAAATCAGTAAACAGTGGCTATGGGCGCTGCCCGAAGCATAAAGGAAGAAGGCAAGATGCCCCTATCTTTAGGAACAGGGCATCTTGCCTTCTTGATGGGAAAATGCTTTTTTAGATGGCTGTGTACTGGGCCGCAAAAGGACGGCACAGTACGAGCAAGCACGGCATTGTGATATCGCAATATCAAAATGCCCTTGTTAGGGTGAATCCTAAGACCCTTTTACTGCAAATTGTTTGGCTGATGATAAGAGATTTGAAAAGAAAATGTATGCAGACTTCAGGTGGCACAGTATGAGCAAGCATGTCATTTTGCTGTCATGCCAGCAAAATGTCCTTGTTAGGGTGTACCCTAAGACTTCAATTATCAAAGAAAAATCACCTAAAAACTTTCACAGCGCAGCAACCTGCGGTTGATGTGCTGCTGAATTTATGATATAGTGATATTTAGAGAAAGTATACCCTAATACAAGAAGTTGAAACTTTTTGCCCACAACTTCCGATAATATTTGCTATCGGGAAGTTGCCGCAAAATCCGCATAAAGGAGGCTGTCTGTATGGATGTGATCTCAAAAAAGCAGATGTCGGAGGAGGATATTAAACTCCACTACATCACCCCTGCCATTACAGCACAGTGGAATATTCAGCACATCACAATGGAAACCAAAGTGACAGATGGTCGCATCAACCTTAAAGGCAACCTTGTCATTCGTGAAAAGCCGAAGCGTGCGGACTATGTGCTTTATGTGAGTGCCAATAATCCGATTGCCATTGTGGAAGCCAAAGACAACAATCATGCGGTTTCGTATGGCTTGCAGCAGGCCATGACGTATGCCCAAATGCTGGATGTACCGTTTGCATACAGTTCAAACGGTGACGGCTTTATGGAGCATGACTTCATGACCGGTAAAGAGCGCGAGTTTGACCTTGACGAATTCCCCACGGAGCAGGAGCTAATTCAGCGCTACAAGGCAGGCGCAAACGGCGGCGCAGGATTGACCCCCGAACAGGAGAAAATCATAGCACAGTCGTATTACAGCAGCCAGAACACCTACCCGCCCCGCTACTACCAGCGCATTGCCATCAACCGCACAGTGGATGCTATCGCAAGAGGGCAAAACCGTATTCTGTTGGTTATGGCCACCGGTACAGGCAAAACCTACACAGCGTTCCAAATCGTATACCGCCTGCTGAAAAGCGGTATGAAGAAGAAAATCCTGTACTTGGCTGACCGCAACAACCTTGTTGACCAGTCGATTCAGCAGGACTTCGCTCCACTGGAAAAAGTCATTCATAAGGTGAACTTTGCCAAAGATGACCCCGGCACCATTACCTCGTATCAGGTCTACTTCTCGCTGTATCAGCAGCTTGCGGGCAATAACGATGATCAGGAAGAAGATGGCGATAATGCACTTGCCAGATTGTCGCAGTTGTTCCGCCCGGATTTCTTCGACCTGATTATTGTGGATGAGTGTCACCGTGGTTCTGCGAAAAAGGAGAGTAACTGGCGCAAAATTCTGGAATACTTTTCTTCGGCAACGCAAATCGGCATGACTGCAACGCCCAAGGAAACGAAGTACATTTCCAATATTGATTATTTCGGTGAGCCGATTTATACATACAGCCTGAAAGAGGGGATCGAGGACGGCTTCCTCGCGCCGTTCAAGGTCATCAATATTATGACTGACATCGGTGAGGGCTGGCGTCCGCGTAAGGGGCAGCGCGACATTTACGGTAACGAAATCGAGGATAGAATCTACACCAACAGCGACTACGACTACAACATTATCATACAAGACCGCATTGAACAGGTTGCCGCTGAAATCACGCGCTATTTGAAAAGCACAGACCGCATGGCAAAGACTATCGTGTTCTGCGCAACAGAGGACGCAGCAGAGCGAATGCGCGTTGCACTGGTGAATCAGAACGCCGACATGGTAAAGCAGAATCCCGACTATGTGGTGCGCATCACTGGCAGCGACACCTACGGCAAAAGTAAGTTGGACTACTTTATTTCCGTTTCCGCGAAGTATCCTGTGATTGCGACCACATCGAAATTGCTCTCCACAGGCTCCGACTGCAAAATGACAAAGCTGATTGTTTTGGATGAAATGATCGGCTCTATGACGGAGTTCAAGCAAATCATTGGCCGTGGCACTCGTTTGAGGGAAAAAGAGGGCAAAACGCATTTCGTAGTTATGGACTTCCGCAATGTCAGCCGCCTGTTTGCTGACCCGGAATGGGATGGCCCTATCGAAATGAACGATGATTACGACCCCGACAAAGACACCCCGCAAACCCCGCCCAAGCCCGGTCCGGACAACCCTGACCCACCAACTGCCCTGAAAAATCCGAAACCCATTGTGGATAAAAACGGCTGTCGTGTAGAAGTAATTTACAAAACAGTCTCCGTCTATGACGCGAGCGGCAAACTGCTGAAGCAGGAAAGCATCATCGACTACACAAAAGAAAATATCCGTGGTGCCTACGCCTCACTGGATAACTTTATCCGTCAGTGGTCGGCAGAGGACAAAAAGGAAACGATCCGGGAACTTCTGCGCAATCAGGGCATCGACCTTGAAGCAATAAAGGCCGACCAAGGTATGTCCGATGTGGATGACTTTGACTTCATCTGCCATGTGGCCTTTGATAAAAAGCCCTTGACCCGCCGCGAACGTGCCGAAAATGTGAAGAAGAAAGACTTCCTCAACAAGTACAGCGGCGCGGCAAGAATGGTTTTGGAGGCCTTGCTGGACAAGTACATGAATACCGGCATCTACGAAATTGAAAAAACAGAAATACTGCGGCTTGACCCCTTTATGCAGATGGGCAAACCGCAGAAGATTGCCTCTTACTTTGGCGGCAAGGACGGCTACCTGAAAGCCGTCAAGGAACTGGAGCAGGCAATCTATGATGGAGGAGCAGCATAACAAATGGGAAATATGTCTAACTTTGTAAAGAGAGTGCGCGATATCATGCGCAACGACGCCGGTATCAACGGCGATGCGCAGCGCATTGAGCAAATCGCGTGGATGCTCTTCTTGAAAGTGTATGACGCAAAAGAGCAGGACTGGGAATTTTCGGATGATAACTATCACTCTATCATTCCGGAGCCCTGCCGTTGGCGCAAATGGGCGCATGATGAAAATGGACAGGGCATGACTGGCGATACGCTGTTGGATTTTGTCAATAATACGCTGTTTCCGACGCTGAAAAATCTACCAGTCGATGCGTCCACACCCATCAAAAAAGCCATTGTGCAGACGACTTTTGCAGATGCCAACAACTATATGAAAGACGGTGTGCTACTGCGACAGGTCATTGGCGTCATTGATGAACTCGACCTCACCGATTATGAGGAAAGCCACGCCTTTGGCGAAATTTACGAGACAATCCTAAAGGAACTGCAAAGCGCTGGCTCGGCTGGCGAATTTTACACGCCCCGTGCTGTAACAGATTTTATGGCGCAGATGATAGACCCGCAACTCGGTGAAACGATGGCGGACTTTGCCTGCGGCACAGGCGGATTCATCACAAGCTGGCTGAAAGAACTGAAGAAAAAGGTCAAAACCACCGAGGACGAGGAAAAGTATGCCAACTCCATTTACGGTATTGAGAAAAAGCAGTTCCCCTATATGCTTTGCATCACGAATATGTTGCTGCATGACTTGGACGTGCCGCAGGTGTTCCATGACAATACCCTGCTGCGTGACGTGCTGGACTATACCGAGGATGATCGGGTCGATGTGATTCTGATGAACCCGCCCTATGGAGGATCGGAAAAGGCGGAAGTAAAGAACCATTTTCCGTCTGACCTTGCCAGCAGTGAAACGGCAGACCTCTTTATGTCGGTCATTATGTACCGCCTGAAAGAAAATGGACGTGCTGCCGTGATTCTGCCGGACGGTTTCCTGTTCGGCACGGACAATGCAAAGGTTGCCATTAAGACAAAGCTGTTCTCGGAGTTTAATGTTCACACAATTATTCGTATGCCGGGCAGCGTGTTCTCTCCGTATACATCCATCACGACCAATATTTTGTTCTTTGACCGCACCGGCCCGACAGCGGAAACATGGTTTTACCGCTTGGATATGCCGGAGGGGTACAAGCATTTCAGCAAAACCAAACCCATGAAGCTGGAGCATTTTGCCCCGGCGGTTGCATGGTGGCATGACCGTGCGCCGATTCAGCAGGACGGCTTTGACAAGGCAAAAAAATATACGTTGCAGGAAATCAAAGACCGCAACTATAACATTGACCTTTGCGGCTACCCGCATGAGGAAGAAGAAATCCTCCCGCCGAAAGAATTGATTCAGCAGTATCAGGAAAAGCGAGCCAGCCTGAATGCTGATATTGATAGGATTCTTGCGCAGATTACGGAAATCCTCGGCATTGATTTGGACGCACAAGATTGATTTGAGGTTCCAATTTGGAACCTCAAAATAGGAGTACAAAACATGAGCGAGATACAGGCAAAAGCAGAAAAATCGCTGATTCCTGCGGTTATGAATGAAACCGACTTGCGAAGCCTCGTCTATGTGATTCGCGGTCAACAAGTCATGCTGGACAGTGATTTGGCGGCTTTGTATCAGGTGGAAACGAAAGTGTTCAATCAGGCGGTCAGCAGAAACATTGAGCGTTTCCCGGAAAACTTCCGCTTTCAACTGACAGCGGAAGAATACACATCTTTGAGGTCACAATTTGTGACCTCAAATGGGCGCGGTGGTCGTCGGTATCTGCCCTATGCCTTTACGGAGCAGGGGATTGCCATGCTGTCCGGCGTACTGCGCAGCGATGTCGCGGTGCAAATGTCGATTCGCATTATGAACACCTTTGTGGAGATGCGCCGCTTTATTGCCAACAATGCGCTGCTGTTTGAGCGTATCAGCAGTATTGAACTGAAACAGCTTGAATATCAAAAAAGCACGGACGAGCGCTTTGACAAAGTGTTCCAATGTATCGACAACCATGCCGAGTCGCAGCAGAAAATTTTCTTTGATGGGCAGATTTATGATGCGTTCAGTCTGCTGGTTTCGTTGATTCAAAAGGCAGAAAGAGAAATCGTTCTGATAGACGGTTATGTGGACGTCAATACGCTGAATTTGCTTGCCAAGAAGCAGCCCAATGTGCGCGTAAAATGTTATACCTATGCAAGTGCGCGGCTGACAAATCAGGACGTTGCCCAGTTTAATGCGCAGTATCCGACACTGGAAGTGACAAGAACGCAGGTGTTCCATGACCGCTTCTTGATTTTGGACGGAACGACAGCGTACCACATTGGAGCCTCGCTGAAAGATGCCGGTAAAAAGTGCTTTGGTATCACACTGCTGGAAGAACTGCAGCTGATAGCCGACCTTTTGAACCGACTGAAAAATGTGTAAGGAGAAGTTATGACCGGGCAGCAACTGAAAAATTCAATCTTGCAGATGGCGGTGCAGGGCAAGCTTGTTCCGCAAGACCCGAACGATGAACCGGCTTCCGTCCTGCTGGAACGCATCCGCGCAGAGAAAGAAAAACTCATCAAAGAGGGAAAAATCAAGAAAGAGAAGAACCCCTCTGTGATTTTCCGTGGAGCCGATAATTTGCCTTATGAGAAGATCGGCAAAAATGAACCTGTCTGCATTGCCGACGAAGTGCCGTTTGAGATTCCGGAGAGTTGGGAATGGGTGAGACTCGGAAATTATGCTGAAAAAGTTACAGATCAAGTAGCAAGTGGGAGCTTTGCTTCTCTACGAGAAAATGTTCCTTCGCTAAAGGAGCCAAACTATGCCATAATGGTTAAAACAGCAGACTTTTCTAATGGTTTTACTCGGAATCTGACTTATACAACCAAACAAGGCTATGAATTTTTAGCAAATTCCAATCTTTTTGGTGGCGAACTAATCTTAAGCAACATAGGATCTATTGGAAAATGCTTTATTGTTCCAAAACTAAATTGTAAGATGACACTTGCTCCAAACTCTATAATGATTAGATTGACAGATGAATTTTTGCGCGATTATCTTTATAACTTCATTCTTTCTCCGCAAGGGTTTGAAGAATTGAATGAAATAACATCTGGAACCGCGATGAAAAAATTTAATAAAACAGATTTGAAACGAATTTTGATTCCTGTTCCGCCGGTAAATGAGCAAAAAAGAATTGTCAACAAATTACAGGAGGTTAAGCATCTAACCGACAAATACAAAGAATTAGAAGATAATTCTACAAAATTAAATACAGATTTTCCGAATCAACTAAAGAAGTCCATTCTCCAATATGCCGTCCAAGGTGAGCTCGTTCCCCAAGATTCCGCCGATGAACCCGCATCCGTCCTTTTGGAGCGCATTCGAGCAGAAAAAGAACA
>ERZ773107.778-NODE-778-length-32799-cov-4.484852_pt1 | contig 32799 bp, 29 predicted proteins | sample MGYA00580571_ERZ773107 | MGnify/ENA primary metagenome ERZ773107 (study PRJEB29015, sample SAMEA2737843) | human gut metagenome | biome: human gut; feature: human-associated habitat; material: faeces | place: China | collected 2012 ... | reverse complement strand
TGTTGCAATTCTGCACAAGAATGTTACGGTTCAGCTTTTCCCATTTCAATACGGAGCAGGAGGGAAAAGAGCGTCCCAGGGAAGAAAATCCGCCTGTACAGATGGAGGAAACACTTTGGGGAGAACAAGAAGCGGAAGCGGCGGAAAATTTTTTTGTGGAAGCGGAGGAAGAAAAGGATGAGGGACGCTGGAAAAATATTGTGGAAGCAGTGATCTGCATCGGATTTCTGGGAGGTGTGCTGGCACTGCGGTGGACACAGGCCGAAACTGTTTGGTATCTGGTGCTGGGAGGAGCGGCGGCTGTTGTGGGAATTGTAAGTCTGGCATTGGAACTTGTCAGTCGATGGAAAAAGCGGCAGTCGGGAACAGAAACAGGAAGCTATGGGAAGGCCGCAGGAATCCGGAAACAAGGAGAAACAGGAGATGTATTTTCGGAATATCAGAATCGGAAGGGCCTAAAACAGAAAGATGGAACATGGAATCCGAAAAGCGATACAGAACAGCAGGGATGGAAAAGGGATTCCTCAGTCGAAAAAGAGAAAACATGGGAAAAGAATGAAGAACAGGAAAACAGAAAGATGCACAGCCTGATGGAATTGGAGGGGCATGAAGAGGATCTGTTTGGAAAAACGGAACTGCTGACCAGCCCGGAGGATGAGGGAAGGGCATATCTGATTCCGATAGATCCGATTGATCTTCCGCTGATTCCGATTGAACGCGGAAGCACATTGATTGGAAAACTGTCAGCGGCGGCAGATGTAATTCTGCCATACCGTACGGTAAGCCGCCTTCACGCAAAGCTGGTCAGTACAGAAGAGGGAGATTATCTGCTGGATCTGAATTCGCGGAACGGAACAACGGTGAATGGCGTTCCATTGATGGGCGAGACAAAAAAGAAGCTGGAGGATGGAGACGATATCTCATTTGCCGGGAAGAAATACCGGTATAAGGCGGGAGAGAAAAACAGAAATTAGAGAAAAATGACGCATTACACTTTTTCGATTTGGAGAAAGCGCTGGATGCGTTATTTTTAATATGGCAGAATGATCAAAGAAAAAAGTTATGCGAATGAAACAAAAATATTATAGAAAAGAAAATTATGCATAAAATTAAAAAAAGAAATAATGTAAAAAATAATGTCATAAAACGTCGAAAGCCGTCGTGAAGCGTCAATAATTGTCGAAAAACGTTTATCAAAAAAGAAAAAAATTTGACGATTTCTTGCATTTACAAGTGAATTAAATTATAATAAAAAAATAGCACAGATAAGGAAATGATGTAATGGAAGAACAAAGGAAAAACAGTTACGATCCGAACGAAGATATCGTGGACCGTATGTGGAAGAGATCAAAAAACAGCATCAATCTGGTCATCGTTGTATGCAATATTCTGGTATTCATTGCAGTCACACTGACCGGAGGGACAGAGAGCTCCAGACATATGATGGACTGCGGTGCGGCGTATGCGCCGCTGATTGAGAGCGGAGAATACTATCGCCTGTTTACGAGTATGTTTCTTCACTTTGGCATCCAGCATCTGATCAACAACATGCTGCTTCTTTTGTTCCTTGGGGATTACCTGGAACGCGCAGCTGGAAAGATCCGTTATCTGGTCATCTATCTGGGCGGCGGACTCGTCGGAAATCTGTGCTCGTATCTGCATGAACTGTCCCTGATGAAAACAGGGGAAGCACCGGCAGTTTCCGCCGGCGCTTCGGGAGCGATTTTTTCTGCAGTCGGAGCGATGCTTGTTCTTCTGGCATTTCGGAAAGGAAGGCTGGAGGATCTCACCTTCCGGCGGATGGCCGTCATGGCTGTCCTTTCGCTGCTGGTCGGATTCCAGTCTTCAAATGTGGACAACTTCGCACACATCGGCGGTTTTCTGGCAGGTGCAGTCCTGATGGCGGTTCTCTATCCGGGAATGGCAAGGATCAGGAAAAGGGGAAAACGACCGTAAAGGTGCTTCCTTCCCCGGGCACGGAAGAAACGGAAATCGTGCCGTCGTGTGCAGTTACAATTTCCTTGCAGATGGCAAGTCCAAGGCCGGTTCCGTTTTTCTTATGTGTGACAAAAAGGTCAAAGAGAGTCGGCAGATCCTCGGCGGGGATTCCGCAGCCAGTGTCCTGCACACGGATGGTCAGAAAGTCACCGTCGAAACAGAGAGAGATTTTGATCGTTCCGCCGGAAGGCATTGCTTCCGCCGCATTTCGGATCAGGTTCAGAAAAAGCTGACGAAATTGCGTGGTATCAAGGGCAAAGCGCGGAATGGCAGATTCCTTGACAAGTTCAATGGAAACCTGTTGTTTTTCGAGGAGAACGCCGGTATCGGCACAGAGATTCTGGAGCAGAAGATAAGGATTCACGTAAGCGCGTACCGCCCGATATGAATGATTATAGCAGGAGAGCTCATCGAGCAGGGAGTTCAGAAAAGCCATATTTTCCCAATGTCATTAACTTTAGCAAAGAGCAGAAATCGTAAGCATTTATAAAACTATGATTCCTGCTTTTTGTTTGTATATGGGCATACTTATCCCCTTCTCTTTGTACTCGTATTTTTTAGCTCAGTACGCTCTTTTATGGGTATTCGAATATTTTCCTGCTAATTGCCCTTTCGTTCTGGTATAATGCCGATCAGGACGAATGGGAACAAGATTTTTACTGATATCTTCATATATTTGCTGAAATAACATATTTTTCTTTTGACCATCCGTTTCAAGAAGTATATAAATCAGATCATTTTTTAAGATTCCAATACTAACAGTCTGATTGATCATCATTTTATGTTTTCTGTTCGCTTCTTTCTGATCCAGTTCACGCTCTGCATCTAATATGATATCTTCAACTAAATTGCTCAGATATATAGTGCTGTATATATCTTGTAATAACAGAATAGGTTTTGTTCCTGTAAAATTCTCTAACTGTAACCGACTCTTTAGCGTTTCATACGCAGTCTCTATCCCCCACCTCATATGATATAATTCTTTTATTTCTTCTGTATGAAATTCAGTTTGTGAAAGATTTGTAGCCAAAACTTCTAAACTTCCGTTTTCTAATAGGATTTTTACCATACGCAATGAAATTTCACCTAATTCTTTCATACGTTCTCCATCTGGCGTTCCCTCGTAATGTCTGATTCTTGACTTATCAAGTTTTATTTTAACTAGCTGATCCTTTTCTATTAAACTGTTTTGCTCTTTTTTGTAATCACTGCTTTTTAAACGTACGATAAATTTAATATCCTTATCCATCATATGTATAAACGCTGGCGTAGAAGGATAGCCTCTGTCCATGATAATAACATAGGGAATGCTGCCTATTGTTTCCGGTATTCGCTCCATCTGTTTTTCGGCCAGGCGCATTTCATTAAATTTCACCTTATTACAGTCACTTTCCAGTATCATACGATTCATTACATCATAAATACAGCCTAATCCTATTTGAGCTTGGGGCTTTGTGTTTTTCCGGCTTGCAGAACCATATAGTTTCAGTGTTTCAGCAGTGGTAGGAATATTAATATCTGAGCCGTCAGCGGCTAATATTAAATGATCTTTGTAAGTTGAAAAGGTGGAATCTGCATAAAAGTTACGGTTATGATATTTATATAATTCTAAAAAAGCATCTGGATTAAGTTTCATACGCTGTTTCAGATATCCTGGTTTTGAAATAGACACACCAGGATGAGCAAGTTTCATATAATTTCTCAGTTCCAATGCCAACGTCAACCCCTTTCTGTTTATCATCGTGAAAAGAAGATCCTGAAGAGGCATTTTTCGAATTCTGGTAAAATAATTTTTATTACCTGATCGGCAAAATGCCTTAAATTCATCAGAAGTCATTTTTTCTATATCCATGAATATACGTTTCTGAGAATGCTTCATGCATAATCACATCCTTTTTTGAGCAGGTTCATGGCTTCTTTTTACAATATAAGCATATCAAAAAAAGCAGAAGATATCTAATCCATTTCGGAATAAATATCTTCTGCTTTTAAGTTAATGACATTGATATTTTCCTGGATTTTCTGAAAATAGAGATCGTTGGAAAGCTCCGGATGCGCTAAAAGAAGAAGCTGATGAAAGCTGTGGATAACCGCAACAGGATTTCGAACCTCATGTGAAATCCGGGAAATCATAGCGTGACATTCTTCCGATAAGCCCTGTGAATTGGTTGTTGGTTCTTTTGACATAGCCGTATCCTCCTTATGATGCGTAGGTAATGATTTTTGATTAGGCAAAAGTTTAGCATTGAAAAGGGGGAGCGCGCAACAAAAAGCGTTCTGCATTATTTGACATTTTTCGACAAATAGTGAGAAAATAGAGTTGTTCGGAACCGTGCAGAACGGGATTCGGAACAACAGAAGAATTAAAAAAAGTAAAGGAGAAAAAGATCATGGATTGTATTTTTTGTAAATTAGCAAACGGAGAAATTCCAACCGCGACATTGTATGAGGACGATGAGTTCCGTGTCATTCTGGATCAGGGACCGGCAACGAAAGGACATGCGCTGATTCTTCCAAAACAGCATTTTGCAAACATTTATGAAATTCCGGATGAAACCGCAGCGAAAGCAATGATTCTCGGCAAAAAAATGGCGACGGCCATGACGAAAGCGCTTCATTCTGATGGTTTCAATCTGGTACAGAACAATGGTGAGGCAGCAGGACAGACGGTATTCCACTTCCATATGCATCTGATTCCAAGATATGAAGGTGACAATGCCGGTATTGCTGCATGGAAGCAGGGAACTCTCGAGGATGCGGTAAAAGAGCAGATCATTGAGAGCGTGACGGCAGAGCTGAAGGCCTGAGAAAAGGCTGGCAGCAGCCAGAAAAAGAATCAATGACAGACGAACAGGGGCGGAGAACAATGGACAAAAATAACTTTTCAGAAATATATAAAAAGTATGTAATGACAGCCTATTCAGCCGCAATGCAGGTGGTGCACAATGAAGCCGATGCGGATGATATCGCACAGGAAACGATGGTGAAACTGTACCTGAATATTGATGCGCTGGATGAAGACAGAGTAGAAGGCTGGGTCCGTGTCGCTGCAAAGAATCTGGGAATTGATTATCAAAGAAAAGCACAACGTTTTGACTGGAACGAACTGGATGAGGATCTTCGGGCGGAAGAGATGGAACTTCCGACGCTTGCAGAGGAAGAAAAGCAGGAGAGAAATCATTTTTTTCGGGAAGTGATGGATGCACTGAAAGATCATGATGAATCGGGTTATTATATTACGCGTGAAATCAAGGTGCATGAGCGTTCGGAAAAGGAAGTAGCATCCGAAATGGGTATCACCATAGGAAATCTGCGGGTGAAAATGACCCGGACGAAAAAATGGCTTTGCCAGCACTTTGCTGACAAAGCCAGAGAAAGGGGATTTCTGTAGTTACTATTTGCGTTCGCATTCCTGGATCAGGGAAAGGATGCGGCCGATGGAATCGGTGTGGCTGCTCTTCTTCATCGCATTGATGTAGGTCTGACGATTTTCGTAAACCTCACGGATTGCGGACTGAAGGGTCTGCGCATTCACGGATTCTTCTTCCAGAACTTTACTGTAACCCTGACGCTCAAAGGAACGCGCATTTAAAATCTGGTCTCCGCGGCTGGCATTGGCAGAAAGCGGAATCAGAATGTTTGGTTTTGCCAGAGCACTGATTTCGCAGATCGCATTTGCGCCGGCGCGGGAGATGATCAGATCTGCTGCAGCGAAGAGATCCGGGAGTTCATCTTTGATGTACTCGAACTGAACGTAACCTTCGGTACCATTTAAGGATGCATCCAGTTTATCTTTACCGCAGAGATGAATCACCTGGAAATCTTTCAGAAGTTCTGGTAAAATAGAACGGACCGCATGATTGACAGCGACGGAACCGAGGCTTCCTCCGATGACGAGAATAACCGGTTTTGCGGCATTGAATCCGCAGAACTTCAGGCCTTCCCGTGCATCGCCGGACAGCAGTTCCTGGCGGATTGGCGTTCCGGTCAGAACGGCTTTGTTTTCCGGGAGACATTTAACGGTTTCCGGGAAATTACAGCAGACCTTTGCAGCGGACGGAATACACAGCTTATTTGCCAGGCCAGGCGTCATATCCGATTCATGGATGAGCGCCGGGACTTTACATGCTTTGGCGGCAAGGACAACCGGTACCGAAACGAAGCCGCCTTTGGAGAAGACAACGTTTGGTTTCAGCTTTTTGAGCAGTTTTTTTGCTTCAAAGTAGCCTTTTACGACGCGGAATGGATCGGAAAAGTTTTTCGGATCGAAGTAGCGGCGCAGCTTTCCGGATGAAATTCCGTAATACGGAATGCCGAGATCTTCGATCAGCTTGCGCTCCATACCGTCGTAGGAACCGATATAAGAGATTTTATAACCTGCTTCCTTTAATTTTGGAATCAGGGCAATATTCGGGGTAACATGGCCGGCGGTACCTCCGCCTGTCAGAACAATATGCTTCATGAGAATTCCTCCCTGGAATTTGATAATATCATTTGGCTTTTATTATCCCCTCAAGAAGAAAAAAAGTCAAGAGCGGTTACAACATGGAAAATGCCGAGGAACGGAAGAAGATGAAAAAGATAGAAAAAGAAGAACAGCTGAAAAAGAAACTGGAGCAGACGATGGAAGAAAAAATGGCTGCGGATTCGAAAACGGTGGAAGGGGAATCGGCAGTTGTAAAGGCAGAGGAAGGAAACACAGCAACAGAACAGGAGGCTGCGCCTGCGCTTTCAGAGGAAGAACTGAACGCAATGTACGAGCGCTTCCAGAAGCGACTCCAGAAGGAAGGACTCGCGGACGCGGAAGGAAACCCGACAGAAAAAACACTGGAGATCCGTCGCCAGATCGTGGAGAGAAAGGCAGAACGCGAAAAGCAGGCGGAGAGACAGAAGAAGATTGCGAAGAGAGCGAAAACAACAAAACATTGGGTACGGACGGCAAAGGCGGCTGGTGTTGTGTTGGTTGTGGGAGCGTGCGTTTTTGGAGCAAGTATGACGAGCGAGGCGAATAGGATTCGATTGGTGGAGACGATTAGTGGGGTTCGGAATTCAGGTGATGTGATAAAAACAAATAATGGAGAAGAGAGAAAGTATACAGAAGAAGATTGGGATAAAGAAAAAAAACGAATAAGTGATACGCTACACATAGCAGTTCCAGAATTTTATTATATTCCGAAAGGAATGGAGTATGATAATATAATAATATTAGATGCTACACAAATAGCGATCATTAGATATCAATATAATGGTCAATATGTATATTTTCATTTAGCGGCAAATGAAAAAGATTTGTCACAGGGAAATTGGAAAGATCGGGAAAAGGTTCAAGTGGAAACACTTGATGATGTGGTTGAAGTTGAAATGGGAACCATTTCTGAAAATAATGAAGAAAATTTTTATGCATTATGGAAATATAAGGATGCATATTATCAATTAAGTGGTCAAATAGAAAAAAAAGAAATTTTAAAAATTTTAAATGAAATGCAGTATAATGCGTAATTGTTTAGAAAATTTAACGTATATAGTATGTAGATGAGGACGAGGGGAAAGAGGAAGTATGAAAAAGGTTATGAATCTAAAAAACTTACTTTTTTGTGCGTTGCTCGTTTTGACTATGGCATTGAATACAGTAAATGTGCAAGCTGGTGCATTGGACTATTTAGGCAATACAATTGATGGTTCTGAATTAAAAAATGAAACGGAATCAATTGGAAACTATTTAAGTGTAGCGAGAAGCACCTATTTGCATCAGGGATTTGTAAGAATTACTAATAATGGCAATGGATATGTTGGAATTGGAGCCGGTACAGAATGTAATGTTACTTGTGGTACTGTGAAACTAAATGTTTATTTGGAACGATCAAGTGGTTCAGAAAGTTTTTACAGTTACCAAAAGTGGGAGAATGTGGATTATAATACAGCATCTTTGTATTTCAATAAACAAGTAAAGGTAGAAAAAGGATATTATTATCGTTTAAGAGGATACCATTCATGTACCAAAAATGGTGTGCTTGAAAATGGTGGTAGTGTAACTGATGGAATTTACATTGGTTAGTCAAAGTAGAAAATAAATAAAAATCAAAATAAGTGATAATAAAACAAGTTATATAAGCACAAGGAGGCAGCGTAAACGAACGGACAAAATTTCTAACCCAATCCAGTTTACACGCCCTCATCCCCTTCCTCGGGGTCAGTCCCCTATAGAAACCTTATAACAATGAATATATTAAGACGAAAACGCAGATCTTTCAGGATTTCCAACGCGTCGAAATTCCTTTTTCCAACCACAACACAGATCTGAGTCATCATGTGTTACTATGTTCAGCGTGTGAGTGATCATACGGAACATCGGCTGGCCCCGATAAGTGAGGCATCGGTATTACTGCAGGAATACCGGTGCCTCTTTTCTATGCACTTCCGGCGGCCGATGCCCATAATTGAACAAAAATATTAAGATTGTTGTGCAATCTGCCTTAAAATTCCGTTGGAATCTGCCAGATATTATGCTATAATAATCAAAAAAGAGAGAATAAGCATAAAATACAAAAGGAATTTCAGATTATTTTCGCGGACAACGCGTCAAAGACCATGCTGGCATGAGAACTTGACGACTGCCGCGATAACGGGCCAAACGCATAACGCGTGATTTGACCCGCAGTGACAACATTTTGTCCCCGAACAAAACGGGAGAACAGGAGGCATCTTATGCGTCTTACATTTCTTGGAGCAACACATGAAGTGACGGGCAGTTGTTATTATCTGGAGGCTGCCGGGAAGAAGTTTTTAGTGGACTGCGGTATGGAGCAGGGACCGAATATTTATGAAAACAAGCCGATTCCGGTTCCGGCATCCCAGCTGGATTTCGTATTGATCACGCACGCGCACATCGATCACACCGGAAATCTGCCGCTGCTGTATGCACACGGCTTCCGCGGTCCAATCTATATGACCCCGGCGACGGTAGCGCTTTCGGACATCATGCTCCGCGATAGCGCACACATTCAGCTCGCCGAGGCTGAGTGGCGGAACCGCAAAAACCGCCGGGCGGGAAAAGAAGATTACGTCACGCCGTACACAATGGAGGATGCCCTCGGCGTGATCCGCTTACTGGAGGGCATTCCGTATCATCAGCGTGTGACACTATCGGACGGCATTCAGATCCGTTTCCTCGATGCCGGTCATCTGCTCGGCTCCGCATCCATTGAGCTGTGGCTGACAGAGGACGGTGTGACGAAAAAACTGCTCTTCTCCGGCGATATCGGAAATATCCATCAGCCGCTGATCAACGACCCGGAGTACCCAGAGAGCGCTGATTACGTGATTATGGAATCCACCTACGGTGACCGGAGCCACGGTCCGAAACCGGATTATGTACCGGAGCTGGCAAAAATCATTCAGGAAACGCTCGACCGCGGCGGCAACCTCGTGATCCCGTCGTTTGCTGTTGGAAGAACGCAGGAAATGCTGTACTTTATTCGTGAAATTAAGGCAGAGCATCTGGTTCACGGTCACGGCGAATTCCCGGTTTACGTGGACAGTCCGCTTGCCGTTGAGGCAACCAATATTTTCCGCGATCACCAGAAAGAGTGTTACGATTCCGATGCTGCAGCGCTCCTTGCACAGGGCATTAACCCGATTCTGTTTCCGGGCTTAAAGCTCTCGATCACATCCGATGAGTCGAAAGCCATCAACTTCAACGAAACCCCGAAGGTCATCATATCCGCGAGCGGCATGTGCGATGCAGGACGAATCAAGCATCACCTGAAACACAACCTCTGGCGGCAGGAGAGTACGGTTCTCTTCGTCGGCTATCAGGCCGTCGGTACACTGGGACGGGCGCTGATCGGAGGCGCGAAGGAGGTGAAACTGTTCCAGGAAGAGGTTCATGTGAACGCGCACATCATCCAGTTCCCGGGCATGAGCGGCCACGCAGATCAGGAAGGACTGCTCAAATGGGCGGGCAGTCTGCAGGCAAAACCGGATCGCGTTTTCGTAACGCACGGCGAAGATAAAGTGACGGAAATTTTTGCAGAAAAACTGTGGGACGAATTCCGCTACCCGGCGATGGCTCCGTTCTCCGGCACGGTATTTGATCTGAAAGAAAATGAATTCATCGAAAAAACCGTTGGCATTCCGATCCAGAAGGAAACAACGGCAAACGCAGGAACACTGCGCACGAGAAGCAGCGGAAATGCCGTCTTCGATCGTCTCGTTGCGGCTGGTCAGCGGCTGCTCACCGTCATTACAAGAAACAAAGGCGGTGCTAACAAAGACCTTTCGAAATTTGCCGATCAGATCAACAGTCTCTGCGACAAATGGGACAGATAAAGCAGTCCGGTGGCTGGAAGAAAGACTGTGCTATTAATATAGAAGAAAAACCGGAAGAAAGCAGGCGGCAGGGAAGCTGTGCTGCATCAGAAAAGAAAAAACAGAAGTGGATAAATTACAAACTCCCCGGGGTGAGCATTCCCCGGGGAGTTATTATAATAAAAAAGAGCAAGCGTAAAAAAAGTTATTTCTGGATAGCCTGTTCCAGTGCTTTTGCAAGCTGGTCTGGACATGATGTTCCGCGTCCGTTGCAGTCGATGCCTTTCATGCGGGAGATGGCTTCGTTTACGTCCATGCCCTCAACGAGTCTTGCAACACCCTGTGTGTTTCCGTTGCATCCGCCTACGAACTGTACGTTGTGTACTTTACCGTCTTCTACCTCAAACAGAATTTTTCTGGAACAGGTACCTTTTGTTGTATATTCCATCGATAAGATCCTCCTTTGTGAATAAAAAATTAGAACATTATCGTGAACTTCAGCCACGATAATTCTTCGGTTCCTGCTATTATACCATAGATTACGAAAACAGCAAAGAAAAAAGATACCACAGATCCAAAATTTATTGTATACTGTAACAGGAATTACAAAGAAACCAGAAGAAAAAGAAAATGGACTCCCGGAGTTTTCCGTTCTTACTTTAGCGGCTGACCGCTGACAAAAATGATTTCATAAAAGCAAGAACAGAAAGAATCGGGGAGTACATGTAAAGTTATTGGAGGATATCATAAACATGAAGTTAATCGGAATCATCGGTGCAATGGAAGTTGAAGTTGCAAGCTTAAAGGAAATGATGACGGATGTTACAATCCGCACGAAGGCATCCATGGAGTTCAACCACGGTTACCTGAACGGAAAAGAAGTGGTTGTTGTGCGCAGCGGAATCGGCAAAGTAAACGCCGGTATCTGCACCCAGATTCTTGTAGATGATTACGGCGTGGACTGTGTCATCAACACCGGAATTGCAGGCTCCCTGCGGAATGAAATTAACATCGGCGATATCGTGATCTCGACCGATGCTGTTCAGCACGACATGGATGTGCGCATCTTCGGATACCCGCTCGGCGAGATTCCGCAGATGGGTGTTTTGAGCTTCCCGGCAGACGAGCACCTCGCAGAGGTGGCAGAGGAAGTCTGCAAGGAAGTCAATCCGGAAATCCAGGTATTCCGCGGACGCGTGGTCAGCGGTGACCAGTTTATTTCCAGCAAAGAAGTGAAAAACCGTCTGATCGAGGAATTCAACGGTTCCTGCGCCGAGATGGAGGGCGCTGCGATTGCGCAGGGCGCTTATCTGAACAAGATTCCATACGTCGTACTCCGCGCCATCTCCGACAAAGCAGACGACAGCGCAACAATGGACTACCCGACCTTTGAGAGCGAGGCAGCCCGCCACTGTGTCAACCTGCTGCAGGAAATGGTAAAACGCCTGTAATCTAAAAAAAGCAAGAAGAAAAAATCGACAAACGGGCAGGCGAAAACCAGCGAAACCACGCGAACCGGCACGAAAGCAGTCCCCTGAAGGAACGAAAAATAAAAATTCACGCGAAAAAGCACAGAATCACAAAGAATTTGACGAACGTTTTTTGTTTCCAAATTTTTCCGGCGGTGCTATACTGTGGCACATCGGAGGAGGAGACGTCCTTCTGTCCGATATGCCAGCGGAAGAATCCTGTGCGCGCAAATTCTGCCGCGGCATCCGCCGATGCACCGCAACGGAAGCACCGGCATATGATCATGACAGGCAAATTCAAAAATCATCAGGGGGAATAAGAATGCTGGAGTTTTGTGTGAAACAAAATGTGTTCTTATACGCAATGATAGCAGCAGGAATCGCCGGTGTGTGGTGCCTGTTCTGGAATAACCGTTTCTACACCCGGGCCATCCGCGATCTCGGAAGGCTGAAGGAACCAAAGTCGAAATGGACCAGGTCGGTGCTGGAAACGTGTCAGAGAAAAGCGCATCCCTTTTCGAATGCCGGGGCGTTTATGCGCAGCCAGATTGCACAGGGCAGGTCAGCGGGAATGGCAGTCCCGACGCTTCTGCGCGGAAGCCAGAATATGATCCTCACGGTTCTGGCGCTGTCGATTCTTTCGCTGTGGGCGATCTACCGATACCGTTATGGAGAGGCGGAGCTGATGCGCTACCTCGGAACGGGCACCGCGCTCGCCGGAGGCCTTGTCTTTTTCCGGCTCTGTCTGGATTTCGGCGGAAAAGAGGAAATTCTGCTGAACGGCTGGACAGACTATCTGGAAAATGAGTTTGCAGCGACGAAACAGAGTGCGGTGCTGGAAACCGTACAGCAGACCGAACGGCAGCCGGTGCAGGCGGAAACCATGGCACAGGCAGGAACCGGAGCGGTGAAAGCAAAACCGCAGACTGCGGGAAGCGAGTCCGCCAAAGAGCGGAATGAACTGTTCGCAGACCCGGAAAAAGAAGCGAGGATTTCGAAAGTCAGGGAGGGCATCCGCCAGACCGCCGCGGCCGAGAGCAGGTTTGCCGGAATGCTGACGCCCGAGGAAGAGAAGCTGATGAGGGAAATTATCAGCGAATACGTGTAAATACCAGGGGATCAGGCCGGGGAGCATGGCATATCGACATGACCATATTTCCGAATCGGCAGTCCGCAGGTATCTAAGATAAAAATATTTCAGGCAGTGCTGTCTTTCAAAACAGACAGGCGGCACTGCTTTCCCGGATAAAGCAGAATCATCATCTGCAAAAGGAGGAACCAACATGAGACTTGTAATTCTTGAGGCAGAGTCACTGGGAAAGGACATGGATCTGTCCGGCTTTTCCCGTTTTGGAGAAGTGACAGTATATGAAAAAACAACGGAGGAGGAATGCCCGGAGCGTGTGCGGGAGGCGGATATTGTCATCTGCAACAAGGTGCGCATGTGCAGCCGCACCCTGTCCGGCGCGGAGAACCTGAAACTGATCTGCGTCACCGCAACCGGCATCAACAACATCGATCTCGATTATGTGAAGCGCCACAACATCGCCGTGACGAACGTCGCCGGCTATTCCACCGTCAGCGTGGCCCAGCACACCTTTGCGATGTACTTCTATCTGGCAGAAAAACTCCGTTATTACGATGATTACGTAAAAAACGGCAGCTACGCCGCCAGCAGTCTTTTCACCTGCATGGACAGACCGTTCACCGAGCTGGAGGGCAAGACGTGGGGCATCATCGGCCTTGGCGCGATCGGCAGAAAAGTGGCTTCGATTGCACAGGCATTCGGCTGCCGTGTGATCTATTACTCCACCTCCGGTGCACACGACGATCCGGACTACGAGCGGGTCGATCTCTATCGTCTGCTGAAGGATTCTGATGTGGTTTCCATCCACGCCCCGTTAAATGAGGCGACCGAGAACCTGATGAATATCGAAACGTTTGCCAACATGAAGCGGAACGCAATTCTGATCAACGTCGGCCGCGGCTCGATCGTGAATGAGCGTGACCTCTGCTGTGCCCTGCGCGAGGGCCTGATCGCCGGAGCAGCGCTCGATGTACTTTCCAGCGAGCCGATCCGCAGTGACAGTCCGTTGCTGAAAATGGCGGACGATGACCGCCTGTACATTACGCCGCACATCGCCTGGGCATCGAAGGAAGCCCGCACGCGCCTGATCGGACTGGTGCAGAAAAATATTGCTTCGTACCTGGAAGGCGGCATGGAAAACCGCGTGGTATAAAAGGGGTACAAAGCCAGGGACAAAATACATAAAAAGAGCCGGACATCCGACGGAACCGCAGAGGGGACTGTAAGAACAGCCACTCCCAAGTTCCGCCGGATGCCCGGCTTTTGCATTTGCTTTATTACTGCAAAAACGAGAGAACATTATTCCTCTGTAATCTGAATTTCCAGATAATCAAACTCCAGCGATTCAATAAAATTATCCTGTGTGAACCGCGTTTTCGATCTCCGTTTAAACTCCGAAATATTCGTATCGAGCCAGATCGGCTTCGCCAGATTCCAGGCATCGCAGATTTCATCGAGCGCACGGAAGACCTTGTGCGTTCTGGTATCCTCATCGTCGATGCAGACGGTAAGATCCTGAAGAATATGATTGTTTTCCACTAATTTTCCCCACATCTGAAACATATTAAAAATCCTCCTGAAAAGTACAAAGTGAACAGTGCATTTGGAATGACCGTGTTAATTGCTGGTAACGGTATGCAGTTCTTTAAAATCCTTCGGCGAGATCCCGTACTCTTTTTTAAACGCGCGGTAAAAACTCGAATAGTCGTGAAATCCGAACAGCAGATACACCTTTGTGACCGGTACATCGCCGAGCAGCGCTTCACGGCACCTTGCCAGCCGCTTTTTGGAAATGTACTGGTGGATCGACATGCCGATTTCATCCTTGAAAACGTGTGCAATGTGATATTTGCTCACAAAAAGTTCCGCCGCCAGCCGTTCGAGCGACAGATCCTCGGACAGGTGCTCATCAATATAGAAACAGAGCTGTTCATACAGCGAGAGCTGTGCTTTCCGGGTGAGCGGGTGATTCTGCTCATACACCGTTCGGTTGATCTGCATCAGCAGGTCGCTGACGTAGAGAAAAATCTGCGTCTCTTTTCCAAAATGATCGGACCGCATTTCTTCGATCAGGCGGATGGTGCGGTACTGGATCGTGTTGAACTCGACGGAATCGAGCGGGAACAGATATTTCTGATTTTCGGCAGCGTATTCCATCAGGTAAACGTAGTCGGCGGAACGAGCGCGGAGCTGTTCTGCAAAAGCGGCGCTGACCCAGAACACGAAGCGGCGGTACGGCACAGACAGGTCGTGCATCACCAGATGATGCGGCACGCCGGGCGGAATCAGAAGAAGATCGCCGGGCGTCGGTGTGTAGAGCACTCCGTCGATTTCCAGTGAGATCGCCCCTTCGAGAAAGAGATAGAACTCATAATGCGTATGCGTATGTTCTTTTACGCCGGGCACATCGTCGGTGCTGTAATAGTATAACTCAAACGTATCCGAAATCATGTACTGCCGGGTGGCAAATTTCGTCTGCAGTTTTTCTTTCATAATAAAAGCATCCTTGCAAAAAAATGATATTTTTGAACCATAACAACAATTCCCAGCATATCACAAAACAGCAAGTTTTACAATGTATTCGGCAATCCGCACAATAGAAAAAAATAACCTGTCCGGTTATGATACAAGGGAATAAAATAAAAACAGAATGCAGAATAATTTTCAGATAAAGATCAAAACGGAGGAACAGCTATCATGAATCAGATTCTCGAACAGCTTGGAACATACGGCATTGTGCCGGTTGTCGTTTTACAGGATGCAGCAAAAGCAGAGCCGCTTGCCGAAGCTCTCTGCAAGGGCGGACTTGCCTGCGCCGAGGTGACCTTCCGCACCGATGCGGCAGAAGAATCCATCCGCATTATGAGCGAAAAATTCCCGGAGATGCTGGTGGGAGCCGGAACTGTGCTCACAATCGAGCAGGCGGACTGCGCCGTGAAAGCCGGAGCAAAATTTATCGTCAGCCCGGGCCTCAACCCGGAGGTAGTAAAATGGTGCCAGGCACACGAAGTACCAGTGATCCCGGGCATCGTGACCCCGACTGAGATGGAGCAGGCGATCGGTCTTGGGCTCACCATGGTGAAATTCTTCCCGGCAGAACCGGCAGGCGGACTGAAATACATCCGTGCCATCGCAGCACCGTACACCATGATGAAATTCATGCCGACCGGCGGCATCAACCCGCAGAATGTAAGAGAATACCTGGCATACGACCGCATCGCAGCATGCGGCGGAAGCTGGATGGTAAAAAATATGATGATTGAAAACAACGAATTCGACCGCATTGAAGAGCTGGTGAAAGAGGCGGTTGAGATCGTAAAGGAAAGCCGGACGTGACGACATCCTTCCCGCAGCCGCTGGGCACCGACCGTTGACCTCGAGCGTGATCCGAGATGGGGAAGAAACGAGGAGGGCTACGGCGAGGACCCTGTGCCGACCGGAAAAATGGCCGGCGCTTACATCGAGGGAATGCAGGGCGACGATCCAAAATATCTGCGCTGTGCATCAACCCTGAAACACTTCTATGGAAACAACACCGAGGTCGGCCGCGGCTGGAAGAACTCTTCGATTGACCCGCGGAATAAATATGAGCTGTATCTCGAGCCGTTCCGCAGATGTATTGAGGAGAGCGGTGCAGAGGGCATCATGACGGCGTACAACAGAATCAACGGCACCGTCGGCGGAATGGTCCGGGAAAACATGGAAATCTCGGAATCCGTCATCATGAAACAGGCGGACCAGAAGATGTATGAAAATAAAAAAAGTTCACGGTGAATCGCCGCAATGGACTGTCCCCGCGGGTCTTTTCGTGGTACAATGAAACATAACCGATAAAAAGAAAAACGAGGGCAGAACATGAACGAATTATATGAAATGATTGAAAAGAAAATTAAAGAATCCGGCTATCCGCGGCCGATTTCGGGAAGCGATGTTTACGATGACATCTGCGACCAGATCGAGGGAAAAGAGAACGGTTCCTATGTGGTATTATCGAAATTTGATGATGATGTGATTTTCGAGTACCACATCACGGTGATGGATGATGAATTCAACCTCGGCGTGCTGACGATGCGCACCCCGGAGGGCGTGTTTGAGACAGATTTTGACCAGTAAAAGAGAAAAGAAAGAGGTTGTTACTTATGCCGAATGTTGAAAAAATCACAAAACAGACGGAAAATCCGTTCGTAAATCTTTACCTGGTGGAAGGAACAAACAAAGTAAACCATCACTTCCGCTATTATGTGGCTTCCCGCGCAAAATCCATCGAGCAGATGAAGATCAAAACAAGAAAAAATACGCCGGACGGCGTGCTGATGTACAGTCTGTACGGGGAAAAGCGCGACAAAATTGTCCTGGTGCGCCAGTACCGCGTTTCCATTGATGACTACATTTACGAATTCCCGGCAGGCCTGGTGGAACCGGGCGAGGAGTTCCATGAGGCTGCCGTGCGCGAGATGCATGAGGAGACCGGTCTTACGTTTCACCCGTTGAAAGTAGATCCCTGCTACGAGAAACCGTTCTTCACCACAATCGGCCTGACCGATGAAGCATGCTCTGCCGTTTACGGCTGGTGCGAGGGCGAGATCAGCCGCAAATACCTCGAAGAGAGCGAAGTGATCGAAGTTGTCCTTGCTGACCGCGAGGAGGCAAAGAGAATCTTAAAGGAAGAAAATGTAGCAATTATGTGTTCTTATCATCTGATGCATTTTATTCATGATGAGGAGCCGTTTGCATTCCTGAAATAAGTGGAGGGGAGCCAGAAAAACACAACCCCTGGAAGTTCTTAGCACGAACTGCCAGGGGTTGTGTTTTTCTGACTCCCATTTACGTTGTGGGGGACGGGATGGTGAGGACTCAGGTGTAGTATTGGGCCTGGGTTTCGTAAAGATTGGCGTAGATGCCGTGGTTTGCGAGGAGGGTGTCGTGGGTTCCGTCTTCGGCGATGCGGCCGTGGTCGAGGACGATGATGCGGTCGCAGAATTTGCAGCTGCTCATGCGGTGGGAGATGTAGACAGCGGTTTTGCCGGCGGTCATCTGGCTGAACTGTTCGTAGATTTCAGCCTCAGCGATCGGGTCGAGGGCTGCGGTCGGCTCGTCGAGGATGACGAACGGGGCATCCTTGTAGAGGGCGCGGGCGATGGCGGTGCGCTGGGCCTCGCCGCCGGAAAGGTCGACACCGGAGCCGTTGTTGTTGTAAAGGCGGGTGCGGACGCCCTGCGGGAGTTGCTGTACACGGTCGGTGAGACCGACTTTTGCAAGAGAGGATTGCAAAGCAGCTTCATCAATCTCGGTTCCGGCGGCGATGTTTTCGTCGAGCGGGAGGGAAAACAGGTGGAAATCCTGGAAAACGACGGAGAATGCCTGCGTGTACTCTTTGTAGCTATATTTGCGGATGTCAATGCCATTCAGGGTGATGTAACCTGAAGTTGGCTCATACAGGCGGCAGAGCAGCTTGATGAGTGTTGTCTTTCCGGCTCCGTTACGGCCAACGAGGGCGGTTTTTCCGCCGACGGCAAAGGACAGTGTCACATGTTCGAGTACCGGAATATTCGTACCGGGATAAGAGAATGAGACATCGTGGAACGCAAATTCGTACTGGCCGTCGTCGCGTTTCTCAATCGGCAGTGTACCGTCGTAGGCCATAGACGGCTGCGCAATGAAATCCTCATAGGTCGAGAGATAGGAATTGATATAGTCGAACTCCGATCCGGTTGCGAGAAATGTCTGAAGATCACTCATGGCGCGTGTCACGGAACCGGCATACAGAAGAACATCCCCAATGGGGAGAACGCCGTACAGAGCCCTGGCGCCGATCACAAGGTACGCAGCGAAATTGGAAAGGAGCGAAAGCAGCGCGTTTTTTCCGTCTGTGATGGCGGAGAAGCGGGCGAAGTCGAGGTACATCGGCAGAAAGTGTTCCATGGCTTTTCCAAACTGTACGTCGAGAAAATGATCGAGATGACCGATGCGGATATCGTCCGCGCGCCGTTCTTCAAGCATCACATTAACGAGATAATTGGCAACCGAGTTGGAATGGTCGTTGCCCTGGTTCAGCTCTATCTTTTTCTGCGTACTCCTGCGGTTGATGCGGGAGGAAAGTGCAAGCTGCACACCACAGAGCAGGAGCAGTGCAAGCATCGAAAACGACGAGGTGAAAAAGTTATTCCTGCTGCTGTCGGACAGAAGAAACAGACGGAGCAGGAAAAACAGGGCATAGAGAACCGAGAGCAGGGAAGTGATCAGCGTATGAATGACAATGAGCTGGTCACCCACATTTCCCGATCCCATGGAGGAGACGTTGGTGCGCCGGATGGCATCCATCGTCTCTGTTTTTTCGAATTTCTCAAACTCCAGCTCCAGCGCCTTTGCGGTGATTTTCTGTTCCGTGCGTGCAAGACAGAGCTCCTTCTGGCCGTTGAGATACTGGCGGCAGATTTTTTCAAACAATCCCAGCCCATACTGCGTAAGCAGAAAGACGACAACAGTATACAGACAGGCGCGGTACGACTTTGCAAGCAGTAAATTCAAAATTCGCGCCGAGAAAAACAAGGAGAGATACGGCAGCGTTGCAGCTGCAAAAGCGCTTCCGAGAAGCCAGAACAGCACGCGGTGATTGCCCTGGCTCACCATAGTTAAAAAGCGGCAGATGGCATGAAACCGTTCTTTCATTTTCATCAGATATCTTCCTCCGTTTCCTGATAATACTGGCTCTGCACCTCAAACATATGCGCATACGATCCGCCAAGGGCAATCAGCTCATCGTGGGTTCCGCATTCTTTGATCTTTCCGTTTTCGAGAAACAGGATCGTATCGCAGAAGCGTGTCGATGCAAGACGGTGCGAGATGAAAAGCGCAGTCTTATTTTTCAGCAGTGTGCTGTAGGTTTCGTACATTTTATTTTCCGAGATTGCATCGAGCGCAGCCGTCGGCTCATCGAGCAGGAGCAGATGGCAATTTTTATAGAGTGCCCGCGCCATCATCAGTTTTTGCATTCCCCCGCCGGAAAGCGTAATGCCGTCGTCCGCCATATCCTTGCCAAGATAGGTTTCTTCTTTCTGCGGCAGACTTGCAATTTTTTCCCAGAGTCCGGCGCGGATGAGTGCTTCTCGGCAACGGTTACGATCGGTCTCTTCCAGTGGGGAGCAGCTCACATTTTCTGCAATCGAAAACGAGAGTGCAAACGGGTCCTGAAAGACCGCCGCGATTGCTTTGTAATACTGTGCCGGATTCAGACTGCCAAGGGGAATGCCGTTGATGGTGATATTCCCTTCCGTTGGCTGATATAGCCCGCAGATCAGCTTGACAATGGTGGATTTTCCGGCGCCGTTGATGCCGACAAGTGCCGTATGCTCGCCCGCATGGAGTGTAAAACTGACATCATCGAGGATCCTTTTATCGCCGCCCGGATGGGAAAACGAGACGTGGGAAAAGCAGATTTCCAGCGGTTTTTCTTCCGCAAGTTCCGGCCGGAACGGCAGCGTGTGGCCTGCAGGGAACGGGAGATCGAAGAATTCCCGCAGCCAGCGGATCTGCTCGAGACAGAGCACGGATTTGGAGAGCGCGGCGGTGATCTCGTTAAAATATGAAGAAAAACCGGAGACGGCACCGAGCGCAAGCACAAAGCCGGATACGGTCATCGTGCCGTGGGATAGACGGTAAATCAGAAAGCCATAGCAGATTCCGTCGCGCAGAAGCTGTAGTGTAAGTGTCAGCAGATCATTTGCAAAGTAGGCGCTGCGGATGCGGAACAGAATTTTCTGATACCGCTTGTTGAGCTGGCGATAAACACCATCGAGCCATCCGTTCAGCTGATACAGACGGATATCCTTTCCGGCGGATGTGTTGTACGACTGTTTCTGGAAATAGCGCTGCGATACTTCAATTTCAGACAGATCGTCTCTGCGGCGGACTTCGTAAGAAGCCGCGCGGCGGTAGCTGAGAAACTGCAGAACCGAGAGCACAAGCAGCAGAAGAATGATAGCCGGATGGACGGTTCCGATCAGTCCTGCGTAGAGAATCAGCCCAAGAAACGAAGAATAAATTGTGACATCGTATCGGAACATGCCTTCCACGCCGACCCAGTTGCTGCAGGTGGCTCCGACGGCTTTTTCGGCGAGCTGCAGCGTTTTTGGTTCTGTCAGAACCGCATAATCTATCTGCATGAAATGACAGAGAAGGCGGCGCGTAAAAAAGCCGGTCCGGAATTCGGTATACTGCCAGGCGTTCCGCGATTGCAGAAAGGTGTGGCTGACAAAAACAACGGCATAGCAAAGAAAGAGAACGAGCGTTCCAAGTGCAAATCCGGAAAAGCCGCTGCTCTGTTCCAGAAACAGGAGAATCCCGGCAGGAAGCAGAATCCCGAAAAAGCCGGTGAGCACCTGTGAGACGATTTCGAGTGCCTGAAAGAGAAACGGCTTTTTGCTGTAATGCCACAGCTCCCGATGAATATAAATGTAGTTAGACCATAATGAATACATAAAGACCTCCTCTGTCACATGTCTTTCGTGAACTGTAGTTATCCTACCATATTCATGCAAAACACGGGGGAAAAGTACGTAAATGGAACAAAAAAGAACGCGAACAGCAAAAAAAAGTGTTCACGTTCTGCAAAATTTTTCTGTAGAATCATCGGACAAAATCAAAAAATTCTGGAAAGAGCTTTTTACAGCGGCAGCATAATCTCCGTCACGAAAACGCCGGGCTCGTTCTGCCGGTTGATATATCCTTCGTACTTTTCCACAACAAGATTGATCCGTTTCAGCCCATGCCCGTGATTTCCGCGCTTCGTGGTGATATACTCGCTGTCCAGCTTCCGCACAGTATCCTTTGTTGCATTCGTAACGGAAATATACAGCTGGTTTTTCAGCACACCAATATAAAGCCGGATATAGGGATCCGCAAGGCCCTCGCATGCTTCCACCGCATTGTCAATCAGATTTCCGATCAGCGCGCAGAGATCAATATCACTCACCGTAAGATTGGCCGGGCAGGCTGCCTTGTAATCCACGCGGATGCCGTTCTTTTCGGCGAGTGAAATTTTGGAATTTAAAATCGCATCGAGATTCACATTCCCCGAGTCGCAGAGCTGGTTGACCTGATCGAGATCATTTTCGAGCAGCCCGAGATATTCCTGCAGCTTATCATACTGTCCCATCTCAACATATGCCTTCATTGACTGCAGATGATTGTGGTAATCATGGCGCCAGCCGCGCATTGTCAGATAGATATTCTGCACTTCCTCGACCTGGCGGGCGAGAAGCTGGTTCTGGTATTCGATATTTTTGCGTTCCAGATAATGGGATAAAAATGGAATGTGCGCCATGAAACATCACCTCGGTTCGTTCGGAATTGGAAATTAAAAAATGCAAAACCTTTAAAACGCATTCGGCCGGTAAAACTGCAGGAACGCATGGTTGAGTGATGCATAGCATCCGCGGCTGACCGGAATTTTTGTTCCGTCCGACAAGAGACATTCCGTCCGCGTGATCCGCTCCACATGAGCGAGATTCACAAGATAACTCCGGTGTGCGGCCGCAAAACATTCCCCCGTCTCACCAGAAGCCTGCCATGCGGCAGAAAGTTCTTCGCGGAACTCCGACAGATTTTTCTTAAAAGTTTCCATTCCGGCGGCTGTATGCAGCGTCAGATAATGATTATCGGATTCCACAAAAAGCAGGTCGGAGAGAAACAGCTTCTGCGTCTCCCCGCCAAGTGAAAGCAGCAGATGCGGCTTTTCCTGTCCGCGCATCGCCTGCAGCTCCTCGAGCAGCGGAAACAGTGTATCCTCTGTCACCGGCTTTAAGAGATACCGGAACGCCTGCACCTCATATCCTTCGAAAACATATTCTTTATGATTCGTCAGAAAGAGAATCGGCACCTCACTGTCCGTTTCACGGATTTTCCGCGCCAGCGCCATGCCGTCCATTCCGCCGAGATCAATATCGAGAAAGATGAGATCAAACGGATACGAGCCGGGATACTGGAACAGAAAAGCGGCGGAGTCTGAAAAGGCTTCCACGGTCAGAGGAAGCCTTTTTCGCTCCGCAAAGGTGCGGAGCAGCAGTTCCATCCGGGAACGCTGCGCCGGTTCATCTTCGCAGTAAGCAATTCTCATGTTATTCACCCAAACATTTTTTGAAGAAGTTATCGTAAACGGTAATCATTTCCTCGGTCCAGAATGCGGCACCGCCGTGGTCTGCGCCGCGAAGAAGATACAGCTGTACATCTTTTCCGGCATCCTTTAATGCGTGGTAGAGATCGACACTCTGCTGGCAGAACACCATCGTGTCCTTGGTGCCGTGTGCGATCAGCATCGGCGGGAAATCCTCGTTCACGTATGTTTTGGCGCAGGCTGCCTTAGCCTCCTCAAGATGCTCGGTAATGTCATAGCCCATCAGCATGCCCTCCGGGCTGTCTGGTTTCTGATGGTTCAGCGTTATCGGATAGCCGTACGGCAGTGTCACATCAACAGCTCCGTACAGATCGATAATACCGCATACCTCGCAGCTTTCCTCATTGATCGGATCGTCAAGTTTTCCGCTCTTTGCGGTCATGCCGGCAACGGAAGAAACCTGTCCGCCGGAAGAATCTCCCATCAGGAACATCTGCGATGGATTCAGCTTGTATTCCTCCGCATGCGCACGCAGAAAACGTACCGCATTTTTTGCGTCGATGATCTGCGCTGGGAAATGTGCGATTCCGCTGTGACGGTATTCGACGATTGCAACAACGTAGCCGCGCTGCGCCAGACGGGCGATCATGCCGACCTTCTGGTAGACATACTGTTTCATCCAGGCGGATCCCTGAATAAATGTGATGCACGGCCAAGTGCGCTCCGGGTGCGCCATCTGGAATGGTGTGAAAATTTCCAGATGAAGATTGTGCGCCTCGTCGTAGACAACTTCATGCGCATAGCGGATCTCAATTTCCTCTCCGGTCACCGGAATTTCCACGGCGCCGTCTACCGCGTCTGTGTAGTCCGGCATTGTCTCATACGTGTAGTTTGATGGTTCAATGATCATGTGTAAAAACCTCCTTTTTCAAAAACCCATTTTTCGGTCCGAAACAGCAATCCACAGGATTTACGATTTCTTCGACTCCTCATATGATTTTAACTCGGAAAGCGCCTCACCTGCAAGTGGATACAGTGCAATAATGTTGAAAATTGTCATCAGCCCGATGCCGACATCACCAAGATCCCACACAAAAGTGTATGCGGCAATACCGCCGATAAACAGCATTACAAGTGCAAGAACCTTGTAAGCGGTCTGGAAACACCACTTGTCACCGAACAGGTAGGCAACGTTGCTTCTGGCATAGAACAAAATGCCGAGGAACGTGGAAAAGCTGAACAAAAACAGCGTAAGTGCAATGAAAATCACACCGAATTTTCCCAGATGATACTGCATGGCGGTCTGCAAGAGATCCATGCCGGAAAGGCCATTAATCAGATCCTTTGGTGCAAGCAGCATAATCATTGCGGTGCAGCTGCAGATGACGATTGTGTCAACAAAAACGCCGAGCGCCTGTACAAGGCCTGCTTTGGCCGGGCGGTCACATTCTGCGGCGGCAGCGGCGCATGGAGCGGAGCCGGAACCGGCTTCATTCGAAAACAGACCACGCTTTACACCGTTCATCAGAACAGCACCAAAACCGCCGGCTGCCATCTGACGAAGTCCGAAGGCTTCCTCAAAAATGCGTGCAAACACAGAAGGAATCTGACGGAGGTTGACTGCGATGATAAACAGTGTGATAAAGAAATAGCAGACTGCCATGACAGGAACTATAAAATCCAGCACCTTTACGGTTGCATTTTTCCGCAGTACGATGATTGCAGAAAGAATCACCAGCATGATACTGGTGTAAAGCGGCGGAATGGAAAATGCATTTTTAAAAGAAGAAGCCACGGAGTTGCTGATTACCTGACTGATACCGCACCAGCAGATCAGACCGGCAATGGCAAACAGAACAGCCGGCAGAACGTATCGTTTTTTCTTCTTGAGGTGGTCTTCAACCAGATCGTGAATGTAGTAGGCAGGACCGCCGCGGTAGCCGCCGTACAGAGGATCTTCTTCTTTGTGAAGCTGTGCGAGCGTAGCTTCGATAAACGCGGTAGACGAGCCGATGATAGCCGTCACCCACATCCAGAACACAGCACCTGCGCCTCCGGCGGAGACTGCAGCGACAACGCCGACCAGATTTCCCATACCGACACGCGTTGCGGTGGAAACGATCAGTGTCTGAAAAGAAGAAAGGCTGCTTTTTTCATTTTTCTTTTCCGACAGGGCACGGATCATGTCCGGGAACAGACGGATAGGAAGAAAACGTGTCCGGATCGTAAAATAGATGCCGGTTGGGATCAGCAGAAGAATCAAAAGGGAGATTCCGAGACTGCCGCCGCCCGGGAGCGGAATCGTAAAAAGATCGCCCCAGAGAAAGTTGTAGACTGTGGTGATGAGATTGACAATCATGTTTTCAAAAACCCTCATTTCAAAATATTTGCGGCACTGTGAAACGTCAAAGCATAAAAGCACCGTTACCTGCTATTATATCGGTTTCTGTTTGGAATGTAAAGAAGGGAAGAGAAAAGATAAGAGGCAAATATCAGCTTTTTCCGAAACCAGAAAAAGTTGATATCTGCCTCTTAAAAATTTTTCAGTCGTATCAAAAGATCAGCCTGCGAGATGCAGCATCTCGATCAGGAACAGCCAGCTCAGGCCATAGAATGTAACGACAGCGACAAGGTCGTTGACCGTCGTGATGAGCGGACCGGAAGCAACCGCCGGATCGATGTGGATCTTTTTGAAGAACAGCGGAATGCAGGTGCCGACGGCACTGGAAATCAGCATTGCCAGCAGCAGTGCGATGCCGATGCAGGCGGAAACGGAAAATGCGAACATCATGGTCTTTCCCTTGAATAAGAAGATGAAAAGTCCGATGACAGCAAAGGACAGAACACCAAGCAGAAGACCATTGCAGAAACCGATGCGCATTTCCTTGAAAACAAGCTGTAATTTCTGTTTTCCGGTCAGGGACTCATCCATCAGGACACGGATGGTAACAGCCAGGGACTGGGTACCAACGTTTCCGGCCATGTCAAGGATCAGGGACTGGAAGGTCATGATGATCGGAAGGGTTGTGACAACCTGTTCGAAAATACCGACTACAGAAGAAACCAGCATGCCAAGACCGAGCAGGATGATCAGCCATGGAAGACGTTTTTTCATACTGTCTTTTAACGGCTCTTTTAAATCCTCCTCTGCGGTCAGACCTGCGAACATCGCGTAGTCCTCACCCATCTCATCATCAACCAGGTCGATGATGTTTGATGATGTGATGACACCGAGTAGGCGGTTGTCATTGTCGAGGACCGGAATAGAATCCTCGGAATAATCCTTCAGTTCTTCGATACACTCGTTGATCGGCTCCTCTGCATATACGTACGGGTAAGAAGTTACGGTCAGATCCTCGAGCGTCTCGTCGCGTCTTGCGATGATCAGGTTTTTCAGATCGATCGCTCCGTAAAATTTCTGCTGCGCATTGACAACAAAGATGGTAGAGATGTTGTCGTTCTTTGCGGCCTGATCGATCAGGCTGCTCATCGCCTGTTTGACATTCAGATCCTCGCGGATGATGATGCAGTTTGTCGTCATGCGGCTACCGATTTCATCTTCATCGAAGGAGGCGATCATCTCAATATCGTGGCGTACTTCCGGATCGAGCAGTTCGATCAGAAGTTTTTTCTTTGCTTTGTCGAGTTTCTGCAGAACCTCGGCCAGTGCATCGGTCTCCATTTTGGAGAGGATGGAAGCGGCTTTTTTGACATCCATCTCTTCGAGGTACTCGGCTACGTTGTCGGATTCAGCATACTCAAAAATATCGGACAGCATGTCCGTGTCCAGAATGCGGTACAGTTTGCATCGCTCCGGAACCGTTAAAAGCGGCAGAACATCTGCCAGGTCATTTTCGTGGTAATCTTCCAGGCGGCTGCCCATGACAGCCGGAGAAGAGTTACTGCGGATTGTATCCAGGATCTCCTGGGTATAATCCTGTACTCGTTTTTCCATTTTTTCGTTATCCTCCATTCTTTTTTTTGACAGCAGAAAAAAACATGCGTGCTGTCGGTGCGAAAAAGCATGTTGGAACCCTCACAGGGCAGTAAAAGCACACGAAAAAAGAACCAGAGAATTACGTTTCAAAACTGGTTTGGATCATGTGTCTTACTTCGGGTTTTCATAGGATAAGAAGGGAAAATATTTAAGATTAAAGCAGGACAGAAGGATGGCCGTCATCCTGCATATTTTCCGGTTCCCGTCCTATGCTGGTACTTCGCCCATGAGAATCACAACTATCCATTCTGTTCACCTGCCTTTTTTTAGAAATTTTTTGATCAAACAGCCGTTTTTGCCGGTCTGTTTCGCTTGAAATACGGGATTCAAAAATCATCCCTCAAGTATTCTAACTGCTTTCCAGAAAAAAATCAATTCCTATTTTGGTAAAATTTTCGCAACATTCTTATCTCGTTTCTGTTTCTCCTCGTAAAGCATTGCATCCGCATGCGCGAGCATCTCCGGAAGTGTGGAATCCATGTCTTTCGGAAGCAGATAAAAGCCGGTGGAAACGGTAATATTATATGCTTTTTCGTTCGTTCTATTAAAAATGTCGAATGCGGAGTGCAGCGTCCGGTACAGATCCCTGGACATTGTTTCGTCGGAACACGGAACAAGATATGCGAATTCATCGCCGCCGATGCGTCCGCAGACACCGCGTTTGCCGATGGAATCCTGCAGAAACTGTCCGACAAGGCGGATGGAGAAGTCCCTTTCTTCATGCCAGTATCGGTCGTTGATGATCTTTAAATTATTGAGATCCGCATAGACGGCAAGCAGGATGTGCTAAGAAAATAATTGCAATTGTCTAAAAAATGTTTGAGCTCTGAATTCACAGACAAAACTTTATAGAAACTTAAGATTTTCCTTTGCGGACCTAAAGATTCCTTTGGTACAGTAAGGATGAAAACAAAAGACATCTGGCAACTTGAGGGAATTTGCGGTACAATCATCTTTGAATCATGTGGGAGGTCCGGCGCGGAAAAAAAGTGCCGGAAAAGAAAAAATGAAAGGTGGAGAAAGAAGAAATGTACAACATTTTAGTATGTGATGATGATAGAGAGATTGTAGACGCCATTGAGATTTATCTGACCCAGGAGGGCTATCATGTGCTGAAAGCATATGACGGCATGCAGGCCATCCAGATGCTCGAGAGGGAGGAGATTCAGCTGCTGATTATCGACGTCATGATGCCGAAACTGGACGGCATCCGTGCGACGCTGAAAATCAGGGAAAAGAGCAGTATTCCGATCATTATTCTGTCCGCAAAATCAGAGGATGTGGACAAAATTCTGGGACTGAACATCGGCGCGGATGATTACGTGACGAAGCCGTTCAATCCGCTCGAGCTGGTGGCGAGGGTGAAATCTCAGCTGCGGCGCTACACGAAACTTGGAAATCTTCCGGCGGACGACGGAGAAAATGTGTATCAGGTCGGGGGTCTTCTCGTCAACGACGATTTAAAAGAAGTCAGCGTCGAGGGCGAACCAGTCAAACTGACCCCGATCGAATACAACATTCTCCTGCTGCTGGTAAAAAATCCAGGCAAGGTATTTTCGATTGAACAGATCTACGAGAGCATCTGGAACGAGGAGGCGATCGGTGCGGACAACACCGTTGCGGTCCACATCCGTCACATCCGTGAGAAAATCGAAATCAACCCGAAGGAGCCGCGCTATCTGAAAGTTGTATGGGGAATTGGGTATAAGATTGAGAAACAATAATAAGGAGTGAATAATTGTGAAAGAACGAAAACTCTACAGCCTGACGGGGAAGCTGATCGTTTTTCTTCTGCTGATCGTTTTTGCCGCCAGTGCGCTGTTCGGGGGCATTCAGACACTGATGCTTTCCAGCGTCGGCCTGACGCCGAATGCGGCAGCAAAAAAGTATGCGTTTGAAGAAACCACCGCATGCGGCACACTGGTGCAGCGGCAGCTTCATAACGTCATGAGCTACTATAATGATATGAGTAAATTCGGCACAAACGGTCGATACGACGGAACAAAAGAGATTGATTACCGTGCCTTTGCAACCGATGGAGAGGGAAGCGGCGGGATAAGTACAACGTACACCATTGACCAGCTTGTCAAGATGTACGATGACGGCAGCAGCGCAGACCTCAATGAGGTGGCAGCGTATACTGCGGACAATTATGCGACGAACGATGCCGGAATTGACAAAGAAGCCTATCTTGCATACGAAGATGGAACTGACGTGAGCCAGGAAACAGAAGAGACGGATGTAGCCGCACGCACCGAAGAAGTGAGCGCGGCAGATGCAGAGACGTTTGACAGCTTTTCCCCGGACGGCGAGGTCTACTTTCCTTCCGATAATGCAGTGAAAAGCCTGAAAGAGAAAAAAATTGATCCTGCTGATGTTTCCTCCCAGTTTTTGTATCTATACGATCAGGGAATGAGCCTGGAAACGCAGAAAACGAAAGCGGGAACGTACCTCTATGAGTACGCGGCGGCAAATCTGAAAAAGGTATCCATCCGCGATCTGTATATGACACTTTCCGGGGTCACGGAAGAAGTTGCTGCTTTTAAAAACCAGGAGAGCGGCATCAGCGTCGATGCGGACGATGCCAATCTCTGGTACTGTCTGGAGGATAAAGAAGGAAATATCTATACGAATGTGGATTCCTGGAAAAATGGTTACACAACAGCCATTGCGCAGAAATCGCCCTATCCGTTCGCCTTTGCTGTTGACCGGACCGGCGGTGCCGACAAAGTCCGTTCTTATGCAACAAGAAAAAACAGCCCGGCCGTGGAAGCAGCGAGAAGCTATCTACTGAACAATCAGATTGCAGATAATTATCAGAAGATCTTTGTTGCACTGGATCCGGATCTGGCAGCAAGCGACTATTTCTCCCAGTACAGTGAGATCTACAGCCAGTGGCTTCCGAAAATGCAGCTCCTTCTTCTGATGATTGCAGTTGGCGGAATCGGAACGCTGGTCTGCCTGGTCCTGTTCACACTGCAGGCAGGAAGAAATGGAAAAAACAAAGAAATCCGCCTTTACTTTTTCGATCAGTGGTACACGGAAATCGCAGCTGCAGCCGCCATCCTGATTGTGATGGGAGCAGTTGGAATCGTTGCTGTCTGCATCGAACTTTCCTACGGCGGCGTTCATTATATCCAGAATTTTGACGGAAACTACATCTACAGCGGATCCTATGGAAATGAAGCAGATACATGGCGAAGCCTGGTGGCCGCATCGGGCATCCTCGCCGGATTTCTGATCACACTGATTCCGTACTGCTCACTGGTGCGCCGGATCAAAGCACGCAACGTCTGGAAACAGTCGTTTTTGTACTGCGTCGGCCACCGGATCGTGTCTGCCGGAAGAACCTTCTATGAAGGCAGACAGGAGTCGGAGCGAACGATCCTTATGTTCTGCGTTTTCTGCGGCGTGCAGATCATTCTCTGCTGCGGCTTCGGAATGTTCGGCGTATTCCTTACCCTGGTGATGGATGCCGCAGTGCTGCTTCTTCTGCTGCGCGAGGCATCCGGAAGAAAACAGATTGAACATGGCTTAAAAGAGATTGCTGCGGGCGATCTGGATTACAAGATTGACCTGACGGAGCTGCAGGGGGAAGACAACCTTCAGCTTGCCGGAATTGTCAATTCGCTCGGAGAGGGAATGAAAGCGGCAGTGCAGGAGCAGATGAAGAGCGAGCGCTTAAAAGCGGATCTGATCACCAACGTATCCCACGATATCAAGACACCGCTTACTTCTATTATTAATTATGTCGATCTGCTGAAACGGGAAAATATTGAAAACGAGAAAGCGAAAGATTATATCCGCGTACTCGACGAAAAATCACAGCGCCTGAAACAGCTGACGGAGGACCTTGTCGAGGCATCGAAGATCAGCTCCGGAAATATTAAACTGGAATTCATGAACCTGAACCTGAATGAACTGGTACAGCAGGTGAACGGAGAATTTGCGGAGCGGTTCGAAGGCCGCAATCTCGACCTGATCTGTATTCTCCAGCCGGAACCGCTTCTGATCCGTGCGGACAGCCGCCGCATCTGGCGCGTGCTTGAGAACCTGTACGTAAATGTCTGCAAATATGCCATGCCGGGAACACGGGTTTATGTGGATGCCATCAAAAAAGACGGAAAGATTCAGCTCTCGATTAAGAACATTTCCGAGAACCCGCTGAACTTCCAGGCAGATGAACTGACGGAGCGTTTTATCCGCGGCGATGTCAGCCGGAGCACCGAGGGCAGCGGCCTGGGTCTTTCAATCGCAAAGAACCTAACGGTATTGCAGCATGGAAGCTTCAACATTTATCTGGACGGCGACCTGTTCAAGGTTACGATTACGTTTGATGAAGCTGTAAAGGAGAAAAAACCGATGCCTCCGATGATCGTACCGGAAGCGGTACAGGAGGAAGCACAGCAGGATGCCTGAGAAGTGTTGAAAAATAAAAGAGAATAGAAAACGACAACTCCCCGCCGGGAAACACGCAGCAGATGCGGTTCCCGGCGGGGAGTTGTTTATGAAATGCAGTTTATTTATTCGTTTGTTTCGTCTGTTTCTGTCTGTTCAGCCGGGCTTGCAGATTCCTCTTCCGAAGCAGTTTCTGCAGCATCGGTAGTTTCAGCCGGAGCAGCGTCATCGGAACGTTCAGTCAGCGGGCTTGGTCTGTCCATTGCTTCGAGTGCCCGTAAGGATTCTTCTTCCGGTGTCAGAACCTCGTTTTCTTCCTCAGGCATATAGAATGGGAAGATTTTGTTTACGAAGAACCAGGAGCATCCAAGCGCTACCGTGGAAAAGCCCAGAAGGAACATCAGAAGAATCAGATAGCTGACAATCTTTGTCGTGGAGAATACATAGATCAGCAGCGGACAGAGATTGACGAGCAGGATCATGATGGTCCACGGCAGGTGGCGGATTGCCATCAGGATGGAGTTCTTGATCGTGTTTTTTACAGTATTGTCAAAGCGGCTCAGTACCGGAAATACATAGGAAAGTACCATGGCCTCGAAAAAGATCAGTACCAGGAAAACAAAACGCAGGTAGGTGATGGTACCCGGCATTCTCATGACCAGCAGAAGATCAAGAATCAGAACAATCAGAACCGCCAGCAGGATGAGCCAGATGGCAGTTGCCTGCCTGAAGTTTTCGCGGAAGGATTTCCAGTAGGTACGGAAGATATACGTCTCCTCATTTTTGATCATCTTCAGCGTGACGTAGTACATTGCTGTGAAATTGGCGCCGATTGTCACAATCGGGATACACATAATAAGGAAAATAATGTTCAGCATCATCAGGTCGAAGACACGGCCCATAATCTGCGAGAACTTACTGTCCAGGCTGAAAAAACTCATAATTTGTTCCTCTTTTCTGTTGAATTAAGTGTGCCGCCGATTAACGTTCCGGCTGGCAGACATCATAGAAAAGTATAGCGAATTTTTCAGAAAAATGCAATGAAGAGAATATAAACTTTTCGTTTCGTCATTTTGTATAAGAGTGAACATTTTGTTTGTGCAAAGTGGACAGAAGAGAACGGCTCGAGAAAATCCGAAAGCAGAATTGCCAATCTGCCGGAGGAAAGTTTGTGTAATTGTGGCATGGTCGAATGCGGGTAGAAAAGGTATACTAGTCCCATAAGCAAGAGAGATGCAAATGCAAAACTCATAATAAAACGCATGATGTTTATTTAGGGAGGATTCAAAAATGGCAAGTTTATCTTTACAGCACATTACAAAAAGATATCCGAACGGTTTTGAAGCAGTAAAAGACTTCAACCTGGAAATCGCTGACAAAGAGTTTATCATCTTCGTAGGACCATCTGGATGTGGTAAATCTACAACACTTC
>ERZ773107.770-NODE-770-length-33027-cov-47.473735_pt1 | contig 33027 bp, 23 predicted proteins | sample MGYA00580571_ERZ773107 | MGnify/ENA primary metagenome ERZ773107 (study PRJEB29015, sample SAMEA2737843) | human gut metagenome | biome: human gut; feature: human-associated habitat; material: faeces | place: China | collected 2012 ... | reverse complement strand
AATTCTGGTCGCCAAGATCAAACAAAAACAAAAGGAATACGCCCAAAGACGCTCTAACCTCGATTATATTAATGAAAGCGACGCAATAATCAAGGACGAAAACGGATTCGAGCGGTGCGAGATCTTAGAAGAGTTTGCTGATCTCAGTGAAGCGGAAAGACTCTGTATATCACTTCACTGTATAGCAGGCTACAAAGGCAGGGAGATAATGGAGATAACAGGTATTAAAGATACGACAGTCCGTTCCCATATATCCAGAGGTAAAGCAAAAATACGCAGTAAGCTGTTTGGAAAGGAGGTGACATGATGAGAAATTTAAGAAAACGCAGAAAGCTTATCAGACAAATGGAACAGGCAAACAAAATTCCTGATAAGCTCATGCCCCAGGAAATAAAAGATATGCTGGACGTGGCAGGCTTCAGACCCGTTATCGAAAATACTCCAAATAGTGCAGAGATAAAAATAAACAGCGGCAGAAGCAACGCCCTGAGATGTCTGGCTGTGGTGGCGGCTTTCGTCCTTGTGGTAGGCGGATTTGCTGTGCTTAGGTTCAGCAATACCCAGTTCGTCAAAAAATACCCCAATTCCGCTTCTTCACAGTCCGCTGACGCCTCAGGTCTTGACGGCCTCCGTGGAACGACCTATAAGGGTCTTTACAACTATATAAATAGCAACAGCAAAAACATAGAGGACTTTATAGTTGACAATAGCTATATATTCAAAAATATCGACACTTTGACTGTTGATGACGATGACTATGTGGCTTTGTATAAGCAGGCACTTAGAGATCACCAGCTCACCCCTAACCCCGCTGATATACAGCTCACTCGCTCAGGCGTGGATATCACCCCCACAACCAGCATAGATGAGCTGGAAACAAACATAACCTACGGAAATGCCCATTTCATTACTGACAATGGCGGTATCGACGTTTATATTACCCAAAACGGAAATATCACAAAGTCAGAACAGGATATCTTTGCGGAAACCTTCCTTAAAAAAGGTCTTGTCGACATTGCCGAATACGAACAGTACGGCTGTAAGTTCGCTCCAAGCGTTGTTGCAATGTATTTGGATAATAACGAGCTTTACGCTTTCTTCGACTTTATCTTACCCGTGAAGTCAGGAAAGAAAAACCTCGATATCGAATACTGCGGAATGTGCGGGTTTGACGTGAGCGACCCTGAGAATATCAAGCTCATAAGCGAGTTTGAACAACCCGGCGTGCTGGAGGGCATAAGAAAAGTTGACGGAAAGTTTTTCATCGTGTCACGCTACACCCGAGCAGCTTCACTGCTATTAGATGACCAAAAGCCCGAGGATATCGCACCCGTGCGATACATCAATGGTGAAAAACAGCTTTTTGAAGAAAGTGAAATGTATATCACAGCCAGAGATAATACACCGTCCATGATCCTGCTTTCGTCCTTTGACAGAAAAAATCAAGGCTCATACATGGCTTCAAAGCTTATCGCCTGCGGTGAAAGCAGCATCTTAATGGGAACAGACAACATTTATATTTTAAGAGCATATGGCTTTGAAAAAACAGACGATGATTACAGCACAGTGCCAACAAGAGCGCTTATTACAAGAATAAACTACGGTGGCGGCGGCATGGAGCTTAACAAAACCCAGACCGTCACAGGCGCAGACGCCGAGCATATAAGCCACGCCATATCAGGAGATGAGTATAACGGCAAATTGTCGCTGTTCTCAAACGACTCTGCAAACATTTACGATATCAGCACACACAATATCTATTATAGCGGCATTAATATCTGCACCCTGTGGCTTTTTGACAATGACCTTGGCGGCCCTGTGAAAAAGACCCTCACATACGAGGACACTGATTTCGAGAGTGCAAGATATAACACGTTCTATCATTCTATGCTGTATGTTTACAGAGATTATTCTTCCGCTTACAGCAATGATGACACTTATCAGGCAGCGAACAATATCCAGCTTGATGAAGTATATGATTTCTCAGACCCTAACAAGATAACTCAGGTGACCCCTGATGATAAAATGATAGCAGTGTCAACGGCAAACAACTTCTTCCATTACAGCCTGACGAACTATAATGACGACATTGCAGTGCGCACCGACAGCACGTCATTTGACTCTTTCAGCGTAAAGATACTCGACAAGAGCAAAACAGAAAAGCAAGAAACGCTTTTATACGGCTCAAGCGGCAAGGGCATAGCGAATGCTAACGGCACAGTGGATCAGGTGCAGGTTTATGACACAGAGGTAGTAAAGAAATTCAACTTCTTCAAGACTATACAGGAATACAAATATCACGAGAAAGAAATGGGAACAACAGTTGACGGAAAGGATATGACCCAAAGATCCGCAAGCACTGTTTTCTCAAATTCAATAATAACAGACAACGAAAACGGATATATAGCCATACCATTATATGACGTTACCACAGTAGGCAAGACCACTAACGGCTACGATCTGGACTGTACCTATTATAATAAAACTATAGAAAAAATACTGGTAATGAAATATGACATAGAAACAAAAACTTTCAGCGAGTATGGAACTATAAAGCTTGACGAATATACAGATTATCTTGACGATTATTTCGATCATGCTAGTGAAGACGAGATCACGGCTATGGTCAACGACAATGACCAGAGAGATCGTTACCGCAGTGCATTCGTTCAGGACGGATATATTTATATCTTCTCCGACAGACAGATACGCTCATACAGCTATGCCGATCTCTCAAAACCCACTGACAGTGTAGACATAGTTAAATAGCATTACACCAAATTTTCCCTTTAGCACCCGACGGATAAATTTCTGTCGGGTGTTTTTTTGCTAAAACGTTTTCGTTATTGCACACAAATAAATTCACCGCAAATTGTATAGTATGTACAATAAATGTTCACAGTAATATAACCAATTGAAATTCTGTTTGTGCTAAAATAATATGGTTTTAGGAATAAATATCAGACATAAACAGGAGAAAGAATTATGAAAGACCTAACGAAAGGAAATATCACAAAGCTTATTTTGATGTTCGCCCTGCCCCTTCTGCTTGGCAACGTTTTTCAGCTTTTTTATAATCTTGCCGACACCCGTATAGTAGGACAGACCCTGGGCAAAAACGCCATAGCCGCCCTTGGCGCAACTTCATCAGTGAACACCGTCATAATAGGCTTTCTGAACGGTCTTACAAACGGCTTTGCCCTTGTGACAGCACGCTTTTTCGGTGCAAAAGAGTTTGACCGCCTGAAAAAGTCCGTTGCCCACGCCCTTACCCTCGGTATTGCAACGGCAATAGCCCTCACCGCCCTCAGCCTTGCCTTTATCGACCCACTGCTGAAAGCGTTGAACACGCCTGACAACATCTTTAAGCAGGCAAAAACCTACATAGTCATAATCCTTGCAGGAATGATAATATCAATGTTCTATAACATCTGCGCAGGTATCCTCCGTGCAGTCGGCGACACTGTTTCGCCACTTATCTTCCTTATAATATCAACTATCGCTAATATCGGGCTTGACCTTCTCTTTATCCTAGGCTTTAAAATGGGCGTTGAGGGTGCAGCCTATGCCACCCTTATCGCACAGGGTATCTCAGTTGTGCTTTGTATAATATACATCATTAAAAAACACAAATTTCTTATCCCATCAAAAAGCGACTTCCGCTTTAACTTCAAGCTCGCAGGAGATATGTATGCAACAGGCGTTTCAATGGGACTTATGATATCACTTGTGGGTATCGGCACTGTTATAATGCAGGGCGCAATAAATATATTCGGCACTGACATAATAGTCGCCCACACCACCGCAAGAAAAATATCTGAGATCTTTATGCTCCCTATATCAGTTTTCGGTGCGGCTTCAGCAACCTTTTCAAGCCAGAACTACGGTGCAGGCAGGATAGACAGAGTAAAAGAGGGCGTGAAAAAAGCGACCCTCATAACATGGGGCTGGTCTGTTATCGTAATAGCCGCAACATGGCTTTTCACACCATTTTTCGCACACCTTATCACAGGTATCAGCGACCCTGAGATAGTGGGTACAGTGGAAAAATACATGAAAATAAACACAGCATTTTACTTTATCCTCGGCATAGTAATAGTTTTCAGAAACGCACTTCAGGGCGTAGGAGATAAGATAACACCTATAGCTTCAAGCATAATAGAGCTTTTGGGCAAGTTCGCAGTGGCAATGATACTCGCCCCACGCATGGGATATTTCGGCATCATGATAAGCGAACCCCTTGTGTGGGCAGGCATGGCAGTGATGCTCGGCATAGGCTTTGCCGCAAATAAGACCTTCCGTAAAGAGAATATTCCCAATACGGCAGAGCAAATGTAAATAGTTTGTTAATTTACATAAAACAGATAGCTCCCTATGTAGAAAAAAGTAAGCCACTATTGATTTTATCAAAGAAACGTGTTATAATTAGTAAAAACATACAATCCACAAAAGTGAGGCTAACATACCTTAGACGTGAAAGGGGGAAATGCCTGCAAACGGCAGGCATGACAGAAAAAATGCTTTCAAAAATATTGTCAAAAGAGGAATGTGCAAAGTGCAGGATATGCTGCTGCTTTGACAGCTATGATATATGGGAAACACCATATATCTCACAAACGCTTGCAAGCAAGATATTGCAGGAATATGCCCCTAAGCAGGAATTTATAAAGAAGGAAAACCATTTCTTGTTCAAAATGGATAAGGAACAGAATGCAGACCTGTATTATTGCCCAATGCTGGATAACGAGAAGGGCTGTATATTAGGCGACGACAAACCGTTCGATTGCAGGATATGGCCGCTGAGAGTAATGGCGCTGAATGAAACTAAAGTAATAACATTGTCGCCGGTCTGTCCTACTATGAATGAAAAGTCCATAAAGGAGCTGACGAAAACAGCTAACGAGCTGGCAGATCAGATATTTGAGTATGCAGACGAAAATCCGGAAGCCGTGAAACCGTATCTTGACGGCTATCCAATATTGGTGGTAGAGGGCAAGAAGTATAAGGATACCCTCGTATAAAAAGTAAAAACCCAAAAACAAAGCGGTGTCGGAGTGAAAAACTCTGCACCGCTTTTTCTATCCCATAGCATAAAGTAAGATCCGCAAAGAACGCCAGCGATTTTGCGACGAAAAAAATCGACACAAATGTGTAGGGGCTGGCGCCCCCGACAGCCCTCACCTGCTTGCTGCTCAACCATGCGGTATATGCACAATTAACTGCACAATATTTTCCAGCACGGCACGTCTACACAAATTCGTGATATAGCCAAACCTTATCGCTCTCAGAACGGGACGTCGTATTTTTGCAAAGCAGAAATTGCGCCGCTCTCCTACAGTGAGTTTATGCGGTTATCATGAATTGCAAGTGACCCTACCTCAAAAACAAATAATAAATAAGCCCGTAAAGCACACTAGCCAAAGTGCCGTAAAGAATAACAGGTCCGCTGATAATGAAGATCTTCGCCCCAAGCCCAAGAATATATCCCTCCGTCTTGAATTCCAGTGCAGGCGCCGCCACAGAGTTCGCAAAACCTGTTATGGGTACAAGCGTACCTGCACCTGCGTGCTTTGCTATGCGGTCATACCAGCCAAGACCTGTGAGGAGAGCCGATAAAAATATCAAAGTTATTGATACCGACATTGAGGCGTTATCTTTGGATAAACCTAAATATAAATACATATCCATAAGCGATTGCCCAATAACGCATATAAGTCCGCCAAATAAAAACGCCTTCGGTATGGTCACCCACCACTTAGTCCCTTTTGACGCCTCTTTGTACATCTCGCTGTATTGTGCCTTGCTCAAATTTATATCCATTTCTTTCGCTCCTTTTTGTTTCTGACTGCCAGTATTGTGCCACATAAAGCTCAGGTTATTCATATTTTAAGTGCACGATTTTCGCATGATTTGTTCAATATGTTGCTGTAAGGTTAATATTTTTATATAGTTTCAACAAGTTTTGTATAATGTAAACGATTTATCATAGGGAAATTTGTTTAAATAGTATCTTGAAAAAAATGCGAAAATTTTGTATCATATTCATTAGAGATATTCTATCTTAGGGGCAGTGTAACTGCCATTATTTTTCAGGAGGTTATTATAATGAAAGCTAAAAAAATTCTTGCTGCTGTCACAGCTCTTTCTCTGACAACAGTAGTATTCGCATCATGCGGCGATTCAGCTGATTCTTCAAGCTCTACTGCTGCCGTAACAACTACAACAACAACAGCAGCTACAACTACAACTGCTGCAACAACTACAACAGCTGCTGCCGAGTCTGCTGCTGATTCAGCTGCAACAGACAGTTCTGCTGACACTACAAAAGGCAGTGACTCTGATTACACACCTGTAAAGACATTCGAGGGCTATGATGCATTCCTTATGTTCGGTGACGGAGAGTGGCTCTGGGGCAACTGGGAAGGTCAGGGCGAACCTGAAGCTACTAAAGCATTCGGCGTTGACGCTGACATAACAGGCGACGGTGAGTACACAGTTTCTATCACAAACGCTTCTATCTCTTATGACGATCCGGACGAGGGCATCAACCCACAGATCGATCTTGACGGCGACTATGCTGTTGGCGCTCAGGGTTGCGTAGTAATGTGCGTTGATATCATCGGTCTTCTTAACGGCGAAAAACTCAAGGGCACAGGCGATCCTAAGACTGATAAGGAAACTCCAGGTAAGTACAACGCTGACGATCTCAAGGTAGAGCTTAAGTCTATCAAGGCTGACGGTCAGGAAGTTGCATTCGATAAAGCTAAGATCAAGTATGGCAACATCGAGGACAACAACAACTGTTACAGAATTGAGATCTACAACGATTACGGCGATACAGCTAAGGATTCTCCTATCGACAAGGACAATCTTGCATTTGAGGACAGCCTTGAGATTACATTCTCTATCGAGGGCCTTTCTGAATAATTTTTCATGAAAACTAAGAGCAGACCGCAATATGGTCTGCTCTTTTGTATTTTTATACATTTTCCCAGTGACAAAAAGTGTGACAGATTTTTTTGAAATAGCTGTCACACTTTTATGTTGACATGAAACTAAGGGGAATATATAATAATAGTATTATAGTAATTCTATAATATCATCACATATTTTATTAATCCCCTAAGAAAAAAGCTGTGGTACCCTTTCTTACCACAGCTTTTTTCTTTTTTTATCCACTTTTGTTATCTATTCCGCCTGGCTTTCTGCCACCAGACCGCCGTTATCCGCCATAAGCTTGAATTTTATCTCAAACTCTTTCTCATCACCGCTGTCCGTCTTGCGATATACCTTGCAGACGACTTCATCTCCTGCCTGCTTTCCTGAAAACAGCGACGCTATATCCACCTCTCCTGCGGTGGACTTTCCGTCTATCTCAGTGATGATATCGCCCTCCGCAAGATCTGTGTTGGCAACGTCACAATCAGGGTTTATGGACACAATACAAATACCCGGCTTTATACCGTATATCTCAGCAGTGGTATCGCTGACAGCATAATAAGTCACACCTATCTTTACTCTGCCTGCCACATAGCCCTTTTCCATAAGCTCCTCGATAACAGGCTTCGCCTCGTCAATGGATACCGCAAAGCCTATGCCCTCATAGTCGCTTGAAGCAAGCTTCGATGAGGTTATCCCTATGACCTGTCCCCACATATTGAACAGCGCTCCGCCTGAGTTACCGGGGTTTATGGCTGCGTCTATCTGTATGCAGTTCATTATTATTGACGAGTTTTCAAGCCTTATCCTGCGGTTCACACCTGACACGATACCCTTTGTCACAGTGCCGTAATAGCCAGCCGGTGAGCCGATAGCGACCACCTCTTCCCCTGCATTCACCTGAGTCGAATCACCGAACTCAGCCGCCTGCAAGCCCTGCGCCTGTATCTTTATCACCGCTATATCCGTGGCAGAGTCCTGCCCCACCACCTTGGCTTCATACTCCGAATTGTCGCTTAGAACAACTTTTATGCCCGACTCCGCCGCATTTACAACATGAGCGTTTGTGACGATATATCCGTCAGCAGACATTATAACACCGCTGCCCTGACCTGCCGCAACATATCCACCCGAGTTTTTGTAAACCTCTATAGATACCACAGCGGGAGAAAACCCCTTTGCGATACCCTCGGCAGTGTATCTTCCGTCAGCCTGATAAAATTCATCGTCAAGCTTCGGCTTGTCAGCCACAGGAAGCGTAAAGCTTATCTTCTCGTCCCCTGTAACAAGATTTCTCACCCAGCCGCTTCCCCTTATGGAGGTTATTGATATGGCTATTCCGATGCCTACAAAAAGCACCATAAAGCACAGCCTTGCAACTGCGTGGCGCATACGCTCTCTGCGGCGGCTTCTTTTTCTTGCCGAATCAACAGCCGACCAAAAATCTTCGTCCACCTTATGAGCGGCTACCGCTCCCTCAGGCAGCTTGTAATGCCCAGTTTCCTGAGCTGTATCTTCATTTTCATCATGCAGACAAGGCTGCTCTTCAAACTGCTCCATATGAGCCTCCTAGTCGCCCTCCGCCTTGTTAGGCAGCGTGAACACAAATTCCGTATACTCGTTCTTAACGCTTCGTACCATTATCTTGCCCCCATGGAGCTTTATGATAGAACGTACAATATTAAGTCCCAATCCAACGCCCGTCTTGTCAAGTCCTCTTGACTTATCGGTCTTATAAAATCTGTCGAACACCAGCGGAAGCTCGTCCTCAGACAGACCCTCACCGCTGTTTCTGATAGAAATGCTCGTCATATTGCCCTCAGGCTCAAAGTGAAACTCTATATAACCGCCCTTGTCAACAAACTTTATGGCGTTCTCTATGAGGTTATACATGACCTGATGAACAAGGTCATTATCCGCATAAAGGGTCACTCTGTCAACGTCAAGACCCCTTATCTCTATCTGCTTTTCCTCAAGCCTTGGTTCAAAAGTCACAAGGGTATCGACTATCGGCTCAAGCACAGAGAAATACTGCAAATTAGGTTTAAGCTCGCCTGCCTCTATCTTTGCAAGATTGAGCATACTTCTTACGAGCCTTGCAAGTCTGTGTACCTCAGAGGAAATTATCTTAAGATAATATCTCTCCTGCTCCTTTGGTATGGTGCCGTCAAGCAGACCGTCCACAAAACCGCCTATAGACGTCATAGGCGTTCTAAGCTCATGAGAAACGTTCGCAAGGAAGCTGTTTCGCATGGTGTCATAGCTTTTCAGGCTGGCAGCCATATCGTTGAAAGCGTTGCTGAGCTGTTCAAGCTCCGAGGTAGAATAATCAGGCAGGGTGACGGAAAAATCTCCTGCTCCTATCTTCTTTGACACCTCCGCTATCTCTTTTATAGGCTCTGTAAGCTTCAGCGTCATGAAATATACTAGAAACATTACTATGACCAGAACTATTATAGCGGAAACTATAAATATTTCCATTATGTTGTAGGTATAGTCGTCCTGAGCCGCCTTTGAACTGAATGCAAGCACATAATATTCAGGTCCATTCGCTTTGAACGACTTACCTATCACATGATATATAGCATCGAAAGCTCCTCCGAGATCCGAATAAACATACTCGCAATTGTCAGAAAAAGCTTCAAGCTCATGGACAGATATATTATGAGGGCTGCACACAGGATCCTTACTGGAGTTCACAAGCACTGCTCCCGTAGAGTCGCACAAGATAAAATCAGCGTTGCACGCCATTGAATACTGCGTCATCTCATCTGTCACCGACTTTTTCCAGTCGGCAGGCTGAGCCAGCATTTCTTCCTGCGTATATAAAGCAAGAGCCTTGGTGTTTTTCTCCAACAGGCTCTTTTTTTCGTCAATAAAATACCTTGAAGAAACCAGCAGTAATACCGTTCCTAAGCACACAAAGCTTATAAGTATTACTGCTGAACAAATTACAAAGTATTTAAAGAATATGCTTTTACGATTACTCATGCGGTGTTTCAGCGACTTCAAACTTGTATCCTACGCCCCATACAGTTTTAAGTGCCCACTTGTCAGAAACGCCCTCAAGCTTCTCACGCAGACGCTTAACGTGAACGTCGATAGTTCTCGAATCGCCGTAATATTCAAAGCCCCATACCTCATCAAGGAGCTGATCTCTTGTATAAACTCTGTTCGGATTTGAAGCAAGGTGGAACAGAAGCTCAAGCTCCTTCGGCGGTGTGTCAAGCACCTGACCGTTTACTCTCAGCTCATATCTTGTCATATTAACTGAAAGCTTGTCATACTTGACTTCCTTTATCTCAGCTTCGCCTGATGACTGACCTACTCTTCTGTAAACAGCCTTTATTCTTGCGATAACTTCCTTTGTATCGAAAGGCTTTACGATATAGTCGTCAGCTCCAAGCTCCAGACCAAGCACCTTATCAAATGTTTCTACCTTTGCGGTTATCATGATGATAGGCACGTTGGACTTCTTTCTTATCTCACGGCATACCTGCCAGCCGTCTATACCAGGCAGCATAATGTCAAGCAGTATGATGTCAGGCTTAAGAGCGTTGAATTTTACCACTGCTTCCTCACCGTCATGTGCAAGTATTACTCCATAGCCCTCCTTTTCAAGGTAAAGCCTGAGCAGCTCGCAGATGTTCTTATCATCGTCTACTACCAATACTCGTCCAAGCGACATATTTCATCTTCCTTTCGTTTATTTACTTCTTTTCATGCCCATTATTTCAAATTTTCACACTTCTGAAAATTTGAACAAAAGACAATAATTATTCAAATTGATATAAGTATTATAACAAATTCACAAACCCATTGTGTGAATATTTATTTAACTTTTTATTAAATATCATAATTTGCTTTAATTTTAAGCGGACGTCTGCAACAATATGTATATATTTAATTTAATTAATCAATACTTTTGGATTTTACTTACAAAAGCGTCGAGGATATTATTTGATTTTTGTAAACTATATCATAAAATATTACCCATTCCATACAAACAGCCTCCGCAGGATAACTACGGAGGCTGTAAATTATATCAGATATTAGTCATGGGAGCTTATTAGTACATACCGCCCATTCCGCCTGCACCTGCTGCTGCGGCTGCCATAGCAGCGTCAGCCTGTGGGTCCTTCTTATCTGCAACAAGGCTCTCAGTTGTGAGCACCATTGAAGCAACAGAAGCTGCGTTCTGGAGAGCTGAACGTGTAACCTTAGTAGGGTCAACGATACCTGCAGGTATCATGTCAACATACTCAGAAGTATAAGCGTTGAAGCCATAGCCGACCTTTCTTGAACGGATTATCTTGTCTATGATAACGCTGCCCTCAAGACCTGCGTTCACTGCGATCTGTCTAACTGGTTCTTCAAGAGCCTTGTAAACGATCTGAGCGCCTGTCTTTTCGTCACCGCTGAGCTTGTCAACGAGCTTCTTTACTGCTGGCATAGCGTTGATAAGAGCTGTTCCGCCGCCTGCTACGATACCCTCTTCAACAGCCGCCTTTGTAGCTGCCAGAGCGTCCTCAATTCTAAGCTTCTTCTCTTTCATTTCTACCTCAGTTGCAGCACCGACCTTGATAACAGCTACGCCGCCTGAAAGCTTAGCAAGTCTTTCCTGAAGCTTTTCTCTGTCGAAATCAGAAGTTGTGTTCTCGATCTGTGACTTGATCTGACCAACTCTTGCCTTGATATCGTCGCTGTTGCCTGCGCCGTCAACAATGATAGTGTTCTCTTTCTGAACGACTACCTGTCTTGCTCTGCCCAGCTGCTCCATAGTTGTTTCGCTGAGTTCAAGACCAAGTTCAGATGAAATTACCTGACCGCCTGTGAGGATAGCGATATCCTGAAGCATTTCCTTTCTTCTGTCGCCAAAGCCAGGAGCCTTGACAGCTACGCAAGTGAATGTGCCTCTCAGCTTGTTTACGATAAGAGTTGAAAGAGCCTCGCCCTCAACGTCCTCGGCAATGATAAGGAGCTTCTTGCCAGCCTTTACGATCTGCTCGAGAAGTGGAAGAATTTCCTGAATGTTAGAGATCTTCTTGTCTGTGATAAGAATGTAAGCGTCATCAAGAACAGCTTCCATTTTATCTGTATCTGTTACCATATAAGGTGCGATATATCCTCTGTCGAACTGCATACCCTCAACGACTTCGCTGTAAGTTTCAGCAGTCTTTGACTCCTCAAGAGTGATAACGCCGTCAGCAGTTACCTTTTCCATAGCCTCAGCGATAAGCTTACCGATGTTCTCATCAGCGGCTGAAACAGCACCAACTCTAGCTATCTCATCAGAGCCTTCTATCTTCTTTGAGTTAGCGACGATAGTTTCAACAGCAGTATCTACAGCCTGATCCATACCTTTCTTAAGTACCATTGGATTAGCACCTGCTGCGATATTCTTCATACCCTCTCTAACAAGAGCCTGAGCAAGCAATGTAGCTGTTGTTGTACCGTCACCGGCAGCGTCGTTAGTCTTAGTAGCGACTTCCTTTACAAGCTGAGCGCCCATGTTCTCAAATGGGTCGTCAAGCTCGATCTCCTTAGCTATAGTAACGCCGTCGTTTGTAATAAGAGGAGCACCGTACTTCTTATCAAGAACTACGTTTCTGCCCTTAGGTCCCAGTGTTATCTTAACAGTGTTTGCAAGCTTGTCGATACCGCTCTGCAAAGCTTTTCTTGCGTCTTCGCCAAAAATTATATCCTTAGCCATTGTAAATTACCTCCGTTTATATACTATTTAAAATGCAGTGAAATTAGTCAACAACTGCGAGAATGTCGTCCATTTTAACGATAATGAACTCTTCACCGTCCAGCTTAACATTAGTACCGCTGTACTTAGAGATAAGCACCTTGTCGCCCTTATTAACACCCATAGTAACGTCCTTTTTACCAGGGCCTACAGCTATTACCTCTGCGACCTCAGGCTTTTCCTTAGCTGAGCCTGTGAGAATGATACCACTCTTTGTGGTTTCCTCAGCCTCTGTCATCTTAACTACAACTCTGTCCTGCAATGGTTTGATCGCCATGATAAGTTCCTCCTTTTATGATACCTTTTAATATGCTAAATTAGGATCCTTCGTGGTCGCACCTATGTTTTCAGCACTCTCACGATCGGATTGTTAGCACTCAGTCTTTCTGAGTGCTAATTATATTTTAGCACCTTTTTCGCAAAATTCAAGTCATTTAAGGTCATTTATGTGATTTTTGTAGGGTTGCACAATATCTATCAGGCTAAAAATTGGTTTCAGAAGCATATTGTACAATTCATTGAGGGGTATTGCAGATCTGAAATCAGATTTTCGGGTGGGGATAAATGTATTCAATGGAGGTATGCGTATCAACAGTATCCATAATTGTAGGGGCTTGGCTCAATTTCGGTTTCACCGAAATGCAACAGCCCGTTCGGAGGGGTAACGCCGTGGTTTTGGTATCTTCGATGTTGAATTATTCGGGGTGACATTGTTGTGATAATCTCCGTTAATTCAATGGGCAAGGAATATCGGGACGCCCATTTCTGTGAAACAGAAATTGCGTCGCTCCCCTACAGGTGTGATGGGATAGTTTGTATGGTTATCGAACCGTATTATCACCGTGAATCTGTTTCTTCGACGGGCGAACGGTGTTCGCCCCTACAGATTTGTTGCCGTGTGTTTACCCGTTTTTATATTCAATTTTCAAGCTTCAAACAAGGTGCAGGAAGTGCTTTTCTGTGCGATCAGAACCTCTCATCGTGTTCACCTAACTCACGTTGACAAAATGTTTCCTCATACACTGCTACCTTGCAGGATATTCGATTTGGGATAATATCCTTATACTTATCCCGAAAATCACCACTTTTGTTGCAAAAAAAATGCAACAATTGCAGAAATGTTGCCAAATTAAATATAAAATCATTTGTTTGCACAAGTTTAGCTGTCAGAATTTGTGCAGTTATTACACAAAATTATTACAGAAATATTGATGAAAGTACGAGAAAAAATAGTGTGTCTATGCAGTTATCCCACAATTTTAATTTATATCAATATATGCGATTTTAATAAAAAACAGTTGACAAATGGGTGCGGTTTGGTGTATTATTATATTGTAATCGTTTAATCGTTAAGATCAAACAATAATATATTCGGAGGTCAAAATTATGGCAGAGTATTTTAAGGATATTCCAAAGATCAAGTATGAGGGCGTAAACTCAACTAATCCCCTCTCTTTTAAGTATTATAACCCAGATGAGGTTGTAATGGGCAAGACTATGAGAGAACAGCTCAAGTTCGCTCTTTCATGGTGGCACACAATGGGCGGCGACGGCACTGATATGTTCGGCTGCGGCACTACTGACAAGACTTGGGGCGAGGTTGCTCCTGAGGCAAGAGCTAAGAAGAAGGTAGACGTTGCTTTCGAGATAATGGACAAACTTTCTATCGACTATTTCTGCTTCCATGACCGTGACCTTTCTCCTGAGTACGGCGATCTCGGCACCACTAACGCAAAGCTTGCTGAGGTAGTTGACTACATAGCTGAAAAAATGGCTGCTGACCCTACTAAGAAGCTTCTTTGGGGTACTGCTAAGTGCTTCGATCACCCTAGATATATGCATGGTGCAGGCACATCACCTTCTGCTGATGTTTTCGCTTATGCGGCTGCTCAGATCAAGAACGCTGTTGACGCTACTATCAAGCTTGGCGGTAAGGGCTATGTTTTCTGGGGCGGAAGAGAAGGCTATGAAACTCTTCTGAACACAAACATGGGTCTGGAGCTTGACAACATGGCAAGACTTATGAAGCTGACTGTTGATTATGCTCGTTCAAAGGGCTACACTGGTGATTTCTACATCGAGCCAAAGCCAAAGGAGCCTACAAAGCATCAGTATGATTTCGATACAGCTACAGTTCTCGGTTTCCTGAGAAAATATGGTCTTGACAAGGACTTCAAAATGAACATCGAGGCTAACCACGCTACACTTGCCCAGCACACTTTCCAGCACGAGCTGAGAGTTGCAAGAGATAACGGTGTATTTGGTTCTATCGACGCTAACCAGGGCGACCCACTGCTCGGTTGGGATACAGACCAGTTCCCTACAAATGCTTATGATGCTACACTTTGTATGTACGAAGTTCTCAAGGCAGGCGGCTTCACAAATGGTGGTCTGAACTTTGACGCTAAGGCAAGAAGAGGCTCATACACAATGGAAGACATTTTCCTGAGCTACATTGCAGGTATGGACACATTTGCACTTGGTCTTAAGGCAGCTGCAAAGATCATTGAGGACGGCAGACTTGACAAGTTCGTTGATGACAGATATGCAAGCTGGACAACAGGCATTGGTGCAGACATCATTGCAGGTAAGGCTGACATGGAGAGCCTTGAGAAGTATGCAGTTGAGAAGGGCGAAGTTACTGACTCACTTTCTAGCGGCAGACAGGAATATCTGGAGAGCGTACTCAATCAGATCATGTTCAATCTTTAAGCAGGGGCGTGCCCCTGCACCTATATCCGCTATCATTCGTGGTAGCGGATTTTTTTATCGCCGCCCATATCATTTTTTACGCTGTGATAAAATATGAAGGCGTGCCCCTGCACCCATATCCGCTATCATTCGTGGCAACGGATTTTTTATCGCCGCCCACATCATTTTTTACGCTGTGATAAAATATGAAAGTGTGCCCCTGCACCCATATCCGCTATCATTCGTGGTAGCGGTTTTTTTTATCGCCGCCCATATCATTTTTTACGCTGTGATAAAATATGAAAGCGTGCCCCTGCACCCATATCTGCTATCATTCGTGGCAGCGGATTTTTTGTACAAAAAAAAGAGCGGAGTTTTTTTGCTCCGCTCTTTGCTTTTTTTCATTACTTTTCTTTTCTTGAGAGTTCCTGCAGCTCCTGTTCATACTGTGAGAAGCCCTCAACAGACTTCATAAGCTCGTCCTCAACGTGTTCTTCATGATTATCCTTAAACACAAACTTCAGGAATACCGGTGTGATTATCGTTGTTGCAACCACCATGATGATGATAGGTGCGAAAACCTCGTCGCCCATAAGTCCAAGCTTCTGTCCTTTAGCCGCTACTATAAGTGCGACCTCGCCTCGTGAGATCATACCCATTGCTATCTGCAAGCTTTCCTGATTTGTATACTTACAAACCTTTGCGCCTAGTCCGCAGCCTATTATCTTTGTGACTATTGCCACAGCAAGGAGCAAAACTGTAAACAGCACCATTTTGCCGCCCATGTTGATACCGTTCATTGTAAGACCGATGCTTGCAAAGAACACCGGTGAAAGGAACATATACGAAAGTGTTTCAAATCTGTTTGAGATATACTTTACGTCCTTTTCGCTTGAAATTGCAAGACCTGCAACAAATGCGCCTGTGATATCTGCTACGCCGAAAAGCTCTGCTACATACGCCATGAGCAGGCAGAAAACGAAGGAAATGATAACGTGACGTCTAAGGTCTTTTTTATCTCTTTTTCTCCACTTTGTGAATACAACATGGTAAACGACTGTACAGCCGATAGCCACTGCAAAGAACGCTACTATCTTAATAAGAACTGTTGCAACGTGAACGCTTGTATCTGCAAGGCTTGTGATAAGGGTCAATGCGATGATACCGAGGATATCGTCTATGATAGCCGCACCGAGAATGGCATTACCTGCTCTTGTAGAGAGCTTGCCAAGTTCCTTCAGCGTTTCTACTGTGATTGAAACTGATGTTGCAGTAAGCACAACGCCTATGAAGAGGTGCTGCAGGAATGGTGAGCAGGCGAGCTTATCGCCCTTTCCTACGCCCATTGCAGCGGCAAGTCCAAGTCCGCCGAACAGTGGTACGATAACGCCAAGAAGAGCGATTATGAATGACGCTTTACCAGTCTTTTTAAGCTCCTTAACGTCTGTTGTAAGTCCTGCGGTGAACATCAGCACGATAACGCCAATTTCTGACAGTTCTGAGATGAACTCAGTTTCTTTTACAACATTAAGAACAGCAGGTCCGAGTATTACACCCGCCAACAACGCACCGACTACCTGCGGCAGTTTCATTTTCTTTGTTACAAGACCGAGAATCTTGGTCGAAAGCAGTATAAGTGCAATAAACAATATGTAGCTATACTCTTCCATGATTTTACTTCCTTTCCACACCGCCATTATATGACGTTAATGCGTAAAAATAACGATTCACAGCATTTTACTTTCTGCAAATCGTCATTGATTTTCCGTATCTTATTATAGCATTATGCCGCACTATAGTCAACAGACAGCACAATTTGTTCACAAAAAAGAGCAACAAAAAAGAGCCGCAAAAGTCGGCTCTTTTTGTGATTATTTTATCAAAGTTTGTTTATACAGCTTTTTTGCCGTTAGGGAATATCTTATCCTCGCAGATACCTGCCATTTTTTCTATAGCAGGCTGGATATCCTGCCACAGACCACAGCCATCGTCCTGACCGCTTGTTTTCCATGCAAACACACCGTTCCAGCCATTGTTGTAAGCGTCCTCATAAGCTGAGGTGATGTCGAAATCGCTGTCGCTTGCAACGGCCGGGCATTCGCCTATAACGCAAGGCTTTGTACCGTCAAGGCCAAAGTCTGTTGGAGATTCGCTGAAAGGATATCCCCACATTCCCTGCATCCAAGTGTACCAATGAGTTGAATAGAAGTCAACATAGGCAAGGCTCTTGTCATACTTATCACCGCTCAAAACGCTCTGAAGCTCGCTGTCGGATATTTTGTTGCCCTGCTGGCTGTCGGAGTTATACTTTATCATACCCAGACCCACGGTTACGAGAACGTCTGAATTTGCATGGATAGCTGCGGCTGCCTTTGCATAATACTGCTCCAGATAGGGCCAATCAAGCTTGCCGCACTCTTCATTTTCAACTATCCAGTCAGGCTCGTTACAAAGGTCTACAGACCAGAAATAGTCGCTCTTGCCGTATCTCTGAACGAGAGGAACTATATAGTTATCTACAAACATATCTGTCTTGTCGCTGTCCTGAATAAGCGTTCTCCAAGCCTGATAATTCTGATTCTGATCCTTGAAGTTATCAAAGGACTGAACTGTTGCCATTATATAGATCTGATACTGCTCTGCAAGATAGAACAGATTGTCAAGATCCTCCCAATGAGCTGTTGTTGCACCGTCAAATGTACCGTCTGCTGAGATAGCCATACCAACGTCGCCGTTGCAGATTATCCATATTCTTGCGGCATTTACGCCTGAATTGTGAAGCTTCTGGAAATGATCCTGCCAGAACTCAAAATTGAAGCCTCCGCCAAAGTCGTTCCACTTATCCCATGGAGCGTTCACTCCATTGAACCAAAGCTCCTTGTCGCCCACCATGAATTTTGTTCCGTCGATCTTGACTTTCGCTGAGCCGTCGGTCGTTGTTGCATAATCCTTTTCAGGCATTGCAGTTTCCGAAACAACGGCAGAGCTGTTGGTTGCTTTGCTTTCAGCCTTTGAGCTTGAGGAATTATCTCCGCAGCCCACGGTCGAAACAAGCATCAGCACTGCAAGTGATGATGCAAGCCACTGTTTAACTTTCATAAAATACACCTTTCCTTTCTTTGAGATAAAGCTATGAACACATTTGATTATAGCACAATACTGCTCCATTTTCAATAGCAAAATCTGATTTTTGGCAGATAATATCCTCTGAATTTTTAACATCGTATAATTATATCAGCGTTAATAAATCAGCACTTTTTCATATAGCGATTAAAAATATGAACATTTGAGATTTATACACAAAAAGAATGTATGTTATTTGTTTAATAAGCGTATTCTAATTTGAACAGAGATGTGGTATAATAAAAGGTACTGATGAGGTTAATATTTTATATATGAAAGGACGGGAAAGAATGAAATCAGTATCAAAAAGATACCTGAGCTTTATTTTATCTCTTTTAATGGCAATGACCATATTTATTGGTCTTGACCTTGGGGATATAAATGCGCAGGCATTGTCGGGAGATACTCTCAAAAACGCTGACACGGAAGCCATACTTGAGGATATGGGTCTGGGCTGGAATTTGGGCAACTCTCTTGACGCAACAGGCGGCTCGGGTCTTGACACGGAAACATCGTGGAGCAATCCTAAAACAACTCAGGCTCTTATAGACAAGGTAAAGTCTTTAGGCTTCAACACAGTGAGAGTGCCTGTTTCATGGGGCAAGCACGTTTCAGGAAGCAACTACACTATCGACTCAGCATGGCTTGCAAGAGTAAAGGAAGTAGTTGACTACTGCTACAAAAACGATATGTATGTTATTTTGAACATTCATCATGACACTAAGTCATCTGCAAGCGCTTCGGGAGCAGGATATTACCCAAGGTCTTCTGCATATTCAAGCTCTGAGAAATTTGTTACCAGCGTATGGTCACAGGTGGCAGAATATTTCAAGGATTATGACTATCATCTTATATTTGAAACCCTTAACGAGCCTCGGCTTATTGGCACAAGTTATGAGTGGTGGTTCAACAAGTGGAGCATTCCGTCAGAGGTAAAGGACGCTATCGACTGCATAAACAAGCTCAATCAGAAGGCTGTTGACACCATAAGAGCCACAGGCTCAAACAACAGGGGCAGACTTATCATGTGTCCTGGTTACGACGCTTCCATAGACGGGGCAACCGTTTCAGGCTTCAAGCTTCCTACAGATATCTCAGGCAACAAAAACCGCATCGCTGTATCAGTTCACGCATACAGCCCTTACAACTTTGCAATGAATGTTGGTCCAGGCTCGACCTCTGCATATACATCTTCAATAAAGAGTGAGCTTCGGGACCTTTTCAACACGCTGAAAAGCAATTTCCGTGACAGGGGTATACCTGTCGTTATAGGTGAGTTCGGCTCAACGGACAAGAACAACACTGCAGAGCGTGTAAAGTGGGCGACAGACTACACTGCGCTTGCAAAGAAGAATAACATTCCATGCGTACTGTGGGACAACAATGCTTTTGCAAGATACAACGGAAGCAGCATTGTTCTCAACGGTGAATATCACGGCTACATAAACAGAAAAAACAATACTGTTACAAGTCCTGCAAAGGACGTTATCGAGGCTCTTATGAAGCCTTACGGCAACAGAGTAGATCTTAACTGTTCTTCAAGCGTTACGATAATTGCGGGACAGAGCAAGAACATTGGAGCAAGCTCATCAACAAGCGGGGCTGTTCTCACATACAAAAGCACGACTCCGTCAATATGCACTGTTGACAAGAACGGAAACGTGACCGCTCTCAAGATAGGCACAGGATATGTTACTGTTACGGCTTCTGCAAATGGTTATAACAGCGTTTCAAAGGACGTTAAGATAGTTGTTTCAAAGAAGAGCCTTAACAACGGACTTCTTACGCTTTCAGAAACAAGCTATGTTTATGACGGCACATACAATAAGCCTGCGGCTACAGTTACGCTTGACGGCAAGGTGCTTCAGGCAGGCAAGGATTACACTATCTCATATAGAAACAATCTAAACGTTGGCGTTGCAACTGTTATTGCGACAGGCATGGGCGACTACACAGGTTACACATCAAAGAACTTCACTATCACAAAGCGTGCAATGGCAGGCGGAACTGTTTCAGTGACTTCAAGCGTTTCATTCACGGGAAGCAATATTACTCCGTCAGTTACAGTAAAAGCAGCAGGCAGGACGCTCACAAGAGGCACTGACTACACAGTTTCATACTCAAACAACAAGAACGTCGGCACGGCTAGCGTTTATGTATACGGCAAGGGCAACTATTCAGGCACACTGAGCGCTAAATTCGACATTGTTCCTGCGAAACAGCAGATACAGAAGCTTGAAACCAGATACAAGGGCTTCTATATTGATTGGGCGCAGAAAGGCTCTGCAACGGGATATGACGTCGAGTATTCTGTAAACGCAAACATGAATGGTGCGGCTTCAAGGCATTTGACAGCAAACAAGCCTGACACGCTGACAATAAGCGGTCTGTCGGGGGACAAGACATATTATGTTCGTGTTCGTTCTTACACAAACGTAAATGGCAAGGTATACTACGGCGCATGGTCTGATGTAAAGGGCATAAAGACAGCTAACAACGACATCACAAAGGCTACTGTTTCGGGCATTTCCACAAAGGCGTTCACAGGAAAGGCTATTACACAGAACGTAACTGTAAAGGTCGGAAACACTGTTCTTAAAAACGGCACTGACTACACAGTTTCATACTCCAACAACAAAAAAGTTGGCAAGGCTACTGTAAAGATAACAGGCAAGGGCAAGTATGGCGGAGTTATCACAAAGACGTTCAAGATAAATCCTGCAAAGCAGGAGATACAGAAGCTTACGGCTAAGTCAAAGGCATTCTTTGTGGATTGGGCGCAGAAGGGTTCTGCTACGGGATATGAGATTCAGTACGCTACAAACTCAAAGTTCACAAGTGCAAAGAAAGTTACCATAACAAACAACAAGACAGACAAGACCACTGTTTCAAAGCTTTCTGCCAACAAGAAATACTATGTTCGTGTGAGATCTTACACAACTGTAAAGGGCACAAAGTATTACGGGGCTTGGTCGGCAACAAAAACTGTCACTACAAAGAAATAAGGCTATATTGGCATAATGAAAATACCGACGGCTCGGGTTGAGCGGTCGGTATTTTTTTTGCGATATTTTTCAGTTTGTGGGGAAGCTAGGCGGGCGAACGTTGTTCGCCCCTACATGGGGTCGGGGTTTTATCCGTTGGTGCTTGCCACAAAGAAGTATGTTATGTAGGACAGGACGATAAACGCAGAAGAAAGATAGCTCAGGGTGCTGACTATGGCTTTGCAGGGGGCTTTTTCAGAGCGGTTGCAAAGGTCTGTGAAAAGTCCGATATTTATAAGTCCTATGAGCATACATGGGATTATGTATCTGAAATTCATTGTGCAGATAAAAGGATATCTGATACAGAAGTTATAATAGTTGCCTAAGACAGTGGCATAGACCACTGTTAGCATGAGTTTTTCGGTAAATCTTGCGTTATCGGTCTTTACAAAAAGCACTATGAGCATTGCCACAAAGGATATGACTGCGAGTATCAAGGCTATCCAGAAAAGTGCATATGGCACGAGCATTGCGTTTTCGGGGAAGAAAGTTTCGTTTATGCCCTCGCCGAAAAGCGAGTTTTTAAGCATTGCTATGGTAGGGTTATACTCTTTATAGCTTTCACCGCCCCACTGCTCAAAGACTATTTTGATCTGTGAGAAGCTGAAGTCTGTAAGGCGGTGTTTGGCTGTAAGGTCGCCTATATACTGGCTGTCGGCATTTGAAAGGCTTGGGACATAGTTTGGTTTTACGCCGAAACGCAGGTAGTTTCTCACGCTCCACCAAAGTCCCAGAGGACAGCATATTACACCGAAAAGGCACATTTGACCCAGGCGGTTTGCGATATTCTTACGATTTTGCACAAGCGCCATAAAGAAAAATATGGCTACGGCAGGGGCGATAAGCCCTACGGATATTTTTGTCATCATGCCAAGACCGATACAGAGGGCTGCTTTGGCGATATTCTTTGCGGTCTGTTCTCTATACCATTTCAGCACGCAATATATTGCTCCCACTGTAAAGCACAGCATGAGAGGGTCGTTATTTATCCCACCTGACATAAGGACAAGGTATGGATACATACAGCACATACCGAACGGTATGGTCAGGGCTTTGCCTTTAAGGTCAAAGAGCCTTAATATCTTATAGACTGTTATTGTTACGGCACAGACATAGAAGAGGGTCAAGGCTTGTATAGCCTCGCACGCCATATAATACTCTATGCCTATGGAGGTACAGAATTTCAGCCACACCGCACAGATTATATGGTGGAGAGGCGGGTGATAATACTGCCAAAGGGTGGTAGGGTCGAAATTCGGCAGGGCGTTGTTATTATAGATATACTCTATATAGCCTGCGTGACCGCCCTCGCCGCCGAAATACCACACGTCATTCTGTCTTGTGTAAATATCAGACATGAAAACATAGGAATAGCGCAGGACAAAGCCTGCTCCTGCCAAGGCAAGGCAGGTGACACGGTCGTGGAACTTTTTATCGTTATTGAGCAGAACGACATACATAACAAGCACGGCGCAAAGTCCTGCAAAGCAGATAAAAGCCGCTTTATATTGGGTATGTACGAAATAATTCACTGCCGCAAGGGTCAAAAGGGTCTTGCCTGCAAAGTTCAAAACTGAGCCTGCGGTATGCTTTCCGCTGTCATCGAGCTGTTTCAAAAACCGTCTGAGGTAGAAAAACTCTATTATCATGAAAACGCCACACACAATGACGCCGTTTAAAAACTTATAGCTATAGCTTCCAAAGCCTGTGAGTGCAAGGCATATGAACGCTGCAACTATATAAGGGTGACGGCTGAGGGTGCGGAAGATCGCCTCAAGCCGTCTGTCGCTTATGGCTCTTCTGTTCATGTCTTTCCGCAGGGACAGAAGAAGTCCACCTTTCTTTTTGTTCATATTAGTTTCCAGATTTTTCTTCGTGATATTCTTTTTCTGTGTTCACGTTCCAAATATCTTTTCTGCTCTTTTTGCCTGTTTTTATGGCTTCGGCTGTTTCCATGGCGGTGAGCATTGAATGGTCCATATTATTATATCTATGCTGACCGTTTCTGCCAACGCAATAGAGGTTAGAGAAAGTATCGAGGAACTTTATCATGGTATCGAAATGCTTATATGTATCAAAATAAGCAGGATATGCTTTCTTGACCTTTTCTCTATGGGAATCGAGGACTTCATTTTCGGAGATAACTCCCATTTTAACAAGCTCGGCGGTGGCGAACTTTACGCAGTCCTCCTCGGACATATTCCAGAAATCGTCCCCCTCGGCGCAGAAATACTCAAGGCCTATCCAAACTGTATCCTCAGGCTTTTCCACCATATAAGGCGACCAGTTGTTGAATATCTGTATTCTGCCCAGTTTCACGCCCTTATCCTGAACATATATCCAGCAGTCAGGGACGATATTGCCGAGAGTTGTTTTATTTGTTTCATTTTTAAGGTTGAGCTTATTGACCAGCAGACCAACGGTAACAAAGTCACGGTATGGCAGACCCTTGGCTATCTTTATGACGGTATCGCAAGGCTTTGTGCCGCCCATGCCGAGGATAAGGTCTTTGACAGGCATTGAGGAGATAAAGATATCCCCTGTGAAGGTCTTTTCGCCCTCAGCGGTATCGCAGACAACGGAGGTGACTTTTCTGCCCTCGCACATTATTTTCTTTACCTGACAGCCTGTGAGTATTTTTCCACCAAGCTCTTTCACTTTCTCAGCGGCGGTTTCCCAAAGCTGACCCGGGCCGTATTTTGGATACCAGAACTGCTCGATAAGGGAGGTTTCTACCTCGCCCTTATTCTTTGTGCCGAACACCTTTTTGAACATATCTTTCAGGAGGGCTGTGATAGAGAGGCCTTTTACTCGCTGTGAGCCCCAATCTGCGGATATCTCGCTTGGGTGTCTGCCCCAAAGCTTTTCGGTATAGCCCTCGAAGAACATGGAGTAGAGGACCTTTCCGAAGCGGTTTATGTAGAAATTCTCAAGGTTTGTTTCAGGCTTTTTGAACACGCACGCCCACAGGTAGCTGAAGCCTGCTTTCATGGTGGTGACAAAGCCCATGTTCTTTATGGTTTCGGGCTTCATTGAGATAGGGTAGTCGAAGAAGTGCTTATTGTAATAAATTCTCGACACTCTGTCACGGACGAGCATTACATTATCCTCGGTTTCAGGGTCGGGGCCGTTTTCGGCAAGTGGCTTTTCGTGGCCTAGCTTTTTATCGTCATAGGCAGGCTTGCCCTGCAAAGGCATAAGGTCTGCCCACCAATCCATGACCTGCTGATTTTTGGAGAAAAATCTGTGTCCGCCTATATCCATGCGGTTGCCGTTATATCTCACTGTCTGTGATATTCCGCCCATTGCCTGCGAGCCTTCAAGTATGGTCACGTCATAGTCGCCGCCGTTTTTAAGAAGCTCTATTGCCGCAGTCAGACCGGCTGGGCCTGCGCCTATAATAATTACCTTTTCCATGTGTTATCCTCTCCTGTTCAGTCTTTATTTTTATCAAATATAATAAATTTTCTGCCTGCAAAATTCCATATGAAAACTATCACTGTGGAAACGAGTTTGCCCACAAGATAATATTTATCCTGCGGAAGAAGCGTGCCGAATATGAGCTTTGAAGCAAGGATATCCTTGAAAAACCATATTATTGCGGCATTTATGCCAAGTCCCACAACGCCCACGGCGGCAAATGCCGCAAACTCTGCAAGGCGGTTTTTTATCTTTGAATTTTTGAATATCCAAAACGTACTTAGGGAATAATTCACCAAAAGTCCTGCCACGAAAGAGATAGTCGCGGCAATGACGGGGTCGAAGCGGCAAAGCTCCACAAGTGCTGTCATAATGCCGTAATCCACCACAAATGCGAATCCGCCCACAAAGACGTATCTGAAAAACTGTATGAATGTATTATCGGTATCACCCGAAAAAAGCTGTTTTATCTTCATTTTCACGTTCCGTTCCTAATATGCTGACACATATAAATGCGTTCACAGGGGCAAAAAGTTGCACACAGGTGGTTACTGCGGCTCAACTTCTCCCTTTCGCACAAATATACGTTCTGCTTTTTGTACACATTGTTAGAAACACATAGTTCACAAAGCATTAATTAATATTATACAACTTTTATGTCGTTTTGTCAAGCAAAATTATGCAAAAAATAAAAAACGGACGGTTTTATCCGTCCTCTAAGCCTATCGAAAAACACTCAAATAACGGGCGAACGCTGTTCGCCCCTACATACAAACAGCGTATTTTCGCCATTTGTAGGGGACGGCGCCCTCGACGTCCCACTTGTTTCAGACTTTTTCAACAAGCTAAAAGGACGGTTTTATCCGTCCTCTAAGTTTTTTCAGAACCATTACAGATCATATTCTGTTATGAGGTTTTTGTCTTTTATCTTCATACATATATTTATCTGCGATGTGCATTACATCGTCAAACCAGAAGTTTTCCACCGGGGCTACTGCTGCACCCACGCTTACTGAGAGGACATAGGATCTACCGCTTCGCCTGTTCAGCTCTGCCATTTTATCCTTTATCTCCTCCTTGACCTGCTCGGAAAGGTCTGTATCAACGATAGCGAAAAGGGCAAGCTCATCTCCGCCAAATCTGCCGCAGACCTTATTTTCTATGCTCACGCTGTCGATAGCGTTTGCGGCGGCTCTTATGGCATAGTCGCCTGCTTCGTGTCCGAAATTATCGTTTATGTATTTAAGTCCGTCAACGTCAACGGAAACCACCAATGCAAGCTGGTCGTTTCTTCGTGGGAGAGTTTCAAGGGCATTATAAAAGCCTGTACGGTTATAAAGCCCTGTTAGCATATCGTGACGGTACATTTCTTCGATATGCTTTGTCATATACTTCTGATAGGTGACGCTTCGGAAGCTGCCCAAGGCGGTATTCAGGGAATTTACATAGAGTGGTATTTTAAAATACTCGTTGAGCCTGACAGGAAAATAGAAGCAGGCATAGCCAAGTGGTATGCCGATATAGGCAAGTGCGGAGAATATGAGGGGAACTTTATAGTCCATTATATTCTCTATATCGGGAATGATGTTGGTGCGGTCAAAAGGCTGTGGGACATCTCTATCTTCCACGGCACGGCTCCGCAAAAGTATCATTTTATCGCTAAAAAGCGGTTCTCTATTGCTTACACGAGGGTCTTTACGTTCGTCAAAGAAATCACCATTCACCACAACAGCCATATCGCCAAAAGCATACTCTTTCAGCAGGGCGGCAAGAGTCTTAGGAGTTTCGCAATTCATGACATTCACTGCAAGCTCATAGAGGACACGCTCCTCGTCCTGATAACAGTTCATTCTGTCTCGGAGCATTCTGATATGCTCACCAGTATTTATCTGCTCCACTGAGGGTTTACAGCCGCAGGAATTTTCAACGGACAGATCATAGTCAACTGTATATACCTTTTCGGTCTTTTCACCAGCCAAAGCTTTACTTATAGTATTGATGATGGTTTTAGCAGTATCATCATAGCTACAGCCGCTTGTTGTAAGCATAGGTGTACAGTACCTAGCCTCTTCAAGTCCGTCAAAGCCTGTTATGATAATATCCTCAGGGATCTTATAGCCCCTTCTTTGAAACTCAGCCCCTGCGGCTATAGCCATCATATCGTTTGCACAGATGATCGCTCTTGGGACTTTATTTTCTTCTATCATATCGTCCACTGCTTTCAAAGTAGGTGCTGACCAATAGTCACCGTAATAAAAGACATCATTTCTGAATGGGATATCATACTCCTCGAGTAGCTTTCTGAAAACTGCTATACGCTCTTCTGAATTTTCTTCGTCTTTTCTGCCTGCGATAAAGCCTATATCTCTTACACCATGCTGTTCTATCACATGGCGAACCACTTGCTCAAAGCCTTTTGCATAGTCGAATTTGATGCTTATGCAATCGTCATGCTCTACGCCGACTGATATGACAGGCTTACCATATTCGGCGGCGTCCATTCTGATTTTTGTCATTATATTCTCAGCATACACACCCTCTTCAAAGGTCACGACGGCATCTGTTATATTATAATCAATAAGGTCAAACACAGACTGCTCGCCTTTTTCAGACAGAGTCTTCCAATAAAGGTCTGAGCAGGTGTGATATACAAACAACCTGTAATCGTTTTCAACAGCAAAATTATTAAGAGCCCATATGATTCTATAATTACGCTCATCATAGACTTTACACATACAGACAGCAATTATTTTGATGTTACCGATCATACAGCACAGCTCCTTTCCTATAAATTCAAATACAGTGTCATTATAACATGATTTAATGAATAAATCAAGAGAAAATTGAACAATTTTTAAGAAATTAAGACATAGTTTCGCACACTTGATTAAATGATTAAAGAAAAGGAGCAGTTTGTTAATCCAGCCTGCTCACATCGTTCCATGACCTTACACGCTGATAAGACATTTTATGCTGTTGGAGATACTCGTCGGTATTCTCAGGAGGGGTCACGATATCCTGCGGTTTATCGCTTGTAAAGATATCCTCATAATCATTTGTTATGACCTTATCGTCCTTTTGGTTATCCAGCAATTTTTGCAGGTTTTCGGTCATTTTATCACGGGTAAGCCCCTCGAAGTCTATACGCTCTTTTCTGCCGTCGAAGGGAAAGTTGGGGAGTTTACGCATGAAATTAAGGTCAGACACAGTTTTTGCGGTGATGACAGCGGCTGCTATAAGGTAGGCGAGCATTACAAAGGTATCGCCTGACACGCTGTCAAAAAGGGCGAATTTCAGACCCATATATAATATCATCACGGCAGGGGAGGCGGCTATCAATTTAGTTGTATCCGCCATAAGCAAAGCACCGCAGGCGGCAAACGCCACATAGTTAAAAAAGGCATTTGAGCTTGCATCAAAAAATGCGAACATCGCACTTTCCGCCGCAAAATAATTCGCCCATCCTATCATTCCGTATATTATAACCGCAGGAATAAGCAACGCAAAGGTAAAAGCTGCAAATCGCCGCTGCCTTTTTATAAGCCTGCGGAAATGCCTGCGAAGAGTTTCGTCAGGCAGTGTTTTATAGTCGGCTCTCAGATCAAACATTTCCATGTTATGTCACCTCCTGAATTTATTATAGCATGGGGGGAGGGGATTGTCAAATGGTTTCTGGGGGTGTTAGCACAAACCATGTAGGGGAGCGGCGCAATTTCTGCTTTGCAGAAATACAACGTCCCGATATTTCTTGCCCGTTAAATTATTGGAGAATTTCACAATAATGTCACCCCCGAATAATTCAACATCAAAGATACAAAAAATACTGCAGTATTCCTCCGAGTGGGACGCCGAGGGCGTCGTCCCCTACAATCCTGAATTTACAGCAAACTCCAAGCACAGGCGAACAATGTTCGCCCCTACATCTCATTCGGGCAAGTTCCTGCCGCCGCAAAATCGCTCCGCTCTTTGCGTATCTACATTGCGCTTAGGGCTAGAAAGGCGGTGCAGATTTAATTCTCCGATATCACTTTTATCTGATATCTGACTTCTTTATGCTATTTTTCATTAAATCTGCACCTTGTCGGCTTGCGCCGAATGAGGCTCTGCCTCATACTCCGCTAGGGGCTTTGCCCCTAGACCCCACAATGGGTTTCACCCCTTGACCCTGACCAGGGACGTGTCCCTGGACCTTTTGCTCGCTTCGCTCGGTGCTGGGTACTCTACTTTGTGCGACACTGTCATTCCTCACTCCTCACTTAACTTCGCTCCTCATTTAGCCTCGCCCCTGATTTATTCAAATGTAATCGTTTTATGCCTATTGCATTAATTTGCTTTTTGTTGTATAATATATTTGTTAATATATACAGCCATTTGGCAAAATCAAGATATGAAAGGACCTTATTACTATGAAGAAATTCCTTGCGGCGGCTCTTGCTCTTTGCATGACAAGTGCTGCTCTCACAAGCTGCGGTGATTCAAACAGCTCTTCTGCTGCTGACTCAAACTCCGCTGCGGCAAACTCTCAGACCTCTGATTCAAGTGCGGCTGATACCGAAAGTGTTTCAGACAAGCTTCTTGCTGAATACCCTGCATCTACAGAAAAGATAGATGTTAAAAATGGTGCTACTGAGAACATGATCGCCAGAAGCGTTATCAACGAGGGCGACACTTCCCGTCTTGCGGCTAAACTCGACTACGCTCTGCAAAATCCTAAGGAGACAACAAAGATCTGTTTCATCGGCGACTCTATCACGGCAGGTTCGGGTGCTAACTCCTCAACTAATCAGTATGTAAACCAGTTCAAGAGCTGGTGGGAGGAAAACATAAGCTTCTACGTTGATGTTACTAATGCCGGTATCGGTGCAACTGACTCATACATAGGTGTTCACAGGGCACAGCGTGACGCTTTGGAGGCTAAGCCTGACATTATTGTTATCGAGTTTATCAATGACGCTGATGATGAATTTTATGAGTCCTGCATGGACAGCCTTGTAAGAATGTGTCTTGAGCAGGACAACAATCCTGCAGTTATGATACTTGAGCCTTCAACTGAGGGGGGCACATCTCCGCAGGCGGCACATCTCAAGGTAGCACAGGCTTACAACATTCCTATGATTTCTTATCATGACGCTGTTATGCCTGAGATAGAGGCTGGCAACTTCACATGGGCTGACATTTCACCTGACAACGTTCACCCTAATGATGACGGACACGTTATAATGGCTTCACTGCTCACAAAATTCGTTGGCAACATAAAGGACAATATTGACAGCGTTGACAAGGAAGCAAAGGCATTTGACACAAGCACTGTTGCACCGATGGGCGATGTATTCGCTGACGCTACTATCGGAAGCCGTCAGACAGAGGACATTGTAAAGACAACTGACGAGGGAACATTCACAGATGTTACAACATTCCAGAAGTTCACAGACGGTTGGGGAACAACAACAGGCGGCACTATCAAATTTGAGATAACTGCAAAGAACATTGGTATGATATACTACATGACAGTTGACGGCAAGTCCGGCGTGGCTGCTGTAAAGGTCGATGGCGAGGACGTTGCGACGATAAACGCTGACTTCACAAGCGGTTGGGGCAACTACGCAAAGGCACAGCAGATATACTCATCTGACGAGGTGGCTACTCACACTGTTGAGGTAACTGTCGTTGATGACGCAAAGCCTAACTTCCAGATACTTAACTGGCTTATTTCATAATATGTGAAACTAATAGCCGCAAGGCATAAAAAAGTGCTGATACGTTCGGTCGTATCAGCACTTTTTGTTGGCATATTATCTTTTAACGTCCATTCGCCTGCAAGCTACTGCGAAAAATACTGCCAGCTCTGCAACGGCAAGCAGACCAAGAGTTCTGCGGTATACGATGCTTTCAGCAAAATTTCCTGCATACAGCTCAGAAAAAAGTTTTATGAAAAGTGCGGTGTACGCCGCCGCTGTAAGTATAGCGACAGACCTGTTAAAACGCTTTATCACCACGCTCAAAAGCAGTGCGGACAAAAATATTATGGCAAAAAACATCATTGCCGAAACGAAGCTGCCAAGCCGTGAGCCGCTGAAAAATATATCGAATATCTGCGATCTTTGTTCAAGAAGTTCATATTCGACAGAGCCTGCGGAGCTGCCGCACATAAGCTCTATGACACGCAGCCACAGGAGATAGCCGCCTGAAACGAATACCGACATTGTTATCATACTAAGGAGCATACAGGCTATGCCGCATTTTCTTGGGGTATTCTGTGCACAGGTTATCTGAATGGTGTTCGTGCAGACCACATATGCACACACTGCGGTGACGACACAAGAGGCTATCAGCAGCAGGGGCAGCACAAAATCGCAGGCTATTGCCATATCGCCGCTGCCGCATAAAAATGCAGATATTGTGATGACGCCGTAGAGGCAAAGCATAAAGGCATATATCACAAGGCAGTAATATCTCTGGATCGCCTTGAAAAGTGTGAGTGTTTTGATCTTTCGCATTTTATTTCACCCCCCTTTGTCTTTTGATAGGCTTTCTGTGCCAAAAAAGGTAAGCTGTCAATGCGGCGATGATCGTAAGTACCGCATAGGTAACGGAAAAGGCTATCGGTGCAACATCGGGAACGATATTTTCAAAGAATTCGTAGCTCAGCAAAGGACTTCTCAAAGCCTTTGTGAAGATACCGCCGCCGATATTCAGTGCCGCAAGGATAACTATAACGCCGCAGTTGATGAGTTTGCCTGTGCGTTCAAGTCGGCTCATTATAATGAAAAATGCCGAGCCGCTGAAAAATATGAGAAAAGTTCTCACAAACAGCATCGAATAGATATAAGCTGCACTTTTGCTGAATGACAGCGATAAAAGAGAATAATTTTGCAGTATCTCTGCGTGTGTATAGTCCACTGCCACGCCGTCAAGGCGTATAACAGTTCCTTTCAGCTTATCTGCAAAAATAAAGCTCTCTATGCTGTGTGCGGCAACAACTATAAATGCTGTGACAAAAGCACAGATAAGTATTGCAGCAAAGGACGTTTTTCTTGACACACCACAGCAGACTGAAAGTGAGAATATCTCTTTTACCGTAAAAAACGCCGCCGCAAATGCTGCCGCCCCCGTAAGCAATTCATAATATTCCGACACACCCTCCACGCTCAAAGCCTTTGCCGCAAGCAGCACAAGGAAAAACACAAGCACGGCTGCAAGGGGAAGGAGAGTTCTTACAACAGTAGTTTTACAGAGTTTCAGCTCATTCATTGTTCCCCCTCCTCACCTGTCAGATTTATGAACACCTGCTGTAGGTCGGGTCTTGAGACCTCAAGACCTTCGGGGACATTTTCGGGCGTGCCCTTTAGATACGCCGAGCTTATTGTTCCGATGTTTTTCATGCAAAGCACCTCTTTATTCTGACAATAGGCAGAAACTAAACTCTTTGCACCTGTGACGGAATAGCCATCCGTCAAAATATCCTCCGTTTTGCCTGCCGCAAGCACCTTGCCCTTATCTATTATTATGACATCCTCCACAAGGTTCTCGCACTCTTCGATAAGGTGGGTGGATATTACCACGCCGCACTGAGTTTCGGCAAAGCGTTCTACCAGCAGGCGGTAAAAAAGGTCACGGTGGTTTGCATCAAGCCCAAGAACAGGCTCGTCAAAGAAGAGAAAGTCTGCACCGCTCGCCAAGGTGAGAATGAGCTTTGAAACTGTCAGATAGCCTGTTGACAGTGCAGAAAGGCGCTTTTTCGGGTCAAGCTTGAACTTTTCGGCAAGAGAATAGGCATAGTCCTTATCAAAACCGCCGTAAAAATCAGCCGTGATATTCACCGCCTGCTTAAAGGTCAGACCTGCCGGCATTGTGACGCTCTCGCTCATTGCGTATATACGATTCAGTGCTTTATCATTTTCCAAAAGGTCTTCGCCGTCAAGAGTACACCTGCCCGAGTTGGCAAAAACACGGTTCGTTATGATATTCATAAGAGTGGATTTGCCTGCGCCGTTTCTGCCCAAAAGTCCGTATATCCTGCCCTTTTCTATCTCCACAGACACACCCACAAGGGCATAG
>ERZ773107.750-NODE-750-length-33469-cov-12.280242_pt1 | contig 33469 bp, 28 predicted proteins | sample MGYA00580571_ERZ773107 | MGnify/ENA primary metagenome ERZ773107 (study PRJEB29015, sample SAMEA2737843) | human gut metagenome | biome: human gut; feature: human-associated habitat; material: faeces | place: China | collected 2012 ... | reverse complement strand
TGCCGCCCGCCGCCCCGGAGCCGCCCGCCGCCGACCCACAGCCCGCCCGGCCCCAAAAGCACGGTCCCGGGGCAAAAACCATGTGGCTGATTTTCGCCGTTGTCATTGTTGCGGCGCTGCTCATTCAGCTGGGCGTCCTTGTGCTGGGTTTTGCAAAGCCCAGCGGCGGTACGGCGTCGATGGTTGTTGCGCCGACGGAGGAAGAAACTGCTGCATCCGGTCTTGTCCGCACCGAGGATTTTTACAACGGGACCGCCGCCACCGAGGACGCGGACAGCGGCAGCCCATTGGAGAAGATGGATTTCACCACCGGTCTGGCCGACGCCAAAAATATAACCTTCGACATCGACTACGGCGCGGTCACAGTCGTTGTGGACAGTGGTGCGGCGGAGCCGACCCTTTTCTGCACGAACCTGCGTCAGGACTGGTTCACCTTTACCAACACGGGCGACAACACAAGCCCGGTGCGTGTCAGCTACAAGGTCCCCGCCAACTACAACCTCGGCAAAGAGCTGGGGCCCGAGCCTGAGTTTGTCCTGTCCGTGCCGGATGCGAATACCTTCCATTTTAAAAGGCTCTCCATCACTGTCGCTATGGGCGATGCAGAATTTGACAACAGCAATACCATCGCCGCCGACAGCATCGACTTAGACCTGGCGATGGGCAACTTTACCGGTAGCACCGTGCAGGCAGAGCAGTTTGCGGCGAATATCTCAATGGGCGATTTTGATTTGGGGCTGCTGGCGGGCGTTGAAACCGCTAAAGTCGAAGCTGCCATGGGCGATATTGGCCTGACGGTGGACGGCAGGCCCGACGATTACGCGCTTGACCTGCAAACGTCCATGGGGAATGTGATGTTCAACGGCAGGACGATGAGCAGCACCTACACCCAAACAGCCGCCGCGCCCCGCAGCGTGACCCTTACCGCGTCGATGGGCGATGTAGTGCTGACGACGACGCAGTAATCCCGTATGGCAGGGGCCGATGCTTGCATCGGCCCGCCTGGCCGCCACAAAGTCATACTCCTGCCCCGAAAACTTGTTCAAATTCCACAACTTTCTTTTTGGCGGTGCAGGAAAGATTTTCGCAAAAACCTTTGTATTTTGTCCGCGGTTGTGGTACAATCTGTCTAATACATAAAAATAATGAAAAACAGGAAGTCAGGAGAGTGTATTATGGCATACTATTTTTCCGAACCGTCCCGTACTTTTGGTGAGTATCTGCTGGTTCCGGGGTATTCCTCCTCGGAATGCGTCCCCACGGCTGTCAGCCTGAAAACCCCGCTGGTCAAGTACCGCAAGGGCGAGGAGGCCTGCCCGCTGGAAATGAACATCCCGATGGTCTCTGCCATCATGCAGTCCGTCTCCGGCGAAAAGCTGGCCATTGCGCTGGCCAAGCAGGGCGGTGTCTCCTTCATCTACGGCTCTCAGACCATTGAGCAGGAGGCCGATATGGTCCGCCGCGTCAAGGCCTACAAGAAGGGCTTTGTCACCTCTGACTCCAACCTGCCGCCGGAGGCCACCCTCGGCGATGTGCTCGACCTCAAGACCCGCACGGGCCACTCCACCGTTGCCATCACGGATGACGGCTCTGCCCACGGCAAGCTGCTGGGCATTGTGGCTTCCCGCGACTACCGCCTCTCCCGCATGACGATGGACCTGAAGGTCACCGAGTTTATGACCCCGCTGGACAAGCTGGTCACGGCACCCGACACCACCAGCCTGCATGATTGCAACGACATCATCTGGGACAACAAGATTAACTCCCTGCCGCTGGTCGATGCCGAGGGCCATCTGCAGTACATGGTTTTCCGCAAGGACTATGACTCCCACAAGGAGAACGTCAACGAGCTGCTGGACGAGAACAAGAGCTATGTGGTCGGCGCGGGCATCAACACCCGCGACTATGCCGAGCGTGTGCCCGCACTGGTGGACGCCGGTGTGGATGTGCTCTGCATCGACTCCTCCGAGGGTTTCAGCGAGTGGCAGTCCCGCACCATCGCATGGATTCGTGAAAATTACGGCGATAAGGTGAAGGTCGGTGCCGGCAACGTTGTTGACCGCGAGGGCTTCTTCTTCCTGGCCAAGGCCGGTGCGGACTTTATCAAGATCGGCATTGGCGGCGGCTCCATCTGCATCACCCGTGAGACCAAGGGCATCGGTCGTGGTCAGGCCACCGCTGTCATTGAGGTTGCCAAGGCCCGCGATGAGTATTATAAGGAGACCGGTATCTACATCCCCATCTGCTCGGATGGCGGCATTGTGCAGGATTACCACATTACGCTGGCGCTGGCAATGGGTGCCGACTTCGTGATGCTGGGCCGCTACTTTGCCCGCTTTGATGAGTCCCCCACGAACAAGCTGCGTGTGGGCGGCAACTACGTCAAGGAGTACTGGGGCGAGGGCTCCAACCGCGCCCGCAACTGGCAGCGCTATGATTTGGGCGGTGCCCAGAAGCTGAGCTTTGAGGAGGGCGTTGACTCCTACGTGCCGTATGCCGGCCCTCTGGCGGACGGTGTGCAGACCACCCTGTACAAGGTGCGGTCCACCATGTGCAACTGCGGTGCGCTCTCTATCCCTGAGCTGCAGGAGAAGGCCCGCCTGACGGTTGTCTCCTCTACCTCCATCGTTGAGGGCGGCAGCCATGACGTTATCCTGAAGAACGGCCCCCAGAACCGCTAAATAAAAGTAACCAACTGTGCCCCCGCCGGGAATTGACCCGGCGGGGGCACTTTTTGCAATTTGGCAGAATCGTACTACCCGGCGGCACAAACGAAATAGCGGAATCCGCCTACTGCTCCTACGGCATGACGCCCCAGCAGAGCATTTACGGAATGCCAATATAAACCAAAAGCCCTGCCGCAATACCCCCACTGCGCGGAATTTGGCAACTATTGTTGATTTTACCAAAACACATTGTTGCGCATTGTGCAAAATAACGATTGACAACGGCGGCAAAATTCGATAAAATAATGCTATTGCAAATGCAGTGATGGGGAAAAAGCAGCATCCATCCCATTTCAGAGAGCCGCCGGTCGGTGTAAGGCGGTATGGCAGATGTTGTATACTGGCCCCGGAGCAGCCGCGCTGATAGGTAGGCGCGGACGGAACCTGACCGTTATCATGCAGGCGCGATTCGCCATCCCGGCTGATCGTACAGAGTGGCCGTTTCAACGGCAAAGAGAGTGGTACCGCGGGTACAGCAAGTCAGAATTTTTGCTCCCGTCTCTCAAAGGTTTCTTGCCTTTGGGGGGCGGTTTTTTTGTCCCCAAAGTGCAGAACAGACGCTTTGAAGGAGGCAGTTTACTATGATGGACGCAACGAAATACAATGTAGGATATTATCCGCCGCCGGTCGAGCCCGGCCACGTCTATGAGTGGACGAAGAAGGATCATATCGAGAAAGCCCCCGCGTGGTGCAGCGTGGACCTGCGTGATGGCAACCAGAGCCTGATCGTGCCGATGAGCCTTGAAGAAAAACTCGAATTTTACGATATGTTGGTAAAAATCGGCTTCAAGGAGATCGAAGTCGGGTTCCCCGCCGCCAGCGAGACCGAATATGAATTTCTGCGCACCCTGATTGACGGCAACCGCATCCCGCAGGATGTGACCGTACAGGTGCTGACCCAGTGCCGCGACCATATCATCCGCAAGACGTTCGAGGCCGTCAAGGGAGCCCCCCGCGCTATCATCCATTTCTACAATTCCACCAGCGTGGCCCAGCGTGAGCAGGTGTTCAAGAAGTCCAAGGAGGAAATCAAGAAGATTGCCGTGGATGGTGCCAAGCTGGTCAAGCAGCTGAGCGAGGAGTACGAGGGCAACTTCCTATTTGAGTACAGCCCCGAGAGCTTTACCGGCACCGAGCCGGAATACGCGGTGGAGGTCTGCAATGCCGTGCTGGATGTTATGCAGCCTACGCCGGACCGCCCCATGATTATCAATCTGCCGGTCACGGTGGAAATGAGTATGCCGCACATCTACGCCAACCAGATTGAGTGGTGCTCCAACCACCTGAAATATCGCGACAGCGTTATTTTGTCCACCCATCCGCACAATGACCGCGGCTGCGGCGTGGCGGATGCCGAGTTGGCCGTGCTGGCGGGTGCACAGCGCATTGAGTGCTGCTTGTTCGGCAACGGCGAGCGCACCGGCAACGTGGACGCCATCACGCTGGCCATGAATATGTACAGCCACGGCGTTGACCCCCATCTCGATTTCAGCAATATGCCGGAAATCTGCGAAACCTATGAGCGCGTCACCCGGATGCACGTCTATGAGCGCACGCCGTATGCGGGCGCACTGGTCTTTGCAGCGTTCAGCGGCAGCCATCAGGACGCCATCGCCAAGGGCATGACCTGGCGCAAGGAGAAAAAGCTCCACCAGTGGACCTGCCCCTACATTCCCATTGACCCGCATGACATTGGCCGCACCTATGACGCTGACGTCATCCGCATCAACTCGCAAAGCGGCAAGGGCGGCATCGGCTTCCTGCTGCAGCAGAACTACGGCTACAATCCGCCGCCGAAGATGCGCGAGGATCTGGGCTACCGCGTCAAGGACGTCAGCGACCACGAGCACCGCGAGCTGAGTGTGAAAGAGGTGCTCTACGTCTTTGAGAAAGCCTACCTCAACCACAACAGCCCCCTCAATGTGCCCGAGGCGCACTTTGTGCAGAACCCGGACAACACCATCACCGCGAATGTGACCATCACCAGCGGCGGAAGCACCATCCACTGCACAGCCACCGGCAACGGTCGTCTGGACGCTGTGGCCACGGCGATTGAGCAGCAGACCGGGATGCACTTCACGCTGGTGCACTACAGTGAGCACGCGCTGGACTTTGACACGAACTCCCGCGCCTGCTCCTATGTTGGCCTGAAGTGGGCTTCCGGCGAGGAGACCTGGGGTTGCGGTACCCACACGGATATCATCGTGGCGGGCATCAGGGCGTTGGTAAGTGCTATCAATAATAAGTGAGTGCTGAATAGGAACAGTGCAGCAGAGCAAATAAAAAATAAGAAATAATAAATAATAAAAATGTGGACCGTGCGGCGATGCCGCACTCAGAAATTTCTTTTTGCCAAAGGCAAAAAGTCCACCATATTTATTATTTCTTATTTATTCTTTATTATTTAAAACCGGAGGTTTACTACCATGGGTATGACCATGACGCAGAAAATCCTGGCCGCCCACAGCGGTGAGGCAACTGTTACGGCGGGCCAGCTGATTAACGCTAAGCTCGATATTGTGCTTGGCAATGATATCACAACGCCGGTCGCCATCAATGAGTTCAACAAGGCCGGGTTTGACTCGGTGTTTGATAAGACCCGCGTCAACATTGTGCTGGATCATTTTGTCCCCAACAAAGATATTAAGAGTGCGACCCAGTCCAAGCAGTGCCGCGAATTTGCCGATAAGTACGATATTCTCAACTTCTACGATGTCGGCCAGATGGGCGTGGAGCACGCTCTGCTGCCGGAAAAGGGCATTGTGACGGCGGGCGACTGCATCATCGGCGCGGACAGCCACACCTGCACCTACGGCGCAGTGGGCGCGTTCTCCACCGGCGTCGGCTCCACCGATATGGCCGCCGGTATGGCCAAGGGCGTGGCGTGGTTTAAAGTTCCCGCCGCCATTAAAGTTGAGCTGAAAGGCCGCCTGCATAAGCCGGTCACCGGCAAGGACGTCATTCTGCACCTGATTGGTGAAATTGGCGTTTCCGGTGCGCTGTACAAGAGCTTGGAATTTGTCGGTGAGGGCGTGAAAACCCTGACGATGGAGGACCGCCTCTGCATCTGCAATATGGCCATCGAGGCCGGTGCCAAGAACGGCATCTTCCCGGTGGACGAGGTGACCGAAGGCTATCTCAAAGGCCGCAGCCAGCGCCCGTGGGTCAAGTATGAGGCTGACCCCGACGCCGAGTATGAACGCACCGTCGTCATTGACCTTGACGCGCTGGAGCCCACCGTCAGCTATCCGCATCTGCCGGAGAATACCCACCTCGCCAAGGAAGGCAAGGACATCAAGATTGACCAGATTGTGATTGGCTCCTGCACCAACGGCCGCATTGAGGATATGCAGGCCGCGTATGAGATTCTCAAGGGCAAGCAGATTGCCAAGGGCGTGCGCGGCATCATCATTCCCGCCACGATGGCCGTCTACAAGGAGTGCATCCTCCGCGGCTATACCGAGGCCTTCATCGACGCAGGCTGCATCGTCTCCACCCCCACTTGCGGCCCCTGCCTGGGCGGCTATATGGGGATTCTGGCGGCAGGGGAGCGCTGCGTCTCCACCACCAACCGCAACTTTGTCGGCCGTATGGGCCATGTGGATTCCGAGGTTTATCTCGCCAGCCCGGCCACCGCGGCGGCCAGCGCACTGACTGGCTACATCACTGACCCGAGGGAGGTTTGAGCTATGAACGCAAGAGGTCCTGTTTTTAAATACGGCGACAATATTGACACTGACGTCATCATCCCGGCCCGCTACCTGAATACCCAGAGCGCCGCCGAGCTGGCCAGCCACTGCATGGAGGACATCGACAAGACGTTTGTCACCCGCGTCAAGGCCGGTGATATTATGGTCGGCGGTGAGAACTTCGGCTGTGGCTCCTCGCGTGAGCACGCGCCGGTTGCCATCAAGGCGTCCGGCATCAGCTGCGTGATTGCCAAGAGCTTTGCCCGTATTTTCTACCGCAACGCCATCAACATCGGCCTGCCGATTCTGGAGTGCCCCGCCGCCGGCGAGGCCATCCGCGAGGGGGACACCGTCAGCATCGACTTTGATACCGGTGTCATCACGGACGAGACCACCGGCCAGACCTTCCAGGCCGCGCCGTTCCCGCCCTTCATCCAGAACATTATCGCCAAGGGCGGCCTGATGAACAGCTTGAAAGACTAAGAGGGAACACAGATGAACAAGAATATTGCTTTGATTTACGGTGACTGCTCCAGCCCCGAAATCGTGACGCAGGCAGTGCGCGTGCTGGACAAGATTGCCGCCAAGCACGGCCACACCTTTACCTACACCCGCGCTTATATGGGCGGCGAGGCCATAGATAAATTCGGCGACCCGCTGCCCGCCGCCGAGCTCGAAAAGTGCAAGAACTCGGACAGCGTCCTGCTGGGTGCCATCGGCGGCCCCAAGTGGGAGGGCCTGCCTGGTGACCAGCGCCCAGAGAAGGGCCTGCTGCGCCTGCGTGCGGGTATGGGCCTGTATGCCAACAACCGCCCGGCCAAAATCTGGCCGCAGTTGGCCGATGCCTCCCCGCTGAAAAAGTCCATCGTGGAGCAGGGCATTGACTTTATCGTGGTGCGTGAGCTGATTGGCGGCGTCTACTTCGGCGAGCACAAAACCGTGGAGCAGAACGGCGAGAAGGTTGCCATCGACACGATGCCCTACTCCGAGCATGAGATTGAGCGCATCGGCCGCATCGGCTTTGAGACGGCGATGAAGCGCCGCAAAAAGCTGACCTGTGTGGATAAGGCCAACGTGCTGGACACCAGCCGCCTGTGGCGCGCCGTCATGCACCGCCTGCAGGCCGAGTACCCCGAGGTGGAGTACAGCGAGATGTTTGTGGATAACTGCGCGATGCAGATTTGCAAGAATCCGGCGCAGTTTGACGTGATTGTGACCGAGAATATGTTCGGTGACATCCTTTCGGACGAAGCCAGCGAGATTACCGGCAGCATCGGTATGGTGCCGTCCTCCTCGCTGGGGCAGGGAACCTGCGGCCTGTATGAGCCCATCCACGGTTCTGCGCCTGATATTGCAGGGCAGGACGTTGTGAACCCGATCGCCTGTATCCTCTCGGCGGCTATGATGCTGCGCTACAGCTTTGATATGCCCGCCGAGGCCGATGAAATTGAAGCCGCGGTGAACGCCGTTCTTGACGCGGGCTACCGCACCGCCGATATGATGGCCCCCGGCTGCACCAGGGTAGGCTGCACCGAGATGGGCAACAAGATTTTGGAAAATATCTGAAAAACGGCATTGCCGGATTCGCCCGGCGGGGTGAGGTCACCCCGCCCTACAAGCTACCCAAAACCACCGTTGTAGGGGCGGGGCTCTGCTCCGCCCGCCCCAAGCCTTTAACCGGCTACAATAAAAAATCCCGACGGAAATCCGCCGGGATTTTTTTATTTCTCCATCACATCCCGCCAGGGCCGTTTTTCGGCAAGCTCGTTGCGGCGATGGTTGCGCCAGATAAGCAGCGCTGCCAGTGCCGCGCCGAACAGGATGACTGCCGCAAGGTTGGGCAGACCCACCGCGGGCAGCAGCGGCGTGATCCATTTGTCGACGAGCCAAAACTCCACGAACCACAAAAGCATCATGGCGGCTGTAATGGCGCCGTACCGCACACCTTTTTCGGTGGAGGCCGCCCACTCGGCGGGGACAATGCGCTGCAGCAGCCACGCACTGGGCATCATAATGACAATGCAGAGCACAAGCCAGACCGCGTCGTAATGGCAGTCCCACGGGCGGCCCAACGCCGTATAGGTCGCGGTGGAGGCCAACGCAAATGTGCACAGCCACACAAGGCTGTCCGCCATGTAGTCTGCCAGCTTGGGTCTGGGCATGCTTGCCAGCAGATTCCGCTTAAAAATCTCTACGTCCCCGATGACCGACGGCAGATAGTCGCGCCGGGCCTCGGCCTGTGCCGCCATGGCAATCAGATCTTTGCGCACCAGTTCGACCTCATATCCGATGCCGCGGGTGTTGTCGATGGTGCTCAGAATGTCTGTGATGGTGTCCCGGTCACATTCGGTCAGTGTTGAAAAGACCAGGTCGTTCTCTTTTTTCAAGTCGCGGTATTCGTTGCGCATTGTTTTCATGGTTCAGCCCTCCTTGTCGTGCAAAATACGGTTCACAATGTCGCTGGCGTTCTGCCATGCCTCCGTAAATTCGTTAAGGTACTGCACCCCGTCGGGGGTCAGGCGGTAATATTTGCGGCTCGGCCCGCCGGAACCCGCGCGGTACTCGGCAGCGATCAGCCCCTTGCGCTCGAGCCGCAGCAGCAGGGGATAGAGTGTGCCCTCGGTCAGGTCGGCAAAGCCGCTGTCCCGCAGGGTGGTGGCAATGGCATAGCCGTAGGTCGGTTCCCGGTCAATGATCTTTAAAATGCAGCCTTCCAGCGTGCCCTTGCGCAGCTGTGCCTGGTCAAACACCGGCTCACCTCCTCTGACTACCTTGCATTACCATGTTCTCTGACTATATTGTATTGCAAAGTAGTGGAAATGTCAAGCAGAAATCCCACCCGCATTTTTGTGTAGAATAGACAAAAGCGGCAGTCTCTTTTTCAAGAGACTGCCGCCAGCAGAGGTTATTTTCGTTTGTACCAGCAATTCGCCACCGCGTCACACGCCCGCTGCACCGGGCTAAGGTTCAGCACGGCCAGCGTCACCGCAGCCAGCAGCACGGACCAAAGCACAACGACAATCGTCGCCTTCCCGCGCATAAGGTCGTACAGACCCAGCTCGACCAGCAGCGCCTGCACCGGCAGATGCAGCAGATAGATCGCCAGCGTGTGCCGCCCCAGCCCGGCCAGCAGATGCCAACGGCTGGCCAGCACAGTCAGCGCCGCCGTGGTCGCGATGCCCACGAGGTAGAACACGACCCGGTACTGCACCCTGTCGCCGCCCGCATAGCTCACATCGTGGAACAGCTCCGCGCTGTGGTCCATGATCGGGTCAGCCCGCAGCACCCAGAAAAAATACGCTCCATAGCCAAGCACCAGCCCCGCCGCAGCCACAAGCCGCACCGGGCGGTGCTCCGCCGCAAACGCGGCCAGTCTGTCCAGCTGCGGGCGGAGCAGCACCCCGCACGCATAAAACGGGTAGAATGCAAATACCCGCACCAGCGTGAAGGGCCAGTCCACCAGCCCGGCAGCCAGCGCCAGCCCCACGGCCAGCGCCATGCCAAGGCAGGAACCGGCCAGCCCCAGCCTGTCCCGCAGCCGGCACAGAACCGGCAGTGTCAGATGCCAGAAGATCAGAGCGTACAGATACCATATATGCCGCCACGGCAGCAGCCACGCGGCCAGCAGGCCGCCCGTCTCGGCAAAATTTTCCCGCAGAACGGCGGCACGGAACGCCAGCATCAGCGTCTGCCCCACAAGGTACAGCCATAGCTGCTGTGTGACCAGCTTGCGCGGGTTGAACCGTGCTACCAGCCCGCTGCAGATGCAGAACAGTGCCATGTGGAACGCATAGATGCAGAAAAACGACGCACTGACGAAGGAATACCCCATGCGGTACTGCTCGATAAAATGGCCGAGCACAACCAGCAGGATGCCAAGGCCCTTCAGCTCGTCAATATAATCGCGGCGCTGAGGCATTATTGATTCTCCCACGGGGAGCGCACGATCTCGCCGGAATCGACCTTGCCGAACTCGGCGACCTCTGCGCTGGCCTTGACGATGCCGCCCGGAGCTACATGCACGCCGCGGCCCAGATGGGCGTTGTGGTCTACGATGGCTCCCGCGTTGACGATGCAGCCCACGCCCAGATGGGCGTCCGCACCGACATACGCCTGCGGCAGGATGATGCAGCCCGGCTCCAGCACGGCGCTGGGGCTGACAGACGCGGCGTCACTGATAAAAACCGGCGTGCTGTAGCCCGCTGCTGCCAGCTTTTGCAGCAGCTCGACGCGCAGCTTGTTGTCACCCAGCGCCACAAAGGCGGGGCGTCCGCGCTTCAAAATCGCGGGGTCAACGTAATCCCGCAGGCCGCCCACGGCGTCGGGGGCGTTGTCGTCCAGAAAGTCTGCGCTGCCCCAGCCCTCGTCCATCAGCCAGTCGTTCAACTGGGTGCCAAAGCCGCCGCGGCCCAGGATCAGCGGGCGCTTTGTATTGAAACCGATCTCAATGAATGCCATAGTTATCCCTCCTGTTGGGTTACTTCACCGTCGGGGGTCTCGCCCTCGGCGGGCTGTGCGTTGGGGTCCTCCAGGCTGGTACGGGGGTGTACGTCCAGCGGATTGGCCAGTGTGCCGTTCTGCAGGTCGCTCAGGGCCTGGGGGATGCCGGGGAAGAACCGGGCAATGCCGGTGCCGCCGCAGTGCAGACCGTCAAAGAAGTCTGTCTCCTGCAAGCCTTCAATGCACGCGGGGTCGTAGCTGCCGTAAATCGGCACGTTGTTGTCGGCGCAGTACTGCCGCAGCCAGTTTTCCACCTGGAAGAAGCCCTTGTGGTTCTCCGGCTCGGTCAGCAGGTAGCCGTACAGATACGGGTGCCACGGCGACAGCACAAGAATGACCGTTGTGCCCTGCGACTGGGCGTATCTGACGAAGGAGTCGAACGCCTGGATCTGGGTCTGGCTCAGCTCGTCAAAGCCCTCCATGTGTACGCTGTTAAAGCTCATACAGGCCTCGGCGGCCAGCGTGCGGATCTGGTCCTCGGTCTGATTGCGGAACGCTACATCGTACAAAACGCTGCCGTCGGACCGCTTGATCGACGTGGTCTGGTTGTAGGGGTCGCCCTCGACGGGGTTAAACTCTATCGTGTTGCCCTCGTCGTCGGTGACGGTGGCCTGCCCGCGGTTCTTTATGTAGTAGTCTACGTTGCCCTGGAAGTACGCCGGGTCGGCCAGCGCCTTCCACAGCTCGACCTTGTCGGGCTCCTCGTAATCGGTGGGCACGTTCAGGACCTTCGTCAGGAACTCGTTGTACAGGTCGGCGTCGGCGCGCGCGTCAAACGCGGCCTCGCTGCCGTAGAACACCCACGGGTCTATGCTCCACAAAAGAACCTTCGGGGCCTTGCCGTAGGTGACCATCTTGTAGTAGCTTGTCATGTTGTCGCGCACGTCCGCGCCGGTGACGCCCATGTTGAAGAAGCTCTCGACGCCGGTGTTTTCGCGGTTGAACTGCAGAACACGGCTCGAGCCGATGCCGATGGCCTCGGGCGTCTCGGGCACATCCTGTGCAAATAACTGTACCACCTCGCGCTCGTCCATCTGCTCGAAGTTTGTAACGTCGTAGCCCTGGAGCATCAAGTCGACGATGCGGCGGGGTGCCAGCGCACCCTGGAACAGACCACTGCGGTCTACATTGTAGCTGAACGCCACCATGAACACCAGCACCGGCACAAACAGCAGGAACTTGAACGCCGTTTTGATGCCGAAGTAGAGCCGCCGCGCCAGCCCGCGCAGGAACAGCACGAACGGGTTGATCTTCTTTCTGCGGCGGCGCTGCCGGGCGGGTGCGCTGCCGGGGGCACCGCGGTGGATCTTGACCGGCGGTGCGGGAATCGGGGTAGGGGATTTCGCCATGATACACCGCCTTTCTCAATACTGCTGGTAGATGAACGCCGACTGGCCGAAGGCGGCGAAGAACAGAATCGCTGCAGCCATGCCGTAGTAGAGCGTCCAGCGCAGCGGCCAGACCTGCTGGCGGATCCAGCGGGCGACGCTGCGGCCCTTATGCTCCGCCGCAAAGACGACGAAGCAGCCAAACAGCAGCACGACGGGCAAACGGCCATCAATGCCGCTGCTGTAGATGAGATTCGACACCTGCGCCCACGACCCTGTCAGACCGTCCCAGCCCTGTAAAAGCGAGCCGTACACGGCAAACGGGTCGGTGTTGTAGATAGCCGACGCGAAGAACACGAGCGTCAGGCAGAACAGCGCATTGGTGAAAAGACACTGCCAGAATACCTTGAACCAGCCCATGCGGTAGAGCGGGTTATAGCGGTTGATTCTCTGCCGCGCCCTGGCGGTCATGACACCGAAGGCGGCCAGCAGACCCGTGAACAGGCCCCACGCCAGATACCGCCAGTCCGCGCCGTGCCACAGGCCGGAGCAGACAAAGACGATGACGATGTTTAAGTAGTGCCGCCACGGGGCGCAGCGGCTGCCGCCGAGGCTGAAATAGACGTAGTCGCGGAACCAGCTCGTCATCGAGATATGCCACCGCCGCCAGAAATCGTTGAAGGTCCGCGCCTCAAACGGGGACTGGAAGTTCTCGATCAGGTCATAGCCCAGAATGCGCGCCGCGCCCAGGGCAATGTCGCAGCAGCCGGAAAAGTCCATGTACAGCTGCACGGCAAACAGCACCGTGGCGGCCACGAGGTTCGGGCCGCTCATGCTGCCGACATCGCCGTAGACCAGCGAGACATAGTGGCTCAGGTTGTCGGCAAGGACCATCTTTTTGGTGTAGCCCCACAGCATACGGAACGCGCCGCCCGCGCAGCGGCCATAGCTGAACCGGCGGCTTTTCTGGATCTGCGGGCGCATCTGGGGGTAGCGCTCAATAGGCCCGTTGATGAGGGTGGGGAAGAAGCTGACAAACAGCGCGTAGTGCAGCAGGTTTGTCTCGACCCGGCAGCGGCGCTTGTAGACGTCGATGGTGTAGCTCATCGCCGCAAACGTGAAGTAGCTCAACCCCAGCGGGGCCAGCAGATTCTCCCGGTGGGAGAGGATGCTGCCGCCCACCGTGTCTGCCAGCAGGTTCCAGTATTTGTAGTAGACAAGGATGCCGATGCCGAACCCCACCGACGCAGCCAGTGCCAGCACCCGCACGGGCTTGGCCCTGACCTTGCCGATGATCAGGCCGCACAGCCAGGTCAGCACCGTGGCGGCGGCGATCACCCAGACCAGCGGGCGGTTGACGGGATCATAGCAGAAGAAGCCGTAGCTGGCGGCCAGCAGAAAGTAGGGCCGCAGCACACGGGGCAGGGCATAGTTGATGAGCGCCACTGCCGCAAAAAAGGCGAGGAACAACAGCGAGGTAATTGCCATGGTCTGATCCTCGCACAGGAAGGCGAGGACCTGCTCCCAAGTTATCGTCATGATTCCTATTCTCCGCAATTATTTCTTTTCTTCCAGGTCGCGCACGCGCTTTTCCAGCATGGCGTTGGCCTGGGTCAGCCGCTTGCACTTGTCGGCCAGCTGGCTGATGGCAATGCTCAGCGAGAGCAGTACCACCAGCACAAAGCAGAACATTAACAAAAACACCAGATTGACCGGCATCTCAATGTCCAACAGGTCGCGCAGCACGTAGACCACGTAGGGGAACGCCGCCGCAATGACCAGCCCGACGGCCAGCGCAAGCCAGAGCAGACTGTACTTGACGCTCATCAGCCCGCGCTTCAAAAACGCAAAGATGATGAGCAGCAGCACCACCGCGCCCAGAATCATAAACAGCTGTAATTGTGCGGTCATGCGCGGCCTCCCTTACTTTTGCGGATGGACAGACGGTCAATGATGAGCGCCAGCGAGACCTTGATCATGTAGTAGACGCTCTTGAAGCTGTGGATGCTGGACACGCCGCCCTGCCGCTCCCGCATGATGACGGGGGCCTCGGCCACCTTGAAGTCCGCCAAAATCGCGGCCAGCGCGGCCTCCGGCTCCGGGTAGTCAATGGCGTAGTGCCGGGCAAAATAGGCGGTCATCCGCGCATTGGTCGCGCGGAAGCCGCTGGTCACGTCCAGCACCCTATGCCCGGACAGCAGGAAAATCAGCCCGCTCAAGAACCGGATGCCGACCCGGCGCATAAAGCTGGTCTGGAAGCCCTCTTTTTTGACAAAGCGGCTGCCGATGCACATATCGCATTCGCCGTCCAGCACGGGCTGCACGATCTCCATCAGGTAGGCGGGGTCGTGCTGGCCGTCGCCGTCCATCTGCACGGCCACATCGTAGCCGTTGCGCACGGCGTACAGGTAGCCGCACTGCACGTTGCCGCCGATGCCCAGATTGACCGGCAGGTCCAGGAACGGGTAATGATGCTTGCGAAGCAGCTCGGCGCTGCTGTCGGTAGAGCAGTCGTTCACGACGAGAAAATCCACCTCCGGGCATTCCGCGCGCAGATTTTCCACCGTATTGACGATGTTATCCTCCTCATTGTAGCACGGGATGATAACAAGAACTTTTTTATCCAAAGGGGTGTACCTCTCAATCGGATAGTTGTCACATCTCTTGGCCCCCTCTGCGAGGGTGACTCCCCACTGCGTGGGGAGATGTCGCGTAGCGACAGAGGGGCTCGGGCCCGAAGGGCTCCGCCCGCAGGCGGTGGGGGAGAGAACCTTGCGGTTATCCGAAACATTTCGGGCCGTGGCAAGGTTCTCTCCCTCCGGCCCTGCGGGGCCACCTCCCTCCCCAAAGGGAGGCAGGGAGAAAACCGCAGAGCGATTTGCAAAAGGAAACGTAGGGGCGGATTCCATATCCGCCCGGGGAACCTGCCGCTGCTGCACACGGCTGCGGGCGAGCAATGCTCGCCCCTGCAACGCGGTTCCGCTCAAACGCCTTTGACCGTAAACTCCTCCAGCCGCTTCAGCAGCTCGGCACGGCGGTAGTGGGCGGTGTAATACGCCTTTGCCTTCGCGCCCAGCGCGGCCCGCTCGGCGTCGGTCATGCGGTACAGCGCCAGCATATTGTCCGCCAGCGCCTTTTGGTCGCAGGCCGGGCTGACAAGCCCGCCGCCGCTCTCCAGGACTGCCGCATAGCCCGCGCCGTTCATCGAGGCCAGCACCGGCTTGGCCGCGGCCATGTAGCTGGCCAGCTTGCCGGGAACGGTCAGTCCCAGATCGGGTGAGTCGGAAAGCGAGATCAGCAGCGCGTCGGCCAGCGCCGTAAACCGGGGCACATCAGCGGCGGGCACACTGCCGTAAAACGTCACGGCGTCCCCGGCGTGCAGGTCGGCAGCCTGTTTCTGCAAAGCCTCGCGGCTCATGCCGTCGCCGACCAGAAGAAGATGCAGGTGCTCCGCCCCGGCGGCGCGGGCGTCCAGCACGGCACGGATCACCATGTCCAGGCTCTGCGCCGGGGTGAACGTGCCGGTGAACACTACGTTGAACCGCCCCGCAAACTGTGCCTCCAGCGCCGCGTCATGCTGCGGCACGGCATAGAAATCCTCGCAGTACTGCGGAATGACCGCCACGTCCGCCGTGCTCTTGCCGGTGCGGGCGCACAGGCGCTCTTGCAGCGGCCCGCTCATGGCGATCAGCCGGTCACAGCGCCTGTACAGGCTGTCGCTGACCGACTGCGCGACCCAGCGCATAAACCTGTTTTTGACCGGCAGTACGCTGTACAGATTCTCCGGCCAGAGGTCAAGGACGTAATTCGTAAACGGTATATGGTGCTTTTTTGCATACCGGATGGCAGGCCAGCACATCAGCACGGGGCTGGTGTTGAAGCAGAACACCGCGTCGTACCCGCCGGGCAGACGCTTTAACGCCCCCGCCGCGTAGAGCGGCCAGCTGACGTAATTCAGAAAAATCGTTTTGCCGGTGTTGCCCTTGCGGGGGATCTCCCGTGCACGGAACACCCGCGCACCCTTGTAGACTTCCTCAAACGGGCCGTCGGCGCTGTAGCCGTCGAACCATTCGCCCTTCGGGTAGTTGGGCAGACCGCAGAGCACGTCCACGGAGAGACCGTCCTGCACGAAGCCTTCGACAATATCGTTGATGCGGAAATTTTCCGGCCAGAAATGCTGGGTCACTACCAGTATGCGCATAATATATCGTGTTCCTGTCGCTTAGTATTTGCGCCACACCATCTTGTTGACAACACCGGTGTAGCTCTGGATGATCTTGACGACCTTGTCGGAGACATTCTCGTCCACGTAGTTGGGCACGGGCAGGCCGAGGTCGCCGTTCCGGTTCATCTCCACAGCCACGTCCACGGCCTGCAGCAGGTGGTCGCCGTCGATGCCCGCCAGAATGAAGCAGGCCTTGTCCAGCGCCTCGGGGCGCTCGGTGGAGGTGCGGATGCAGACCGCCGGGAACGGATGGCCGACGCTCGTGAAGAAGCTGCTTTCCTCGGGCAGCGTGCCGGAGTCGGACACGACGCAGAAGGCGTTCATCTGCAGGCAGTTGTAGTCATGGAAGCCCAGAGGCTCATGCTGAATGACGCGCTTGTCGAGCTTAAAGCCGCTCTGCTCCAGACGCTTGCGGCTGCGCGGATGGCAGGAGTAGAGGATCGGCATATCGTACTTTTCGGCCATCTTGTTGATGGCGGTGAACAGCGAGGTAAAGTTCTTCTCGGTGTCGATATTCTCCTCGCGGTGGGCAGACAGCAGAATGTACTTACCCTTCTCGAGACCCAGACGCTGGTGGATGTCGGACGCCTCGATTTTTTCCAGATTCTGGTGCAGCACCTCGGCCATCGGGGAGCCGGTCACGTAGGTACGCTCCTTCGGCAGGCCGGTGTCGGCCAGATAACGGCGGGCATGCTCGGAGTAAGCCATGTTCACATCGGAGATGATGTCCACGATGCGGCGGTTCGTCTCCTCGGGCAGGCACTCATCCTTGCAGCGGTTGCCGGCCTCCATGTGGAAGATGGGGATGTGCAGCCGCTTTGCACCGATGACGGACAGGCAGCTGTTTGTGTCGCCCAGCACCAGCACGGCGTCGGGCTGGATGGCGGCCATGAGCTTGTAGCTCTCCGAGATGATGTTGCCCATCGTCTCGCCCAGATCCGCGCCGACGGCGTTCATGTAGACCTCGGGGTCGGCCAGCTGCAGGTCGTGGAAGAACACGCCGTTCAGGTTGTAGTCGTAGTTCTGGCCGGTGTGGGCCAGGATAACATCAAAATATTTGCGAGTCTTGTTGATGACGGCGGCCAGACGGATGATCTCCGGGCGGGTGCCGACGATGATGAGCAATTTCAGCTTGCCGTTGTTTTTAAAAGAAATGCTGCTGTAGTCAGACATACTTTTCTCCTTAGTAGCTAATATGTGCAGGGGATGTAGGGGCGAACATCGTTCGCCCGCAGAAACGTTACGACCGGGGCAAACTTTCGGGTCGATGACGAGCATCGACCCCTACATCGCAGGGGCGGATTCCATATCCGCCCGGGAACTTTGTCGCTGCCGCGCACGGGCACGGGCGAGCACTGCTCACCCCTACAATGCGCCCGTTTTACACCTTTTCAAAGAATGTATCCGGGTGGGCCGGGTCGAACTGCTCGTTTGCCCACATCAGGGTGACGAGGTTCTCGGTCTCGCTCAAATTGATGATGTTGTGGGTGTACCCCGGCAGCATGTGGATGGCCTGGGGCTTGTCGCCGGTCACCTCAAATTCCAGCACCTCGCCGCTGCCGACGCGGCGCTCCTGAATCAGACCGTGGCCCGAAACCACGATGAAAAACTCCCACTTCGTGTTGTGCCAGTGCTGACCCTTTGTGATGCCGGGCTTCGAGACGTTGACGCTGAACTGGCCGCAGCTCTCGGTTTTGAGCAGCTCGGTAAAGCTGCCGCGGGCGTCCTCATTCTTTTTCAGGTCAAAGATGACCTTCTCTTTGGGCAGATAGGACAGATACGTCGAGTACAGCTTTTTTGCAAAGCTGCTCGCCGGAATCTCCGGCAGTACGAGCGTTGCGGGCTGAGCCTTGAACCTTTCCAGCAGGTCCGCGATTTCGCCCAGCGTGACTTTGTGGGTCACCGGCGCGGCACAGTAGCGCCCACTGTCATGGAAAACCGGCGTCAGACCGTCGTAATCGCAGCGGTGAGGCTTACCCTCCAGCGCGTCGAGCATTTCCTCCACCAGGTCGTCAATGTACAATAGCTCCAGCTCGGTGGCGCGGTCATTGACCGTGATGGGCAGGTCATTGGCGGTGTTATTGCAGAAGGTCGCCACGGCGCTGTTGTAGTTGGGGCGGCACCACTTGCCGAACAGATTCGGGAAGCGGTAGACCAGCACCGGTGCGCCGGTCTCCTGCCCGTAGGTGAAGAACAGCTCCTCACCGGCCAGCTTGCTCTTTCCGTAGTCGCTCTCGCCGTAGCGGCCGATCAGCGTCGCTTGGATCGAGCTGGACAGCATGACCGGGCAGCGGTTGGCGTGAGATTTGAGCGTGTCCAGCAGGGTGGAGGCGAAGCCGAAGTTGCCCTGCATGAACTCGTCGTTATTTTTGGGACGGTTGACACCCGCTAAATTGAACACAAAATCGGCTTCCGCACAAAAGTGGTCCAGCTCTGCGGGGGGCGTGTCGAGGTCATACTCAAACACGTCCTCGATCTGCAAGGCGGGGCGGGTACGGTTCTTGCCGTCGCGGACAGCCTTCAGGTTCTCGCAGAGATTGCGCCCCACAAAGCCCTTAGCGCCGGTCACAAGGATCTTCATGCCTTCTCGGCCTCCATCTCTTTCAGCGCGTTTTGGACGTAGTCGGTGGTCAGAATCTTTCTGACCGTGCCCTCCACGTCCAGACGGTGCGTGTTGTGGCTCGTGTAGGAGTCGTCGGCCATCGTGTGGACCTCACCCTTGACGACGAACTTGTCGTAGTTCAGGTCGCGGTTGTCGGCAGCCACGCGGTAGTAACCGCCCATATCCTCACTGCGCAGGCGCTCCTCGCGGGTCATCAGGGTCTCGAACAGCTTCTCGCCGTGGCGGGTGCCGATGATGTTCGTGCCGGTGTCGCCGAACAGATGCTGCACGGCCTTGGCCAGGTCACCGATGGTGGAGGCGTCGGACTTCTGGATGAACAAATCGCCCGGGTTTGCATGCTCAAACGCGAACATGACCAGGTCAACGGCCTCGTCCAGGTTCATCAGGAAGCGGGTCATATTGGGGTCGGTGATCGTGATGGGGTTGCCGGCGCGGATCTGGTCAATGAACAGCGGAATGACGCTGCCGCGGCTGCACATGACGTTGCCGTAGCGGGTGCAGCAGATCGTCGTGCCGCCGCGCTCAGCGGCCACGCGGGCGTTGGCAAAGATGACGTGCTCCATCATCGCCTTGGAGATGCCCATGGCGTTGATGGGATAGGCGGCCTTGTCGGTGGACAGGCAGACGACGCGCTCCACGCCCGCGTCAATGGCGGCGTGCAGGACATTGTCCGTGCCGATGATGTTCGTCTGCACGGCCTGCATCGGGAAGAACTCGCAGGAGGGCACCTGTTTCAGCGCTGCCGCGTGGAAGATGTAGTTGACGCCGGGCATGGCATCCCGGATGGACTGCGGGTTGCGCACGTCGCCGATGTAGAACTTGACCTTGCCGGCATACTGCGGGTGGTTGGCCTGCAGCTCGTGGCGCATGTCGTCCTGCTTCTTCTCATCGCGGGAGAAGATGCGGATCTCGCCGATGTCGGTGGACAGGAAATGCTTGAGCACCGTATGCCCGAAGCTGCCCGTGCCGCCGGTGATGAGAAGAGTCTTGTCCTTAAAAATGCTGTCTGCCATAATATCCTCCTTATATTTGGCTGCGCAAAAGGCACAGTAATCCTTTATAATCTTATTCATTTTAGCACAAAAATCGCTGCTTGAAAAGGGCACAGGGTTGGAAATTGCTGCTTTTTGTGGTATAATAGCTAAGAAATCACAGCAAAATGCTTTTTACAAGGAGGACACGCCCATGCGCGCCTACGAACGTCTTTTAAAATATGTAAAGGTCCACACGACCTCTGACCCCAACAGCGGCACCCACCCCAGCACGCTGCGCCAGTTTGACCTGGCGAAGATCCTCGTTGAGGAGCTGAAGGAGTTGGGCCTGACCGATGCCCATGTGGACGAGCACTGCTATGTCTACGCCACGCTGCCCGCCACCCCGGGGCAGGAGAGCGCCGCGCCGCTGGGCCTTATCGCCCACATGGATACGGCGGACGACGCCAGCGGTGAGAACGTCCGGCCGCAGATCCACGAAAACTACGACGGCGAGGCTGTCACGCTGCCCGCCACCGGCACGGTGCTGGACCCCAAGGTGTTCCCGTTCCTGCGCGAGATGAAGGGCCAGACCCTCATCACCACCGACGGCTCGACGCTGCTGGGCGCGGACGATAAAGCCGGTGTGGCCGAGATCATGACCGCGCTGGAGCGCATCATTGCCGAAAATCGCCCCCACGGCAAGCTCTGCATCGGCTTCACCCCCGATGAGGAGATCGGCGAGGGCGCGAGCCTGTTTGACGTCGAGGGCTTCGGCGCGGTCTACGCCTACACCGTTGACGGCGAGGACGTCGGCGAGATCAGCTATGAGAACTTCAATGCCGCCGCTGCCGTCGTGACCGTGCACGGCTTCAGCGTCCACCCCGGCAGCGCCAAGAACTCGATGATCAATGCGCAGAACGTGGCCATGGAGTTCCACGCCGCGCTGCCCGCCTTCTCCCGCCCCGAGCACACCGAGGGCCGTGAGGGCTTCTTCCACCTGACGAGTATGCAGGGTGACGTGACCACCGCGCACCTGGGCTACATCGTGCGCGACCACGATGCCGCCAAGTTTGCCGCCCGCAAGGCCCAGATGCAGCATATTGCCGCCTGTCTGAATGACCGCTACGGTGCGGGCACGGTGGAGCTGGACATCAAGGACAGCTATTATAATATGTTGGAGAAAATTCAGCCCCACTTCCATCTGGTCGAGAACGCCCGCAAGGCCATCCGCGCGGCGGGCCTTGAACCCATCGAGACCCCGGTCCGCGGCGGCACCGACGGCGCGACCCTGAGCTATATGGGCCTGCCCTGCCCGAACCTCGGCACCGGCGGCTTCAACTTCCACGGCCCCTGCGAGTGCATCACCGCCGAGAAGATGGATCAGGGCGTCGAAATTTTGCTGAATCTGGTCGAGCTGTATAAATAAGGGCCCGGAGTTTATTGAAAAGGGATTGAATAAGACATAACAACAGCCCGTGCTTCCCAACCGAAGCACGGGCTGCTTGCCTATATGGCTTCCCCCTCGGGGGAAGCTGTCAGCGGCCACGCCCGCTGACTGATGAGGGGCGGCCTGCCGTCAAAACTCGCTAACGGATAGCAATGGCACACCCGCCCCTCATCCGGCCCTGCGGGGCCACCTTCCCCCAAAGGGGAAGGCTCTAGGCGCTTACTTCATCTTCCCCACATACACCAGATACGAATACAAATAAATCCACGCGCTGCCGCCAAGAACGGCGGCCAGCAGCACGATCAGCGTAGCAATGTCGCCCAGCAGGCCGCCCAGGAAGGCAAGCACCAACAGGACAATGCCCATAACGACAAAGGTATACCCGCCCATGCGCTGGGTGCGCTGCCAGTTGTGCTCGTCGTTCAGCGCCCAGGGCGTGCGGCAGCCGAAGGTATAATTCTGCTTGATCTGCGGCATAAAATTGCCCAGGATGATGAACAATACGCCGATGCCGCCGCAGACCAGAATGCTGACGAGGTTGCTGCTGTCCGGCAGCTTACCGAAAACAGCCAAATCACTCAGCCAGCTGAACGCGGCCGACATTACGGTGAACAGCCCCACGAACAGGTTCCATGCCTTGCCGAACTTCTCAAAATTTTGATGCTTGGGGTCGATCTTGCGGATGACCTCAAACAAAATCAGCGTGACAAACGGTATCGCGGCCAAAAACAAAACCGTGGATTTCGGCCCCCAGCCGTTGACCTGCCCGCTGGCTCCCCAGTGGGTGGGCACAATGTCCGGCAGGGAGGGGTAGAAGTACAGGTGCGCGGCAAAATTCAGCACGCAGACCACGGTTAAAATCCAGAACAGTTTATTCTTTTTCATTGCTATCGTCTCCCTTTACAAGTCCGCAGTCATAAAACCACTTCATCAATTCCTGAAATACGGTCAGATTCACACTGTACACAATGTTCTGGCCGCGGCGCTCATCGGTAATAAGCGCCGCACTTCTTAAAATGTTCAGGTGGTGGCTGACGGACGGCTTTGTCATATCAAAATGTGCGGCGATCTCCCCGGCGGTCAGATCGCCCTGTGCCAGCAGTTCTAAAATGCGCCGCCGCGTCGGGTCGGCCAGCGCCTTGAAAGCATCTCCCAAACAGAACAACTCCTTTCCTGATAAACAATTAGATAAACGTCTAACTGTCTATGCCTTTACTATACTCCGATGCACCTGCCGCTGTCAATAGATATTTTGAAAAATATCTAACTATCCGTTCTCCTCCGACTGTTTCTCCAACTTTTACCAATGATTTTTCCTGCAAATTCACAATTTGTTTGCAATTTTCCTATTGACATGGTATGTGAATGTGCTACAATATTAGCAGTCGAACAGATAGAGTGCTAAAGAAAAACAAACACACAGAATTTGCGAAAGTGGATTCTTGAACTGCAAAACCAAAGCACTTTACGTGCGAGACTGCCAGAACAATGCGCTATCTGCACTAAAGGAGGTACGCACTATGAACATCGAACAAATGACACAGAAAACCCGTGAGGCTTTGCAGGCTGCACAGCGCATCGCGGTGGAATATTCCAACAACGCGGTGGAGCAGGAGCACCTGCTGGCCGCCCTTGCCCAGCAGCAGGACGGGCTTATCCCGCAGCTGCTGCAGACCCTCGGCATTGACGCCAATGCCTTTGCCCAGGCGGCCTTGCAGAAGGTTGAGGCGCTGCCCCGCGTGACCGGCTCGGGCCGTGACCCGGAGAAAATTTACATCTCCAACGATCTGGACCGCGCCCTCAACGCCGCCGAGCAGCAGGCCAAGCAGATGAAGGATGAATACATCAGCGTAGAGCATGTATTCCTCGGTATTTTGCAGCGGCCCGGCAAGGCTGCCAGTGAAATATTCAAGACTTTCGGCATCACAACCGAGAAATTTATGAAGCAGCTGAGTGCGGTGCGTGGCAATCAGAGGGTCACGAGTGATAACCCGGAGGACACCTACAACGCCCTGAAAAAGTATGGCCAAGACCTTGTCGAAATGGCAAAGGCGCATAAGCTTGACCCTGTAATCGGACGCGATACGGAAATTCGCAATGTCATCCGTATCCTGTCCCGCAAACGCAAGAACAACCCCGTGCTGATCGGTGAGGCCGGTGTCGGTAAGACCGCCATCGCCGAGGGGCTGGCGCAGCGGATCGAAAGCGGAGATGTGCCCGAAAACCTGAAGGATCATACCGTGTTCAGTCTGGACATGGGTGCGCTGGTCGCAGGTGCAAAATACCGCGGCGAGTTTGAGGAACGCTTGAAGAGCGTCCTCAACGAGGTCAAGAAGTCCGAGGGCAAGATCATCCTCTTCATCGATGAGCTGCACACCATCGTCGGCGCGGGCAAGACCGACGGCGCGATGGATGCGGGCAACCTGCTCAAGCCCATGCTGGCCCGCGGCGAGCTGCACTGCATCGGTGCGACCACGTTGGACGAGTACCGCGAGTATATCGAGAAGGACCCCGCGCTGGAGCGTCGTTTCCAGCCGGTCATGGTCAATGAACCTGACGTTGCGGATACGATTTCCATCCTGCGTGGCCTGAAAGAACGCTATGAAATTTATCACGGCGTTAAGATCCAGGACTCTGCACTTGTTGCAGCGGCACGCCTGTCTGACCGTTATATTACAGACCGTTTCCTGCCCGATAAGGCTATTGACCTTGTTGATGAAGCCTGCGCGCTGATTAAAACAGAGCAAGCCTCCATGCCGTCCGAGCTGGACGATATGAAGCATCACCTTGACCAGCTCTCAATTGAGGAAGCTTCCCTCCAAAACGAGAAGGATGAACTGTCCAAGCAGCGTCTCACTGCGCTTGAAAGAGAAATGGCCGAGCTGCGCGACAGCTTCAACAGTAAGAAGGCACAGTGGGAGAACGAGAAGAACGCCCTTGGCAAGGTACAGCATCTGCGCGAGGAAATTGACGCTGCGAAGATCGAGCTCGAAAAGGCAAGGCGCGATAATGATTGGGGTAAGGCCGCTGAACTGGCTAACGGTAAGCTGCCCGAACTGACCCGTCAGCTGGAAGCCGAGGAAAAGGCTTCCGAGGCCAAGAAAGAATCCAGCCTGCTTCGTGACCGCGTAACGGAAGAAGAAATTGCGAACATCGTCGCCCGCTGGACCGGCATCCCGGTCTCCAAGCTCGTCGAAGGCGAACGCGAGAAGCTGCTCCGCCTGCCGGACACGCTGCATCAGCGGGTCATCGGCCAGGACGAGGCCGTGCAGAAGGTCTCGGACGCTATCCTGCGCTCCCGCGCCGGCATCGCGAACCCGAACCGCCCCATCGGCAGCTTCCTGTTCCTCGGCCCCACGGGCGTCGGCAAGACCGAGCTGGCCAAGGCGCTGGCGCAGGCCCTGTTTGACGACGAGAAGAACATGGTCCGTATCGACATGACCGAGTATATGGAGAAATTCAGCGTCTCGCGTCTGATCGGTGCGCCTCCGGGATACGTCGGCTATGAGGAGGGCGGCCAGCTGACCGAGGCCGTGCGCCGCCACCCCTACAGCGTTGTGCTGTTCGATGAGGTCGAAAAGGCCCACCCGGACGTGTTCAACATCCTGCTGCAGGTGCTGGACGATGGCCGCATTACCGACAGCCAGGGCCGCACGGTGGACTTCAAGAACACCGTCATCATCCTGACGTCGAACCTGGGCTCCGACCTGATTCTGGAGGATCTGGAAAAGAGCCGCGCCAACGGCAGCAACGAGCTGTCCGACGAGGCCAGAAACGCCATTGACCAGCTGCTCAAGCGCCAGTTCCGCCCCGAGTTCCTGAACCGTCTGGACGACATTGTCTACTACAAGAGCCTGACCAAGACCGAAATCGGCTCCATCGTTGACCTGATGCTGGCCGACCTGCGCAAACGTCTGGAGGACAAACAGCTGAAACTGGTTGTCACCGACGCGGCCAAGAACGCCATCATCGACGGCGGCTATGACCCGATCTACGGTGCCCGCCCCTTGAAGCGGTACATCCAGTCCCATGTGGAAACGATGATCGCGAAGGAGATCATCGGCGGCGCCCACACGGCAGGGGACACCCTGACCGTGGATGCGGATGGGAACGGACAGCTGATGCTGCGCTGAACCCTACAATAATAAATGACGCTCCGGGCGGTATGGAAAATGTTCCATACCGCCCGGAGCGTTTTTGCTTGTCTTGCAGTGTTGCAGGAACTGCACATCTGCGACCCGTTAGCTTCCGGCAGCGCAGGCGCTTCCAGGGCGATGACGAGCATTGACCTCTACGCCGTAGGGGCGGATTCCATATCCGCCCGCTCATCCGGGCGTTTGCGTGTAAGCCGCGGGCCAGGCATGCCCGGCCCCTACAGGTACACCAAATTACAGCACACCCAGCCCCGTCAGCAGCGTCTTGACACCGATCAAGATCAGCACAATGCCGCCGATACGCTCGGCGGGGGCGCGGTACTTGTCGCCGAACATGGCACCAACCTTGACGCCGATGGCGGACAGCAGGCAGGTGATAACGCCGATCAGCCCGGCAGCGGGCAGAATGTCCACCTGCATGGCTGCAAAGCTGACGCCGACGGCGAACGCATCAATGCTGGTGGCGATGGCCAGCGGCAGCATGGCTTTGGCGGAGTAGTCGTCGTCCAGCTGCTCGTCGCCGCCAAAACTCTCCTTGATCATGTTCGCACCGATGAGCGCCAGCAGCACAAACGCGATCCACGGGCCGAACTTCGTCAGCAGCGCGGCAAACCGGTCACCGAGAAAATAGCCCAGTGCAGGCATCAAAAACTGAAACCCGCCGAACCAGACGCCGCAGATCATAGCGTGCTGCAGACTTACCTTGCGGACGGACAGCCCCTTGCAGATCGAGACGGCGAATGCGTCCATCGAGAGGCTGACGGCAATCAGGAACAGGTCGAATAAAGTCATGATTTTCTCCTCCGTTTTGGCAGGGTGCAGACAATAAAAAAGACCTATCCACCCGTGAAAACGGGCAGATAAGTCTCGTCGTTTAAAGTAAAGCCAGAGCAACCGCTCATTGTGTTGGCAGAACTGCGCGGCGGCTGCTCCACCGCTGCGCTGACTACTCCCTTATTGCTTCGGATAGTGTAGCATAGGTGAGAATGCTTGTCAATACGTTAGAAATGGCTAATCTCAAACAAAAGGCTTCCCCCGCAGGGGAAGCTGTCAGTGGCTCCGACCACTGACTGATGAGGGGCGATCCTGCCATGGTATCCCACCAATGGGTAAAAATGGCAAACATACCCCTCATCCAGCCCTGCGGGGCCACCTTCAGTCTACGCGCTAAGAGCCGCCTACGGCGGTTGCGCTCCGACACGCGCCTGCGGGCGCAGCCCCACAGGGGAAGGCAAGATGCTTGCATAATCCCCCATTTTAGAGTACAATATACACAAATCTGCATTCCGGGGGAGTAACCATGCAATATAAAGTTTTGGCGCTGGACCTTGACGGCACCCTGACCAACACCGAAAAAGTCATCACGCCGCGCACAAAGGCGGCATTGCAGGAGGCGGCCCGCCGCGGCGTCTGCATCGTGCTGGCCAGCGGGCGGCCCACCGTAGGCATTGAGCCGCTGGCCAGGGAACTCGAGCTCGAAAAGTACGGCGGCTGTATTTTGAGTTACAACGGCGGCAAGATCATCGACTGCCGGACCGGACAGACGCTGGTGCAGCATGCCTTCCCGGCAGACCTGATCGAACCGGTCTGCACGTTCAGCCGCTATTGGAACGTCGTGCCGCTGACCTACGACAAAAACGGCATCGTGACTGAGGTTCCCGACGCCCCCTACGTGCTGGAGGAAGCCCGCATCAACAAGATCCCCGTGCGCAAGGTGGAAAACCTGCCCGCCGAGGTGACCTACCCCATCAACAAGCTGCTGTTGACCGGCGACCCCGCCGACATGCCGCACGTTGAGGAGCTGATGCAGCAGGAGTTTGCGGGCAAGCTGTCCATCTGCCGCAGCGCACCTTTCTTTATTGAAACAATGCCCCTCGGCGTCGGCAAGGATACCTCGCTGGAAATTCTGCTGCGCGCCAAGGGCCTGACCCCCGCCAACCTGATGGCCTGCGGTGACGGCTGGAACGACCTGCCGATGATACGCCTGGCCGGTATGGGCGTGGCCATGGGCAACGCCCAGCCGCCGGTCAAGGCCGCGGCCAACTACCTGACCGCCGATAACGACCACGACGGCGTGGGCCTGGCAGTGGAAAAGTTTATTTTGAATGAGGAGACCTGACCTGTGAATCTGATCGTTTTCGATTTGGAATGGAACATCGGCTACCAGCCGAAAACCTTCCTCTATCACGGCACGGAGCTGACGCTGCGCGGTGAAATCATCCAGATCGGCGCGGCCCGCATCAATGACCGCGGCGACGTGCTGGATACGTTTGAGGTCAACCTCAAGCCGCACATTTTCCGCAAATTGCAGCATCATATCGCCAAGGTCACGGGTCTGTCCCAGGGCGACCTGGACGCGGGCCTGCCGATGAAGGAGGGCCTGCAGAAATTTCTTGACTGGGCGGGCGACGATGCCGAACTGGCCGAGTGGGGCCTGGACGACGTGCCGGTTTTAAAGCAAAACCTGTTCCTCGTCGGGCTGGATGAAAACTGGCCGAACCGCTGGTACGACCTGCAGCGCATCTTCCTGCAGGCTTACCCCCGCAAGGAGGGAGAGGGCCTGACCCTGGAAAGCGTTGTGGACCGCCTGGGCATCCCCAAGGAAGAACCGTTCCACAACGCACTGGACGACGCGCTCTATACGGCAAGGGTCTGCCGCAAGCTGCCGCTGGCCGAGGGCCTCGCGACCTATCCGACGGAGGAGGAGCTGCTGACCGAGGCGCTGCTCGGTGCCGAGAACACGGGCCGCGACGTGCGGCTGTTCATGAACCGCATGGAACACGACGACTACCGCAGCGTGCCCGAGCTGTATCAGGCCGACTGCCCTGAGTGCGGCGCGCCGCTGCAAAACGACGAGGTCTGGCTCAAGCGCGGCAACACGGGCTACTTTACCAGAGCAGCCTGCCCCTACTGCGGGCACTGGTATCTGCGCTTTAAGCTGAGCCGCCGCGACGGCCTGCATTGGAGCTTTGCCCGCTGCATCGACCCGGCTACCCCGGAGTACGATGCCAGATGGGATAAGCAGAAGGCAGCTCTGCTTGAGCGCATGAAGCGCAAGCAGGAGCGGAATATAAAAGAGTGATGAACCCCAAGCTCCGGCTCTGCGGGGCATCTCACTCGTAACCGGGGAAGGCTTTTTTTATTTTCCGTCCTCCCGCTCTTGACAAATCCGGCGTTCTGTCTTATGATTGATGAAAACGTAACACAATTTTTACAAAATTGCAAACATAGCAACAAGAGGTACAAGATGGATACAGAACGCTGGCAAATCTTATTAAAGGCAATCGACCGCGGCAGCCTGCGTGCGGCGGCGGATGAGATGGGTTTTACGGTCTCCGGCATCAGCCGCAGCGTGGCAACGCTGGAAAAGGAGCTGGGCTTTGCGCTGCTGCACCGCGCCAAAAGCGGCGTGCAGCCCACCGCAGAATGCCGCCAGCTGCTGCCGTCGGTGCGTGAGCTGCTGTTTGCGCAGGAGCGGCTGGAACAGACCGCAGCCAAGGTGCGCGGCGCAGACTGCGGCACCATTGTCATCGGTACGGCGTATAACTGCTACTATGAGTGGGTCACCCAGATGATGGCGGCGTTCCGCACACGGCACCCCGGCGTGGTCATCAAGATCGTCAACGGCACCAGCAGCGAGCTGGCCGAGATGCTGCTGGATCACCGCACGGATTTCTGCCTCATCAGCCACCGCGACTCGCTGCCGGTCTGGCTGCCCATCCGTCAGGACGAGCTGATGGTCCTGCTGCCCAAAAACCACCCGCTGGCGGACCGCGAGTCCTTCCCGGTGGAAAGCCTGAAGACCGAGCCGTTCATCGACAGCTACCCGGGCATGGAGACCGACATCACTCTGATTTTTGACAAGCTGAAGGCCCGCCCCGATGCGCGCTATTCCACGATGGACATCACGGCGACCTATGCCATGGTGTCGGCGGGCTTGGGCATCAGCGTAAACAACGCCATCAACCACCAGGACGGCTATCCCGGCGTCGTGGAGCGCCCGATGAATCCCCACCAGATGATGGAGATTGGTCTCGCCTGCGGCGAGAACCTCGCCCCCGCCGCCCAGGCGTTCCTGGATTTCGTGAAGGAGCGGCTGCCGGAATAAGAATGCCTTCCCCCGCGGGCGGGGGAGGGGGCAGGTCTATGTCATATCCCGCCAACGGATGATGGCCGTACACCTGCCCCTCATCAGTCAGCGGTCAGGGCCGCTGACAGCTTCCCCCAAAGGGGAAGCCGACAAAACAAAAACCGCTGTGCAAATCCATGCACGGCGGTATATTTTTGCCTTAATACGTGATAATGATGCCCTGATCCTGCGCGTAGAAGCTGCACAGGCCGGAGCAGGGCACGATCTTCACCGGAGCGCCGGGCCACTTGGCCTCAATGCCGTGATGCAAAAGCTGGGCGGCGTTCTGATTGCCGCACTCGCTGATGAGCACCGGATGGACACCATCGTATTTGTCCTCGTCCATCTGCTCCAGGATCTTTGCCAGCACGCGGGTCTCGCCGCGGGTCTTGAAGTAAAAGTCGATCTTGCCGTCCGGCGTGCGGCGGCCCAGAACGCGCATGTTCAGGCGGCCAGCGATAAAACCGACTACCCTGTTGACACGGCCGTTCTTGGCCAGATTGTCAAAGCTCGCCAGTGCAAACAGGATGTGGGTGCTATCGGCAAACTTTTTCAGCGCAAAGCAGATGTCGTCAAATGTCTGATCCTCGCCGATCAGCTTGTTGGCCAGCTCAGCGGCACCGGCCAGCGCACCGGAGCAGCTCAGCGTGTCCAGCACAAAAATTTTCTTTTCGGGGTGCTCCTCCAGCACCATCTCGCGCGCGGCCATGGCGGCATTGTAGCTGCCGGACAGGTTGCTGCTGATGGTGAGGGCAAACACGTTGTCCGCCTGCAAAAAATATTCGGCCCATTCCTCGGGGCTGGGGCAGGCGGTGGTGCTGGCACCGTTGTAGTCGGTCATGGCCTGCAGCATCTGCTGGGTGTTCAGCGTGGCAAGGTCAACATACTCGCGTTCACCAACGCGGATTTTAAACGGTACAAGGGCAAACTGCACGCCCGGTGCCGGGTTTTTCAGCTCGCGGATCTCGCAGGAGCTGTCGGATACGATCATCCATGCCATGGGGCAGGACCTCCGTTCTGTGATGATTGGTCACGTCTATTCTTACTCTTATTATAGAGGTACAGGAGAAAAGCGTCAAGCTGATTTTTGCAAACGTCCCTTTTTTGGTCTGTAAAATTTGCTGTGGCTACTTGTACCCGGTGCGGTTCCGGCGTATAATAGCTATACATGCTTGATTGCGTAAAGAACAGGAGCTTTTATGGCTGATTTTTATACCTACCGCAATGAGGTCGCAGGCAGGCGCCGCAAGCGCAGACTGTTCCTGATCCTCATCGTTGTTTTAGTTTTGCTCTGCATCGGCGTGGGCTACTTCTGGTTCACGCGGCAGAGTGCCCCGGCTCAGACTTCCCCGGCAGAATCCGCTACGCCGGAGCAGGCCGCATCCGCCGCTGCGCCCACCGAGGCCCCCTCGGCGGCCCCGGCAGACATTGCCGAGCCGCAGCGCATCCTGCCGGGCGTCGATACCGCCGCGTGGGACAAGTCCGAGGCCGTCGCGGCCACGATCGACACCGAGTACCGCAACACCGATCACCGCATGGTGGCCGTCCCGATGCTGGGCACCGTGACGAACGACTATTTCAACACCGTCACCTTCGCGGGCGACAGCATCGCGTCGGGCCTTGGCATCTACGATACGGGCTACCACAATGCCCACTACGCCACCTACGTCAGCGCGGGCGTGCAGACCTTTGTCAACAATGTCAGCGTCAAGAACGCCGTCACCGGTGCGAACGAGACCCCGATGGAGACCATTGCCGCCAGCCAGCCGGATTATCTCTATATCCTTGTCGGCACGAACAACCTCGTCGTGCAGGGCAGTGAGGACAGCTTTATCGCCTACTACGAGCGCCTCATTGATATGCTGCGTGAGCAGCTGAACCCCGGCGTGACGATTTATATCCAGTCCATCCCCGGCGTACAGGAGGATGTGGTCGCCTCCAAGCCCGGTCTGGACAACACCCGCATTGCCACGGTCAACGACCTGCTGGCCAACATGGCGCTGCGCAAGGGCTGCTACTATATCAACATCCGCGAGGCCCTGACCAACCCCGCCGACGGCAGCCAGATCGACGACTACGCCACGAAGGACGGCGTCCACTTCAATGCCGCAGGCTACCATGCCTGGGCCGAATATCTGGCCACCCACACGGTCTGGAACCGCCGCAGCGTCTACAGCGGCGAGAACCCGTACTACATCTACGGGACCTGAAAATAATTTCCGGATTGCACAAATCCCCTGCAAAGTGTAAAAAGCACCTTGCAGGGGACTTTTTTTGTACATTTGTCCGAAAAAACGCCCGATTTATGTCGAACTTGTACAAAACGAATGGGTAACATACGAAAATTTTAGCAGAATATTACACAAAAGACCTTGCATTTCCCGTAAGAAACAGGTAATATAGAGACAGAGATTATATAGAGTCGGTGTACTGTATCCACTACAGCACCGCTCAAAAGGGGAGATTACGTTGAAACAGCGCAAAGAAACGCCAAAAAGCTCCGATCTGCCCATTTATCTGTTCAAGCAGGGCAACAATCAGGAAGCATATCGCTACTTCGGTGCGCATCTGTGCGAGGAAAACGGCGAGGCCGGCGCAGTGTTCCGTGTCTGGGCACCGCACGCCAAGGCTGTTTCCATTGTGGGTGACTTCAACAGCTGGACGCCCGGCGAGCACCCCATGGAAAAGGTGACGGACGGTATCTGGGAGCGCTTCGTTCCCGGCATCAAACAATTTGATGTCTACAAATACTGCATCACCACCCCGGCGGATGAGCTGGTCTATAAGGCTGACCCGTATGCCTTCCATACCGAGACCCGCCCGTCCAACGGCAGCAAGGTCTATGATATTGAGGGCTACACCTGGGGGGATGCCGCCTGGGTCAGTGACGAGGAAAAGCGGGATGTCATCAACAGCCCGATGTCCATTTACGAGCTGCAGGCCGGCAGCTGGAAGATGAAGGACCCCGAAAACGGCGTGCCCTACAACTATGCCGAGCTGGCCGACGAGCTGATCCCGTACATAAAGGAAATGGGCTACACCCACGTGGAGCTGCTGCCCATCACCGAGTATCCCTTCGACGGCAGCTGGGGCTATCAGGTCACGGGCTATTTTGCCCCGACAAGCCGCTACGGCACGCCGAAGGACTTCATGGCCTTCGTCGACAAGCTGCATCAGGCGGGCATCGGCGTCATTCTGGACTGGGTCCCGGCCCACTTCCCGAAGGATGGCTACGGCCTGTACATGTTCGACGGCGCCCCCTGCTATGAGGACCCCAACCCCCGCCGCGGTGAGCACAAGGAATGGGGCACGATGGTCTTTAACTACGGCATGAAGGAGGTCGAGAGTTTCCTGATCTCCAGCGCCATGTTCTGGGTGGACCGCTATCATGTGGACGGTCTGCGCGTCGATGCTGTCGCCAGTATGCTCTACCTCGACTACAACCGCAAGGACGGCGAGTGGGAGCAGAACGTCAACGGCGGCAAGGAAAATCTCGAGGCCATCGCCTTCCTGCAGAAGCTGAACACGGCTATCCTGGGCCGCTATCCGCATAAAATGATGATCGCCGAGGAATCCACCGCCTGGCCGCTGGTCACAAAGCCCGCGTCCGACGGGGGCTTGGGCTTCAATTTCAAGTGGAACATGGGCTGGATGAACGACATGCTCAGCTACAT
>ERZ773107.742-NODE-742-length-33961-cov-7.144016_pt1 | contig 33961 bp, 25 predicted proteins | sample MGYA00580571_ERZ773107 | MGnify/ENA primary metagenome ERZ773107 (study PRJEB29015, sample SAMEA2737843) | human gut metagenome | biome: human gut; feature: human-associated habitat; material: faeces | place: China | collected 2012 ... | reverse complement strand
CGATGTTCCATGAATGGCGTGAACCATCTGGAAATATCATGAATTACATGTTGTTGTGCGGTTGCCTCCTTCCTCTTCAAACAGAAACAATTGTTTACAAAGTGTTGCGTAGAAAGCGTTTTAAGATTTATGCCTCTTTAGAAATGGTAATTATTGATAAATGCCATGTTTATTGTGACAAATGAAATAAAATGTTGAAATGATGCTGAAAATCTTATATACTAAAATTCAAACAAGCAACATTCAACGATATAGCAGGGTAGGAGGGATATTATTAAGGATACAATCGTTAAAGAGTACATAGGAAACCCGGAGATTTTTGCGGATGTCTTTAACTTTTTTCTTTATAATGGAGAACAAAAGATAAAGCCGGAGAATCTTACGGAGAAGGATGTTACGGAGTTGGTTACGTTGCCGGCAGCAATTGGAGAACATGGATCGTCACGAGAAGTGGACATTAGTACAGAAGGTTCTCAAATGAAGAAGCGTACCAAGAAGAAAACGCGCGACAGTAATTTGGCGCAGAAACATCGTGATCTGCTAAAGTTTGCAGCAATGATGCAGGACTCTCACGCAAACTATGTGATATTGGGGGTTGAGAATCAGATGGAGGTGCATTATGCAATGCCGGTGCGTAACATGGTTTATGATGCGCTGCAGTATGATAAACAGGTTGCTATGATCGCAGCAGCTAATCGAAGGAATAAGAGGTTTTCCAGTGGAACCATGCGAAATAACGGAGAGTTTTTGTCGGGATTTTTAAGGACAGATAAGATACTTCCTGTTATTACGTTGACATTATATTTCGGGACAGAACCATGGGATGGACCGCTTTCTTTGCGGGAAATGTACGACATTAATGACAGTAAATTACTTGACTTCGTTCCTGACTACAGAGTACAATTAATTCAACCAATGACACTATCAGAAGATGATTTTGAGAAGTTTCACACAAGTTTGCGGGAGGTGCTGCAGACGATAAAGTATTCTGTGGACGCTCAGAAGCTGACAGAATATATAACGCAAAATGAACGGATGCATCGTCTTGATCTGTCAGCAGCTAATGTGATCAATACGGTTGCAGGGATAGGATTGGAAATTAAGCAAGACAGGGGGAAAGTGGATATGTGTAAAGCGATTGAGGATCTAAAGGCAGAGAGCAGAGCGGAAGGCCGTGAGGAAGGTCATACAAAAGGCCGTGCGGAAACTATAGAGCAGACGGTAGCCATGCTGAGAAATATGAAGATACCGAAAGAAACGATATTATCAGAATTGCAGAGAACATTTTCGCTTAGTGAGGAGGAAGCTGACAGAATATATAACGCAAAATGAACGGATGCATCGTCTTGATCTGTCCAGATAAGAGTGCATCATCTTGATCTGCCTAGATTTGACAAGTTTTATGTTATATGATAACCTTAATATAGATTTTGTCGTGAGGCAGAAGAAGGGGCATACCACCATCGGTATGGCTTTTTCTTCTGCCTTTTTCTTTTAAGGATAAGGATGCAGGATGATGCGACTTCCCTTGGTTGGCGTAAACCTTATGACAAAATAACATAGCATAAGAAAGATGAGGTATACAGATGACAGGCGATATTTTAAAAGACAGTGCAGAGATTTTTGCAAATATTCAGGAAAAAGCACCAGTGGTGCATAATATTTCGAATTATATTACGGCAACAGATTGTGCCAATATGACATTGGCGTGTGGAGGGTCCCCAACGATGGCAGATGATCCGGATGAGGTTGAGGAGATTGCAGCGGCATGTGCGGGCAGTGTTATTAATATGGGAAATACGGCGGGACATTATCAGGAGAGTATGTTGCGCACAGGTATGGTTAATAACAAGGTAGATCATCCGTTGGTGTTTGATCCGGTTGGAGCAGGAGCGGCTGCACATAGAAATGCAGTGTTGGAAAATTTATTGGATAAAGTTCATTTTTCGGTAATTCGTGGAAATATTTCGGAGGTGAAATTTGTCGGAGATAAAAGTTCTAAGGCAAATGGGGTAGATGCAGCATCGGAAGATCTTGCATCGGAAGATACAATTGATGGAATTGCTGAGTATGCGAAGAAATTGAGCGAACGATTGAATACAGTAATTGCCATTAGTGGCCCGATCGATGTGGTGGCGGATGCAAATAAGGTATATCTTATTCGAAATGGGCATCCAATGATGTCACGAGTAACGGGTACGGGATGTATGTTATCCAGTGCAGTGGGAGTATTTGCGGCTGCCAATCCCGATAACTTGCTGGAAGCGACGGCAGTTTGTATTAGTGCGTATGGATATGCAGGAGAGCTTGCTTATGAAAAGGTGCAGAGCACGAATGGTGGTACGGGATCTTTCCGTATGTTTTTGATGGACGCAATGAGCAATATGGATAATGAAACCTTTTTGCAGGGTGCCAAAATTGAAGAAGTGTAAGAAAGAGTGCAGAGAACTTGTAGAAAGAATGGAGACTAAAATGAAAGCGGAAGATTTGATGGTGTACGCAATTACGGACAGATATTGGCTGAATGGGGCTAAGCTGGCCGATCAGGTGGAAGATGTATTGAAAAATGGAGCAACTTTTTTGCAGTTGCGTGAGAAATCATTCACACATGAGGAGATGGTGGCAGAGGCAAAGGAAATTAAAGCTATTGCAGCCAAATATCAAGTGCCTTTTGTCATTAACGACGATATTTATGCAGCAAAAGAGATTGATGCAGATGGTGTTCATATTGGACAAAGCGACATGGAGTATCGCAAGGCGCGTGAAATTTTGGGAGAGGATAAGATTATTGGTCTGTCGGCAGGAAATTTACAGGAAGCGATAGACGCTGAGAAGATGGGAGCAGATTATATCGGTGTTGGAGCGGTATTCCATACGGATACCAAAAAGGACACGACGGCGATGAGTTTTGAGGAGTTAAAAGAAATCACAGATACCGTGTCAATTCCGGTGGTTGCCATCGGTGGAATCAGTGCAGACAATTTGATGCAGCTTGCCGGAACAGGAATTGATGGGATCTCTGTAATTTCAGCGATTTTTGGTCAGGAAGATCCGGGTGCAGCAACAAAGAAACTGGTGGAATTGACTCGTGAGATGCTATCAAAGTAAAGTGTCGTAATGCACTGAAAAAATATTAGGTTATAGGTAAGGGCGAGATAATCAAATATCGAGCCTAAATTAGTATAACAACTGATATAAAGGGTGGGATGATCGGATACAAAGATTGTATTAGTATAACAACTGCGTATAAAAGGGTGGTATATCCGATCATAAAACATAGAGAGGATTTCTGAATCATGGATAGGAATGATATACGTAAAGTGTTGGCGAAGGACGCAAAACTTTACATTTTTGATATGGATGGAACAATCTTGAATTCTATGGTAGAGTGGTTCCATCTTGGACGTAATTATCTGGTTGCGCAGGGAGTGGCGGTTCCGGATGATCTTGAGCAGCGGATAGAGACAATGACGATGGACGAATCGGCGGAATATTTTCAGTCGCTTGGAGTGGATAAATCTGTCCCGGAAATTAATGAAGGAATTTTTGCCTATATTCGAGAAAAATATCGTACGTCGATCCCGGCAAAGGAAGGAATGTTAGATTTGATCCGGCAACTATCCCAAAAAGAGGACAGCATTCTTTGCATTTTGACGACATCGGAGCGAAAATGTGCAGAGATGGCAATGGAGAGATTGGGTGTTTTGAATTGTTTTCGGGATATCTTTGACAGTGAGCAGATTGGCTTGAATAAACGCAGTGGGGCAATATATCAATGGGTATGTGAACATTATGATGTTGCACAGAAGGATACGATAATTTTTGAAGATGCAATATATGCAGTGAAAGCGGCAAAAGAAACGGACTGTTATGTATATGGTATGAAAGATTCTTCCAATAGCACAGTGTGGAATGAAATTTGTGAAATGGCAGATGATATTATTTGCTAATATTCCAACAGTGATTAAGTGGCCCGTTTCCGTGTCCAAGATCAAGTCCGGTAGACATTGCGCCACGGACATATTCTTTGGCTGAGTATACCGCATCGGGAAGTGTTTTGCCTAGACAAAGGGCACTTGCAATGGCAGAGGATAATGTACATCCGGTACCGTGTGTGTTCGTGCAGTTTATGCGGGTGGCGTGGAACCAATGAACAGTTCCATTGTAAAGCAGATCGTCTGCATTCCCGGTGGCATGTCCGCCTTTTAACAAAATAGCACATCCATAATGGCGGTACATGATTTGTGCCGCTTTTATCATATCGTCAGCATTTGTTATCGCGCAAGGTTTTGGTAACGCATTGAAAATACGATTGCAGAGATATTCACTTTCGGGAATATTAGGGGTTATGAGCGTTGCCATTGGGAAAAGCTGTTCGGTTAGAACACGGATACCATCCTCGTCAAGTAAAGTTTTGCCACTGGTAGAAACAAGTACAGGGTCTATCACGATGGGCATAGTATTCGCATGAGATGGGATGGAAGAATTGGGAATAGCATTTTCGTGAGCTTGTAAGGAAAAAGGTGATTGCATTGATGGTGAGAAAAAATCCTGTAAGATTTCGGCAACAGCAGTGGCAATTTGTCCATTTCCTAACATACCGATCTTGATGGCGTTTGGGGTGATGTCCGACAATACGGACATAAGCTGTGCAGATACGACGTCAGCATTTATTAAATTGTTCTGTGTAACGCCAAGTGTGTTTTGCGCAGTCAGGGCAGTGATAACACTCATTCCATATACGCCATAGGCAGTCATTGTTTTTAGGTCGGCTTGAATACCTGCGCCGCCGCTGCAATCAGATCCTGCAATAGTAAGTGCTGTTTTCATAATCCCATCTTCCTTTCTCTTTCTACTGAAAATGTGGCCTTCGCATCTGATGTTTTGTATGCGAAGGCCAAAATATAATCATTATAAAATATAGCTCAATAGTTGTAATTGCTTCATCAGGCAATAGTTAATATAGCTGTGATTATTTTGTCAGACAATAGTTAATATTACTGTGATCATTTATTCCGCAGCTATAACTGCTGTCAATTATTCGTCAAAAATGGATACGATCTCGCCATCCAAAATACGGTTCATATTTTTGACTGCACAGAAGTTACCGCACATAGAACAGGTATCTTCTTTCTCTGGTTTTGCACCTTCACGGTAAGCCTTTGCCTTTTCCGGATCGATAGACAGTTCAAAGGTTTTGTCCCAATCAAGATCATGACGTGCGGCGCCCATTGCGTCATCCCAGTCGCGTGCGCCCGGCAGTCCCTTGGCAATATCTGCAGCATGAGCAGCGATCTTGGAAGCGATAATTCCTTCTTTTACGTCGTTAAGATCCGGTAATCTAAGATGCTCGGCCGGTGTAACATAACACAGGAAAGATGCACCATAAGTAGCGGCGATCGCACCACCGATTGCGGAAGTGATGTGATCGTATCCCGGTGCAATATCAGTAACCAAAGGTCCTAATACATAGAATGGGGCACCTTTACAGATTGTTTTTTGAATTTCCATATTTGCCTTGATCTGGTTGAGCGGCATATGTCCCGGACCTTCGATCATTACCTGGACATCTTTTTCCCAAGCGCGGGTTGTTAATTCGCCCAAAGTAATAAGTTCCTGAATCTGAGAAATGTCAGATGCATCTTTGAGGCAGCCCGGACGGCATGCATCACCGAGGCTCATCGTGACGTCGTACTCGCGGCAAATATCAAGAACTTCATCATAGTATTCATAGAATGGATTCTCTTGTCCGGTCATTTCCATCCAAGCGAAAATAATTGAACCACCGCGGGAAACAATGTTCATCAGTCGCTTGTTACGCTTAAAACGGGCAGCAGTTTCTTTGTTGACACCGCAATGGATCGTCATAAAGTCAACGCCGTCTTCTGCGTGCATACGCACAATATCGAGCCATTCTTTAGCGGTGATGTCTTTTAATGCTTTGTGATAATAAACAACAGCATCATAAATTGGTACAGTACCGATCGTAGCCGGACATTCACTCGTCAGCTTGCGGCGGAATTTCTGTGTATCGCCGCAGGAGCTCAAGTCCATGATTGCTTCTGCACCCATGTCTACCGCACTTTTTACTTTTTCCATTTCCATGTCTAGGTCCGTCCAATCTCTGGAAGTTCCGAGATTTACGTTGATCTTGGTGCGTAAGCGGCTGCCGATACCGTTTGGCTTTAAGCATTTGTGATTTTTGTTGGCAGGAATAATAACCTGACCGAGAGCGATCAGCTCACGAAGTTCGTCTTCGGCAATGTGTTCGCTTGCTGCGACCGCTTTCATTTCCGGTGTGATGATGCCCTGTCTGGCAGCATCCATCTGTGTTGTATAACTCATAATTTCCTCCTTGTCTGAGGGGCTGCATTGGCAAAAATAATAGCTGGAGTTTCCTATTAAGCAAAAAAGCACCTCAAAAAGTATCTGAGGTGCTTATTATAAGCGAAAGTACATATAGTCTGAAACACATTTCGGATAGAATGTGTGCCTTATATATGGAATCCATCTCCCTACGCCGGTATTAGCCGGATCAGGTATATGGGTCGGAACAGGTCCCTCTCAGCATAGGAGTAATCTCCTTAGCTCCCCAGATTGTATTAGTAATAACATTTATCAGTATAAGGTGGTTTGGCAATTCTGTCAATCATCAACCATATAGAAAAGAGAATTGCGCACAGTACAGAAAAGAGAATTGCGCGTGGCATAGAAAAGTGATTTGTGGTATGATGAAAGAAGTTATTTGCAGGACAAAGATTGTGTTTATTGAGAGATAGCACATGGAAAGGAAAGATGCGTATGGCAGATTTTGCAAAGTTGACCCATGTTGCCAGTGAAGTAGAGGGAAATATGCTGGTAGGACGATTAAAAGATGCAGGATTGCAAGCTTTTGTGCAGCCATCAGTCAGTCCGGTGCAGGGAAAGCTGTATACGGGCGAGTTGGGAATGGCGGCTTCCGGTGCAGATGTTTGTGTTGCTGCAGAGCGCTTGGAAGAGGCGAAAGGCTTGCTAAATCAGTGGAATGCAATACAGCCGGATGAAGCAGAGCTTGCGGCAGAGTCTGAGGAGACCGGAGAAATTCCGCCGGAAATATTAGAATATTTGGAAGAGATCACAAAGGACAAGCAGCAATCAAGGTTAAATAGTATGCTTTGGATGGGAAGATCCAAAATGATTGCACGCATTTGTGCGGGAATTATGTTTATCATGGCGGTGATCTGCATCATATTAAGCGTGACCATGCAGTGATTCAAATGAGGGCTGCCGATGTGCGATCGTGCAGTGATTCAAATGATGGATGTAAGTATAAAGAATCACTATCAATTGCCATGTTGAGCAGGGGCTGCGAAAGTGAATATAGTGATAGAAATTGTAATTCATAGCAACGGAAGAAATTGACAGAATATATGGGCATGGAGGTTTTGCGATGAAGAATAAGGAATTGGATCATGTAGACAGGGAAATATTGCGTATGCTGCAGGAAAATGCGAGAATGTCATTGAAAGACATTGCGGAAGCAGTGTTTTTGTCATCGCCTGCGGTATCGGTGCGCATTGACAATATGATTGAAGCTGGTTATATAGAGGGCTTTCATGCGACGGTTAATCCGGTCAAGATGGGCTATCATATCAAGGCGTTTATCAACTTGGAAGTATCGCCGATCGATAAGGAGCAGTTTTATCCGTATATCAAAGCCTGCCCGAATGTGGTAGAGTGCAATTGTGTGACGGGAGATTATTCTATGCTTTTGGAAGTGTGGTTCCCTAGTACACATGAGTTGGATCAATTCATTGGTGAATTGCAGCAATATGGACGAACCAAAACACTGATCGTGTTTTCTACTTCTGTAGAACACAGAGGGGTTCATGTGGATGGAGGTTTTAATGATGGAAAGGCGCGATAAAGTTAATTATTATTTGGATCTGGCAGATGTCGTGTCGCAGAGGGGAACCTGTCTGCGAAAGCGTTACGGTGCTGTCATTGTAAAAAATGACGAAGTAATTGCAACGGGATATGTAGGAGCACCGAGAGGCCGCAAGAACTGCACAGATATTAATCGATGTATTCGCGAAGAAATGAAAATACCGCGCGGAGAGCGTTATGAATTATGCCGCAGTGTGCATGCGGAAGCGAATGCGATTATCAGCGCAGAGCGGGAAAAAATGATCGGATCGACGATGTATTTATCGGGTCGTGAGGTGTCAACAGGAGAATATGTACACAATTCTAATAGTTGTTCGATGTGTAAGCGAATGATCATTAATGCGGGAATCAAGCAGGTGATCGTACGTGATGATGAAGAGCATTATCGGGTGATCGAGGTGCAAAGCTGGATAGACAATGATGAGTCCTTATCCGGGATTTCAGGATATTAAGATGTGAATTTTGCTGGGAAAGATGTGGAAATTGGTTTGGAAATGGGACAGGTTAATAAATTGGACAGAGAGCCGAAAACAGGGACAGACCAATAAGCCGGACAGAGAGCCGGAAACAGGGACAGACCAATAAGCCAGACAGGGAGCCGGAAACAGGGACAGACCAATAAGCCGGACAGAGAGCCGAAAACAGGGGCAGACCAATAAGCCGGACAGGGAGCCGGAAACAGGGACAGACCAATAAGCCGGGCAGGGAGTCGGAAACAGGGACAGACCAATAAGCTGGACAGTGTGTCGGAATAGGGACTGACCATAATACAGGTCATTTGTCCGAAATTGTGGATAACTGTCCTGTTTTGCGGACAATTAGTGGATAACTCAACAAAAATGGGGAGAAATCCACAGGTTATCAAAGTTATCCACGAAAAATCAGTACATTTATTTTCTTTCGGATGACAGATTACAGAAAATTTGGTACACTTATTACAAAATATTATGAAGGATGTACGCTCGAAATTCTTCGTTCAGTAGATTCGGAGAGTACATAAGGAAGAAATGGAGGAAACTATGGCAAACTATATATATGGTATCGATATCGGGGGAACAACGGTAAAGATGGGACTTTTTGATGAAGAAGGAACCATGATCGATAAATGGGAGATCGTGACACACAAAGAAGATGGCGGGGAGCAGATTTTGCCGGATATTGCGGCATCGATCAAAGAAAAGAATGAGGAGAAAAGTATTGCGACAGAAGATATTCTTGGAATCGGCATGGGTGTACCGGGACCGATCACAGAAGAGGGTGTTGTTTTGAAATGCGCAAATCTCGGCTGGGGAATCTTTTCGGTGGCAGATGAGGTAACCAGACTGACAGGGGTTCAGAAAGTCAAAGTTGGTAATGACGCAAATGTGGCAGCTCTTGGCGAGCAGTGGAAAGGCGGCGGCCGCGGATTTAACAGCATTGTAATGGTGACGCTTGGAACCGGTGTCGGCGGTGGAATCGTTATGAATGGTAAGATTGTAACAGGTTCCCATGGTGCGGCTGGTGAGATCGGTCATTTGACGGTCAACCTGCATGAGACGAGAGTGTGTGGCTGTGGTAAGAGGGGCTGCTTGGAGCAGTATTCTTCCGCAACAGCAATCATGCGCAGTGCCAGAGAAAAAGTTGCCAATACGGACACGCCTTCTTTATTGCGCGATTATCCGGAGATCACCGGCAAAGAGATTTTCGATGCATACAAGGCCGGAGACGACATGGCAGAAGATGTGGTTAATGAATTTGCAGAGTATTTGGGACTTGGACTTGCTCATACAGCGCAGGTTATTGATCCGGAGGCATTTGTTATCGGTGGCGGTGTTTCTAAAAACGGACAGGTCGTAGCTGATATCACCAAAGAAAAATATGAGAAAAATGTTATGTTTGCATTAAAAGATAAAGAATTTCGTCTTGCAGAGCTTGGAAATGATGCGGGAATGTATGGTGCAGTTCGCATGGTATTAGTAGATTAATCGCGGTTTCAAAAGATAGGTAACAGGGACGTCACATGTAATTGGTGACGTTCTTGTTGCCTATTGTTTTCTTATTTATTGGGATATTGCTGCTTTGCAATGTAGCTCATTACAAAATGTTGGTGTTGCTCTTACTTTTTAGGCAGTAGTATATGTTTGCAGATGGAGAAAGGGATGAGAAATTAGCATGAAATTATTTCATATATCAGACTTGCATATTGGAAAACAATTGTACGCGTATAGTTTGCGCGAGGAACAAGAAGATATTTTGCATCAAATTGTGGAACAGGCCGCAATTCACTGCCCCGATGCGATATTGATCGCGGGTGATATATATGATAAATCGGTGCCGTCGGGTGAGGCGTATGAGATCTTTGATCATTTTCTAAATGAGATAGCATCGTTGGATCCACAAATCCCGGTGTGTATGATCGCAGGAAATCATGATAGTGCTCTCCGATTAAAATATGCAAGTTCTTTTTTGGAAAGACAGAAGATAGTCGTATCAACTATGATCCCGACGACAGAGGAGGAACATCTGCGCAAAGTGATCTTGCAGGATGAGTATGGAGAGGTGGCGGTATATTTACTGCCTTTCTTGAAACCGGGTCAGGCTAGAGTCCTTTTTCCGGGACAGGAAATTACGGACTATGACATGGCGGTCCGCAAAGTGTTAGAACGGGAAGAAATCGATTTTACGAAAAGAAATATATTGGTGGCGCATCAATTTTTTGTGGGTGGTAATGGCGAAGTTGAGCGCTGCGATTCGGAACTAATGTATTTGTCAGTGGGTGGTATCGATAGTGTTCATACTGATATGGTAGAGGCGTTTGATTATGTTGCGCTGGGACATATTCATGGAGAGCAGCCGGTGGGCAAGGCGCATATTCGTTATAGCGGAACGCCGTTAAAATATTCTGTCAGCGAAGAGCATCATGAGAAAGGAATTACCATGGTGACGCTGGGCGAAAAAGGGGACAGTCCGAAAATAGAACGAATACCGCTGCGACCGCTTCGGGATGTCTGCAGTCTGCGGGGAACTTTGGAAGAGGTAATTCAGGGTGCCGAGGCGCATCGGGACGATTATGTGAGCATTGTTTTGACAGATGAAACGGGTTTATACCGTCCAAAAGATCAGCTGGATGAATGCTTTGACCGTATTTTGGAGGTACGGATTGAGAATACGCGTACCATGGCAAGAATGAAACAGCAGGAAATAGAGAATACACAGTTAAGTCCATTAGAAGCATTCCGGGAGTTCTATCAGATGATGAATGATCAGCCGATGAGTGAAGAGGAAGAATTGGAATTACAGCAGATTATTGCTAAGTGTGATGGAAGCAAAGAGGGTTGAGCTATGGCGTTGTGTGATGAGAGAATGTGATAAGCATAACTGCAAGATGTTAATTGGCTTGGAAATATGAAATGGAAAGCAGGAAAAGCATAGCTGCAAGTTATCAATTGTCTTGAAGATATTATATGAGAGGAAATGAGTATGAAACCAATATATATTGAAATGAAAGCGTTTGGCTCTTATCGGGACGAAAAAATTGATTTCACCGGCAAAAGTCAGGGTTTGTTTTTGATCACAGGAGATACCGGTGCGGGAAAAACCACAATTTTTGATGCAATATGCTATGCGTTATATGGGGAAACCAGCGGTGGCAAGCGCAGCGGTGAGATGATGTGCAGTCAGTTTGCAAAACCCGGAGAAAAAACAGAAGTAAGATTTTGCTTTGACTACGATGGTCGGGAGTATTTGGTTACGAGAAGCCCGGATCAGCCCAAATGGAACAAAAAAGGGGAGCGGTTAAAGACAACGACGGGCACAAAGGTAAGTCTTATATTGCCGGATGGTACAGAATTTGCCGGGAAAACCAAGGAAACAAACGAAAAAATACAGCAGATCATTGGACTGGGGTGTAATCAGTTCACACAGATCGCAATGCTTGCGCAGGGCGACTTTATTAAGCTTTTGCATGCGACATCGGAAGAGCGCAAAGAAATTTTTGCGCGGATTTTTGATACATCGATCTATGAACAGATTCAGCGGGAATTGGCGTTGGAGGCAAAAAGCGTTTATGGAAAGCTGATCGGAAATCGAGAAGATATCATTAAAGAACTTGGGCGCATACAGGCGGTTGATGCGGTACTTGACGAGCAGTGGAATGATTTGGAAGTGCTATTTAGTGAGACACATCGCGATGAATTGCTTGCTCTGGCAAAGCGTATATGTGAAGACAGCAACCAGCAGCTTGGACAAGTGGAAAATGACAAGGAAAATGTAGGAAAGACATTAGAAAAAATATCGGCACAGATCGAAGCGGGCACCAATATCAATCGATTGTTTGAAGAGTTAGAACGCCACCATAAGAAAGCAGAACAGTTGTCAGTGCAGAAGGAAACAGTGGATGTAATGCGGCACAAGCTGGATGCCGGTCGGCGTGCGATGGTTGTCGACAAGGATGCCAAAATTGTAACGGAACGCAGAAAAGAATCTGCAGATTGCAAGCAGCGATTGGAACAGTTAAAACAATGGTTTGAAGAAAATGTCCCGAAAATGGAACAGATAGAAAACGATTACCAGTCATTGGGAAAGCAATTGGAAACAGAGGTTCCTGTGCTGGAAGAAAAGGTACGTGTCCGTAAAGAGGGACTTATTCGGTTACAGGAAATACAAAAATTACAGGCGGAGTTTATGGCGTGCCAAGGAAAACTGCAGGAAGCGGAGACTCTTTTGCAGCAAAGTGAACAGGAGTATGAGGAAATTCATGCCCAGATCATGGATAATCAGGCATTGCAATTGCGTTTGGCGCTGGTAGAGGGGGAACCTTGTCCGGTGTGTGGAAACGTGCATCATCCGGTGATGGAACACGATGTGGATCATGATCAGAAATCTGATAGGATGGGATCTGCGGATGCTGTGTTTGAAACAATGGTAGAGCAGGAAAGACGTTTGCAATCGAAACGGGAACAGGATCAAAAACAGGTAGTGCAGTTGCAGCAAAAGTTGGCGGGGATACAAGGGAAATGGGAAGCCCTGCAGTCGCAGCTGCACGACGATGAGATGCCAACTGTTTCACAACGAACAATACAAGATGCCGTGTTGCAGGATATCCCGGATCAGTTCCAAAATGACCTTAATGAATGGCAGGCAAAGATTGCACAGATCAAGCAGAAAGCAGCCGCTGCAGAAAAGAAGCATGAAAAATTTGCGCGGGAAAAGCAGGAACGAGAGGGAGAACGTAAGGCAGAGACTGCTCATTTAGAGCGTTGTGTTGAAGCAGTGGCGCAGGCAGAAACGGCGTATACACAAAGCTTAACAGAGCAGGACTTTGAAAATGAGGAAGCGTACCAAAATGCGCGCATGGACAAACAGCAATTAGATGCATTTCAGCAGCAGATTAATGAGTATGAGCAAACGTGCAAGCTGACCGAAGAACGTGTCCGTGATCTGGAACAGCAGACCAAGGATAAGAAACCTATAGAACTACAGCAATTATTGCAGCAAAGAGAGGAACTTGGGCGCCGACAGAAATCATTAGAGGCACAGGTGAAAGAACTTTATCATGTGGCGAAAGAAAATGAGCGTGCATATGAAGCCGGAACGAAGCTGTACGAAAAAATGGACAGCATGAAACGGCATGCCGAGATATTAGCCAACTTAGATAATACTGCGAATGGAAGAATTTCTAAACGGCACGTTAATTTTCAAACATATATTCAGCGGCGTTATTTTGCACAGATTATTGACCGCGCTAATCAGCGTCTGGTGCGGATGACGAATCATCAATTCGAACTTCGATGTCGGGATCTGGAACATTTGCGGACCGTGGGACAGGTTGGTCTGGATCTGGATGTGTATAGCATCGTCAATGATCAGGTGCGTGATGTGAAAACGCTATCGGGTGGCGAATCTTTTGTTGCAGCGCTTGCGATGGCGCTAGGGATGGCTGACATGATACAGGACAGCCGAGGCAGTGTACACATAGATACGATGTTTATCGATGAGGGATTTGGAGCGTTGAGCGAGGAGACGAGAAACCAAGCGATCGCTGTGTTGAATGAATTGTCAGGCGGCAAGCGCTTGGTTGGAATCATCTCGCATGTCAGTGAATTAAAGGCACAGGTAGGAACGAAGCTTGTTGTGACAAGAACGGACAAAGGCAGTCATGCGCACTGGGAGATGGATTGATCATAAAGAAAGGCTGTGATTTTTGGTAAAAGTCACAGCCTTTCTTTATATTATTTTCTAAGTAATTCTTTATAGTCATTAGCAATTTGCTGAAGATGAACAATTTGTTGATCTTCCAAACCATAGGTATCAATAAACAGTTCCGTCGAGCCTTGATTTAATTCTAACAGATAATCAGTTGAGCAAGAAAAATAGATAGATAATTTTTTTAGTAACTCTACAGAAGGCATAATATTGTTGTTTTCCCAATTGCTGACGGTCTGCTTCGTGACGCCGATTTCTTCAGCAAGCTTCACTTGACTAATTTTGTGCAGATGACGCAGGTATTTAATTTGGTCTCCAAGCATATTTTCCTCCATTTCCCGTTAGGTATATTATTAAGAACGTATTCTACATGTTGATAAAGTCGTAAACATGCAGAAATCACTCCTTGTTAAAATTAGTGATGGAGTCCTCTAGGGGTTCTTATAATTATTAGTTTATAAAAGAAAAGTATATTTACAAAATACATTAGTATTGCTATAATTGACCGTATAGTAACCTAGAGGAAGAGATTTAATTGTCATATGCAGGATGTAAATATGGAAATAGTTATTAAAACATCGATTGAATGCGTAGTGAAGAGGTAATGGTTGCACTTGAAAAAGTATGAAGAGAATCAAAAACTATATTGTATTGTAATAGAGAGATACAATATAGTCTAGCAAGCAGGGAGGAATGAAGAATGAGACACAGAAAAAAAAGAAGATTTGAAATTGCCGTAGGACTAGTGCTGGCACTGATTGTAACATCGTGTTGTGAGGGAACAGCAATGGAAACGATACATGCGTATGCAGCTAATGCAGAAAATTGGTCAGTAGTTTATTCTGATGATTTAGGATTTTCCAAGGTCTACGCAGTAGGAGGTCATGCAGTTGTCGGGATGAAAGACGGTGTAGTATGTTTCTATAACCTATCTACTAAAAAAGAAACAAAGACAAAATATGATGGGATATATGTTTTTTGGGGGACATATAGACCGGTATCCGGGGCGGATTGTGGTTCTGAGGAAAAAGCAACCATACTATGTTATCAGACCATTAATTCTGATGAAAAACAATATGATGTGGTGAAATTGGATGGAACGATAAAAAAGGAAATAGGAAGATATTATGATGTAGATTCTGAGGGCTCTATTTGTAGAAAAGAGGGAGATAAGTTGTATTACGGTGTCATTGACCAAGAGGGAAATGTTGTAGTGCCCGCAAAATATGCCAATGTAAGTTCGTACGGCGATAAATATATGGTTAATGAAACTGAGGATGGTTTGTGGGCGTTATATAAACCAAGTGAGGGATTGATTACAGATTTCGAATATGAAACATTTAATTATGAAAATAGGGATGTAATTTATGGGGATGATTATGATGTGATTAGTCGAATGGAAGTAGGAGAAAAGGCATCTGGAGAAATTGGAATCATTCTGGATGGTAAGGAATTATCTTTGGATAGTAAAATTTATGGCGCAACAGGAGAGCAGTATATGGTCTTTAATAGATTTTATGTGAATGGTACAATGTATTTTCGAAAATTAATCTGTCCGGATTACGATTATTATCGTAAAGCAACTGAGCCGGAGTCATCTACGCATATAGCTGGTATTCACATATATAATAGTATGTCGGAAGATGGTATCTTAGATTCTATTGAAAGTCTTATGAATAATACAGATGTGGAAGTTGCATATTATACGGCACAAGGAAAAGAAATTAGCGTAGAAGATATGCACACGATGGTAAAGGCGGTGGTTGATGAAAAAGACGAAAAAAATGCAGCCGCGATGCAAAAGGTAAATGCTTCACTAAAAAATATAAACTATACAAAATTTTATACTGGAACATCGTATAAGATTACTAAGATAGAGAAACCGGAAGTGGAGCCTTCATGGGGAGATGGAGATAAGTACTATAAGGTTACGGTTCCTATAGTATTAGATGCAAATGAATCGCAGGAAAAGATTGTATCATATTATAATCACGAAGGCGATTTGATGGTACAGGGATGTTTAATTGCAGGTAGGCAATATCTTAGAGATGAAAAAGGGAACATTCATTATATCGAGGAGGAACCTAGTAAGGGGAAAATAATAGATGACATTATTTATAAGGATTCTAAAGGTGATTTTAGAAATTATGTAGACCTTCAGTTTAATTATGAGAATAATATAGGAGAGGACTATTATGTAATAGCAAAAAAATTAGTACCTGATGATGAGGAGTATATAGATCATACAGTGGATGATAACGAGCGAGGAAATACAAAGTATTTATTATTATGGAAACAAGATGTGTCACAGATGCTGTATTCATTTGATATCTATGGATATAGAAACGAATTTGAAATATGCGAATATAATAATGGAAAAAGCGAATTTGAAATTTATTATTATTACAATGGCAAATTAAATAAGGATCCACAAACAGAAGATAGAGAAGTGGAAATTCGTAAGACACAAATTAGTGATACTTTGAAACAATATGAGGTGTTTGATGAGGATGGCAATAGTATATTTGACATTACTCAACCAGATAGAGAGTATTATACTTCGGTATTCGCATATCAAGACTGCAAAATTATATTTTGTATAGATAAGGGATGGTATGCTCAGGAAGATGATATAAATACGGAACCAACAGTAAAGCCAACCATAAAACCAACGGTCAAACCGACAAAAACGCCAGAAGTAACCAAGACGCCAAACGCAACCGAGGCTCCTATTCCAACTGTATCCCCAAGTATGACACCGGCACCGACACCCGGTGCTGCACAAGATGCACAGGGGACAGCAACACCAAGCACAACTCCTTCAAATACCAAAGCTACATTATCTCCAGCGGCGGTCGGCAGAACCGTAAAGGACAAGACTGCTTCATACAAGGTCGTATCAGCAGACAAAAAACAGCCTGCAGTAGCCTATACCAAAGTGCTCAAGAAAAATGCAAGTAATGTTATCGTACCTGATAAGATCAAGGTCAACGGAGTGACTTACCAAGTGAAGAGCATTGCGCCAAAGACATTTGCGAACAATAAAAAGCTGAAAAAGATCACGATCGGAAAGAACGTTACTTCCATCGGAAAGCAGGCATTTGCTGGATGTAAGAAGTTGAAGAAGATCACGATCAAATCGGCGAAGTTAAAGAGCGGTTCCATTGGCAAAAATGCCTTTAAGGGAACGGCGAAGAAGCTGACCTTCAAAGTGCCAAAGAAAAAATATAAGGCATATAAGAAGTTCCTGAAGAAAAAGGGAAATAAGACGGTGAAGGTAACCAAGTAGTAAGAAATAAATGTGTTTGTAAAATTGTTGATGCCGGGGAGACGGGAAAAGTTTCTCTGGCATTAGCTGTTACTAAGTATAGAAATAGGCGAAATATTTTATAGGTAAACCATGGATGTATGATGAAAGGAGACACAAGATGAAACAACACACAAACACACTCAAACGCTCCATCGCCATACTCATGACATTGGCGATGGTATTGTCGCTGCCGACCGGGATCACCATGCCCCGTCAGGCACAGGCAGCAGGGTATGGACTAAATAATCCGACCACGGATAGTAACGGAGTCACAACATGGGACTGCGTATACTTCGGAAATTACTGGCAAGGTGCAACACCGACGCCAACGGCACCACCATTTAGTACTCCGGTTGCACCGCATACACCAACACCATCACCATATTGGGTGCCAACTGCCAGACCGACTGTGACTCCCGAGCCGGTGTCTGCTAAAATTATATTAGCTACTCCGACGGCACATTCGAAAAAAGTTGTTGGAAAAAAGATAATGATGAAAGAAGCAGGTAATGTCACACCAACACCAGAACCAGTGATTACACCTAAACCAACAGTGCAGCCCGATCCAACACCAACATCAAAAGTTTCACCAACGCCAGCGTCTAATAACTTTAAAATAGGATCAATAAAATGGCGTGTTTTATCAGTAGATGGAAATGATGCATTTTTGATGGCAGATCAGAGTTTAGATGCAGAACCGTATAACAACTCAGATGCAAGTGTGACATGGAGTGAATGTACATTGAGAAGCTGGTTAAATGGCTATGATTCATTATCAAATAAAGCTGGTATTGATTATAGAAATAACAATTTTATTGATTCAGCGTTTACGAATAAAGAAAAATACGCTATTATGCAGACGAAGGTAAGCAATGGAGATGATTCTGATTATGGTGGGATAATTGGAGGTGAAGATACTAGAGATAAGGTGTATCTGCTTTCGATGGCAGAAATAAGTGAAGAAAGTTATGGATTTAATGAAAATTTTAATATAGAAAGTTATGCAAGGATGACACATGATACTGCGTATACTATATGGAAACGAGGTGGTAATTACCGAGATATTTGGTGGTTAAGAACAGCAATCCAGGGAAATGGTGCAGCTAGAATTTATGAGGACGGATCTGGTCATGCCGTTGCTAATATGTGGCCTAAATTGGGAGTGCGGCCAGTGCTTCATTTAGATTTATCTAACACAGATCTTTGGTCCTATGCGGGTACGGTATCGTCTGAGGGAGAAAGCGTTACGAATGGCAGTTTTGTCGGTACTCTGAGAGGATATACGACATCTAACCGGACAGCCACACTGGATAATAGAGAAATTACCGTCAGCAGCGAAATTGAGGATGAAGATGTGACAAACCTTCTGGCAAATCATACCACACGCCTGGTGGCTGTGACGCTGGAGAATGGTGTGATCACACAGATCACAGCGGCGGAAAATATCCTCAAACCAACGATTGAGATCCAGCCGGAGGTGTCAGAGATTGTATATGAAAATTCCAAATTTTCCAAGAAAAAGTTTGATCTGAATCTGGTGATCAAGTGCGATGTGAAATACCCTTATTCGCTGGAACAGGTATTATCGGCAGCAGGAGAAGACAGTGGACTTGCGGTACAGATTTCAAAGGTAACACTGGATTCTCAGTTTGCAGATAGTGGATCAATTCCGTATTACTTGAAAGATGGAATTTTTGACAGTAAGGATGTTTCATACGAAAAAGAGCCGGATTTATCGCTGGCATTAGGGAAAACGCACACGATTTCCCTGACGGCATATTTAAAAGATGACTATATTCCGGAAAATGTAAGCAATGCAACGATGTTCACAGCACAGCTCAATGATGATGCCACGACCCGGGTCAACAAAACAGTCAACATTGCCAATATGGACAAGGCAAAGAAGATTGCACAGACCAAGCAGAGTGTCAGCGCGAATACACCGGAAATGAACAAGATCAACACGATTTTGAATGGAACGCAGGCAGCATTTGATGATACAAAGCTTCGTGAATATCTGACAGATAACGAGGTGAAAGCGGTAACAGCGCAGGTAAACAACTGGATTTATACATCAAATGCACTAAATAGCATCATTACCGATGACAGTGAAAACGGACTGATCAAACGGCTTCTTAAGAAGTCGAATTTATCGAAAGAAGCTTTGGAAGATAAAGTGTTTGAAAAACTGGGAATCTCTCAGGCAAAGGGAATGCTTACGGGAGGTAAGAGTTATACCGGTACATTGAAGTTTGAGGCAACGGACAAAAATACCGGAAAGGACATAGTGATTGTTTTTACCACTAATATGACCTTTTATGCTTTTAATGGCAGTCAGGTTTCTTATGGAGGCTTTGGAACCATCAGTTACAAGATCCAGAAACAAGGCTTTAATGTCAAGTCTTCCAAAACAGATCTGAAATGTGAGAAAAATGGAAATGGCGTAGGCGTGATTACTTATGCAAATTATGACAGCTTTGTGAGTTCTTTGAAAAAGATTATGGAGAAGCAGATCCATGGCTGTTATAGCAAGATTTACGGAAAAGGGATTGATGAGATCTCCGATGAGCTTCTTTCGGGAACTTTCCGAAAAATTGTAGTCGGCAAGTATGGTTCTGCCAGTGAAATGGTGTATACCGGTCTGAAGTATGCAGCCACAGGATACACGGAAGAAGATGCTAAAAAAAGCGTAAAGGATGTTACGATCATTCTGGCAAAAGGCATGAACGAAAAGAAAACGAAGGTGGAAGTCCATTGCCCAGTTGATGTGTTGGTGTATGATAATGATGGTAATCTGTGCGCACAGATTGTGAATAATCAGGTAGTAGCCGGGTATGATGATGTATCCGCATATGTAGATAATGATGCTAAGTATCTGTTGCTTCCTGACGATGATTATGTCATAGAATATTCCGGTAATGACGATGGAACAATGACTTGTAACATTGAGGAATATGAAAACGATGAAGTGGTGAAGAGCCTTACTTATGAAAATATTCCATTATCATCGAATATGAAATATAATAACTTTTTGGAGGCAGGCAGAAGACAGGCACTTGCGTTATACAATCCAAACAATGAGGAGGGGGATGGCATTGCACCGGCAGAAGCAGAGGGATTTGAGCCGGAAGTGATCGAGGCAGAAAAGCTGACTTTGAATGAAGAGACATTAGAGCTTTGGGTGAATGAGAGCTATATGCTGCAAGAGGCATTTGAGCCATACAATACAACGGACAGCGGAGTTACTTGGGAGAGTAGTAATGAACAAGTTGCTTTGGTAGATGAAATGGGATTGGTACAAGCGGTGGGCGTAGGAAATGCTGATATTGTTGCAAAAAGTCAAGACGGAAAGTTATCTGCAGTATGTCAAGTCAAGGTGACAAAAGCTTCAAACGATAACAAGCCGTCTGCAACGCCAACGGTCAGCCCAACGGCGAAACCGACCGGTAAGCCAACAGTAAGTCCAACGATTAAGCCATCAGTCGGACCGTCAAAAGCTCCTAATGGGACAAAATTGCAGCCATCCGGCGTATCAAATGTGCCACAGAAGCTTCGCAAGGGACAGCTTGTCAAAGACATGAAGACAAAGGCTTACTATAAAATCCTTTCCAACACTTCATCGGGTGGCACAGTTGCTTATGTGAAGCCTGTCGGCAAGAAGAGCAAGAGCATTACGATAGCAGTTTCCGCAGTGCTTGATGGTCATACCTTCAAAGTTGTCGCAGTGTCAGCAAAGGCATATAAGGGTTGCTCGAAACTTCAAAAGGTAACGATTGGTAAGAACATTACATCCATCGGAAAGCAGGCGTTTGCCGGATGTAAGAAGTTGAAGAAGATCACGATCAAGTCAACGAAACTAAAGAGTAGTTCCATTGGCAAGAATGCCTTCAAGGGAACGGCGAAGAAGCTGACCGTCAAAGTGCCGAAGAAAAAATATAAGGTATACAAGAAGTTCTTGAAGAAAAAGGGCAATAAGACGGTAAGGGTAACAAAGTAAAGAGCTGATAGGAGCAATCAACAAGTTGCAGAAACCTATGGGAGGAGACACAAGATGAAACAACACAAAACAACACTCAAACGCTCCATCGCCATACTCATGACATTGTCGATGGTATTGTCGTTGCCGACAGGGATCACCATGTCCCGTCAGGCACAGGCGGCTGATTATGGATTAAACAATCCGACCACAGATAGTAATGGAGTGACGACATGGGACTGCGTATACTTCGGAAACTACTGGCAGAATGACACAAACGGTGACGGCGTTGCCGATGAGAATGATGCCAAGCAGCCGATCAAATGGCGTGTGCTGTCGGTAGATGGTGATGATGCGTTCTTGTTGGCGGATCAGAACCTGGATGCAGGACCATATAATAAATCCTATACGGATGTTACTTGGGAGACTTGTACCAGACGCAGTTGGCTGAATGGATATGGTGCATCATCTAATGTGGACAGCATTGATTATAGCAGTGACAATTTTATCGATGCAGCGTTTACATCGGCAGAGAAGAATGTCATTAGGCAGGTGACGGTTGTGAATGAAGATAATCCCTACTATGGCACAGAGGGCGGAAATGATACGAAAGACAAGGTGTATCTATTGTCTATCGCAGAGGCAAGTAATGCGTCATATGGGTTTAATAGTAAATTTAATACGAGTAGTAAGACTCGAGTGGCAACAAATACTGCATATGTTGCCGGGAAAAGCGGGATGTCTGATGTCGGTAAAGCCGGCTTTTGGTGGTTGCGTTCGCCGGGCGGCTCTGCTAGTGATGTATCACGTGTCAGTGACTATGGCTACGGCCACGGCACTTACGATGTCAGCTATGGGAGTGTCGCTGTACGCCCCGCTTTGCATTTGAATCTTTCCTCCTCTAATCTTTGGTCCTATGCGGGCACTGTATCTTCCGAGGGAGGAAGCGTATCCGTTGCAACCCCCACGCCGTCAGATGCTGCGAGTGCGCAGGAAAGAAAGTTACAGTGCGATGCCGTATGCACCGTGGATGTAGGTCACACAGCGACAATGTGTGCCAAGGCGTATGAGGATAGTCTGGATGCATTGAAGCAGATGACAAGTCAGGTCACATGGACTTCTTCGGATCCGAGCGTGGCACGGGTCAATTACTATGGATTTATCCTGCCTACGACAGCGACGACGCTTGCTACGGCAAATGGCTCTAAGGAAGTATGGAATGCGACAGGTTTGTGGTCCGTGGACGGAATCTCGGAGGGAACGGCAACCATTACCGGAACGGCAGCTGACGGTTCTACGACCACCTGTGAAGTGACGGTAACAACTCCGACATCGGATAGTGAGACCAAAGGAAATGGAGGCAGTCTGATACTGGGAGAGGATGTTTCCGGTACGACAGACGATGAGACAGCCAAATTCTTTCCGCAGAACTGGACTTTAAAAATTTCTTCTTTTCCGATCACGATAACTCGTAAAGTGGATCAGGAAGATGGCAGCTATACGATCCGTGGAAGTGTTGGAATTGGAAAGAGCGACTGGTTGGATGAAGATGCGAAGTGGACGACTTTCAAGAAAGATGTAGAGGAAGCGAAAAAGAATTCAGGGCAAAATAATTGTCTGAACGAATACAGAAACACATGGGGTGTACAGGCACTGAATGTGATGGATGTCAGTAAATTAAGCAAAAAGCCAACAATATCTGCGATGGGATATTTTGAAAACAAATATGACAAAAATGGCAATAAAATATCAGGGACAGGAGCACTGGCTATGGACGCGGAATGGAAAGGGAGTGTAAGCTGGCAGTTTGCGACACCGATCGGTCCGATGTACCTGAATTTGAGCGGTTCCGGAAAACTGTCCGGAGAGATTAAGGGGGAGTATGACTATGCACAAAAAACATTTCCGTCACTTGACGGAAGTGTAAAAATCACACCGGCCATCGGCTTAGAAGGTGGTTATGGAATTGATAAGGTTGCGGCAATTGGTGCGAAAGGATCTGCTTCATTCCCTGTCACGATACTTCCTGCAACAAAGGGGGAGATTCAAGTAGAGGCAGGGGTTCATGTCAAGGTGGCATTTGTCATTGATTGGAATCACACTTTGGCAAAAAAGAGTTGGACAATGTGGGATACGACAGGCAAAAAGAAGCTGGGGATCCTAGACGATGTTTCCCTGAGTGACGGGGTTCTGTCAGCGATGGACACATCCTTTGCGAAGGCAGAAAGCAAATGGTATCCGAAGAAGGATCAGACGAGCTCTTCCCGCAAGAAAGCACAGGCGCAGTCGGATACAAGGGGTATCGTGACGACTTTGAAGGAAGGCATCCTGCCGGCATCGCTGCCAAAGCAGGTACAGATCGGAGACCGGAAAGTTATGGTGTATCAGGCATATGACGCAAGTCGTGAGACGCTCGACAGCTCTGTGCTGAAATATTCTGTATGGGAGAATGGCAGATGGTCCGAAGATCGTGCGGTCTGTGATGATGGCAATGCGGATTTGTTTGCGGATATGAAGGTCGTGAATGGAAAGCTTGTTCTCGTATGGCAAAAGCAGAAAGCGGAGACGGCAGGAGACATCAGTGCCGACAGTGATGCAGTGCTGAAAGAGATGGCACAGAATTCGGAGATTTATTGTTCGATCTTTGATGAGGAGACGGGAACTTTTGGAGAGGCAGTCCGTGTGACGGACAATGATGTTTGCGACATGATGCCGCAGATTTGTGTCAACGGTGAGGATATTACTGTCGCATGGGTCAGAAACGATGCGGGAGACATGATGCAGGAGAGTGGAAACAACAGTATCTGCACGGCTAAGTGGAATGGCACGGACTTTGACGGCGAAGAGGTGCTGTCACAGGCACCCGGCACGATCGATTCTTATACGGTATATGAGAAGGATGGTAAGACGGAGGCGGTCTATGATGGACAGGCAAACGGCATCAATGCTGTTTTTGACACGAACGGACAGGTAATACCGGCATTGGAAGATCTGATGATGGACGCAGAGGATGGTGCCGTATCCGGTTTGCAGTATACAGACGGGGCTGTCAGTATGGTGGTAAATGGTACATTGTATCGTTATCAGATATCCGATGGCAGCGTCGCTTCCTTCTCGGCAGGGGAGAGTGCGTTTGGTTCTGCCGTGCAGTATTGCACCAATGGGGACAAGAGCGGTTATATCTGGAGCAGATATGAGGAAGAGACCGGCAAGGGGCAGATCCTGGCATCTATGAAGACAGGCGATGGATGGTCAGAACCGGTCGTGGTCTGTGAGCAGGAAGGCACTTACTGGAGATATTTCTCACCGATCCTGAAGGAAGACGGTGACTGGGAGATCGTGGCAAATGCGGAAAATGCCGATTCCGGTCTGAATGTTTTGGTGGACATTACGAAAGAGCAGGCAAATCATTTGCAGCTTGTCAGTGCGTATGTGGATGAGAGTGACATACAGGATGGCAAGACAGCGGTCAGATATATGGTTACCAATACGGAGGATACAGCGATCGATCATCTGGATCTGCTGGTGAAGCTTGCGGATGGAACCATCGTGAAGAAAACGATCTCCGTAAATATCGCACCGGGAGCGAGTGTGGTCGATACGGCGTATGTGGATCTGAGTGATGTGGATACGGAACAGAGTGTGAACATATCGGCAGTGGCAGAGGGCCAGGACGACACGACAGACAGCAGTGTGACGGATCAAGTCGGTCAGGCGGATGTTGCAGTTGAAGCGTCCGGTGAGGAGACAGAAGATCAGCTTACGATCACGGCAGTTGTGAAAAATACAAGTACCATGGCGGCAGACACGGATGTATATTTGTATGGAGATGAGAAAAAGTCATCCCTGCTACAGAGCAGGAAAGGGATTACTCTGCAGGCCGATGGCTCCAAACAGCTCACTTTCACGGTGGATAAGAAGGACCTTACCTATAACAAGAACAAAGCGGCATATCTTACGCTGTATGCAGAGCCAAAGGGCGGAGATTATGATATGAATAACAATACGGCATATGTGATCCTGTATCAGGAAGATCAGGAGCCGTCTGCAACACCAACGGTGAAACCGACCGTTACACCATCCGTTAAGCCAACGGTAAGCCCAACTATTAAGCCATCAGTAAGACCAACGGTCACTCCGGGGGCAAATGCAGCGAAAAATCCAACACATTCATCCACTGCACCGAATACTTCTGTACAGAAGCTTCGCAAGGGACAGCGTGTCAAAGACACGAAGACAAAGGCTTACTATAAGATCCTTTCCATCACTTCATCGGGCGGCACAGTTGCTTATGTGAAGCCTGTCGGCAAGAAGAGCAAGAGCATTACGACAGCAGCTTCCGCAGTGCTTGATGGTCATACCTTCAAAGTTGTCGCAGTGTCAGCAAAGGCATATAAGGGTTGCTCGAAACTTCAAAAGGTAACGATTGGTAAGAACATTACATCCATCGGAAAGCAGGCGTTTGCCGGATGTAAGAAGTTGAAGAAGATCACGATCAAGTCAACGAAACTAAAGAGCAGTTCCATTGGCAAAAATGCCTTCAAGGGAACGGCAAAGAAGCTGACCGTCAAAGTGCCAAAGAAACAATATAAGGTATACAAGAAGTTTTTGAAGAAAAAGGGGAATGGGATGTTAAAGGTAATAAAGTAAAAATATACAATATTTAGTTACGAGATTATGTTATCATTCCTTAGTCCAAAAAATGCCCCTCTAAGTAAGAGTGCTCTAGATAACTTGGATTTTCGTAATACACACCGGTCCTAAAGTTTGATATTTCATCGCTGATAAAGGAGTTGAAGATTTTAATCAACTCCTTTATTTCTTGACCGGTTTTTGTACAATCAAGAATCATATAACAATATAATTTTCCGATAGAAGTAAAACTGGGGATTTTATACGAACATCCGGAAATGGTATCAAAATCACCAGCCTTTATATGATATGCGTTGATCAATTCCTCGGATACCTGATCGAACGAAAGGCAATGATTTACGGGAGCGTCCTGCAATTGCTTTGCGATTCCCTGTTCGCCAAGTGCATTCACAATAACTTTACGGCGGTTTTTAGTCTTGCGCCCGGTAAATTCAATTAAGGAACAAACATAAAAAAGGTCATCTTTTTTCACTGTTGTCATAAGCAATTTCGCTCCTTTCGAATGTTAAGCAATTAAGTGCGGCTAATGTATGAAAACTGATTTGATGTGTCGGATATTTAAATTGTGCTAAAGCCCAAAATTGTTCTCTTGAAATATCGCCATATAAATAGTCATTTACATAGTTCCAAATTGTATCATCTGCCATGGGCCCCTCAACGATATCATAATCATGGATGCCGCCTTGGCGGCAAGTGGCGATAAAATCCAGCCATTCATCGGTCATTTTTTCAAATGATAATATATTAAGACGGTTGTTGGGGGTATATTGATAGACGTTTATTGTGGGAGTACCCTCGCCGCGATTTGCCCATCTCACTGCCTGATCGTAGTTATTGGTGCAGTAGAATCCCCAGGAGAAGTCTTTGGTAAATTTGGATTTACGAATTTCTGGAAATTCGACAATCTCTTTGCTTGCATGATATAGAATCAAGTTGTCACCGTCCTTTCTATGGAATATTTATAATATATTATATCATAATAATTGCGCATGATTTCTGCGCATAATGGAGTTTCAAAGAAACTCCTAAGATGAGCACTGTGTGCTCATTATATCATATATTAGAACATCGATGCTATATATTAGCGTAAATGCAGCACTTCTGAGGTGATGCGTGCCGCATCTATCGTCATCTGATGTGGGCAGATTGGGCTTTCTAATAATCCGTTTTCGATGCAGCGAACGACCTCTGCCACTTCATAAACAAATCCATTTTCTTCACCGCTGTCAAAGGAATCAATGCACTCATCGGCACTGTTATACAGTTCTGCCCTAGAACCAAAGTGCATTTTAGGAAGGCGAATATATCCGTCCTCGCCGTAAATGTAAGCATCTTCCGGCATTTTGGTGGTAAAAGAGCACTGTAAATTTGCAATACAGCTTTCGAGCTGCAGATTCATACTGACCAGATCATCTACACCTGTAGAATGTCTTGTAACAAAAGCCTCCATATCCAGTATTTTTTCATCCACGAGATAAGGCAGCACCTCGAGTGGATAAATGCCGAGATCATACAGAGAACCACCGCCGAGTGCCGGGTCAAAGAGTCGTTTATTGTAGACAGGATCAGCTTTCCAACCGATAGTTGCCTGCATTAATTTTACTTTGCCGATACGACCCTCCCGGATCCATTGCTTGGCGGTTATTGTTTTTGGCAAAAAACGTGTCCACATAGCTTCCATCAAAAACAAGTTTTTTTGTTTGGCAAGGCTACAGACGGTAAGCGCCTCGTGAGCAGACCGTACCAAAGATTTTTCGCAGAGAACATGTTTGTCGGCTTGCAGACATTGCAATATGTTATCGTAGTGAGCGTTGGTGGTAGTTGCGATGTATACGGCGTCGATGCGAGGGTTGGCGAGTAATTCTGCATAATTTCCGTAATAGGACGGAATATGCTCGCGCGCCGCCCATTCCTGTGCGCGATCCAGTGATTTGCTGGCAACCGCAATGACTTCGACGTTATCCAGTTGTCTGACGGCGTCTGCAAATTTGCGTGCAATGTCGCCTGCTCCAATAATTCCAAAATGTATCATATTTCATGTGCCTTTCTGTGTTCTGTGATTTGCAGCGGTGCTGCATCGTGATTTGGCAAAAGAATAGCATAGGAAGAAAGGTGTGTCAATTTGTAAGCTAATTAGGAAAATAGGATTGATATACCTACATTTTTGTGATATATTTAATTCAAATCAATTTTGTTCAAATAAATTTGAATTAAATATGACGCGGGGGAGGCGGTATCAATGTTTATAGGAAGAGAACGAGAACTTGCATCTTTAAAAGAGTTTTATGATAAAGATGGAATTGGAATGACGGTGATATATGGACGCAGACGCATTGGAAAGTCTACGCTTATTGCCGAATTTGTCAAAGATAAAAAAACAATTTTTTATACAGCTACAAAAGTTGGAAAAACCAGAAATCTCGAATTGTTTTCAAGACAGGTAGTGGATCTGTTTATGCCTGGGATGGAGAATATTAGTTTTGGAACATTAGAAGCTGTTTTTGATTTTATTGATAAAAATATAGGTGATGAAAAAATCGTTCTTGTAATAGATGAACTGCCGTATTGGGCTGAAAAAGATGAAGCACTTCTGTCTGTGCTGCAGAAATATATAGATACAGTGTGGAATGACAAGAATCTAAAAATAATTCTGTGCGGGTCTGCGCTTAGCTTTATGGAGAAGAAGGTGTTGAGCGAAAAGAGTCCGTTGTTTGGGAGGCGCAATTCTCAAATCAAATTGGAGGCGTTTAACTATTTGGACGCAGCAAAATTTGTTCTAAATTATTCGAACGAAGATAAGGCAATCTGTTATGGAATTACCGGCGGTGTTGCGAAGTATCTTTCTATGATTGATTCCAATAAAAGTATTGACGAAAACATCGTCAGGCTCTTTTTTAGGACAGATGGATATTTATATGATGAGACAAGAAATCTTTTGACGCAGGAATTTTCAGATATATCATTGGTAAATAATATTGTTGAGCAGATCGCATCCGGCGAAAATGCACTTAATATTATTGCAGCAAAGATAGGAGAAAAAGCTCAAACGGTATTGTATTCGTTAGAAAAATTAAGGAATATGGGGTTGATTGAGAAGAAAAAATGCATCACGGATGAAAAAAATAAAAAGAAGACGCAGTATGTTTTGAAAGATTATATGTTCAAGTTTTGGTATGAATTTATTCCGAAAGCTACCAGTGTCATTGAGATGGGGCAGGGAGAGATTTATTACACCAAAGTTGTTAAGCCGGTATTGCACTCTTTTATGGGATCAATTTTTGAAGAAATGTGCAGATATTATACGTTGATGAAAGGAATAACCGGTGAGTATGGGTGCTTTATTACTTCTGTTGGTACGTGGTGGGGTGTAGAAAATATCACAGAGAAAGATGGAGAAGTGCGGGCTCAATCTGCAGATATTGACGTTGTTGCTTTATCTGAAGTTGACAAAAAGGCAGTCGTTGGCGAATGTAAATTCAAGAATGAAAAGATCGACAAAGGTATATATGACACGCTGATTAGAAGGAGTAAACTTATTTCTGCAAAATATAAAGTTTCAAAGTATATATTCTTTTCGTTGTCCGGATATACGGACTGGTATGACTCGTTAGCCGATGAAGATGTTTTATTGCTTACATTGGATTCGCTGTATGAGTAAAAAACAGGAATACGGTAGGACAATGGGAAAGGAGGAGTATCATGAAACAAAAGGCAGCCAGAAATAAAACAATAGATTTCTCTTTAGAGGAAGGCCATGAGTATTTGGAACGATGCATTTTGGCAGAAAACAGCGATCAGCTTAAAACTGCATTGCAGGACGGCAGTACTATGACTCCGGATGCGCTTTATGATCAATATATTATTGGAGATACATTTCAGGTAATGAAACAATTGCCGCTAAATTTTGTGGATTTGCTGATCGTGGATCCGCCTTATAATTTGGCAAAAGATTATCATGGCAATAAATTTAATGCGGTTGGCAGAGAAGAATATCGGGAATATACCATAAAATGGGTGCGGGAGGTTCTTCCTTTGCTCAAAAAGACAGCGTCTATTTATGTGTGTTGTGATTGGAGATCGAGTTTGATCATAGGTGACGTGCTTCAGGAATATTTTTTGGTGCAGAATCGGATCACGTGGCAGCGCGAAAAAGGACGCGGCGCGAAATCCAATTGGAAAAACGGGATGGAAGATATTTGGTTTGCGACGGTGAGCAGAGATTATACGTTTCATTTGGATGAGGTGAAAGTGCGTAAACGGGTTTTGGCTCCGTATCGGGTAGATGGAAATCCTAAGGATTGGGAGGAAACGGATGAGGGGCGTTTTCGAAATACCTGTCCGTCAAATTTTTGGGATGATATATCGATTCCATACTGGTCTATGCCGGAGAACACGGCACATCCGACCCAAAAACCGGAAAAATTGCTGGCAAAGCTGCTATTAGCAAGCAGCAGCAAAGACGATGTTGTTTTGGATCCTTTTGCGGGATCAGGCACAACGGCTGTCGTGGCAAAGAAACTTGGGCGAAAGTTTGTTGCAATTGAGCAGAATCCGTTGTATGGGGCATGGGCGCAGAAACGGCTGGAAATGGCTGAGACAGATGCATCAATTCAAGGCTATGAAGACGGTGTTTTTTGGGAGCGTAACGCCAGAAGATAAAAATAGGGGCAGGAAATATCCTTGCCCCTTATCTTATAAAATTCAACGGTTATTTTTCAGATTGCATTAACCGAAATATCTCTCAAGCAATCCCTTAAGAGCCTTGCCATGTCTAGCCTCGTCACGAGCCATTTCGTGAACGGTATCATGGATCGCATCCAAGTTATTTTTCTTAGCGCAAGTAGCAAGATCAACTTTACCTGCTGTTGCACCGAACTCGCAATCAACTCTCCAAGCGAGATTCTTCTTGGTGGAAGCTGTCATGTTGCTTTCCAGATCGGATCCTAACATCTCTGCAAATTTAGCTGCGTGCTCAGCCTCTTCGTAAGCTGCCTTTTCCCAATAAAGTCCGATTTCCGGATAGCCCTCGCGATGTGCGATGCGTGCCATGCAAAGATACATACCAACCTCGGAGCACTCACCATCGAAGTTTGCTTTCAACTGATCGAAGATGAATTTCTTGTCTTCATCGCTGATATCAGGATTATTCTTAACGGTTTTGTCATAGATTCCGAACTCATGCTCTGCAGCAAGTGTAAGCTCGCCCTCTACTTTCTTGAACTTGTCTGCGCCAACGTGGCAAACCGGACACTCTTCCGGAGCCTGATCTCCCTCATAAATATAACCACATACTGTACAAACCCATTTTGCCATAATTGTAATCTCCTTTTCTTTGTAATTGTTGTTTAAGATATCCAAAGGTTTCGCTTGCTATGCATTCCTTTGTCATCTCAAGTTATTTGTTGTTAAATACTATCTAAGAATTTCTTAAATAGTAATGATTATCGTTTACAAGACTCATTATATCATCTGATCTGATAATGTCAACAGTTTTTTGAAAAAAATTATCAAAAACTTTTCTGCACCATGTTTTACGGCATTTTAGCCTGTGCGCAGTCTGGGCAAAGCCCGGTAAAATAAATCGTATGTCCCTCGATGATGCCGTCAAATCCTGCATTGGCAATCACGTCAATATGATTGATGCCGTCCATTTCCAGGTCTAAAACATGGTGGCACTTGCGGCAGAAGAAATGGTTGTGAGGCATAACATTGCCGTCGAAGTGGTCGTTGCCATCTCCCATGTCTAAGCGAAGTGCTTCGCCGTGATCTACGAGAAAATTCAGATTGCGATAAACGGTTCCAAGACTGATGTTTGGAAAGTCGCTCTGCAACTGCTCGTAGACGGCTTCTGCGGTAGGGTGTGATGTTGTTGAGAGCAGATATGCTTTGATAGCATCTCGCTGTTTGCTATGCCGAACACGTTGCATAAGCACACCTCCTTAAATAGTAATCATTATTGATATTATAAAAACAATATTAGAAAAAGTCAATACAAAATCGGTTTTAGACTTGGCAAAACATCAAAAATACAGATATAATAGAAAAGTGTGTGCAAATGAAAGAAGCATAATACCAAAGGTTTGAAAGTACGGGGGGTGTCCGGCTGTAACATTCCGGACCGGGAGAATATGGAGGATGAGAATGAATTCGATATCACGACAAATGGCGATGGTGAAATTTTACGTTCGCCGAATATATCATAATCTAAAAGTATTTGCCAAATGGGCTGTATTTTCGTCAATCACAGGATTGGTCGTCGGTGCATTCAGCACATTGTTTGCGGAATGTTTGAAATTGGTGACGCAGTTTCGGACAGCAAACCCATGGATGATCCTGCTATTACCGCTTGTTGGTATTGTTATTGTATTTTTGTATCATATTTTTCATTATAAAAATGATAAAGGAACAAATATGGTACTTTCCACAATTCATGCGGAAACGGAGCTGCCGTTCAAAATGGCACCGCTTATCTTTATTTCTACGACCCTGACACACTTGTTTGGCGGCTCGGCAGGGCGCGAAGGTGCAGCTTTGCAGTTGGGCGGAAGTATCGGTAATCAGCTTGGCCGCTGGTTTCGCTTTGATGAAAAGGATCGCCGCATTGTTGTTATGTGCGGTATGAGTGCCGCATTTTCGGCTATTTTTGGGACTCCGATCGCTGCCGTGGTCTTTGCGATGGAGGTTGTCAGCGTAGGTGTTATGTATTATGCAGCGTTGGTTCCCTGCGTTTTTGCGTCGCTGATTGCGTCAAAGTTTGCAAGACATATGGGGATTGGACCGGATACATTTCTTATAAAGAAGATACCGGATTTTTTGATTGTGCCAAGCATAAAAGTAATCCTGCTCGCTGTTTGCTGTGCGGCGGTAAGTGTGATCTTTTGTGTGACGCTGCATTCGTTGGGAGATTTTTATCGGGATAAGCTCAAAAATCCATATATAAGGATTGTGGTTTCCAGCTTGGTGATCGTGGCGTTGACGATGGTGTTACATACTACAGATTATATGGGTGCGGGCGTGCCGATCATAGAGAGGGCGATTGCCGGACATGTCGTTCCACTTGCTTTTGTGTGGAAAATCATTTTTACAGCGTTGACGTTGGAGGCGGGATTCAAGGGAGGCGAGATCGTGCCATCTTTTTGCGTCGGAGCGGCGTTTGGCTGCTTGTTTGGACAGTTGATCGGATTATCGCCGTCGCTTTGCGCTGCGCTTGGTATGGTGTCTGTATTTTGTGGTGTAACTAACTGCCCGATCACGTCGCTATTGATCGCTTTCGAGCTTTTTGGATATCATGGGATTCCGTTTTTTATGATCGCGATCAGTGTCAGCTATTTGCTTTCCGGGTACTACGGGTTGTATCACGACCAAACGATCGTGTATTCCAAATATAAGACGGAGTACATTAACCGCAAGGCACGCGATTAGTAATGGACTCAAGCTTCCCATACCGGAAGTGTTGGTTGAACCGCCTATTGCTTATTATGTCAAAGAATACTAAAGATTTTGCAGCCGCAATATAGCGGTTTCTGCCGACAGTGAACTATAGTAATTGCCTTGCCGCATTCACAGAGGATATTCAGCATTCTCTGGCGACCGGTATGAATGCCCATGTTTCAAAACCTGTTGAGGTGAAGGTGCTGGAAAAGACGATCAGTAGCATAAAATCCGGCGGGGGGCACCGAATCGCAGCCGTATGATTTTTCCGATGGCGGCACAAAGCAACGTTAATTTTACTGTTGACTGGCTCAGCCAGCTTTATGCTATTGCCTTGTGGTAAACATAAATAGAAATGATTGCTGTAATCGTTTCTGTGATCCAAAACGCATTCCAGACGCCAACCGCTCCGAAAAGCCTGCTGAGTAAAAACGCAGTTGGGATGATAACCACAACATACCGGCAAAGTGAAATCAGTAATG
>ERZ773107.735-NODE-735-length-34081-cov-49.597396_pt1 | contig 34081 bp, 34 predicted proteins | sample MGYA00580571_ERZ773107 | MGnify/ENA primary metagenome ERZ773107 (study PRJEB29015, sample SAMEA2737843) | human gut metagenome | biome: human gut; feature: human-associated habitat; material: faeces | place: China | collected 2012 ... | reverse complement strand
TCACAGCGCAATACCTTGAAGATAACAAACTAACTATCTTATTAAATACAAAAGAAAGAATATTATATGATCGGAAGTGAGAAATTGAATGATAAACAAATGTTTTTAATAGGCGTATTTGTTGTAATTTTCATTGCCTTTTTAGTGGTAGTAAATCTGCTTGACAACAAGTCGCTTAACGGAATAAAGGCAAAAAAAGTCGGCAACGGACAGCACGGAACAGCTCGGTGGGCAACAAAAGCAGAAGTCAAACGGACTTTTATCTCTCTGCCATTCGAGCCTGATAAATGGCGTAAGGGAGAAAATCTTCCGCACAGCTCCAACGGAGATGTTATTCAGGGAACTGTGGTCGGGTGCAGAGGTTCAGGAAAGAAAACTGTTGCACTTGTGGATACCGGTGATGTTCATACTCTTATGATAGGAGCGGCAGGAGTCGGAAAAACAGCGTATTTCCTATATCCGAATATCGAGCTTGCCTGTGCTTCGGGAATGTCATTTATCTCAACTGATACAAAAGGAGATGTTGCACGAAACTACGGAACTATCGCAAGAAAGTATTACGGTTACAATGTTTCTGTGCTAGATCTGAGAAATCCCACACGCTCAGACGAAAACAATATCCTGCATCTTGTAAACAAGTATATGGATATTTATCTGTCCGATAAAAACAATCTTTCAGCGAAAGCAAAGGCGGAAAAGTATGCAAAGATAACAGCAAAGACAATTATCAATATCGGCGGAGGTGACAGCCACAGCTACGGACAAAACGCTTTTTTCTACGATGCGGCTGAGGGTCTGCTCGCCTCGGTCATCCTGCTTTTGGCGGAGTTTGGCGACAAGAACGAACGTCACATTGTTTCCGTTTTTAAGCTTATTCAGGACTTGCTCGCAAAATATCAGCCCGACCCGAAAGCAAAACCTAAAATGTATTTTTCAAAGCTTATGGACAAGCTACCGAGCGAACACAAAGCAAAATGGCTTGCAGGAGCGGCTCTGAATGCGTCTGACCAGTCTATGCTGTCGGTAATGTCGACTGCACTTTCAAGGCTCAACAGTTTTCTTGATTCTGAACTTGAACAAATGCTGTGCTTTGGAACGGCGATAGACGCCGAGAAGTTCTGCAATGAAAAGTCTGCTATCTTTATTGTTCTTCCCGAAGAAGATACATCAAAGTATTTTATGGTCAGTCTTCTTATCCAACAGCTTTACAGAGAAATACTTGTTATTGCCGATGAAAACGGCGGAAAACTAAAAAACAGAGTTATGTTTTACTGCGACGAATTTGGAACTTTTCCTAAGATAGAGGGTGCTGAATCTATGTTCTCCGCAGGACGTTCAAGAAAAATATCCATAGTGGCAATAATCCAGTCCTTTGCACAGCTGGAGCAGAACTATGGCAAACAGGGTATGGAGATAATAACCGACAACACTCAGCTTACTGTGTTCGGCGGATTTGCACCAAAAAGCCAGAGTGCAGAGTTGCTTTCAAAAGCTTTGGGCGAACAAACGATATTAAGCGGTTCGGTATCAAACGGCAGGGACAGATCTCAGTCATTGCAGATGATAGGCAGACCGCTTATGACTGTGGATGAGCTGAAATCTATGCCGAAAGGACAGTTTATCGTTATGAAAACAGGAACACACCCGATGATAAGCAAGTTGAAACTGTTCTTCAAATGGGGTATCAAGTTTGAAGAAGAATACAAACTTCCCGACAAGACCGCAAGAAATGTTTCATACAAGGAGCGTGACGAGCTTATTCGTGATATTGAAATCAAATATCCTCAGAAGAAAAAAGATATGCTGCCTGTGGAATTTGAGGAAGAGCCAAAGAAAAAGACCAATGTCAAGACATAAAAGGAGTGATGTTTATTGATATTACCGAGAAGGATCTACGATTTGGGACTTAGCCACAAAGCTGTGTCCATTTACTGCTATCTGGCAAACCGCGCCGACAAAAACGGCGAATGTTTTCCATCTGTGAGAAGAATAGCGGAAGATCTGAGCATTTCAAAAAGCACGGTGTTTCGTGCTTTTAACGAGCTTGAAGAAAGCGGATCGTTAGAGCGTTTCCCCCGTTATCACCCACAAGGCGGTCGGCGGAGTTCTCTGTACCGCATAAAGGGAGAGATAACTAATACAAATCGATCCGAGAAACGAGGTGATAAGCTTGTTTGATTGGATATCTGACGCTATCGACTGGATAGGCGACGGGATATCAAGCTTGTGGGACAGCACCATAGGCGGAGCGGTAGACGCAATATCCGACGCTGTGTGGGACATTATGTTCGAGTGGCTTTTCAACAAGGTCTACGGTGCGGTGGCAGAGCTTTTTATGTTCATAGATCAGTCGGCAACCGATCTGTTCTCTCTTGCCTGGGTGAGGACCTTTGTCAGTCTGTTTCAGGCTCTCGGTTGGATGCTTTTTGTCTGCGGTCTTGTCATGGCGGTTTTTGACACTGCTATGGCATACGAGTCGGGAGCGGCTAACATCAGGCAGACCTGTGTGAATGTGATAAAAGGCTTTATGGCGGCGGCTCTCTTTGCGGTAGTCCCACAGCGGCTTTACGAGCTGTGCATAGCTTTGCAGGGTTCATTTTCCTATGATCTGCTTGGGGTGTTTTTGTCTGACACATACAGCACTATAGCCGATTCGGGGCTTTCTGTGCTGTATGTTCTTGCATCTGACGTTTCACTTTTCAGCCTGTTTTTTATCATACTTTTCGGTTACTGCACGGTAAAGGTCGTGTTTGCGAACATCAAGCGAGGCGGCATAATGCTGTGTCAGATAGCAGTGGGAAGTATATATATGATAGGCATTCCCAGAGGCTTTACAGACGGCTTTTCAAGCTGGTGCAAACAAGTGATAGCGACCTGTCTTACAGCCTTTTTGCAGACTGTGATACTTTATCTAGGATTGCTGACTTACACTCAGCACCCTCTTATTGCAGTGGGCATTTGCCTGTCAGCTACTGAAGTGCCGAGGATAGCTCAGATGTATGGATTGGATACCAGTGTGAGAGTCAATATGATGTCTGTTAGCCATACGGTTTCTATGGGAGCTAAAGCGGTCGGTATGCTGAAAGGAGGAGCAAAATGAAAACCTACATCTACCCCGAAAACCTGAGAGCAAGCGTAAAGCTGTGGTTTTGGAGCGTTCGGGATCTTATCATTATCTGTGCAGGGATAGTACTGTCTGTGATAGTGCTTGTGAATCTTTGGAACATTACCCCCTTTGCAGTTACAGCCTGCTATGCTTTTGTGACTGTAAGAGCAGATGAAATGTCGATAATGGACTATCTTTTTAATGCTGTAAAGTTCTTTGTGACCTCACAGCAATTATATTTTTGGAGGAAAAGTTAAATGAAGAAAAGCAAAAACAGCGTTCAGGGCCTTATCGGTCTTGAACGCTTTACTCGTTTCGGCGTAAAAACCGACAAAGCTGAGATAGCATTTTTCAGCGTAGAGCCGACCAATATTTCCGTGCTGTCTGCGGCTAACATCGACGTGAAGATACATCATCTTATGATGCTGTTAAGCACTATACCTGATCTCGAGATACTTGCTCTTGACTCCTGCGAGTGTTTTGACTCAAACAAAATGTATGTGAAAAAGCGTTTGCAGACGGAGCAGAACGAGGCGGTGCGGAAACTCTTGCAGGCGGACTATGATTTCCTTGACGAGATCCAGCTTGAAATGTCCTCTGCAAGACAGTTTGTGTTCGCTTTAAGGTTCAAACGTGAAAAGGACGAACAGATCTTTAACACCATCAACCGAGTGGATAAAGCGATTTCCGAACACGGATTTGCAGCTCGGCGGATGAGCAAATCTGATATCAAGCGTATGCTTGCTCTGTATTTCGGAACAAGCATTTCAGGCGATGAGATACCCGATATCGAGGGAGAAATCGAATTTGATTTGGAGGCGAAAACAAATGAGAACTAAAAAGCAAAAGAAAAAAGAACTGTCAGAAGAGCAGCTTGAGATAGTGGAAGCAAAGGACTTTTTCGACCGCACCATGCCGGGCGTGATCCGCTTTTACACCGACCACTACATCTGCGGAAACTTCTACAAGTCCTGCTGGGCGGTGACGGAGTATCCGCCAAGTACGGAAGAAACGGCTATACTTGCTCACCTTGCGGACAGGAACGGTGTAACGCTCCGTATCTACAACCGCCTTGTTACAAGCATGGAGCAAAGGAAGATCGTTCAGCAGGCAATGAGGAAAAACCATATGATGACCACCACTAATGATGTAAACGAGAGTATCAAGGCTCAGAACAACATCGACGATGTGGTAGAACTGCTGTCGGAACTTAGAAGAAACAAAGAACCTCTCCTGCACACCGCTGTGTTTATTGAGCTGAAAGCGGTAAGTGAAGAAAAATTAAAGGAATTGCAGGCGGATATAACTATGGAGCTTACACGTTCAAAAATCAGCGTTGACCGTTTGCTTTTACGTCAGAAAGAGGGGTTCTTGTCTGTTCATCCTGCGGGCAATAACGTGTTTGCAAGTCAGTTTGAACGTGTTCTTCCTGCAAGTTCTGTGGCTGATCTTTATCCCTTGAATTACAGCGGCAAGACCGATGAGAGCGGCTTTTATGTTGGAAGAGATAAGTACGGCACGAATATTCTTGTTGACTTTGACAAGCGAACTGAGGACAAAACAAACTCCAACATTCTTATACTCGGCAACAGCGGTCAGGGTAAGTCGTATCTGATGAAACTGCTTTTATGCAATCAGCGTGAGGCAGGGAAAAGTGTTCTGGTCTTAGACCCTGAACATGAATACGAAGATTTATGTTCAAACCTTGGCGGAACGTATATCGATATGATGTCGGGTGAGTTTATGATAAATCCTCTTGAACCGAAAGCGTGGTCAGACGGAGAAAGGTCCACAGATGACAGTCCGGAACCCTTCCGAAAGGTCACAAGGCTCAGTCAGCACATCAGCTATCTCAAGGATTTTTTCAGAGCGTACAAGGACTTCACAGACGCAGAGATAGATACGATCGAAATTATGCTTATGAAGCTGTACGCAAGGTTCGGCATTGACGATCTCACAGACTTTGATACGCTGATAGATGAGGATTATCCCATGATGTCCGATCTATACGACCTTGTAGAAAAGGAGTTTTACGCTTTTGATAAGTCTAAAAAACAGCTTTACACAGAAGAAATGTTGCAGAACATCTGCCTTGGACTGCACAGTATGTGCAAAGGTGCTGAGAGCAAATACTTCAATGGACACACCAATATCAAGGACGGCGAGTTTATCTGTTTCGGAGTGAAAGGTCTTATGGACACCAACAAGAGGTTGAAAGATACTCTGCTGTTCAACATTCTCAGTTATATGAGCAATCAGCTTTTAGGGCGAGGAAATACTGTTGCGGCAGTTGACGAGCTCTACCTCTTTTTGACCAACATGACGGCAATCGAATATATTCGCAACGGTATGAAGCGTGTGCGTAAAAAAGAATCCTCTTTCATATTAGCTTCGCAAAATATCGAGGACTTTCTGCTGCCTGAGATAAAGGAGTTTACTAAGCCCTTGTTCTCCATTCCGTCGCATCATTTTCTGTTCAATCCGGGTAACATTTCGCCAACTGCATTTATTGATACATTGCAGTTAGAAGAATCCGAGTACAGACTTATCAAGTATCCCGAAAGAGGAACTTGTCTGTATCGGTGTGGTAATGAGAGGTATCTGCTGCAGGTCATTGCTCCTGCTTACAAGGCGGCGTTGTTTGGTTCGGCGGGGGGAAGATAATCATTAGTTCCAGATTAATCTGCTTGATTTACTGTGTGACATGTGATATACTGTTATTAATAAACTAATCGACAATCCGAATTTACACAATCTCGTTAACTTTCGGTTTTTGAAGAGTGTGAAAACACATAAGAATTTAATCCATGTATGAAAGAGGTCCTGAAATGAAATATATGCTTCTGCACGGAATGGGTCAAAGCGCTTCAAGCTGGGATAAAACAATATCCTTTTTACCTGCTGATATAGAAACGGTCTGCCCCGAATTAAGCGAATTCTTCACCGAGGGCAAATGTCATTACAGCAAAATGTACGCTGCTTTCTGTGATTATTGCAACAGCTTTTCCGAGCCGCTTAACCTTTGCGGACTTTCACTCGGTGCTGTGCTTGCAATGAATTACGCTATCGACTTTCCTCGGAAAGTAAGCTCACTTATTCTTATTGCGCCACAGTATGATATGCCGAAGTTTCTGCTTAAGGTACAAAATGTACTGTTCAAATTTATGCCGGAAAGTCAGTTCAAGGACATCGGATTGAAGAAAAAAGATTTTATCATGCTGACAAATTCAATGGCAGATATGAATTTCACAAGCAGTCTTGATAAGGTGGATTGTCCTGTGCTTGTCCTTTGCGGTGAAAAGGATAATATCAATAAAAAGGCGGCTGTAAGGCTCACTGGAAAGTTACCAATGGCTAAATTCAGCACAATTGAAAATTCGGGACATGAGGTTAATATAGACAATCCGAAAGGACTTGCTAAGGTAATGGAGAACCAAGAGATTTGTAAACCGATAAATGCCCAATTATTGAGCACCTAACTTTCGTGTGAAAACGCTCGCAGGGTTTGCTTGTTCAGTCATATTGACTACGGTGATACCCCGCCAAATACCAATTTGAAAAAATAATTAAACTCTAAAAACAACTATTGAGCCGCTTAAAATGCGGCTTTTTTTGTTGCAGAAACGGAGGTATGATAAAAATGCACAACAAAAAATACGGCATATGGAAAACAAGGTATGCCGAAAACAGCAGAAATATTTTTGAGGACTGGGTTCGTCGTGATGGCGAACCTATTTTGTTTGCAACGGAGCGTGGTGCACTTGAATATATGCACGGCATAGAAATGAAAACGCAGGGTGCATTTACTGAATTTGAAGTGCATGAGGTGAGCTGATGTCGGCTACGGTTGCAGCGGCTCTTAAAAAGGCAGCTGTATATATTCTTGGTGATGAAAAAAAGCGAGGCAAGCTTGTGACTGCGGTGCTTAGTGCTGCGGTGGGTCTGCTCCTTTTGCTGTGTGCTCCTGCGGTGATGCTTTCTTCTCTTGGGGAGGTCGGCGAGGAAGCTCAAGTGCCTGAACTTCACATTAATGCCGATGATTTTTACAGCTCTCTTGACAGTGAAAGCAGGCAAAGGCTCGATGATATCCGATCAGCAGGTAATGACATTGCAAACGCTATGGACGAAAAGGGTGTCAAGGTTCAGACCATAAAGGCTCAGCTGATATATATGTCTTACTTTGAAGATGTTCAGAATTTTAATGCTGAGTCATATGCTGATCTGTTTGCTAATGCTCCGAATGACAGCGATTTGATTGCGGCGATAAACTCGACTTACGGCTTGGAGATAGACTATGACGAATTTGTTCGCACATACACATTTGTTATGAACAGCACCTTAAATTCATATATGTTCAATGACGCAGGCAGTAAAAACTGTTTAGACCTTGCGGCTTGGGCGGAGAATGCTTTTATCTCAGGGTGGGGATACAAAAGCGGTGCTGCCGGTGAAAGAGACGAAATAGACCGCATCAGATATGCTGACAACGCAGGACTTGTGCTTGGGTATCTTAACTACAGCCCGACCGATAAAGCGTTCGGTTCTGATTACAGTACTCTTGTTTATACAGAACAAGGTGGTCTTGATACCATGCCGGAAGTCGCAGGCGTGGGACTGTTCGATGGCAGTAAACACGGGATTTATATCGGCAATAATGAAATGATTTACAGTTCGGAGACTGTTGGATATATTACAAAAGACTTTGTTTCAAACGGCGGTTGGTCAAGCTGGTGTACCTATGAGGGGATAGAATATCCTCAGGAGGTGGAAGACGCTATTCAAAGTGTGAATGAGGACAGCTCATCAGAAAATTAATTTTATTGGAGTGTGATAGGTTGAAAAAATCAGTTACTGTAAGTGTAAACGAGAAAAAGCTATCTGCGATAGAAATGTATCTGGAGCAGAAGAACACAACTCTTGCAGCGGAGCTTGAAAAGTATGCGGATCAGCTTTACGGCAAGGTCGTTCCGCAGAATGTGAGAGATTTTATTAATATGATGTCGGACAGAAAGCCTGCGAGAAAGCCGAAGAATCCTGCTTCTGCCGAACCGGAAAAGCTGTCCGAGCAGTAATTCGACGCAGTTCGCGCCGTGTCGCCTTGTGTGGCGAGGTTCGGAGGTCGGTGGGATAACTTTACCCTAACAACGGTCGGAGCGAATTTTGGGCATTTTGTCGAGCGTTAAGAACAAGTCTTATCGCAGAGTTTGAGAATGGTAGAAATCAGATGATTTCGGGTGGGATTGGGGTATTTATTTTGTTGCTGGTTAAAGTTTTGGCGTCAAAGCCGCCAAAACATTCACATCGGACGAGCAAAGCTCGCCGATTTTGCGAGGATTTACAAGCATTGAAAAAATGGAGTCAAAAAAGGAGGTTTGCGAAAATCATGGAGTCAAAAGTACAAAAAATGAAAAAAAGCACCGATATTGCAGAAGAAAGCGATGGTGTCACAGCAGAAAAAATCAAGTTTCCGCTGTATGTATTTCCCGAAACGATGAAAACGGTCGATATTTTATACAAGTCGGACAACTGCTCGTCTCGCACGGAGTTTATGGAAAAGGCAATCAGATTTTACTGCGGTTATCTTTTACAGAATAAGCCGGAGCTTGTGGATTATCTCGCTCCGCAGCTTGCAACGCTCACAGAGGGAATTGTAAAAGGCACGGAACAGAGGTTGTCCCGTGCCATGTTTAAGATTGCTGTTGAACTTGGAGCAATATCACATATGCTTGCGGCTGTGCATGACATTGATGATGATACAATGATCAAGCTTCGTGCTATGTGTACGGATGAAGTTAAGCGGATCAATGGTATCATTAATTTTGAAAAGGCGGTGAGGTATCAGAGGTCAGATTAAATCAAATTAAAACGGGGGGTGATATGTCGTGGCTTTATCTCAAATTATCGTCACAAGCCGCTATCTGAAAAGCGGTACACAGAAAAGTAAAAACAAGCGCAGAAACTACACAAAGTACATTGCAACCCGTGAAACAGTTGAAGTTCGTGATCAAAACACTATTGATAGAAATAGTACCGCTACAAAAAATCAACAAAAACTGCTTGGTGATCTGCTTTCAGATTTTCCCGAAGCTCAAAGATACCTTGAGTATGAGGACTATACTGCTAACCCTACTGTAGAAAACGCATCTGAGCTTATCAGTACAATTATTGAGCGCAACGCCGACGTCATCGGCAACCGACAGAATTTTGTCGGCTACATGGCTATGCGCCCGGGAGTTCAGAAAAGAGGCTCGCACGGTTTGTTTAATGAAAAAGACGAACCGATCATTCTTGACAGAGCTGCAAACGAGATAGCAAATCACAAAGGCAATGTCTGGTCGCACGTTGTTTCACTTCGCCGTGAGGACGCTGTAAGGCTTGGCTTTGATAATTCAGACGCCTGGCGTGAGCTTGTCAAAAGGCATATTTCAGATATTGCCAAAGCACAGAATATCCCACTTTGCAATTTGAAGTGGTACGCTGCATACCACGATACTACTCATCATCCGCATATCCATTTGCTTGTTTATTCAACAAATCCAAAGCAAGGATTTTTGACTACTAAAGGCATAGATCAGATACGTTCAGCTTTTGCAAACGATATATTTCATGACGATTTGCAGTCAATCTATCAGGAGCAGACGTTAAGTCGTGACGAATTGAAAGCTGTATCCAAAACAGAGTTTGAAAGTATCGTCAGAAAAATTCAGCAAGGCGGTTTTGATGATCCGCAGCTTGAAAATTTTATCTGCAAACTACACTCTCAGCTACAAAAAGTTAAAGGCAAAAAAGTGTACGGATATCTTCCGCCGGAGGTCAAAGAAACGGTCAACAATATATTTTCGGAGCTTGCAAATGATGAGAATGTCCGTCAGCTCTATGAAAAATGGTGCAGCTTGGAGCGTTTGAAATACAAGACCTATACGCAAAAGGAAAAAGAAATGTCAGCATTGACAGACAATAAGGCTTTTCAGCCTGTGCGTAATATGATAATCAAAACCGTGCTCGATATGAATAACTCTATAGTTGATGTATTAGTCGAAGAACCCGAACCTACAGAACAATTCGAAGATGATGACTCAGGCATAGATATTCCACCGCAGTTTGATGAATCTGAGCAATCTGAAAATGATAAAATGATATTTTCAGATAACGACGATCTTACAGCCGAAGGTTTCATTTGGAGTGATGAAAATTCAGTAACGGTTGATGTTGATGATACTCCAAAAAGTAAGTATTATTTAAAATGGAGTAATTCATACAAAGAAGCCTGTAAACTGATTTACAATAAGAAATCCAAGCTTGAGGATTTTCAAAAAGCGGAACAACTTTTGCTTTCGGAATCTCAGTCAGGCAATGTTCTTGCTATTCACTATTTAGGAAAGCTGTATTCTACTGAAAAGCTTGGAACAAAAGATGAAGAAAAGTCATTTGCATACTACAAAGAGGCATTGCAGGGATTTATGGAAATAGAACCCGATTCGGACTATATTCTCCCCTACGAACCGAAATATGAGGGTCAGGTCATGAAGCCTGTGGATATGCGCTCTTACGTCCGGTATCGCATAGGCAAAATGCATTGCTATGGGTTGGGTATAGAACAGGATTATGAAAAAGCGTTTGAATGGTTTTTGAAGTCAGCTCAGGAGGGCAACAAATTCGCTCAGTACAGTCTCGCTAACCTATATTATTACGGCAACGGCGTGGAGAAAGATTTATCGCAGGCATTTTTGTGGTATCAGAAATCATCTTCGCAGGGACAGCCTTATGCTTCATATGCAATTGCACAGATGTACATTAAAGGTGAATATGTATGTCAAAGTGAAGAAACCGCTCAAAGATATTACAAGGACGCATTATCGGGTTTTCTTAAACTTGAAAGTAAGGATCAGGCTGACGATAACCTATATTACAAACTGGGTTCTATGTTTAAAAAGGGACTTGGAACTGACATCGATATGGATAGGGCTATAGATTACTTCAAACGTTCTGCTGAGATGAATAACAAGAACGGGTTATATGAGTACGGAAAAGCGCTTTTGATAGGTGAACACATTCCGCAGAATACAGATAGTGCAGTAAAATTGCTTGAGAAAGCTGTCAAACTTAAAAACAGCAATGCAAAAAGATTCCTTGCCCTTGAATATATTTCAGGAGAGCATTTGGAGCAGGATATTGAAAAAGGAATAGCCTTGCTTACTGAGTGTGCGGACAGCGGAGATGCCTTTGCCTGTTACAAGCTTGGCAAGATATATTTCAAAGGCGAGATCGTATTGCAGGACTTGGATAAAGCAGAGAAATACTTGCTTTTAGCTGAGGATAACGAATTCACACAGTATGCACTCGGCAAGCTGTATTTACAAAAAGAAAATTATGATGTTCAAAAAGCTGTTGACTACTTTGAAAAGTCCGCTGATAAAAATGTGTGGTCAAGCTATCAGCTCGGCAGGCTTTATCTTTTCGGAGCTGAAGGACTTGAAAAAGATAAGGAAAAATCAGTGGAATGGCTTACAAAGTCTGCAAACGACGGTAATGAGTATGCTCAGAATATGCTTGATAATATGGAGCGGTTTGAAAACGCTATGCTTGCCAATACGGTCTTTGGTCTGTTTGCAAATCTCAGTAGATGCATTGAAGATGATTATACGCAGAAGTATAAGGTAGTCAGACGGACAGTTGACAGCAGGCTGCGGAGGATGATACAAAAGAAAAGGCAAGGGTTGGGTCTAAAAGAAGAAAATACAATAACAATGCAATAAACGGCGGATTTATGCTTGAAAGCAATATAAATCCGCCGTTTTTATTTTGGCAAATTCTAAACTTTTTCAAAAGCTCGTCAATATTAATATATTATACATCCTTTTAACAAATAGCGTATTGATTTATCATAAGATAATTGATATAATGTAGAATAATGTCAGGATACGCCAGTTCGGTGCAGATAAAATAGTTCGGTGAAAGTCCGGACCCGGTAAAGCCCAGCAAACAGCCGGTACACAGCCTTGGAGTCGAAGCCGAGAGGTGAGGTTTAAGCGTAGGCAGTGGAGTACGAGAGCCGCAATGCGAAAGCGTGAAGCAATACAGCCCCGTAAGTTATATAGAGCGGAAGCCGATACCTTCCTCCAGGTCACAGGCAGTAATACGGCAGTCGAAATGCGAGAATGCTGTAGGTTTCGTCGGGGCCAGAGGGCGTGGCGAGCGTGCAAAGAAGTATCTGCATACCTGGGAAGTCTGATAAGCTCCTGAAATAAGGAAGGGCGGTTGTGCGGTGTTGCCCTAAAGGACAGCGACAGAGGGACGCCGCAGGGCGGACTTATCTCGCCTGTGCTATCTGCATTATGTACTTGATCTGTGGTTTGAAAGGGCAGTAAAGCCTAAACTAAAGGGAGAGGCATACTATGTCAGATATGCGGATGATTTTCTGATATTGTTCCAGTACGAAAATGAGACACAAAGAGTAATGCATGCACTGAAGACGAGACTTGAAAAATTCGGGCTTGAAGTAGCAAAGTAAAAGACAAGAATACTGCCAATAGGCAGATTCAAAGAAAGATTTTGATTTTCTTGGTTTTACCTTCTACAACACAACTACACGAACAGGCAAATACAGACTGGGAGTGCGGACAAGCAAGAAGAAGCTACAAGCGAAGAAGCAAGCGGCAAAAGTATGGATGAAAACAAGGGCAACACCGCATAACTACCGCCTGACGGCTTTGCACGCATATTGCTTGCATATTTCCGTCATATTAGCCAAAAACTCCTCGACTGCATAAAGCAAAGCTTTATGCCCGCGAGTTAGCCTTCGTTGTTTTTAGCCAATCTGACGAAAAATCTGACTGCGCAATATGCGCACAATAGTTGTGCGGTGTTGCCCAAGGCTTACGAAACCGCTTGCAGAAACGATGAAGATACTGGCGGCGGTAATCAGAGGGCGTTGCAATTACTATGGAGTGAACGTAAACTTCCATTCGATACAAAAATTTCTGGGAATATCTGAAACACAACACATACCGAATGCTGAACAGAAGAGACCAGAAAGGAAAATTCAGATACGAAAAGTATCTGAGAGTGTGAAACTACTATGTATCCGAACCTCATTTAACGACTGATATATGGAACTGGTCTCCAATGACTGTTTGAAGAGCCGTATGTGGGAAAACCGCACGTACGGTTCTGTGAGGGGCAGTAGGCAAGCCTTTCACTTGAAATACTTTGAAAGGAGTGTCGAGATTGTTTACTCGACTGGAATTATGATAAGAATCGCGATTATTGATGATGATATAGCAATATGTAAACAAATCTATCACTATTTGATGGAATATGACTTTGCATATATGACGGATTTTAAAATTCATTCATTTATTTCCTGCGAAAAAATGTGTGATTCGATCAAATCGGGAAATATGTACGATTTGATTTTTTTGGATATTGAATTTCCACAAATGAATGGGATTGATCTAAGTCATTATTTGAGGATAGTACAGCGCAATATTAAAACTCAGATAGTTTTTGTATCGGCAAAGGACATGTATGCGATGGAACTGTTTTCGGCGCAGCCCTTTGACTTCATAATCAAACCTATTGATAGTGATAATGTTTTTTCTGTTGTTAACAGATATATTGATTACTATCATGAATCAAACATTTTATTTACTTATACATATGAAAATACAAAGCATGAAATAGCCGTTAATTCTATAATATATATCAAAAGTGAGGGTAAACAATTATTACTTCATACCGAAAACGGCAATATACTTACCTATCAAAAATTTTCTAATGTGTTGAAGCAACAACTGAGAAACAAGTTTATTACTATTAGGCGAGGAATAGCTGTAAATACAAATCACATTATCATGAGTGATTATGATAAAATCATATTATCGGATAAAACAGAGTTCACAATAAGCCGACGATTACAGTCAGATGTACGAAAAAGGATATCATATGATGTTGGAGGGCAGAAATGATAACTTCACTTTACTTGGTTTCAAATGCGTTATATGTATATGCAGTTCATATTTTTATCAATTCAATTTTTGGCAGATGTGTATTTGATAAACGAATAGAATTTTTGACATATGTGATATTCTATTCTTTGAATTCCTGCATTTATATATTTTTTGATAACATGGCTTTAAATCTTATATTTAATATTCTGCCAATCTTTCTTATATCTTTGCAGTATAAAAAAAGCATACTGAACTGCATTTTTCTGACTGTAATATTTATAGCTGTCGGAATGTTTCTTGATTGGATGTGTTCATGCTTTGACCCGAGCGCTGTTTTGGTCAGATCAAATACTATACAAAGTATCACTTTAGCAATTGTTGCTTTTATTGTAAGGGTAACTTTCAAGCGTGATGAAAAAATGCTGATCAATTCATTTTATATTTTTGTGCTTATAACAAATTCCATAGGGACAATTATTATCGGGGTCTTAGTAAAACCCAGCTTCGATATAAAGGGATTTGTTATAGCATTTATTCTGATACTGATAAATTTATTGAACTTTTATTTATACGATAAGTATATTGAAAATATGCGGATCAGGCTAATGTATAATTCCATTGACAGCGCTAATAAAGCATATAAAAATCAACTTGAAATTATTTATGAATCAGATAAACGGATCCGGCTCTTGAAGCATGATCTGAAAAATCACATTCTTAATGTAAAAAACAATATTCAACAAGGTAATGACCAAGAAGCCGTAAAATATATAGATGAAATGTCCGAGAGTATGAACCTTCAAAATGAATACATTCATACCGGAAATTCGGATATAGATTGCCTTGTTAATTATAAGCTTGCGGTTGCCGAAAATATGAACGTTGAATATACGATTAAAGTCAAGCTTCCTGAAGAACTGAATGTAAAAACTTTCGATCTGACTGTCATTCTTGGAAATCTTATTGACAATGCACTAAATGCTTTGGAAAATGCCGATAAAAAGATTTTAAAACTATTTATCAATTACGCCAAAGGTATGATAGTTATTCAAATAGAAAATACCTTTGGTGAACAGAAGCTTGATTTTAAGGACAGCGAGCATGGATTAGGATTGATAAGTGTTCGTACTTCACTTGAAAAATACCACGGTACATTAGAAAATAACGTTTCAGATGGCATATATACTGCCAAAGCCATTTTATACAATATTAAAGTGCACAAATAGACATTACGTCTCCCCTTTCCCTCACCAAAAATCTCAGCAAAAAACAGCCGCAGCTAATCGTCCGAAAAGTTGTACACCAAAGACGCGGCTATATCTGAAACAGAACTCGTCCAGGTACTTCTGTAGATGTTCCTTCGTCACGCCGTGGTATGTGCCCTCGATCATCGACTTCATGTTTGAGATCGCAGTGTGCAGGTGCCTCAGCATATCCTTTTCTGGCGAAAATGTTTCATAGTGCAGGAAATATTTCTCCGTAAGACCTTTTTTCAGTGCCGCGCCCGCGTTTTTTGCCGTGTGTCACGGTGCCAACATAGGTGTCGTCAAGCTCGACGATTCCCTCCAATATGTAGCGGTCATCGCGGATTTTCATTGCTTTTCTGAGCCGAAGCAGAATGTAATATGCCGTGTCATAATTGACTTTCAGTATCTTTAGCAGCTGCACCGCCGAGCATCCACACTTGTCATTGGCGAACAGGAACATCGCCCAGATAATTTGCCTAAGCGACAGGTGTGAGCTGTGAAAAACTGTGCCGCTGGTGATTGAAATCTGCTTGCGGCAGGACTTGCATCGAAGCAGATTGCGAGTCTTGATCTGCCCGCATTCCGTCCCTCCGCAGTGCGGACAAACGAACCCGTGGGGGTATCTCAGCCGAAGAAAATATTCGCGGCATTTGTCCTCAGTGTCGTAGCGCTCCTGGAAGTCGAACAGGCTCATGTTGCCCTTTGGTAACTTTTTTGACATAACGATTTAGCTCCTTTTTACGTTTTGTTATGTTTATTATATCATATCAGATGTTCAGTTTTTGCACAACTGGGGCGTTGGAGGGATTGGTGAGGGAAATTGGGAGACTTAATTTTTTATTGGATCTTGTCCGAAATCGATAATGCAGGCTATCTTTCGCCCGAAGCTGTATTTGTTGACGGAACACATATCAAGGCAAATGCAAATATCAAAAAGGTTGTGAAAAAAGCAGTTCCCACAGCCGCAAAAGCTTACGAAAAACAGCTTATGGATGAGATCAACGAAGATCGTGAAGAACACGGCAAAAAGCCGTTTGACGGCAATAAACCGCCCAAGGAAAAGATAATAAATGAATCGACAACAGACCCCGAAAGTGGAGTTTTTCACAAAGGTGAGCATAAAAAATGTCTTGCATATGCATCTCAGACAGGATGTGATAAAAACGGGTATGTACTCGACGCAGTTATTGTTCCCGGAAACGTTCATGACAGCATTTCATTTGACCCTTTTTATGAAAGGCTGATAAAGCATTTTCCGCAGGTAAAGAATATAGTTGCAGATGCGGCATACAGGACGCCTTGGATAAGCAAAAGAATAATCGATGACGGCAGGATCCCTGTATTTCCATACAAAAGACCAATGAGCAAAAAAGGCTTTTTTTAAGCCATATGATTACGTTCTTGACGAGAAATTTGACTGTGTGATATGTCCTGAAAATCAAATATTGAACTACGCAACTACCAACAGAGAGGGTTACAAAGAATTCAAAAGCAAGGGTTACATATGCCAAAACTGCAAGTCAAGGAATATGTGCACCGAAAATTCCAAAAGTGAAAAGCTTGTTACGAAACACATTTGGTGGGGATATCTAGAAAAGGTTGAGGATTACCGCCACACATACGGGATAAGGGAACTGTATGACAGGCGAAAAGAAACGATCGAAAGAGTGTTTGCAGACGCCAAAGAAAAGCACTCCATGAGATTTACATATTACAGAGGCTTAGCTCAGGTCAGCAAATGGGTTAGGCTTAAATTTGCTGCCATGAATTTGAAAAAGTTTGCAATTCACAGGTGGAAAAGGAGGGTAGATCGCTGTGTTTTGATGCTTTTTACGAAATTCTCTTACGTTTTTTGTTAGATTGTTGATTATATGCAAATTAAAACCCCTGATTCGTGGTGAATCAGGGGTTTTGCGACAGACTGAAAGACCGCCGGATAAAAACGGCAGTCTTTTTTACCGTTCATACCCAAAACTACTACCACTCATACCATAATACAACACAAATCGAAAAAATGTGGTACAATGTGATACAATATTATAAAAAGTAAAGGAGAGAGAATGATGAAGAGATTACTAAGCAGGTGCTTAAGAAGATATGGAAAATTGATTGCAGCTTTGGCACTCGCAATTACAACAGCAAATGTAAACAGCTGTTGTATATGGATCAATCACCAGCCAGAACTACCAGATGGTGCTAATAATCTTCGCAAATTCTGATGTTTACAAGAATCTCAGAGTACATTACTCAACAGCTTGAAAAAGAAAATATTATTTCTGAAAACAGGGAAATATATAGGTATGGAATCCAAATCGGCTTAGTAATAACGCTGAATTTGATAACTTCCTTGTTAATAGGAGCTATTTTCGGTGAGCTTATTTTTTCAATACTTTTACTGGCAGTATATATACCATTAAGAACATACTCAGGAGGATATCATGCCTCTACAACAATAAGATGCTATATTGTATCTAGTGCAATTATGGTAGCATGGCTCTCTATATTTAAATGGGTAAAACTTCCAACAAATTATTGTGCAATTACATTCTTCTTTAGTATTATAATTTGTTGGTATTTGTCTCCAGTAGACACAAAAAATAAAGCAGTTGACGATTTAGAAAAAAAGGTGTTTAAAAAAAAATCACATACCATACTATTTATTTATAGTATGGTATATTTCATTCTATATTACTATTCGACTGTTAAAGTAATAATAATTATTACTTTAGCAGTATGCTCTGAAAGTCTAATGCTTGTATTAGGTAAAGTTAAAAATAAAATTGAGAATTAAAAGTAATAAATGGTTAAATATTCATGGAGGAATAACTATGAAAGAAAATATGATTTATGTAAAACCGATAATGACAGTTTATGATTCTGAGGATATTAAAAATATTGAGGCTCTGGCTACATCAATTTCGTGCTCGGGTGCTGGTTCAGGTGTAAATTGTGGATCAGGTACTGGGGTACATCAATGTTCTTGTGGTAGTGGAAAATCTTATTGTAGAACTAAGGCATAACTATGGATTATACTAGAGTGATCGAGTTTATTCTTTCAGTTAATTTAGATATTAAGTTGCGAATAAATGGAGATAGTATGCTCCCAGATTTACAAAATAATGAAATTGTAAAGATAGTCAAGTGTGATAATTATGAGTTGGGCGATGTTGTATTATTTGTTTACGAAAATAAATATTTGCTAATTCATAGAATAGTGTCACTTAATAAAGATTACTATTTTTGTAAGGGCGATAATGCGTTTAAAATTGAACAGATTCCACATAAAAATGTGTATGGTAAGTGTGTATGCAAAATAAGAAATGACAAAGAAATTCAATTGAATAAAATTGATAGAAAAGCTCTTGAACTGTCTTATAAAATTGGTATTTTGCTGAAAGAGTTAAACTATGATTATGAAAAAGTTAAAGTTTCAGATATTTATAACGAGTATAATAACTATTATTTAAAAAGAAGGGGATTAGATAATGGAATATGCACTTGAAGAATACATTTATGATAGTGAAAGAATGATATTATATCGAAATAGTCTTGAACAAGAAAAGGTTGATTTATTACGGGAACTATATAAAACTAATATTTATTATGATGAAATATATGACAGGTGGTTATCTTCATTAGACTCTCTTTCATACAAAAATCACCTAAATACTCAATTTGGTATATGTCTAACATACAATTGTCAATTAAGGTGTACTTATTGTGGTTATTCTTCCCAAGAAAATAATACAACCAGTTTAACTCTTACTGATATTGAAGCGTTTACTATACATATTATCAAAAATATTAAAATAAAAAAAATGCTATACAATATACAAGATAAGCTTAAAGTTTTTTTTACTGGCGGAGGAGAACCAACATATGATTGGCTTGTGTTTAAATCGGTTATTGAAATGATAGAACATAAATGTATTGAAAATAACATTGAGTATTCTTTCGACTTAACAACCAACGGTTTACTATCTAATGATAAAATAAAATATATAGCCGAACATTTTGAGAGTGTAATGGTATCTTTTGATGGTACTCCAAATGTACATGATAACAATAGGATAAATACCAGGAATAGTAACGGTCATAAAATTGTTGTGAATACAATATCTAAATTAACTCAATGTACAAAAAAACCATATGTTACAGTAAGAACAACAATTTGGCAACACGACTTTAATAAAATGACAGAAATGGCAGATTATATTCATAGTTTTTTTAGGAATGTCGATGAATGGAGTTTATTGCCAATTATTCCCGCTGGAAGAGCAGAAGCGCGTATTAAAACATCTGCAGATAAATTAGAAACCTACGATTATTTTAAATCGTACATGGCGTTAAAGAATTATATTAGTGAAAATAAACTAGATATACAATTATCAACGCCGATGTTTCCTCTGCATCTATGTGAAATATTCTGCGGTTCACTATTTGTAAAGTGTCCGTGGTTAATGCCTGATGGATCAATTGTTACTTGTATAGAATCTAAGAATATGAAAACGATTGTTGGAAATATCAGTGATGCTGTTGTTAATATTAAAAACTCTTATTCAGATAAAATAATGCAGAAATATAGAGAAAAATATATAGGTTGTAAAAATTGCTTTGCATTTAGATTATGTAAAGGTGGTTGCCCTTTAAAAGAAATAAACAGTAATAGTCCAAGCTCAAAGATAAATGAGTGGGAATGTTCAATGATAAAAGAATACTGGGAATACATTTTAAATAATATTGTTAGGTCTAATGAATGTTTGGGGTGGAAAGCTAAAAATATTTCACACTCTAAACTGTCTTATGGTGATGCATTTTTAATTCAGAATATAGAATCATAGAAGTTACCGAACCTTGTCATAGAAAGTCACGGTTACAAATTAATCTTGTATTAATGAAGTAATTGCTTTGGATGTCAATATATATTTGTATTTTAGGATATAGTATTTTTTGACTAAACAGAAGTATTTACTCATATTACTGTATGACAGACAAGAGTTTATATGCTGGGTCTCTATAAATCCCCAATTAATATGTTATACAAGGAGTACTAAATGCTTATATATAATGAAAATAAATTTGAAATTAATAAAAATCTATCAATGGAAGATGTAGATGATGAAATAATTATATACAATATGGAAACAGAACATATAATAATACTAAATTGTACAGCTACACACATTTGGGAGCAGATATTTAATAGTAGCAATGATGTTCAATTAACCATTACGGACATATATAATAAACTTTCATCAATTTACAATGCAAATCCAAATTTGAAAGAAAAAATAATGACTGACATTTTAGAAATAATTAATCAATTTATATCAGAAAAATTATTGTGTCGGATGTAATTAAGTGAGAATTGAATAATGATTAAGTTTATAAAGGAAATTGTAGATATTAACATAGTAATATGTATTGAAAATGAACTTTATATAGAGAACAAAAAGATTTTCAATAAAGTATTATTTTCATTTAATAGATATGATTCATATGACGAAATAGAAGATGTACTATATCTTTATAAATATAGGTCTAAAATAAATAAAAGAATTCGACCGTTATGTAGAAGAAAATGTGACACAAATAATCAAAATTGGTTATATTATGCACTATGTGCAATTACTCAATATATTCAGGTAAAGCTTAATTGTACTATTTTACATGGGTCATGTCTTATTTATAATAATAAAAAACTACTAATTTTGGGGAATAGATATTCAGGAAAAACAACAATGGCAAAAAATATTTTGCAATCACAATCTGCGATACTCTTAGATGATGATAATATATATATATATAAGAACAGCATTATCGGATTCGGTTTACCATTGGCACTAAGGCAAAAAGATGATACAGATGATAATATAATTGGTATTACTTATGATAATGATCAAAATCTTCGATATATATATCCTGCATTTAATACAATTGATACTGTTAATAGTGTTGATATTATTATCTTTCCACACTATTTGCACAATGCTAATGAGTCATTTAAATTCCTTCCACAAAAAGATACAATACAATTATTATTGAATAATATTCATTATACACCCAATATGACACAGTTGTATTATGACATCTGTAAAATAGGATTAAATTCACAAGCTGTTATTATGGAATATAGTAATACAAATAATATGTTTAAGATGCTTAATGAAATATTATAATGGGAGAATTCTTTATGAAGCAGTTTTTTTTTGATTTAAAAAATGTAATTTGGTTAGCTAAAGAGTATTTTAAAAATGCAAAAGACTTGTTAATAATGCAAATTATAATTGCTATAATTATAATACCAATAAGTTCTGTTGCTAGTATTGTATTCCCACAAAAAATTATTGATCTTATCCTGAATGGTGCCAACATTCAATATATTATCAGCTGTGCTCTCATAATTGAATTGATAATACTATTTCCAGATGTTGCAACCGTTCTTGTTGATTTACTTATTTACGATAAGAAAAAATGCTTAATTGACTATAAAATTAAAAACAAGATATATATTCATTCATTAAGCTGCGACTATAAACATTTTGACGATCCAGATTTCTTTAACAAATACGTATGGACACTTACTAATTATACGCAGAAATCAGATGAAGCGCGAAATTATATAGTTTCTTTTCTTATGCATATATCGAATCTTGTAGCAATAATAACTTTGATATCTTTAACTGGACCTTTAATATTAGCCATTGTTATGTTAAATGTTATAATTAGATATTTTATTAATTTGAAATTGAATAAAATTGATATGTCTTTTGAAAATGAGAATGTATTTCCAAATCGAAAATTAGATTATATAAATAATTTATTCTATGAAAAAAAATATGCTATAGATTTAAGATGCAGTAATTTAAAATCCTATTTATTCAAAGAATTAGAAGCTGTTCAAGAATTTAAACAGAAAATAATAAAGAAATATAATAAAACCTGGATTGTTTGGATCTTGTTAGGACAATTATTTACATCACTTTCCTATGTTTTAGTAGTAATTTATATTGCCTATATTATATTGAATGGTCAAATAAAAGATGCAACTATGTATATAACAATTCTAACTGCGGAAATTCATTTACAAAAAGAACTTGATGAATTATTTAAATTCTTTAGTCTTTCAAATGCCCTCAGTTTAAGTGCCGAAAAAATAAAAGAGTTTTTTTCGGTAAAATCTTCAATAGAAAATAATAATAGTTATGAAGATTTGCATATTAAACCAAAAATTAAACTTGAATTCAAAAACGTTGTGTTTTCCTATAATAACAAACAAAATGTACTTAACAATGTTTCTTTTTCTGTTGATTACGGTGAAAAAATTGCGTTTGTAGGTGATAATGGTTCTGGAAAATCAACCATTATTAAGTTATTACTGAGACTATACGATGTCGATTCTGGAAATATCTTTATTAATGGAATTGATATAAGAAAATATAATATAAAAGAATTAAGAAAAAAAATACTGTGTGTGTTCCAAGATATGAATATCTATGCAATGACAATATATGATTATTTAAATCTTAATAATTATAATAAGATTAATACAGAAAATATTTATTCTACAGATGAAATAAATAGTTTTATGAAAGAAAATGGATTTAAATATACAGATAGTTTAACTAAAGAGTTTAACGAAGATGGAATAGTTCCATCTGGTGGTCAAACACAAAAGATGATACTATTAAGAATATTTGTAAATAATCACCCTTTACTAATCCTTGATGAACCAACGAGTGCATTAGATCCAATTGCTGAACATGATATTATATCTTATTTAAATAAAGTTGAAAATGCTACCGTTATAATGGTATCACATAGATTATCAACAGTAAAAAAAATGGATAAGATATATGTGGTTAAAGACGGTAAGATAGTAGAAAGCGGTAATCATTTGGATTTAATTGAAAGAAATGGATATTATAAAAAAATGATTGAAGCACAGGAGTTAATTATTTGATAAGTATGTATCTAGTGCAATCTATATAAAACAAAAGAGGATAAATTATAATGAATTTTTATGCTATTTATGATGATGTTATTAATGACATCGACTTATTTATTCAATCAAGTTCATATAGGCCTGATGATTTTTACTGGGATGTTAATTGTTTGAAATTTTCTGACGATAATAGGTTAAACCAGTTTTTTAGCGATTACATTAAAGATATAAAAAATTATACTTTTGAATGGAATAAAAGAAAACAATCTGATTTGTTCAAAAATTATTATATACAAAATGTTGATAATTTTATATGGTTATATAATAATTTAAGTGATCAAGAATCTAAAAATACACTTTTACGTTTAATTAAATCTCAAATTGCGTATAGTATTTGTGGAGATCTTTACTTATTGTTATATCCGAACCAGTCATATGTTGATGTGCAATCCCAAGGTTTGCTCTCGGTATATGAATCATTTTATGAAATTGAAGATATTAAGATCTACGGAACTGAATATGAAATTTATGATACGTGGAAAAGAGAACAATATTCATATAAAGATAAAGTAGTACCAAATATTTCTGATACAGTAATAAGCTTGGGCTGTTATTATGGTGAAACCTCAATATGGTTCGCAAAAAAGGTTGGTAATAAAGGTATTATATATGCTTTAGATGCATCCAAAAAAAACATCAGGGTAGCAAAAAAAAATATTATTATTAACCATATAGAAAATATTATTTTGGGAAATATTTGTTTATCAGATAAAGAAGATAAAAAGTTCTTTTTAGATGCTAATGGTAGTAGTCGAATAATAAAGAAAGAAGATTCCTCTTATTTACATAAAAAAGAAGATTATATTGAAATTTGTACGACTACACTTGATAAATATTGCGATTCTAATGACATTAATCATATTAATTTTTTAAAGATTGATATAGAAGGAATGGATTTAGCAGCAATAAAAGGGGCCAAAAGAATAATACAGCATAGCAAACCCAATATAGCAGTGGCTATATACCATAAGCCATCGGATTTTATTGAAATACCAAAATTGTTAAAATATTTTGTTCCCGATTATAAATTTTATTTATCTAATAAACGTTTAGACTTCAATGAAACAATTTTATTTGCAACGGTTTATTAATTATGCTATTGTAAAGTATTTGTATTATTCTTGCCATTTGGTGAGTATATAACAAAAGCTATCATCTTTTTTATAATAAAAAGCGGAGTAAGTCATAGAAATTATTAAATTACTGTGTTTTTAGAGTTGTATGAGTTTTACAATCGGTTAGTTCATTGATTAGAAAGACGAGGAGGTTCAGTCTTGTATAAAAGAAACATCCTAGAAAACGCTCTGATTAAATTATCTAATCCTCAATTAAAAAAATTCGACTTGGATAATGTAAATATAGAAGATCTTTTTAACCTTGCATTGAGACACGATGTTTTTTCAATTGTTTATTTAAATGTTTCACGTCAAGAAAAATTTAAAAAGCTTATAAAGAAAGAGTACATATTAGAATATTATAGCCTAAAAAGAAGAAAGAAAATAATAAGGGATACATTACAAGATTTTATTGATATGGCTGAAAAGGAACATATTGAAATAATGTTATTAAAAGGAATTGTTTTAGATAGTGAAATTTATAATGGTTGTCGTGATTATTCTGATATTGATATAGCCGTTGATGATGATAATTTTTTTAAATTACTATTACTGTTTTATAACCTTGGATATTCTTGTTCTGTTAAAGGCGATATTTCTATATTGAAAAGTATATATAATAATTCCTCGCATCGCTTGTTTGAGTTTTATAAATATAAAGATGGTAATATCATAAGCTTCGATTTACACAAAATATGTAAAGAAAATCCTGAGTGTTTAGATAGTATTTATGACGATTCGATAAAAAAAGGTTCGGTTCATTACCCCAATATAATTGATTCTCTTATTTTTGCTTGTTTTCATGCATGGCGACATTATCCTCATACTTTTAGAATTATTTCTGGAACGAAAGCCATTGTTTTAAAAGATTTGATGGATATTAAGATGTTATATACAAAAATATGTGAAACAATAGGAGAGGTGAGTATTTATAAACGTGCCCATGAGATAGAAGCAATAAATGTTTTAATTGAGATGTTATATATTACAGAGATAATATTAGGTTCTTTTGTTAGTAAACAGTATGAATTTTATTTTATTCCTAATATTAATCATAACTATGAATCAATTGGTCAAGAAACAACATTTGAGAGTAGATTTTTTAATCCAAGTAAGGATAGAGATTTTGTGAAATCGCAAATCACAAATAGATTATCATATTTAAATTCTGGTTCTGATATTATTTGTTGTTCCATTTATAACAGTGGATTATTAAACAATAATGCAGTAATCTGTTATCTATGGAAAGATTTATTTGGATCCACAATAAATATACCCAGGAACAAATTTGCAATAGCTAAATTCTATTGGGATGAATCCTCTTTTTTTATTCATATTGATTTATTTACATCTTGTTTCAAAAAAGGAGGCAATATGGTATTCGATGAGTGTCAGGATTCTATAGAATTAATATTTCCTGATGATGAAATTACTATTTCTTTTCAACCCAAAACGAATAATAGATTCTCTGTATTTATGGTTAAAAAAGATTCTTTGATAAAACCGAGAATATCTAATTGTTTTTTTCAAATGAAGATTAAAGAAAATATTGTACATATGAAATTACAGATTCCGTGGAATATAACAAATATATGTATTAGTAAATCGCATAGATTTAAAATGTATTTAAACATAAAAATGGGCAATATAAAAAATTTTGGGAAACAGATTATAATGCCGTTTGGAAAATCAACATATGTAAAACTAATTTCATAAATCTTCCGGATAATAACATAGTTAATATATTAAAGCTATATATATCATATAATTAAAAATAATTATTTGATTTGTATACTTTTATAAAAAATTAAATAGGATGAAAAAATGACTGAAAATAACAGGCTCGGTCAGTTCATATCCGAGAAACGAATGCAGAATTCTATGACCAAGCAAGAGCTTGCAGGACTTATCGGCATATCTACAGCGTACCTTAGTCAAATCGAAAGCGGTATAAGATGCAATCCTAAAGAGGACATAATAGCGAATCTGATTTCTTGCTTACATTTGACTACGGAAGGAATTTACAAACTTTATGATCTATATGCAGCAGCGAACAGTACAATTGCAATTGATGTCACACAATATATAAAGCTAAATGGTATAGTATCTAAGGCAATTCGTATAGCAGAAAAATGTGGGGCTAAAGAATGCGACTGGCTTGAGTTCATAGAAAAGCTGAATAAATGAACAAATATTTTTGCGGTGGTTGCCGCAAAAATATTTGCAGTTTGTTTAGCTGACCAGCTAAACATTGGAGGCTTGATAGATTGATAGAAGATAACATACATCAGATTCGCTGTCCTGTTTGCGATGGTAGACTTTTTGATGTAATAACACAAAAAAATGAAGATGATTGTTTTAACAAACATTTCGCAGTTATGATAAAATGCTGGAAATGCCGAAAAACAATAACATTAGGACAATTGAATGATTTTGATCACTTAGTACAAGCATCACACGTTTGTTTAAGAGCGGAGTAGAAGCCTGACAGGTAAGCTTTTAAAGTTTATGTCGGTTTTCACTCCGCTTTTTTATTTCGCTCCGTCTCTGCTTTGAAAGCAGGATGGAGCATTATGTTTTTATTTAATAAGTGGCTGTGTATAACAGCCAAATATCCGTAAGCCTTCGTTTTGATTCAAAACAAAAAAATCTAAACGGAGGAATAAAAATGAGTAAGAAAACGATAAATGTGTATGACACCATTACAGGTCAGATAGTTGAGGTTGAAGTATCGCAGGAGGTGTACGAGGAGTACAAGAGAGCTGGATGGAGAGAGGAGAAAAACAATAGCTCGTTTTTTAAACATGAAATACAGTTTTCCATTCTGATCGGCGGCAAGGATGGTGCTTTTGAAAACTTTCATGAGTTCATTTCCGATAGTGACCCGACAACAAAAGCAGTAATTGAAAAAATACTTATTAAAGAAGTTCTGACTGCCCTTGAAAAGCTGAAAACATCTGACCGCAGACTTATCGAAATGATATATTTTGAGAATCTTACAGAACGTGAGTGTGCCGAAAAATTAGTAACCACACAGCAAAATATACACAAATGCAAGAAACGAATTTTGTGCGATATTTACAAACTTATAGAATTTCAAAAATAAATGGTTGTCAAAGCCCTTACATCGTTCCGTATACAAGTGGAAAGAAAAATCCATGCATCTTGACAACAGAATATCAACGCTGCAGGTACGTTAATCACACGGCCGGTATGAAATCTCGGCAGCCATATGAACCATACGCCAAGACCTCAAACGAGTGAGCGATAAATATGACGTTCAGACCTTTGAATAGCTTTCAAAGTCGGCGATGAAACGTGTGAGGATAATGATACTTCCCAGTGAGGGCTGATAGAGCGGGTGAGACGCCCATGAGATCGATACGCTGTCGGTCGCTTGCAGAGTTCCGCCGTGACGGGTATCGAGGATAAATATCACGGAAAACGTCCGAAACAAGATAGAATCGGACGAAGGCAAAACGAATTTACGTTATTCCGCACCGCATATCTCACGGTGCGGATATAACTCAAGTGCAGAAGCTTTTTCTGCATTTGAGTTGTATATAGATTGGAGGAAGATGAGTTGCTTAATGAAAAAGATATTGCCGATTGGGACAGAATCCGCAAGAGGTTTCTAAAGATAAAAAACAGCAAAAGTGTTTACGTTGACGGAACAGAATGCCGAAAATGCGTATGGTCAAATACGGAATCGGGTAAAATATTTTGCACAAAAATGTGCAGGAAGAAAGGCGATAAAATATGATGAAATACGGGCAGGCAGAGTATCTCGAAAATATAGCAAAAGCTTTTGTAGAGCATAAGCTTGATAAACTTCTTAAAGAAAGCGAAAAGCAGAATTACATCAACAGAAATACAGAAGATATATACAAAGAATTTGCGTCGTCAAAAGACGCAGCATAGGAGGGATAGCACTGTTAGGATTTATTATCGGATTAATCATAGGCGGTACAGCTGGAGTATTTACAATGGCTCTCTGCACAGCAGCAGGACAAGCAGACAAACGTGAAAACTGCACAGATTCAGATAAGTAATTTTATCAAGTATAGTGATACCATTCCATAAAGATTTGTGGTATCCTTGTTGGTAAAACGGAGGTGAGAATATGCCAACTGTAACTGTGATACAGCCGACCATAGCAGCAGAGCAAAACACAAAGATCCGTTGTGCCGCATATTGCCGAGTATCAAGCGATTCCGAAGATCAGCTCAATTCCTTTATGGCACAGACAAGATACTATGAAAAGGCTTTTGAAAATTCAGAGACTGAACAGCTTGTGGACATATATGCCGATGAGGGAATAACAGGTACTCGTGAGGACAAGCGTGACGAGTTTCAGCGTATGCTAAATGACTGCCGAAAAGGTAAAATCGATAGGATTTACACTAAGTCTATAAGCCGATTTGCTCGAAATACAAGGGATTGTCTTAAAAATGTCCGTGAATTGAAATCGCTTGGAATTACGATATTTTTCGAGAAAGAGAACATCGATACTGCCAATATGACCGATGAGATGATGATAACTATTATGGGCGGTCTGGCTCAAGAGGAGTCAATGTCCATATCAAAAAATCTGCAATGGTCTATTCAAAAGCGAATGGAGAATGGTACTTTTAATCCGGCCTCTTTGCCGTATGGGTATATGAGAAGGAAGCAAGATATAGTCCCTATTGAAAATGAAGCGAAAATTGTACGAGATATTTTCACACAGTATATAAATGGTATAGGTATGGAAACTATTGCGAAGGAACTTAACAAAAAACACATTGATAAAGGCAGCAAGGGCTTTATATGGTGTAAAAATACTATAAGATATATTCTTATGAATGAAAAGTATACCGGCAGGTCTGTATTTCGGAAGTTTTACACCACTGACAACTTCCCGTTTAAGCAAAAGGAAAACAAGGGTGAGTTTGATCAGTATCTTGTACAGGAAACGATGCCGGTAATAATATCCGAGGATATATTTGAAAAAGCTCAGCACCTTATGTCAATTCGCAAATCGATGGGCTGCTGCGAAACAGCTAAATACCCATTGAGTGGAAAAATCAAGTGTGGAAATTGTGGTAGTTCCTTTAGACGAAAGAAAATAAATAACACGGTATGCTGGACTTGCTCTAAACATAATATAAATGCAGCAGATTGCGAATTAAAGGCAATTCCACAGGACTTGATCTATAGTATATTTATAGGACTATGCAACAAGCTTTTCTGCAATTACAAAACTATCCTTAAACCGCTTCAAACATCATTGCAGGATTTGAAACTGAAAAAGTTCAGCGGCAAAACTCAGGTAATGGACATTCATAAAGAAATCGCCAAGCTTCGTGAACAGACTCATGTACTTGCAAGATTGAAAACAAAGGGATTTCTGGACGAGGCTAAATACATTGAGCAGACTACTGAGCTTACGGCAAAGATCAATAAGCTGCAAGCAGAACTGAAAAAGCTCACACGTTTCGATGATGAGGACGAAACACTTGATCAGATCGAAATACTTATCGACTTCTTTGAAAAAAGAGATAGTCCTATAACAGAGTTTGAAGAAACGGTGTTTGAAAGCATTGTTGATAAGATAGTTGTTAAAAGTCAACATGAGCTGGAATTTCATTTGATAGGCGGATTGCAATTGAGAGAATATTGTTGAAGTTTCTTTGAAAAAGTGATATAATAAAAACACAAAGAGGGAGGGCGAAAAATATGCCGCAGTTCAAAGAAAAAATAATTGCAAACGGAAACGAAATATCTGTTATTTCTGATGGAACGGATAACGATTATATCTCGCTCACTGATATTGCACGATATAAAAGTGATGAGCCAACAGCTGTCATAGCCAACTGGATGAGGAATAAAGACACCATAGAGTTTCTTGGATTGTGGGAAACATTATACAATCCCGCTTTTAAACCCATCGAATTCGAGGGGTTTAAAAATCAAGCAGGTGCAAATGCGTTTACAATGTCGCCTAAAAAGTGGATAGAATCCACCGGAGCGATCGGAATAATTTCTAAACCCGGACGTTATGGAGGTACTTTTGCATATAAAGATATAGCTTTTGAATTTGCTTCATGGGTTTCTGCCGAATTCAAATTGTATATAATCAAAGACTATCAGAGATTGAAAGCAGATGAAAATAACAGACTTTCACTTGATTGGAATCTCAAAAGGACCTTAACCAAAATCAACTATAAGATCCATACGGATGCGATCAAAGAAAATATAATTCCAAAGTGCATAACAGAAAATCAGCAACGTTTTACTTACGCATCCGAAGCTGACGTTTTAAACGTCGCATTGTTCGGTATGACTGCATCTGAATGGAAAAAGCAAAACCCCACTTTAAAGGGAAATATACGAGATCATGCAACAATTCATCAGCTTGTAGTTCTTACTAACCTTGAGAGTTTAAATGCCGAATATATAAAACAAGGGCTTCCACAAAAAGAACGCCTTGAAAAACTAAACCATACTGCAATATCACAAATGATGTCGCTAGTTGATAATAAAACAGTTAGAAAATTAGAAAACAAATAGCCAAACTGCCTTGCAAGTCAAATCGCAAGGCAGTTTTTTGTTGCTGTTGGTAATAGCTTTTGAGAAGAAAATGTGGTATTGTTGTAGGTCGAAAGGAGGCGAGATCATGGCTAAAAACAGAACGATACCGTTCGGTTACTGTATGAAAAACGGCGAAATAACTACCGAACCAAAAGAAGTTTACGCCGTTGTTACAATATTTGACGAGTATCTGAAAGGCAGAAGTTTGTCTGAGATCGCAAAGCTTATGCAGTCAGAGAAAATTTGCTACAATGCTGTTTCGGATAAGTGGAACAAAAATATGGTCAAGCGAATAATCGAAAATAATAAGTATCTAGGTAATGAAACATATCCGCAGATAATTGATGAAGAAACTTTCAGACTTGCTAATGAAAAGCGAGTGCGTAAAGCAACTACACTTAATTTGATTTCAGAAGATTTGCAAGCAATCCGAAATGTTACATACTGTACCGAATGCGGTCACAGACTTTCACGGATAGGCGGCAATTCAAAGTATGAGCATTGGGATTGCAGAAATACCGATTGTTACAAGCTTGAATATCGGCTTACAGATCAAATGATAATAGGAGCAGTTCTTAATGTTCTGAATTCGGCTATTGTGAATCCGAGTCTGTTGGAATTGGGCGGAGAGATAAGCACATATTCACCTACTGCGGATATAGTCCGTAAGCAGAATGAGATCAACCATATGACAGATTCTGCCCAAGCAGACTTTGACAGAGTAAAAGCAGAGATCTTCAAGCTTGCCGAGATGAAATATGACTGCTGCACTTACAATGACAGTCCGCAGAAAACAGAAGAACTAAAAGAATTACTTCAAGGTCATGAACAATTAAACAGCTTAGATATCGGCTTATTCAAAGCGTGTGTTTCACGAATTTGGATAAGCCATTTTTGTACCGTAGAGGTCGAGCTTATCAACGGAGTAAGGATCAAGAATATTACTGAAAAAGTCAAAACGTCAAGGAGTGAAAACAATGTCCACAGCACCCAATGTAACAATAATTCCTGCGAAAGTGCAAAATGCGGAAAACAGGGATAAATATCATCAGCTGAGAGTTGCCGCATACTGCCGAGTATCTACGGCTCAGGAAGAACAGCAGAACAGCTATCAGGTGCAGATCGCATATTATACCGATCTTATCAACAGAAAAAAGGAATGGACGCTTGCGGGGATATTTGCAGACGAGGGTATAAGCGGAACTCAGACAAAGAAAAGAACCGAGTTTAACCGCATGATAAGAATGTGCAGGAACAAAAAGATAGACCTTGTTATCACAAAATCCATAAGCCGATTTGCACGAAATACAGTGGATTGCCTTGAATATGTAAGACAGCTTAAAGACTTGGGGATAGGCGTTATCTTTGAAAAAGAAAACATAAACACCTTAACTATGACATCGGAATTTATGATAGCTCTGTATGGAAGTTTTGCACAGGCAGAATCAGAATCCATAAGCAAAAACGTAAGCTGGGGCAAAGAAAAAGCCTACCGTGAGGGCAAGGTGCAGTTCCAGTATAAATATCTGCTTGGGTATAAAAAAGGTGAAGACGGGAAACCGGAGATAGTACCCGAAGAGGCTGAAACAGTAAGGCTGATATATACGCTGTTTCTCGACGGATACAGCATGAGCAGGATAAAAAAGCTCCTCGAGAACAAAGGTGTTTTGACTTCACAGGGAAAGAAAGTATGGAACGAATCACTTATCCGCAGCATTTTGAAAAACGAAAAGTATGCAGGCGACGCACTTCTGCAAAAGACTTTTACCTCAGATTGTATCACTCACAAGATAGTTAAAAATCACGGCGAACGCCCGATGTATCTTGTGACAGATCATCATGACCCCATAATCGACCGTGACACATACAATAGAGTTCAGCAGGAGCTTGCAAGGAGAAGTTCAAAAAGAAAGGTATCAGATAAAACTATCACCGAACAAGGAAAATACAGCAGTAAATATGCACTTACGGAACTGCTTATCTGCGGAAAATGCGGCACGCCTTACCGCCGTACAACGTGGACTTCAAGAGGGAAAAAGCAAATTGTTTGGCGTTGCATAAGCCGTCTGGAACACGGCAAAAGATATTGCCCCGATTCGCCTACGATAAAGGAAGAACAGCTCCACAAAGCTATAATACGAGCGATAAATAACTACTACTCTTGTGGTAATGACGTTGAAAAGATCTTAAAAGCTAATATCGGCAATGTGCTTGAATGTCAGGGGCAGGAAGAAATCACAGCGATCGAAAAAAGGCTTAAAGAGATCGACAAGGCAAGAAATGATCTGATAAGTCTCATAGCAACAGGCGGCTGTGATGAGGACAAGCTGGACAGCGAGTTTGAAAAGCTGTATGAGGAAGAGCAAAGCCTGAGTGAAAGACTTGTAATGCTGAAATCAAAAAATCAAACTTCCGCCGAAACTCAGGCAAAGCTTGATAAGATAATAGATATGATAGAGCATGAAAAGTTTGAGTTGGAAACATTTAATAATGTGCTTATACGAAAGCTGATAGAATGTGTGAAGGTTCTGAGCAAGACGGAGATACTGGTGATCTTTAAAGGTGGGTATGAGGTCAGGACTGAAATTGAATAACGATCAAAATTTACGGCTTGCGATATATTCGCAGGCTGTTTTTGTTGGGAGGTGTAACATTGTCATCAAATTTTGACGGCATAAAAACGAGAAAATACGGCATTGAGATCGAAATGACTGGACTAACAAGAAGTCAGGCGGCAAAGGCTATGGCAAATGTCCTTGACGGGCGTGTTGAACACGAAGGCGGGTACTATGATAAATATGTTGTGACAGACTCAAAAAACAGAAAGTGGGCGATAGTTTATGACGGAAGTATCAACTGCTATAACGCAAACGGAGACAGAGCGTCCAAGTCTTACAGCGTGGAAATGAACTCTCCTGTGCTGGAATACGAAGACATACCGCTTTTGCAGGAGGTTGTGAGAGCACTAAGAAAAGCAGGCGGAGTGACAGGTCCGAGATATTGTGCAGGCACTCATATACACATTTCAGCCGACGATTATACACCGCAGCAGATACGAAATCTTGTAAACATCTTCGCAAGCAAAG